>JAABUV010002087.1_pt1 | contig 27833 bp, 18 predicted proteins | sample 5559971 | NCBI WGS metagenome assembly JAABUV01 (sample SAMN10711881, study PRJNA513362) | rock metagenome | isolation source: Antarctica rocks | place: Antarctica: Victoria Land, Knobhead nord | collected 2015-12-19
TCGGCGGAGCATCGGTCGGGCCGACCCCCGGCGAGGAAAGTGCCGGTGGTTTGTGAGCCGGAGTGGCCAATCCCAGGGGTGATCCCCCGGTCCGCATCCGGGGGCGCTGCAGCCCTGGCCCTCCTGCCGGCAGGCGCGGCCGCCCGGCCCTGGACGTCACGACGGGCCGGATCACCCGAGCCCGGGGGCCGTCCGCCGCGTCGTTCGGCGCATCGCCGGATGCGGTGTCCGTGGATGGATTTTGCGAGTCGGCGGTGTTCTCGATCGGCGGGGCGGACCCTCCTACGGAGGCGGGCTCGGCCGATGGAGTGCCGGTCGGGGTTACCCCGTCGGCGCGCGGGACGGCCCCGCCGGATCCAGCCGGCGCCGCGGCTGGATCCGGCGATGGGATGGGGGGGCGGGGCGCCGCGACCCGGGTCGAGGACGGCGCATCCTTGGCGTTCACGACCACGGGGCTGGCTGATCCGGCCTTGCGTGTACGGGAGTTGTTGTTGGTCCGCGGCGGCTTGCCTGGGGGGCCGCCGCTACCAGGGCCACGCCGGAGGACGTTGGCGGTACGGGCCTGGGCGGCCGAGGATGATCCGGTCACCGCGCCCCGTAGTCCGCTGCCGGCGTAGCTCAGCGGTGCGGTGAGGGTGCTGATCTTGCGGCGGGCGGACCCCCGGGTGGGGTCGGCGGCCAGGGACCGGCGGCGCTCGCGGGTGGCCTTGATGGATCCGACGCCACCGGGAACGGCGTGCACGGCGTGCCGGCTGCTGAAGCGGCCTACCTTCTCGGCCTGATCGGTGACCTTTTGTGCGATGTCCGGGGCCATCGAGGACACCCCCGGCCGTAGTTTGCTCTGCACTTTCTGGATGATCTTCCAGAAACCCATGAGAATGATCGCCAGCCAGAACAGCCGCATTCCGAAGTTTTGGGTGGAATTCATCATCCACACGATGAGGACGATCATGATTGCCAGGACGAAACCGTATGCAAGGCGGAGTACGTAGGAATATCCGAGATCTTCCAGCCAGTCCTTGGTCATCTTCATCTTGCCGGCGTACAACGCGAACCCGTTCTTCACTGGGCCAATCAGGAAGTACGCAAACGTCATCGCTTCCCATCCCATGCTGATCACGGATGTGACGAGCACCGCAATACAGACCAGAATGATGGCCAGCAGCGCCGTGAATGCCTGGGAAACGCGGGAAACACTGCCTTGTCCGGCGTAGATCGCGGAGGTGGTGGGATCACTGTCGGCCAGAGCGTTGAACACGTCGTACATCGGGCTGCAGTTGGCGGTCGCCGAAAGCGCGTTCTTCAAATCATCCGGTGATGATGCGGTCGCTATGCCGACCCTAATACCGTCGACCGTGCAGATCAGATCACCTTGCTCCCCGGAGGGTGCACCGTTGAGTTGGACGCCACCGTGTTGCGCGATCAGATACGTACGCAGGTCGCTGCACGAGTTGTAGTCCACCCAACATGGGAACTTATGACCTGCGATAACGGCCTTGACGTCAATTTTGCCGTCCGCTGCGGGCATGGCCGCGGACCAGCCGGACGGAATCGGGATCCGGTTGGCGCCGGCGCTTCCGAACTGACCGACCGCCCATGGGCGGTACGCCAGGGAGTCGGCCAGTACGCAGGAGGTCAACCGTTGGCCTCGCTGCACGGGGTCGGAGTTTTTGTCCAATACACAGGTGCCTTGGTTGCCGGTGAGGCCGTCGAAGATTGCGCTCGTACCGGTCGCGTTCAAAAATGAGATGGTCGAGTCGACGGCCACTGCGGCTTGCCGGAAGCCTGCTTTTCCGCCGGAACCCAAGGTGTAGAAAAAAGCCATGAGTGTGACGATGGCGAACCCGGTGGCCATGATGCTGAACGTTCCTCGGACATTGGCTTTACCACGCGCCGACTTCAGCCCCAACCAGATGGCGGATGCGAGCAGCGACAGCATCGCTACCGGGATGAAGCAAAAGACGAAGATGTTGCTCATCACTCCGCCGCTGGCGTCGTACAGGAATTTGAGTGGCTGCGGCTTCGCGGCCTCTTCCTTGAGAGTGATGACGACCTGCAGCAGGTTCTTATCGACTGTGAACAGCAGGTTTGCGCCCTGGGTCCAGATGTAGTTCCACAATGAGCAGTGACGGGACTTGTCCACATTCTGCGGAATGGTCCACCAGGACAGACCCCGCAGACCGGCGACTTCGTAAAGCGTGTACTGGCCCTTCGGGAGCGCTTGGAGTTCATCCACGGTGTCCGGCACACCTGGTCGGCCGGGCGTTGTGGTGACGACCGCTGCCTTGCCGGTGACTTTGGCGACGGGCGCTTCGGACACCTGAGCCAGGTTGTGGTTGGGCAACCACCCTTCCGGGCCATTACCTACCGCCTCCCACGGTTCGTCCGGGGCCACCACGCCGCACAGCCAGTCCTGAACCGCATCGCTGATCCCGAAGATGTCGGCCCGGGCCGGGCTGGTGGCGCTCAGCCCGATACCGGCGGTGCCCAGAAGTGCCGCCAGGGCGACGGTAAGCGAGGCCAGCAGGTTCACCGCCTGGCGACCGGAAACGGCGAGCATCCGCCAGTGGCGGTCCGATCGGCCCGGGGCCAAGGTGACTCCCCAGGTGAACTCGGCACCGTACCCGGCGCCCGGCTCGGTGGTGGTGATAGCGGTGCTCACATCAGCACCTTCTGCCGAGTGTCGTCGTCGGGCAGGTACTCGTCTGGGATGGTGTCCTCACCGACCACCTGGAGTCGGACCTGAGTGGTGTCTGCAAATGCGGCTGCCCACTGGTCGAGATCGTCGTCACGGTCTGCGTAGTGGCCTTGCTCGTCGTCGCTGACCGATCCGCGCAGTTCGTTGAGCGCGGCCGGATTGATCAGCCAGTCCTCGGGGCTGGTGGGCATCTCGTTCGCCCAGGCCGCCGGCTGCCTTTTCGGGTTGGTCTCCGAGGCGTGCAGCAGCGGCCAGAACATCTGGTCGATGACCGTGGTGACCACCCGCTCGTCGGGGTCGCGGAACACGCACTGCCCTGGCCTCAGGTTGCCGCCGGCATCTTCCCCGAGCAGTCGTCGGGCCATTTCCCGCCGCTCGATGAGCGGCACTTCCTCGGCGATCGGGCGGAGCAGCTGCAGGGCCTCGGCGGCCTCGCCGGGGCTGCGTTGCTTGAACGCGGCTATGGATGGAAATTGATTGGTTTCTGTCGCCCCCTCTTTGGCTGCCTGCTCCTCGATGGCTTTGGGGTCCCGGGCCTGTTGGCAGATGAAGAACAGCACGCAGGCCAGGCTTCGGCCCTGCCGGGAGATGCGGACCATCAGAGTTCGACTCGGTTTCATTGCCGTGAGCATGTTGCCTTCGTCGACGAACACCGCTGTGGGCGCGATTCCAACTTCGCCGGGGTGTCCCGGACGGGGGACCATCCTCCCGTCGAGGTTTCCGCGCAGGTCGTAGACCATGACCGTCATCAGGGCTGCTGCGTTACGGTCCTCATCCGTCCAGGATTCAGGTCGATCGGGACTGTCCGGGGTGGTGAAGCCGGCCATTGTGTAGATGGTCCGGCGCTTGGTTGACCGGCCGGTGGCACTGGCCCGCTCGTCGGAGCCGCGGCCCAGTAATAGACGCAGGAACGTCTGGTCTTCGCCGTTGCGCAGTCGGGTGATCACTTCTTCCAAAGTGTCTTTCTCTGCGCGCAGGGCGCTGGTGGAGTCGCTGCCCTTGCGGCGGACCTTCTCGAGATCTTCGGCGATGACAGCCAGTTCTTCTTCGACGTAGGTGACGATGTCACCTAAACCGACGGTGATGTCTTCCCCAGCTGCCGTCGCTGCTTTGTGTGCGTCGTGGAGTCGGCGTAGACCCTTTTTAACAATTTGTTTGTGGGCCGGCTCGCTGAACAGCATGTCGACGATCGTCAATGCCAGGTTGTAGCCCTCGTTGAATGTCTTTGTGACAACCCACGGGTCGCGGATGCCGCGGGCGCCGCGGGCCAGATCGATGATTTCCGAGTTCTCCCAGAATTCTTCGTCGATTGGCTGGAACTGGCTCTGCGGTGTGCCGAGCAGGCCCTCGTCGGCTTCCTGCAGAAAATCGGGGTGCAGCACCTGCGCGCCGAAAGAAAGGTAGTAGGTGAAGTTACGAAACTCGATCTTGGGATCCAGCGCGTAGCAGTGGACACCGGACTCGGACATCCAGAAGAACATGGTGAGGGCGAACGAGGATTTCCCGCCGCCGGAGGCGCCGACGATGGCTACCCCAGCTCCGTTGAGTCGATCGATCTGCGCGTGCGGGTCGAAGTGGAACACTGTGCCCGAGGATTTGACGTACCCGACGGCGATGCCGATCCAACCGAGTTCGCGGCCACGGTCGATTTGCACCCGGTCGCCGACCTGGTCGTAGGTGCCCAGCAGACCCAGTGCGGCGGCGTAGGTGTCGGTGTACCGGGTCCACAACTTCAGCCCGCCGGCCGGTCCGGCCGACAGGCCACCGATATCAGCAATGTTCTCCCCGGGCAGTTGCTCTGCGAGCAGGTCCAGGGCGGCGTACTCACTGAGTTCGATCTGAATGTCGCCCATGGCCAGCTTGACGTCCCGGATGACCTGGGCCAGCGCGTTTCGGCTGGGAGCCGAGACGATGAACCGGAGCCTTCCCTGCATTCCGGGGTCGGGGTCTTCGGCGTTGTCCACGACCAAGGTGGCGGCCTGATCCAGACGCGCCTCGAAAGCCAGATCGGCTGTGGCGTTGGCCTTATCGCGGTCGGTTTCCTCATCGGCCACGTTGGCGGCGAGTTTTGCGCCGAACTTCTTCCACTCCTTGCCGGGGATCAGGGTGTATCGCCAGTTGATTTCCACGGGCAACCTGGACAACCGCGGCATCCATGCCGACCGGGCGCTGAACACCTGCCGCGGTGGCTGATCGGCCAACACCAAAGTGGCGGTATAGGAGACCTGGTCCTCGCCGGTCTCGGGGTTGCGCTGGCTGAGCTCCACGTAGCCGCCACCTAGGTTCCGGGCGCGCAGACTGGCCAGCAGCTCGAAGGTTCCGCCTCGCCAGGCCCGCTGGGCCAACACCGGCTCATCGGTGACCGGGAGGTGCCCGGCGGCCGTCTTGCGGATGAGCCACAGCAGATCCCGCTGGGTCATGGGCTCGGCGCCGAACCGCTTCGCGGTCCGGTGCACTTCAGAGGCCTGCGCCCGCCAAGGGGCGAGCTTCCCGGCGGTCAGCCGTTCCTCGGTGACACCGGTAACGGCAGACTCCAGTTTTGACAGTGGGTCTGTCGAGGCGGTCTGCAGCGGGAGGTCACCGAGCCGGACAATCAGCATCCACATCCGCTGTGGCGCTGATCCGGCGAGGTGTCTGCCCTGGGCGGCGGCCAGGACCTGGTACTTGCGGGTCGGGTTCCAGGCGTTGCCGACCAACTGCCGCAGCCAACCCTCGGTAGTCACCTCCCGGTAGCGGACCAGCTCTTGGCAGTGAACGTTCTTGCCGTCAAACATGGACAGCACCGACTTGAGGAGACCCACCTGCCCCATGGCGATGTCGTCGATTTCTTCCCTGGTGGCGTACTCCCCCGGTTTGGTTGCCAGCTCGATTCCGCAGTACACCCCCGAGCCGTGGACGAAAATGTAGTCGTCGGCCCATCTGTAACCCAGGCGCCGGGCGTCTTTGCGGCGATCAGGCTTCAAAGCTGTCACCGATTTGAAAACAGTCGGGGTGCCGTCGATGTGGTTGCTTGCGCGCTTCACCACGTACTTGTAGATGCCGTACGTCCCACCGCCCATTCCGGCGAATACGACGAGCAGAACAATGATCAGGACCATGTCGTGGCTTCCTCACTGCTCGGCCGTGTAGACGATGACGTCCCACACGACCATCGTTGGTTCGGTGTCGCCGGCCAGCCCCAGGAACTCCTCAGGCTGCTTTTTGTCCAATTTCTTCAGGGCGGTTTTTTCTGCTTCTGAGAGCCCGCCGGTTCGTTCCTTGGCTCTGCGGCGATAGGTGATTGCCGCTGGGATCGGGAAGATCAGCACAGCCAGCAGCGGGGTGATACCGCAGACCAGTAGGGCCACGGCCCCTGGGCCGGCGTACTTGAGGCCGCTGATGATCGCCGGTACGGCGGCGTCCCACTGCACGCCGCCGATCGGGGCAAGGCTGATGTCGCCGAACGTCCACGACCGGCTCTGGAACTGGGCGAGCCTGGTGAAGTCTTCGGAAAAGATCGTTTCCTCGAGCTGAGAGGACATGCGGTAATCAGGCCTTGGGCGCGCTTTGGCCGAGCTTGATGGCCAGGGCGATCACGATGAGAGACATGCCGAGGAAGAATCCGGCAAACAGGATCGCGACGATTTTTCCGATGCCCTCACGCATGTGCGTGTTGTCGCCCTTCTTGGCGGCGGCCGCGCGGGCACCCATCGACACCGCGGCCCACGCCAAGCAGCCGCCGAGGATCACCGCGCCCAGGACGATCATCCCGGTGGTCCAGGGCTTGATGTATGCGGTGACTTGCTCGACGGGGCCCGCGAGGTAGGTGACGCCGCGGTGGCTGCCCTGGGAGATGAGGTGCTGAATGTTCATGGTGAAACGTCCTTTCAGGATGAGGCGGTGGTGGGAGAGCTGGTGGTGGTGAAGGTTTGCGCGGCGGTGCCACCCTGCTGGTCGACCGGGCCGCCGGCGATGTCGGCTACCAGCCACCGACCACCCACTCGCCGCAGAAAGATGTCGTAGGCAGATTTCTGCACCCCGGCCGATTGGGTCTTCCACTCCACGACCGTCTGGGCCGTGACCAGGTCACCGTCGTTGTAGGCCGACGGTGATCCCTTGGTGACCTCGACCAACACGGTGTCGATGGACGGGGAGGTGAGGGTGCCGCTCATGCCGCTGGTCGCGGTCGATGAGGCATCAGAGGTGACGGTGAGACTGAGTTGCACCGTGTCCGATGCCGCCCACGCCTGTAGGAAAGGTGTCAACACGGTGGGTTGGAGCTCAGTGGCCAGGTTGTCGTCGGTGGTGTCCGGGGCCTGCGGTGTCGGTGCGGTCGACGCGGCGGCGGCGTAGGGCAGCACGGTGATCTCGCCGACGACGCGCATGCCCGTCGATCCAGATGCCGATGTGACCCAGATTGGCAGCGCGATCTGGGTGCTCTGCCCGTTGGTGAGGGTCGCGGTGTAGGTGAGACGGGCCTCCTGGCCTGTCGTGTACTGGGCGGCCGCCGGAGTGACCGTTCCTGTCCAAGTGATCAACAGTGGTGTCTGGGTGCCGCCGGTACCGTCCCATCCGCAGCCCGAACTCACCCCGGCCGAGGTCATTGCGGCCAACGCCTGCAGCCGGCCGGCCAGGGCGGCGTCGTCACTGAGCTTGGGGTGGGTCAAGCACAAGGTGAGGTAGGTCTGCCCGAAGGCCGCGGCTTGCTGCGCGGGGAACGTGCTCAGATGCCAGGTATCGGCCTGAGCTGCGATGAGATTCTGCCAGGAAGCTGACTCCGACGATGAGGCCACGACGGATCCGCAGGAGTAGGCCAGGCCGCCGATCATCACCATGGGTGTGGTCAGCAAAACCAGCCGGATCACCCACGACCGGATGCGGCCAACCATGATCGAGTTTTTGCGGCCCGGCGGCGAGATCGAGAAGTGTTCGACCTGGGCTGGGCTGGCGGGCGCAGCTGGCGGCGCCGAAGAAGCGGACTCTGTCGGGGGCTCGGGCTTCTTGCCGTTGCCGTTCTTCTTCCGCGGAATCCACCGCCACCGCTTCGGTCGGCCGGCTTTCTGTCCATTCGGTTTTGTGGCTGCGGCGGAAGCTGTCTGAGTGTCCAGGGCAGTATGCCGCCACAGCTCGTCCGGACCCCAGAAACGGTCATCGGTCACCGCGGCCAGTTGCGCCGGCTCAGCGTCGGGGTAGTGCTCGGCCAGCACCACATGTCGCTGTCGCGCTTGCGCCAGCTGCTGCGCACGGGTCGATCGGAAGTCCTGCGGTGCTTTTTCGGTATGTGCCAAGTGCTCGAGGTCGGGCACGTCGCCTCCTCTCAGAGGGGCAGGTCGGATCACGGTCGACTTATGTTGACCCGCCTCCCGCGACCATGTCTTACCGGGTATCTGGTAATACAGATTGCAGCCCCGTATTTACGGGATGCCGCATTACTGGTAATCTGGTACTTAGATGTGGTGGGCGATGGGCCTGCCGCTACTGGACCGAACCGGAGGCACGGATGAGCACCATCGCCATGGCCAACCTGAAAGGAGGAGTAGGCAAGAGCACCGTGATGCTCAACATTGCCGTCGCCACCGTCGAGATCAGTCGACGCACCAACCCGGCCGCGCGGGTGCGCGTGCTGGACATGGACCATCAAGCTTTCGCCACCGCCGTGATGAGCGGACGTGATCCACTGGAGCTCAAAGCCACCGTCGCCACGATGCTGGCCGGCCTGACGACCTACGCCGACACCGTCCTACGCCTGGAGGACCTGCCCTGGCTGGACGAGCCCGCCAGGGCAGCCTGGGCTGGCATCGACCTGCTCCCGTCCAATTCCCGTCACAAACTGCAGGTCTCTACCGTCACCGAGTACTGGAACCTGCGGGAGCTGCTGGGAGAAGAGAACGACCCCGACACCGTTGCGACCTTCCTGGACTGCGGCTACGGGCGGACCGACGCCTTCACCCTGGCCATGGTCGCCGCCGACCATGTCATCGGGGTGACCTCCGCCGCCGAAGGTGGCCTTCGAGGCCTGGTCGACCTTCGTCGTGAACTTGCCGCCATGCGCCCGAGCTTTGGTCACGTCAACGACCTAGCTGGCGTCATCACCACCAACTTCGACCTGCGCAACGGCCCGGACCGGGAAATCTTGGAGAACCTGCGCCGCGACCTGGGCGAACTGATCCTGCAGCCGATGATCCCCCGGCGCACCGTGGTCGAACGAGCGCACGGGGCACAGCTCCCGATCGCCGCACTGCGCGAGGAGTCGGCCCGCGAACTCACCAGCTACTTCCAGCAACTCGCTCAGCACCTGATCGAAAGGACCACCCGATGAGCACCCGCCCACCCCGCAAGGGCATCAAGATCAGCGCCGATCCGTTCCAGACAGATGCCGCCACCGAAAACACCTCACCGCCGCCGGAACCAACGGAGACAGCGCCGGCGAAGGAGCAGATCCTTCGACCAGGGGAAACCACCTTCGCCGAGAAGCCATTCAAGATGACGGTGAACCTGCCGGCGAGCCTGGCAACCCGACTGGCCGGCGTCACCGCCTTCGTACAGATGAACGAGACACCCGAAGGGTTCAACTCCTCCACCGACATCGTCCGAGCTGCAATCACCATCATCGTCGAGCGCTACGAGCGGGAGTTCAACGACGGGCAACCGTTCCCTCCCCCGCGAGCTCTCCGCCGGGGACGCGGACCTAAATCAGGCTGACCCACCGCAGTCCCGACGAGATATCGGCACCGTCCTAGTCCTCCTACAACCTGCGCCTCGGGGCAGTCATCCCCATCACAAGTTCAGGGTCATCAGACGTCGCGGCTGCTTGGATTGGTGCCGGCGGCGCGGATGTCGGCCTCAATCTCGGCTGCGACGTCGCTGGCGACGACGACCTTGATCTGTACCTGCGCCCAACTGATCTTGCCGTCATCGGCGGCGTTCGCCAGGTCGAGCAGCAGGCGCCGGACGCCGTCACGGGTGTCGGAGTTGGCCATGCTCGTCATCAGGCTGAATGCAATTTCTCGCTCGGTCGCGGCTGGCGGCGTAGGAGCTGGCGTTGCCTGTGGGCGCTTCGGCGGCCCGGTCTCGCCGGCCTTGACCACCGTGCCGCCGCCGGGATCGGAAGCGGAGGGCGTCGGGTTGTCGGCGCCCCCGGGCGACGTGACCTCGACGGGCTTCGGGGGCGCGAGGCGTAGGCCCGAGGAGCCGACGGCGATGTCGGCGGGCCGGGTGACCGCGCGGTCCGCGTCGTCGGTCCCGACGAGCCGCAGCTGCCCGGCGCTGACGGCCTCGTAAATCGCGCGCTGGAGGTCACGTTCCTCGTCAGGGAGTAGGGGCAGCCTCGGGCTGCTCCAGAACAGGTCGCGGAGCTCATCTAGGGGTCTTCCGTAGTCTTTCGCGTCTAGGTTGTGAAGCAGTGCCTTCGCGGTGAGCGCGGACGTGTCGAACGCCTTCCCCTGGGCAACGAGCGACTTCCATACGGCGGTGCCATCTAGCGAGGACTGGCCGCTCTCGGGTTCGAACGCGATGGTCCGGTCGACGCGCGGCTGATCGTCCTGGTCGCCTTGCCCGAGGTAAAGGAAGTGCCGGTAGGCGCGACGAACAGCGCTTTCGAGGTTGCGCTTGGCTCCCGCGCGCTCGGTGCGGGCCTGCTCGGTGAGCTCCTCGTCGGCCCGAACGGCGTCCATGACGGCAACGCGGTCCCAGGCGAGGTAGGCGGCCGCTGCGCCTCGACCCGCGGCCCGTCCCTGCGCGTTCACGACAGCGAACACGGCGGAGGAAGCCCACTGGACCGGAACCTTGTTTGGTCCAAGGCCCATCACCGCCCGGATGGCTTCGCGGGTGTCCTTGTCGACGCCGTTCAGGAGGATGAACTGGCGCGGGTCGAGGACGACTAGGCGGGTCGACCGGGCGTCGTCGACGCCAGCGGCGGTCAGCACCTCCAGAGGGCTCAGCGCTGGCTTGGTCTGGACGAACAACTTGGTTTTGAACGGCCCGGTCACCATGAGGCGTTCGGCCGTCCGGGCGAGTTCCTCGTCTCGGTCTTCGTCGGTGACGCTCGTGCGGGATGCCTTCACGAGCATGTTCAGGGTGCGGCGGGTCGACATGAACAGACGCGCGGCTTGGCCGCCCTTGCCGGCGAGCGACTCGATGCTTGACAGTCCGCCGCCCTCCACGTCGAGCAGCTCGGAAATGACCGTGTCGGCCTCGCCAACGGGGTAATTGGCGTTCGGGACGAACATCGCTGCCTTGAGCTCGGCCTCAGTCGCGCCCTGTCGTCCGCCCGCGCGCGCCGATGACCGAGCACAGGAACAGGCACGTCGCCGCGCGCTCAGCGGCGCGCGGGTTCATCGGTCCGATGATCCCGTCGGTGCGGCCGCGGTCCAGCTCGCGGGCGGCGCCCTTCAAGTCCTCGCCACCGACGATGTCGGCGCTGGCGATCTGGCGGTAATTCGCCTGTGTGCGGGTGTCCACGATCAGGCCGCTGTTGATGACGGCCTCGCGGACGACCGGGTCGGACAGTGGCAGGTCACCGGGGCCGACGAGCAGCGGGGCCCATTCGCCGCGCTTCCCGCGCTGGTACTGGGCGTGCGCGGTCGCTGCAAAGATGCGAATGGTGGACCGGACGCGCTGAAAACCGGCGAGCTTGGCCCATTCCTGCTCGGCCATGGCCATGAGCTGCGGGTGGAACGGGTAGCAGCGCGCAACCTCATCCGCGAACTCCGGCGACGCGGTCACCGGGACAGCATTGAACACCTTCGCCTTCCAGGGGCCGGTCATCTTCGACGTGAACGCCGCGGCCGTAGCCGTCAGCACCTCGGCCGCGGCGTATCCGTCGAACAGGCGCCGGCGCAGGATCGCGGCGAAGTCGGTGTTGTCATTGATCGTCGCGGTCTCACCGTTGCGGATCAGTAGATCGTCGAGTTCCTGTCGGCGCTTTTGTCCGGCCTCGTCCAGATCGATGTTGTCGGCCTCCGAAGCGATCATCACGACGACCGCCGCTACGTTCGGGACATCGTTCACACTGTCGAGGAGCGCCCGCAGGAACGCCATGTCCTTGATCGCGAGGTCAGCGTTCCCCGTGAGGGAGAGCTGTCGGACGTAGTCGAGAATCTCGTCTACGAGGATCAGGACGGGGCGGCCGACGGCCGTGAGCGCCTCGACGATGCGGTGCTTGTCCGCGTACCCGTCGCGGTAGCGCAGGTACAGGTTGTTATCGCCCTGGAACAGACGCCACAGGAACCGTTCGTGCAGGGTCTGGGCCGGTCCGTCAAACTCCGCTGCGCCCTTGCCGGCAGTCATGTTGTCGCACGCCAGGACCACGACGACCGGTTTGTTCAAATCCGCCGGCGGTTTCTCGTCAAGGATCGCCGTGACCCGAGCGAACGCGTCACGACCGATGTCGGTGGTCCCGAGGGCCTGCGGGTGGGCGGCGAGGTGCCACAGGCCAATCAGGCCGTGAGACTTACCGCCGCCCATCGCCTGGTCAAGCCGCCACAGCGCCCGGGACCGGGTGTGCTTGCCCCCGCCGCCAAGCCGCACAGCGACCTTCGCCATCAGGTCGGTGAACAGAGGGCTCGGGTGCGTGATCTCGCCGTAGTACTGGGCCTCGGCGTACGGCGGGCGGTCTGCGACGGTGCCGTGAACAGCCTGGAACAGCGACATTTGGACGTCGTCGATGGACCCCGACGCGTGGACGACTTCGTCCCTCAGCTTCAGGACCTCCCACCAAGGGGTCACGGTGCTGCTCAAGACGGCTCTCCTGCCATGTCGATGTCGAACAAGCTGCGCTGACGGTCCTTGGACTTATCGGCCTCGTGTCGCGCCGAAACGACGCCGCGGGCGACGTTCCCGATGCCGCGCCGGGCTCGCACCAGCGAGGTCCAGGCAACAGCGTCGGGGTCGGCTTCCGGGAGCAGCGAGGACAGGTAGGTAAGGGTTGCCCATAGATAGGCGTCCTCCTCGTCGCGCTGCGCGGCTACCAGGACCTGAGCGACGTCATCGAGACCTCCGGGCCACGCCTTGGCCATCGCCATGACCACGTCGATGACGGACGAGGTCGGGGTGATCACTCCTATCCAGCCCTTCGCCGGAGCGAAGCAGACGCCCTTGTCTACTTCGGAGAGGACACCCTTGAGTTCGTCAGTGGTGAGATCGGCTGCCAGCGCCTGCCAGCGGGCCTCTGATTTCGCGGCTGCCGAACGACGGTAGAGGCGCACCCACCCGAGCGCGAACCGCGTCCTGGCGTCGAAAGTGTCCAAGGGCAGATTCTCGATGGGCACGGAACTGGCCTCAACGACCGCTTTGCGGGCTACGACGAGGTAGTGCGTGGGGTCGACCGGCTCACCGAGGTGGTCGAGGACGGCTACGTACCGGCCCACCGCCTCCATCGCGGGCCCGGCCGAGGCCATGAGCTGATCGGTGGGGGCAAGGCCAGCGGCATCCCATAGAGGGATCCTGCCCAGAACCTCCCGCCGAACCTCTGACTCGACCATGTTTGCTCGCCCTTTTACGCGTCCGTCAGGCGCCGGACGGCACGACATCGTGAGAGTTGTAACGATGTTCGCTGAGCCGCCTGACTTATCCGACTCGGTTTTGGCAGGCCACGAACCGGTCAAAACGAGCCCTGCTGCGGTTATCGCACCGAGGAGTCTGTGCCAGACCTCGGGGTCACCATGCCCGAAAACGATCGTCACGACGCCGTCATCGCTGACCACCCGTCGAGCCTCGGAGAAGGCGCGCCCAATCATGATGTCGTAGAACGCCTTCGTGCGGTGGTCCTCGGCGGTCTTTCGAGCCCGGAACTTTTTAACGATGATCTCTTCGGCCTTCTCCTGCACCCCGTCCGGATCGCTGGTGAAACCGAACCACGGCTGGGTTGACCCGAGTGCGCGACGTAGCCAGACGAAGGACAGGTCCGAGGCGTCTGAGTAGGGAATCATCTCGTCGTACGGTGGGTCTGTAATGACGGCTGAGAGGCTCCGGTTACGAAACGGCAGGGATACAGCAGAACCGCGGTTAATCCGCGCAGGCGTGCCTCCTGGCCGGGTGAGTTGACTCGTCAGGGTCGCGAGCGTTCCCCTCGTCACGGACGGCCATGAACCGGGACCGCCGTAGGGCCCGGCCTCGAAGTAGTCGTAGCCGAAGCCGATGCTCGTCTCGTTGACGAAAATGTCTCCGACGCGTGGTGTACCGGTTGTCTGAAGCCGGGCGCCCCTAGTGGATCGGCGAAGTTTGCGCACCAGAACTGAGGCGACGTAGCCGACTAGTGCTGCCGCATAATCCTGGCTGGCTCCATGCTCCTCCTGTAGTTCACGCCCAACTCGGTCGATGTGCCGGCAAAGGTTCACCAGTGACAACGTCTGACGGGCGTTGCAAAGTTCGCCGTAACTGCTGTAGCCGTAGGCCGACGGCTGGATCACGCTAGCGTTACCGACGGGGATCCGCTCGTCTGGCACCGCTGGGACTCCCGGCGCGAAAGCCTGCTGGGTGGCGAGCGCGGACTCGGCCAACGCAATAGCAGCTTGATCTTCGCTCGTTGCGGAACGAAAAATCTTGTTGCCGGCCGGGTCGACTTCTCCAACGATCAAGAGGGCGTCTTCGCCAAGCCCTTCGGTCATCAGTCGCCTATGTAGCGCAACGGGATGGACGTGTTCGCAGAAAGGGCAGACGGCGGATTTCCCTGGCACGGGCTTCCCCTGCTTGACCGACGTCAACAGAGTCGGCTGCGACGTCGGCTGACCTTCACAGACAATGGTGTTAAAGGTTCCGTCGACACGGTCGACTGTGATGGAGTAGCTTTGCCCGATATCATTCCTTTTTGGTTCAGGGAGCCTTAGCTTTAGGCTGCCAACAAGGGGGAACCGCCTGTCGCATTCTTGGCAGGGCAGGGTAATAGCCCAGAGGTAGCCCCATGGCCGCCGACCGTAGACTTCCGGGTAGAAGGCCGCCATGTCATTCTGGTGACGAGTTGTCACCAGGGCGAGCACGCTGCGGAAATCCGCTTCGAGCCGGGGGCCGCCGAGGGTTGGGTTCTCCTGCGCGAACGGCAACTCGGGTTCGTCGGACCAGTCCCGCATCGGGAAGTCAGCCAGCAACTGCCCCGCTAACGTTGCTACGGGTGAGTAGTCGATCCCGTTCGCTTCCACGTGAAGGCGGGCGGCCTCAAGCGGGATCATTGCGCGACCGGAGAAAGGGTCCAGCATCGATGCTCCATCAGGGTGGTGCTCGCGGATCTCGGCAACCACCTCGGTCCAGGCGCTGTCTCGACCGGACATGGCCTTTCGCACGAGGGCCTGCAAGCGGACTTGTTCCGCCTCATCGTCAGGCCAAGGCAACAGGCTTGTGAGAACCGCCGCCTTTGCTTGGGAGATTGGGCGCTTGGCGAACCATGTGAATAAGTTGGCTTCGCTATTCCCGCTTCCCCAGCCGGATTGCGATGCTTCGCTGACCTCAGTGCAGGGGAACCAGCGTTCGATCATGCGCACGGGGCGTGCTCCTGGGTCTCTCGGGCTGCCTTTAGTGCGCTTCCTGGTACGTGGATGATGACATCTCCGCGAGACAGATCGTGGAACGTCCGGACGGGGTCCGGGTAGGCGCCGTACATGCGGGCCTTGCTGTCGTCGCAGTGGTCCACGACGTACAGCCAGTAGGCGGTTCCGTGCTGCGTCGCGATGAGGACCTCGTTCGCGGTCATGCTGATGCCGTTGCTGCTTGCGGCGTTCCAGACTCCCTTGACCTCGACGAGACGCTGTTCCCGTCCAAGGCTCGCGTGCAGGTCGTAGCCGCGGCCTTCGGTGTGGACGTCCGCGACGGCGAAGCCCTCGGCGCGGAGCAGGTCCGCGACGTGGTCCATCGAGATGCGTTCGCTGTCGGTCTCGGTCGGCTCGGCGGGCGGCGCGGCGGCAGTGACCCGCGCCCACGTGACTTGGCGCGGTTCGCTGATGGTGACCTCGCTCATTTGGCGCAGGTCCGCTAGGCGGGCGGCGGTCATGGCCTTGAGGCGGGCGCGTTCGGCCCGGCGGGCGTCCCCGTCGGCGATCTCGTCGGTGAGGTCGTTCGGAAGCTTCCCGAGTTCCCCTCCGGCGACGCGGAGCCAGTCGTCGAGAGCGGTCGCTCGGCGGCTTTGGTCTTCCTGGGCGGCCATCGAGGCCAGGCCGCGCGCGTCGTGCGCCCTGCCTGGGTGAGGTTTGCCTGCGGGGGTATCGCTGGTTGTGAGGTTCGCGAGCATCGCCCACTCGACCTTGCGGGCACCAGCACTATCGACCCGGATCAAACACGACCAGGTGCCCTTGCGTCGGCCGCCCGCTTCGGTGAGGTCGGCTTCATAGGCGAACAGGTCGTAGTCGGTGCTGCTGGTCTGGTCGACCAGTGCGCCGCCTCGGTGCAAAGCCGGCGCGAGGACGTCGGCGCACAGCGCGACGAGGGCCTTGTACGGCGGGTCGCTCGGCCCGAGGTTCACGGCGTCCGCGACGGCCGCGCCACCAGCCCGGGCCTGCGCGAGGGACTTCCCGCTGCTCGCGACGAGAGCGGTTGTCCCTGCCTTTCTCTCGCCCGGAGGTGCGAACTCCTTCGGCAGCGGTATCCCGTCGGCGCGGGCGAGCGTGAACATGCCGTCCCCGGCGGCGTGCGGCTGGACGCTGATAGCTCCGCCGGCGGCCGCGCGGTGCAGGAAAGCCTCGACGATCGCCGGGTTGATGCGGTCGAGCTGCTCATCTTGGAGGGCTGTGACGGCCTGTGCGATGTCGACGCTGGTCTTGAGGGCGCGTTCCTGGGCATCGGCGCGGTGAGCGGCGTCCGCAAGTCTGGTGGCGGTGACTGCACCGACGGCGGCGAGGGCGCGAGCGCGCTGCTCGTCGTCGCCGAATGTGTCTGCGAGTACTCGACTGAGCTCGTCGTCCGCGAGGCCGACGAGCTCCCCGACCAGGCTGAGGCTGTCGAACATGCGGCCTTCGAGCTGGTTGGCGGCGGTGACGAAGTTGCCGAGCAGGACCTCCAGCACCTCACCTTCGCGGGTCTCGGTGGCGATGAGGTTGTAGAGCTCGACGTCGCGGGTCTGGCCGACCCGGTGGATGCGGCCCATGCGCTGTTCGAGGCGGACGAGCGACCACGGGATGTCATAGTTGACCAGGACGTGCGCGGTCTGTAGGTCGATTCCTTCGTTGCCGGCGTCGGTGCTGACGAGGATCTGAAAGTCCCGGCGGGCGAACGCGTCCCGCGTGTCGTCGCGGGTGTGATGGTTGTCCCGGCCGCTGTAGCGACGGGCGGTGTACCCATTGTGATGAAGCCGTTGGACGAGCCAGTCGGCGGTGTCCGCGTACTCGGTGAAGATGACGGCCTGCTCACCGTTCCCGGGCTTCACACTATTGCGACCCAAGCAGGTCAACGCGAGCGGATCCCACTTGCTGACCGACTGCGTCACGTCCCCGACGATCGGCATGAGCCGTGCGAGCAGCCCATCGATGTCCTTCCGCTCGGCCTTCGCGGACTTACTGCCCTCATGAATGACGCGGGCCTCGTCGGCTTTCGGGCCGTCGTCGCCGTCCGGGTCGGCGTCATGAGCCGCGGCGGACGGCATCGAGGAGCCCATGCCGTCCCGGCGGCGCTTAAGAGTCTCCGCGAGTGCATGGAGGCTGGACGCTGCGCGCTTGCCGTAGACCATCTTGCCGAGCGGCACCGCGGCGCTCGGGAAGTAGCGGTCCACCAAATCCAACGCCTCGTAGTAGAACTCCGCCTCGACGGGGGACAACGCGACGCTGTGGTTCTCCGCGTGCCTGCCTTTGAAGAGCTTGGTGGTCCCGTCGAAATCGACGAGGTCTTCCTTCATACGACGCAGGAAGTGAACCCGGCCCGGCTTCACCGTGCGGGACAGCTCCTTATTGCTCTCGACCGGCGGGTAGACCTCCGGATCGACCAGGTGCAGGAGCGCCCGGAACAGCCACTCCTTCCCACGGTGCGGCGTCGCGGTCATCAGGAGTGCACGAGGGGTGTTCAGCGCGAGCATCTCGCCGGCCTGGTAGTACCCGACAGCCGTTGGCGTGAGGCGGTGCGCCTCGTCGAACACAACGGCGTCCCAGCCCATCCGGTCCGGATGCACGGCGTCCTGCACCAAACCGTTCACAGACAACAAGTCCAGACTCACGATCCACAGGTCATGGTCGCTTTCCAAACCGTGTTCACGGACCGTCTGGGCCGTGATGGCGCGCAGGCCACCGCCAAAGAACCGCTCGAAGTCGGCTTGCCACTTCGTCACAAGGTGCGCCGGCACGACGATCAGCGCCCTGCTCACGAACCCAAGTCGCTGCATCTCACGCAGGTACAGCCCCGCCATGATCGTCTTACCCGTCCCGGGCTCATCCGCCAGCAGGAACCGAAGCCTCGGCTGCGGGAGCATCGCGCCGTAGACGGCGTTCATCTGATGGGCGTACGGCCGCAGCGGCGTCGATGCCAACACCGCAGACCTGGCCCCGGACCCGGCGGCCCGCATCCACGCGGTCCACAGCCCCGCCAGCAGGGCTGCGGAGTCGCCGGCACCGTCCTCCGTCAGCACCTCGCAGGCCGCGGCCTGGCCGGCGGTCAACTCGACCTTCGCGAACGTCCCGGGCGCCTGCTCTACAAACAAGGTCCAGCCATCACCGAGAGGGTTCGCCATCTCGATCTTGACGTGGCCGGGCAGGTCAGAACGATGCGGAATCCGCACTCGCTGCCCAGGCTCAAAAGTCACAGAGTGACCCTAGACTGCGCGGGTCGGGAGTGTGGCGAAGCCGGCCGGAGGAGAGCTCAAACGCAGCGACGTTGGCCGTATCAGCTGTCCGGAACGGATCCTTTCCGGACGTCGGCCGGTCCGGCGCTCCAGTGGTGTTCGGATCGCTTGTCCGCAAGTGACGGCTCATCTGCGCTTTTGCTTTCGGACACGGAATACGGATGCCGCGTCCTGGACGGCGCCGCCCGCAGCTGCCCGTCCGGATCACGCCGGCCGCGATGGACCTGGTCGACACCCGGCCGCTGAGCTCGAGGTGACCCGGTCGGATGTGGTTCGCCGGATGCTGTCGTACGCCGCCCGCACCATGACCCCGAAAGATTGGAGCAAGCTATGAAGTTCTTCCAGCTGGTCACAGGCACAGTCGTTCTATGGATCAACCCCTTGAATGTCGAGGTGGTGATCGACCGCGCAGGAGGTGGATCGGTCATCATGATGACCAGCGGAGAAAAGTACGAGTCCACGGATTCCGCCTACTTCGTAGTGGACGCGATGTCGAAGGTGCTGACGGCTCAGTGACAGGCATCGTGGAGTTCCTCATGACCCGCATCGACGAGGACCAGATTCTCGTTGATCGAGCATTGTCCGTCGGTCTCGATGAAACCGGCTGGGACCTTCTAATGACTGGTTCTCGCAACCAGGAGCATGAAAGCGGACTACCGACGACCGCAGCACTCTTCACCTTCGCGGACGGGTTCAGTCCACATCGAATGCTCGTCGAATGCGAGACGAAGCGCCAGTTGATCCACCTGATCAACGGTGCGGACGCTGCAGAGTTCCATCGCGCCGACGAGCCGGCGCCGACCAGCGAGCCCTACATGCGGCATGACGTAGCAGCTGGACTACTGGTGACCATGGCCCAGCCGTACGCCGATCACTCAGACTTCGACCCCAGATGGAAGATCGAATAGTGAACGAGCAACTGCTCGCGTTCCTCGATGCCAGAATCGGCGAGGACCTGGAGGCAGTCCACGAGCATCGCAGCTCAAAGAGCACATAGCACTCGAACAATTGTTCGATACAGTGGTGGCATGCTGCGTGCAGACCAAGGTGGCCTCGCCTCACCCATGGGCGAGGGCGGCGCGCGGCCGGCCCCCGGAGCTACCGGAGGACAACTGGGCGCGGGCTCAGCAGCTCATCGCCGAGGGGGCGTGCTGGTGCCAGCCGGAGAACAAAAGCACCAAGCGGCGGCGAGGCCTGTCCTGGTAGGCGGCCGACACATCGCCGCAGCTACGGTCGGTGCATGACAAGTTTCGATCCAGCGGTGTTCCGAGATCCTGCTGTGGTGGGCGAGCTCTTCATGATCGCCCTGAGAGACCCCAACGAGAACGCCAACACCTTGGACTTCTTGGTCACCCCGGAGTCCCGTCCACGGTGGGGCTATTTTGAGGCGGCCTACCGGTGGACTCAGGGGATCGAGGGCCTCGGCTGGGGGAACATGCCGCTCCCAGCAGTTGGAGATCCGGACGTCGTTTACATGGCCGTGCACAGCGGGGTGCCCGAGGAAGGGTTCACCCAGGAAGGTGACGACATCTTCCTCGGTCCCGGCGTGGTCACCATGGTTTGGCGGCCGGAAGTCGACCGCTGGATGGTCCACGACATCGGCAATTACGTGCGGCCGGAAGAAGTGCCCCGCGGACCGAGCTGAAAGTCACTTGAGGTAGCGCCGCCGGCCACGCTCGAGGGGGGTCGGGGGCCAGCGGCGCCTGCCGGCCGCCCCGGGGTGAGTAGCCGACATGATCATCTTATCGGCCTGCCTGGTGAGCGGACAGGTACTTCTCCAGCTCGACGACCTCGGAGACTCGGACGTTGCGGCTCTTCACGGCCGGGCTGACGCGCTTCCGGATCAGCACCCGCACGGTCTGCTCGGTGAGGGCAAGGTAATCCCCGACGTGCTGTTGACCGTCACGGTGCCTGACGATGACATAGCCACTCTTGCTGCCGACGATGTCGGCGCGCTGATCGGCAGGGGTGACGGCATCGTCAGTCCCGTTCGAGGTTTGGTCGCGGTGGTCTGTCCGGCGATGGAGATCTCCGACGTGGCAACGCTGTGTGACGAGTGCGATCAGTTGGCCCTCGGCTGGGAGGCGCAAATCCGGGGTAACGAGTCGGGCGTCGTCGTCCCGTAGGTGGTACCTGTGCGGGAATTTTCACCGGGCGGGTGTTACGGGACGGTTCGGCAACATGTACCCCGGCCACCTGCGGCGTTCCCGTATGGGGTTCGGCTTGCGGGACGGTCTTGGCGGGGGCTGGCGAGCGCGGTTGTGCGAGCTGTCGTGGGTGGGCTTCAGCCGGAGCTCCCATCTGCCGCGTCGACATGTACGGATGCTGGGTCACCGCCTCTGCCGCTGTTGTCGCCGCCCTGCCAGGAGTGCCATAGCTCCGCGTACAACCCCGGAGAAGCGACCAGTTCGGCGTGTGAGCCGACTTCGACGATGCGTCCCTGGGACATGACCGCGATGCGGTCGGCTTCGCGGGCGGTGTGCAGCCGGTGAGCGATGGCGATGACGGTGCGCCCGGCGAGCACGCCAGACAGCGAGCGTTCCAGGTGCCGGGCCGAGCCCGGGTCCAGCAGGGAGGTCGCTTCGTCGAGGATGACCGTGCTCGGGTCGGCGAGCACGATGCGGGCGAGGGCAAGTTGCTGCGCGCGCGCAGGCGGCACGTCCAGGCCGCCCGCGCCGACCTGGGTGTCGAGTCCGTCGGGCAGGGCGCGCACCCAGTCACCGACGTCGACGGCGTCGAGGGCGGCGTACACCTGTTCTGCACTCGCGGCCGGGTCGACCAGCGCGACGTTGTGGCGCACCGTCCCGACGAACAGATGGTTTTCCTGGGTGACCATCGCGACCAGTCGGCGGCGTTCCGCCAGTGGGAGCGCATGTAGGTCGACCCTGCCGGCGCGCACCGATCCGGCGCGCGGGCGGTGAATACCGGCAAGGAGACGCCCGAGGGTGGATTTGCCCGCCCCGGTCGGCCCGACCACGGCGAGCCGCTCACCGGGGGTCATAGTGAGATCTATGTCGTGCACAGCATCGACGCCGTCGCGGTAGCTGTAACTCACGCCCGACGCGGTCAGGCTGGCGTCGGCCGCCGGCGGGTCCACCGTTGCCGCCACATCGTCAGATGGTGCGAGCGCCACCCCGACGATGCGGGCGAGCGCCGCGCCGCTGGACTGCAGCTCGTCTAGCCAGAACAGCAGCAGGTCGAGCGGCATGACAAGCGCGCGGGCATACAGCACGGCGGCCACGACGGCGCCGAGCGGTACGAGACCATGGGAGTAGCCAATCGCGCCGAGGATCGAAACGGCGACCACCGGCAGGATGTAGCCCAGGTCAAGGGCTGAGAACCACACACTGCGTAGATGGAGCGTGCCCCGCTCGGCGGCGTACGAAGCGCCGCAGTCCGCGTCGCCCAGGGCGATGCGGCGCGGGCCGAGCCGCATCGCATCGATAGTGCGCGCACCGCTGACCGACTCGCTCAGCCCCCCGGTCAGCGTCGAGTAGCTGGCGGCCTGGCGTAGGTAGGCCGGGCGCGCGCGCCGCAGGTACCAACGCGTCGCGAGCCACACTGGCGGTACTGCGACCAACGCGCCGAGCAGCAGCAGCGGGCTGGTGATGGCCAGTGCGACCAGGGTGAGCAGGATCGTCAGGCAGGCGGTCAGGATCGAGGGCGCCCCGGACCGGGCCGCCCGCGAAAGGGTGTCCACATCACGCGAGCTGCGGGTGAGTAGGTCACCGGATCCTGCGGCCTCGACTGTCTCGATCGGCAGCGCCAGCACGCTGGCGACGAAGTCTTCGCGCAGGTCAGCCAGGGTCGCTTCACCGAAGCTTGCCGAGGCGACCAGGGCGGTTCGACCCAGCACGAACTGGGCGAGCAGGAACAGCGCAATGACACCGACCGCGATGTTGATGCTCGGCATGGTCGTTCCGCGTTGAATCGCCGAGACGAGCCGGCCGATCAGCGCGGGGACAACAAGGTCACATGCGGTGGCCAGCGCGAACCAGAACAGGGTGGCCGCGAGCGGTCCCCGCCGGTGGCGGGCCAGCGCACGGACGCGGCGACGGACAGTGGCCGCGTCGGCGACCGGCAGCGCTGGCCCCTCGGCGGCAGGACGGGCGGCGGCTGTCACGACTGACTCCGGCGGGTTGTCTGGGCGTAGGCGGGGACCGTCTCCAGTAGCTCGCGGTGTGAGCCGATCTTGACAACTTTGCCGCCGGCGAGGAAAGCGACGTCATCGGCTCGGTCGAGCATGAGCGGGCTGGTGCTGACCACTACTGTCGTGCGCTGCCCACGCGCCGTCCGCACGCGGTCCGCGATGAGCGCCTCCGTGCTGGCATCGACAGCGCTGGTCGGCTCGACCAGCACCAGCACCTGCGGGTCGGCGAGCAAGGCGCGGGCCAACTGCAGCCGCTGCTTCTCCCCGCCGGAGAAAGTCAGCCCGCCCTCGCCGACGCGGGTATCCAGGCCGTCGGGCAGGGCGGCCACGATGTCCTCACCGTTGGCCGCGTGCAACGCCGCGCCGACCCGCTCGGGCGAGGCCTCGCCGAACTGGTCAGCCAGCGTGCCGCTGAACAGATGCCCGCGATGGTCGACGACGAGGATCCGTTCGCGCACCCAAGCCGTAGGCCGGTCGGCGAGCAGGACACCGCCGTAGCGGGCCTCGCTGTCGACATAACGGCCGAGTCGCTCGGCCAGAGCCAATGCATCCACAGGGTCCGCGGCGGCGACCGCGGTCAGCCGGCCCGCACGCACCACCAGCCCGGACAACGGGTCGACGAGCTCCGCATCGCCAGCGGGCTCGCTAATCGTGGCGCCCTCGGGCAGCGGCTGAAGCGACAGCACCTCGACGATGTGGCGGGCCGCCACCCGCCCGCCGGACAGCGCGTATATCAGATCGCCGGCGGTGTTCATCGGCAACGCCAGGAACGCCGCGTAGGAGTAGAAACTGACCAGCGCGCCGATGCTCAGATTCCCGCCCTGCGCCAGCGCGGCGCCCAGCCAGACGACACCGACAGCGAGCAGGCCCGGCAGCAGCGAACCGGACTGCTGCAGCACCGAATCCAGTCGGGCCAGGTGCACCCCCGAGCGGCGCACCTGCTGAGACTCCGCGCGGTAGCGGGCGGCGAACACGTCCTCGCCGCCGATACCGCGCAGCACCCGCAGTCCAGCGACGATGTCGGCGGCGTTCGAGGTTAGGACGGCCTGCTGGTCGCGGCGCCGGTCGGCCCGCGACTGGATCGGTTTGAGCAGGAAGCCGGTGCCAAACAGCAACGCCGGGACGCCGATCAGTACGAGCAAGCCGACCGGCCAGGAGGTCAGCAGCAAGATCACGGCGACCACGACGATCGCCACGACCGAGGCGAGGCTGCGTGACACGGTTTCCAGCAGATTGTCGACTTGGCCGACGTCGGTGGTGCTGATCGCGACGACCTCGCCCCGAGCGACCGGCCTGTCTAGTCCCGCTCCGGTGCGCGCCACCTGGCGGGTGACCAACTGGATGATGCGGTACGTCGCACCCAGACGCACAAAGGTGTCGCAGCGATGTCGCATGGTGCTGCCCAGCGCAGTCAGCAACGACAGCCCGAGCAGCGTGAACGCCCAGCCGACCGCCCCGCCGGTGTCGCGCGCGACGATCCGGTCGATGATCCGACCGATTACGAACGGCGTCACACCAAGAGTGACCATCCACAGGCAACCCCACAGGGTGCCCGCAGCGAGCGGGGCGCGGTGTTCGCGGGCGATCCACTGGATGAACCGGTCCGGCGACCGCAGGTCAGGGGTCTTCGGATCAGCCACGGGAAGTTTTTGCACGACCGTTACAGTCCACCTTGACCGGCCCCACTCGCCACCGGATAAAAGTCAACGCAAAGCGCGTCCTGGACAGGGGGCTCGTCGCTCAACCACTCAAATCGGCGACCGCCGGCGGACATTCGACATGGCCGTGATGGCCCGGTCGTATGCGGGCAAGAGGAACACCTGAGCGGACTCACGGGCCACCCCCGGCAGTAGGTCCATGCCCATCCCGTGATCGCCGGCAAAGCGGAGCCCGACCGGCTGCGATACGCACCGCTGAGGGATCGGTGACCGGAACGGCGTCGGCGTTGCGCTCGTCCGTCATCAGCCTTGCAGCGAGCTACACGTCGAGCAGCGAAACGTCTTCCCAAACATCGAGGTGACCCGGAGCCACCAGGAACCGGGAGCCGGGACCCAGTTCGAGAAGCTCGGCAAGCTCCGGGATGCGTTCGATCAGGTGTCGTAGGTGTAGCGCAACGAAAAAGTTGACATCACCCCGAAGGTCGCCAGTCCAGCAATACCAGCCCGCGTGGTCCGCTACGGCCGGGTGACGGAGACCGTGCACGGGCCAGGACCAATCAGGCTCAAGCAGAGAGCGCGATACTCCGACCATCAGATCGTCGGCGTCCACGCGCGACATGTTGCCACAATGGCCGCGCCCGGTCACCGATCGGTGACCGGAACGGCGTCGGCGTTGCGCTCGTCCGTCATCAGCCTTGCAGCGAGCTACACGTCGAGCAGCGAAACGTCTTCCCAAACATCGAGGTGACCCGGAGCCACCAGGAACCGGGAGCCGGGACCCAGTTCGAGAAGCTCGGCAAGCTCCGGGATGCGTTCGATCAGGTGTCGTAGGTGTAGCGCAACGAAAAAGTTGACATCACCCCGAAGGTCGCCAGTCCAGCAATACCAGCCCGCGTGGTCCGCTACGGCCGGGTGACGGAGACCGTGCACGGGCCAGGACCAATCAGGCTCAAGCAGAGAGCGCGATACTCCGACCATCAGATCGTCGGCGTCCACGCGCGACATGTTGCCACAATGGCCGCGCCCGGTCACCGATCCCGTTGCGGGACGAAGCGACCATATCCAGTCCGAGCGTGGAGGCCCGCACCATCGGACGGCTGCTGGACGCCTTGTTACCGTCCGTAGTGACGACCGACAATCAAGCACGGTAGGTCCTCGCTGCCGGAGCCGGTGCGTCGTGCCGTTCATGCCTGATCCGTTGTCTTGATCGAGCCGCCCGAACTCGTCTCATCGTCGACATGCACTTTGACGATTTCGTGGGCATCCAAGGTGACGGTCAACAACGTGCGCGCAGGTCAGGTAGCGGTCGATCACCTGTGGAAGCTAACGCACCAGCAACACTCGATACCTCCACCTGCTGCGACCGTCCGCGCAACACGATGAGCAGGTCATCGGCGGCGACTGGCCAGGCCTCCAGCCCTGGATGGGCGAGCACCGCTTCAATCAGCACGGTGGATCCGGCGACGAGGGTGGAGTCGAAATCTATTTCAGTGCCCACGCACCAGGAATGATCATCGGGCCAGGACAGACTCGGCGACTGCGGCCAGAAGAAGCTGCCCGGCCAGCCGGCGAATAGGCCCGGATCCAGAGCGCCGGAGAACACCAGGTATTCACGACCGGGCAGTTTCAGGGTGGGCCCGTTGACGACTGGCGGCGGGAACGGAAACGCCGAAGCCGGCGGGTCATCGACCTGTCCATCACCTGAAAGCCAGCCGACCGACCCCGAGCGCATCCCGCCCCAACCGGTCCAGAACCCGTGGAAGACCTGGGCCGCGGTGGTGAACTGGGCCAAGACCTCGTAAAGGGCGGACATCGAGATCTGATCGAGGTTGCCGTCCATCGGGTCCTCCCAGCTGGCACGGCCTTGAGGCGGGCTGGAGTGGGCACTCCAGTCTCGGGAGATCGGCCACCACTGCATGAGCGAGTGGGCTACGGCGCCGCTGGCCGCACACACCCGAGACCACCGGATGGCCTGGCCACTGGGATCGATGCGGTGCAGAACCCGCGCGAAGGCAGGGTAGAACCCCGGCACCACGGATTCGACTCTCCCATCGACGGTCGTCAGCTCGTCCTGCAACCAGCGGCCGGGAGCCGGTCCGACGAACTGCAACCCGTCATCGCTCATGCGATCAACGTTACGGAGCCCGAAAAGTGAATACCCGCGCATTGCTGTCCGGGGTGTCCGACGGACGCGATCTTTGCGGGCAGCCCGATGATGGATCGCTCTACGGTGACCATGCAATCTTGTCCAGCACGCCTGCCGGGCCCGCCTCATGGGACGGCTACCGACCGCGCAGTCACCGTCCGTAGCGGCGGCCGGCCGCTGCAGGACCAGTGCCTCGCGCAGCCCCTCCATCTCACCGATGACCTGTATCGCCGGTAATGCTTACTTGCCGGTAATCCAGGTGCTCGCAACGTTGGGAGGTGCGGCTTCTTTAACCCCGTACGGGGGGACTCGCTCCGATCCCCCTCTCCTGCGTTGTTCAGTTCGGAGCGTATCCACCCTGTCAAGTGGGTGTCCGGTAGTACGGCTATGCGGGGCCCAGTAGTACAGCGATCCGGCATCTGCCTATTGCCATATACCCGGCAACCCGGGAATGGCGTACGCCTTCTAACTTCCAAGGTGAGCGGCTACCGCCGCAGCTGTCGCGACAATCTCGAAAGGAGCCCCCCGTCACATGAGCTCTTCAGTGGCCTCGCCCGACAACTCCCCCAAATCCGCGCCGCCATTCCCGCGCCGCGCATCCGAACAGCCGACCGCACCGGCGGTCAGAGCGCCCGCCACGCCGCTGCCATCCCGCAGGAAATGGTGGCCATGGGTGGCGACGGGACTGTTCCTGCTCGGACTGCTCTGCATCGGGGTCGCAGTGGCGAACCGGTATATCCACATCCCGCACCCGTGGTCGCAGGTCATCAGTGTCCAAACATTTCTGTCCGATCACGCCCAGCGGGTCGGAACCGAGTTGGTCGCTACCGCTGCGGTGCTGGTGGTGATGGGCGTAAGCGGCCGGATCCTGCTCAAGCCTCGACGACGCCTGCGCGCATCGGTGCTGGCGGTGACCTCCGCAACGTTGCATGTTCCCGCGATTCAGCTGACGTTGCGGCGAACCAGGTGGGCGCATCGAGGAACCGGGCTGCGGAGCATGGAGGTGAAGTACCGCCCATCGACGGCGGTTCTGTCCGATTACACCGACGCCCTGTCCAAAGCGCTCGCCCCGTACCTCACGGCGCCCGTCACGGCCCGCTGGATTAAGGACAAGGACCGCGTGGTTCTGACGCCGAAGCCGATCACCCCGCCGCGACTGGAGGACAAGCATGACGAGTTGAAGAAGCTGGTCGCCGCGCTGAGCCACATCGTCGGCGACGTCTCGGTCGACCAGCGTCTGACCGCCGTTGCGGACGATGGTTCTGTCCAACAGCTGGTCGCCAGCTACACGATGACCACCCGAGACATCGGTGACAGTTTCCGGCAGCGGGTGCAAACGGTGCTGGACAAGAAGGCGCCGGCCGCCACCGGGTACTGGCAGGTCCGCTGGGACACCACGAAGAACCAGGTCACCATCACCCCGGCGGCGCCGCTGCCCACCCGGGCGCCGTACC
>JAABUV010002088.1_pt1 | contig 27828 bp, 38 predicted proteins | sample 5559971 | NCBI WGS metagenome assembly JAABUV01 (sample SAMN10711881, study PRJNA513362) | rock metagenome | isolation source: Antarctica rocks | place: Antarctica: Victoria Land, Knobhead nord | collected 2015-12-19
CTCCGCTGACAGCGAGGCTGCCGCGCTGGAGCTGCTGGGCGGCGCGCGCGCCTGCCGGCGCGCCCACTCCTCCACCACTATTGGGTCCGATGACAGCGGCTGTCAGGTGCCACCGCTAGTTGTGCCCAGTCAGCAACTGCGTCCATGGTCGGGCGCAGTGCGGGTGCCAGCGCGCCCTTCCCCCAACACAGCCGTGCATCACCAGGCGTGCGGCCCGCGAGCGCGCACGCCGCGGAGCGGCCCCCGACTGCAGGGCGCCGCGGCGCAGGCTGACGGACCTGGTCGTGCTCGACGCGCGCGGCAGCACGCAGCCGCTAGAGCACCTGGACTTTGGCGACGCCGAGCTCTTCTTCTCAGGCGCGCCTGCGGCGGCTGAGCATTTTCGCATGCCCGCGCGCTGCCTGTGCCGCACGCGCTCGAGGGCGCAGCACCGGGTTGACAGCGCAGCACGTTGGGCACCACCACCACTGCTCAAGGCGCCCTGCGTGGCAGCTCATAAGAGCACTCAGCACTGCAGGACGAGCAGTCCTTCATGTACAGCGGTAGACCGCGCGTGGTGCCCTGCGCGGCCACGGCCTGCCTGGCGAGAAGGAGCGTGCCCGTGTGGTCTCAGTCCCTGTGCTGTCGCAGGCGTGCTGGCGGCCGGTGCGGCGCCGGGTGACAAGAGCGTGCGCGTGGCCAGCGTGGGCCCCATCACTGCCTGGTCCATCTGCTACGCCGCCCCGTCGCCCCAGGCGCGCCCCGACCGCGCTCGCAGTAGCCTGGCTGTGCATGCGCATGACGCGCATCATCACGGCCAAGGCTGTGAGCTCGCATGCCATGCGAGCTGGTGTGAGGCGCTTATAGATAATTAGGCTGGGCTGGGCGCACGAGTCCACAGCATGGCGTGCCGCTCTGTGCGCCCCGCCAGCAGTGCGGGTCGGCGCCAGGTGCGACTGACGACGGCGCTGGCAGAGTACACGGCGGTGCGCGCCACACCCGCGTACAAGGCCGCCTTTGCGCACCTAAGCGAGCAGGCTGCACTATGCTTCGAGGTGTGCCGCCTACCTCGGCTGCCTACCCTGCCTGCCCCGACAGCCTCTTTGAGCGCTGCATCCCGCCATGCGCCGCTTCTAAACAAAATCCCTATTGACGCCATACACACACTTGCGACTGTAGAGCTCTGCATGGCTGTACCTGCAGAGGGACCTGAGCGCGACCCGCAGAGCTGGCCAGTGCCTGAGGCGGGTTGGCTGCGGGCCAGGTGCGGCGCGCGCTCGATGCGGCGCAGGGCGGCAGCCCGAGCGCCAGCCTGGACGAGGTGGTCGCCAAGCTTGCGCGCGCGCGGGTGGGCCCCCACAGCATTCGCATGCTGCCCCTTGCAAGCTGTATGTTGGACCTCCTGCTATGATACAAGCTCGCTCGTCACTCATTGTCATGACCGGCCTGCCAGTAGCCCAATCGTGGAGACAGCTTGCTGGACCGCATTCCCCCAGTGTGTGCGCGCTGTCTGCCAACTCTTACTGTGAGCAGGCGCATGCCAGGCTGGTTGGCCACCCCAATTTTCCCCCTGAGGGCGGCCCTACTCGGCGCGCGCAGGCGGGCAAGGGGTACGCCGGCCCGCGCGAGGCGCTGGCGCTCAACGGCAACTTCGTGCTCTCGCAGCTGCGCCGCCTGGACGCCGCCAGCGCCGCCGGCGCGCGCCTGGCCGAGTCAGGCTTCGCGGCCGCGCTGCGCCAGCAGGTGCCCGCCATGCACCGCCGGCCCTGCGCCTCCCACAGCCTGACGCTCCAGCGGCGGCATCCATCACTGCCTGCCTGCCTGCAGAAGCAGCGCGCCCTCACACCTGCCAGCCGACCACGTCTCGCGTGTGCTGCGAAGCGTGGCTGATCGGCGCAGCTCGGCCCGATGTCGGGTGCCGGGAGCACCTGCGCTGAGGCGGGGACGCGGCCGCCCGCAGGTGGCTGACGCGCAGCGGGCGGGCGCGCCGGACGCCAACGGCGCGATCAGCATCCGCGAGCCGGGCGCAGACGCGGGCGCGGGCGCGGAGCCGATGAGCGCGCGCACGCAGGCCGACGCCGACTACGCGCGCCAGCTGCAGGCCAAGATGGACGCGGCCGAGGCGCGCGGCGGGCCCAGGCGCGCGCGCTCCTCGACACTGACCTTGTGCATGATGGGGGAGGGGGACAGGTTTGCCGCTTCAGTACGATTGTGCGCCCGGGTGTGTCGTAGACGGCAGCTCGGCGTGCACTCCCCGTGCCTGCGCATGCCGCCCGGCAGCCCTGAGGCGCGCACGGGCGCTCAGGCGTGGCGCGAAGAAGGGCCAGGCCTACCTCAAGATTAGTGAGAGCGAGATTGCGAACGACTACCCCGAGCCTGAGTAGTATGTCAACGTGCGCGCGCGCCTGCCGCTGCCATGCCCCGCGCCGGCCATGCTGCATATGCCATGTCCATGCACTCACTCGCGCACGCTGCGCACATGAGCACGCGTCGCGCCACTGCTTGAACCCTGACGGTGAGCAACCGCGCCTGCGCTGGCACGTGGCTCCAACCCTCCCGTCAGTCCAGCGCTGACGCGGGCTGCGCACGCGCGCGCGCAGCTGGAGGCTGAGACCGACGAGCTGCTGCTGCTGGACGAGGACATGCTGGACGCGGACCCTGAGCACCTGCCGCACCGCATGCTCTCCGACTTCGCCATCTACAACGCGGAGGCGCGCGCTCGGCGCCGACGCGCGCCCGCACGCGCTGCGTGCCCGGCGCCGACGCGCGCCCGCACGCGCTGCGTGCCCTGTGTTGTCCCGCGCGATCCCGCAACCCCGGGTACTTGCTACGGGCCGCTCGCAGCGGGCGCGCCGCCGCCAGCTTCGCGTAGCACGTTGACCGGCACGCTGTCCCTGTGGGCAGGCGCAGCCGCGGCCCTGGCGCAAGTGCGTGCCGCGCATACGCGCGCGCGCGCCTCAGCGCCGCCCTGCTGGGTTGCTGCGCCGGGGCGGCTGAGCCTGCCGGGCGGGGGGGGCGGCAGGGCATGCTGACGTCGCTGGAGCTGCTGCCGATGTGGGCGGGCGTGGAGCCGGACGTCGCGCTCTTCGCGTCCGGGCGCGCGCTGGACGAGGGCGGCGAGTGGTCCGGCGGCCACCCGCTCACCGAGGCGGCCGAGGGTGCGCACGGCCCCAGCGCCCCCACCCCTTGCACCGCGGTGCAAACTCCCGCACAGGACGCGGGCCCTCAGTGCTGCACCCTCTGCCAGCGGCTGGAGCAGCGTCTCCCGTGTCAGCCTGCCTCCAGCGGTGCCGCCTTTCCAATAGTATTCAAAGGATGGGCCGGCGCCGCGGTGTGCAGTCAGGCAGGTAAGTAATGGACCGCGAGGGCAGGCGGCAAGCCCTGCCGCGTGCGGCAGGCGGCGCGGGCGGCTCGGGAGCGACGGGCGACGGCGCCGGGGGCTCCGGCAGCCGCGACGGCGGCATGTGGCTGTCGCTGAGCCAGGTGCAGGAGTGGGTGCTGGAGTTCAGCTGCGACCAGCTGTTCATCTCCATCCGCACCGACGTCGCCTGGTACCGCCTGAGCCAGTGCGCGCCCTGCCACGGACGCCTCCGGTCCGTGCCCAAGTCGGTCGCGGCCGCGCGGCCGGGCTGCACGCCGGCTCGGCAGCTCCCGCATAGCGCAGCGTGTGCGCTTTTGCGTGGTGATGCTGTGGTCGCCGCACCTCACCCTGCATGCCTTGCAGTGCTAGTGACAGCATGCAGCACCTGCCGCCGACCCTGTCTGCGGCGCCGGCAGGCCGCAGGCCAAGTATGCGCCGTGGTTTGGCATGGTGCTCAAGTGCGCGCGCCTGGCCGTCAACGTGCTCAGCACGCTCTCCGAGGAGGTGCGCGCGCGCGGCGTGGCGCTTGGCCTTCTTTTGGCTTTGGCTTCAGTGTGTGCACAGACAGGCCTGCAGCGGTCGGTGAATGTCTATGAGCTGCCACCGCCGGCTGCCTGCTCCGTGCCCTGGGGCACAGGGTGGTCATAGGACATGGCTGCCCGTCGTAGCAGGCGCGCCGCGCGCAGCCCCGGCTCGCATGAGCAGGGCTGACGCAGCGCGGCCGCAGGCGCGCGCGTCGCGCCTGTCGTTCGCGGACATCGTGCGCCGGCTGGCTGCGCTGCCCAAGGAGCACTGCGCCTTCGTGTCCGCCAAGGCGCGCCGGACCATCACACAATAGTCGCGGCTGCCTGCGCAGCGGCTACATCAGGAGTTGCCTCTGTCGGCTCGATGTCTGCGCCTGTCGACTTCTCCTGCCCGTGGCAGCGCCATGCACGTATGCTCAATGCTGCGGCGCCGCCAGTGGCGGCCCTACTCCCGGAAATGCATGCGCGCGCTGCTCAGCCACTTATCACCTGTAACCAAAGCATGTGCGCAGCCAGGCGCGGCAGCCCAGCCGCGCGGCGGGCGCAAGGCGGCCGGCGCGCGCGCAGGCGGACGCGGTGGAGCGCTTCGTGGTGGTGCACGGCCAGATCCTGCTCAACCAGTTCCAGCACTTCCCGAAGAAAGCGGTCGCGCGCGCCGCCTTCGTCGGCGCACTCAAGGAGCGCATGGCGCAGCGCCGGCACCACGTGCTGTACAGCGCGCCGCGGCCGGCCGCGCGCATGCGCGGGCTGCGCGCCAACCCCATGCGCGACCGCGCGTCTGCGCGCGCCAAGCCCATGACCGCCACCGCCACCGCCATGGTCCGGACGGTCTGGCAGTCGTACTTCAAGACGGGCGCGCCCGCCGACGGCGCGCCCCACCCTCTGCCTCTCTGGCAGTCGCTGGGCCGGCGGCCCGTCCGCCTGTTGAACGCTTTGCTCTGGTCAGACCAGGCAAGGCAGGCATGCCATGTGGCTCCTGCCGGAGCCCCGCGCGGTGCTGTACGCCCGGCCCGGTGCGCCACGCCGGGCATGCAGCGCTCCCTGCCCGGCGACTCCATGGGCGCCCAGCTGCGATCGTGCATGAGACACCGTGAGCTGGGAGACTCGAACCCCAGCCGGTGGGTTGCCTGCGGCGGGGGCTGCTACCCCGCCTGCCCGCCCGCCCGACCCCCCGTCCGACCGCCCGCCTGCCGGCGCCGGCTGGCGGCCGAGCGACGTCTGGGCGCGCGCTGCGGCAGGCGCGGAGGCGGCGGTGGCGGCGGGCGACGCGGGCGCGCCGGTCGCGACTGAGGTGGACGAGGACGTGAACGCCGAGGACGATGAGGCCGTTGAGGAGACCGCGCTTGCGGCCGCGCCGGCCGCGCCGGTCCGGCGCGCCGCGCGCAAGGCGCCCAAGGCGCCCAAGGCCGCCTGGGTGGTCGAGCCGCTGGCGGACGGCGGCGGCTGCAAGACCTACCGGTGCGGCCCTCCCGTGGCTCTGCTAGCGGCCCGCAGGACTGGTGGCTGCTGTGCAACCAGCCAAGGGCTTTCCAATGGGCGAGAGCCTGTCTGTGCGGAGTGGGACGTGATTGATCCGCTGGTGCGTTGCGCCGTGGAGTCGCCTGGTGTCTGTGCGATGCATCTGGGCAGCCAAGTGAGCAAATGTTGCATCTGCTGGGTGAGGAGTGAGCTGCATGCTCGCCCGCGCGAAGAGCGGAGAACAGCAAGCATGGCCTGCAGGCTGGCGCCCAGCGGCGCGTGGCGCGGCCGCGCAGGGCGGCGCAGCTGGGCGCGCTGGGCGTGGCGCTCGGCGACGTGGTAGCCTTTGCCGCGCCGGACGCGGAGGCGGGCGAGCCGCTGCAGCTGGGCCTGGTGCAGGCGCTCTGGCAGACGGCGGCCGGGCGCCAGGAGATGCAGGCGCGCCGCCCGGCCCTGCGTGCGGCGTCCCGCTCCCGCGGAGTGCGCGTCGGTGCCGACTTAACCATGCTGTACATTTAGAGGCATGTCCAGCTTGACGGTACCCATGAGCGGGGCTGGCTGGTCGGGCGGCGTGCGCGCCACGTTGCCCGCCCTCGCCCCTGCCCGTAGCCGCCGGGTGGGCGCAGAGTGAGGGGAGGGCTGCATGCGGCCGGCTGGACCCGGGGCCGCGCCGCGCCTGCGCGCAGGTGCGCGTGATGGTGCACGGCGAGGACACCGTGCTGGGCGACGCCGCCGGCAACTCCGAGCTTTTTGTCACGGCAGAGACGCACGTCGGGCGCGCGCCCCACATCCTGCAGGATTTGAGCCTCTTCTTTTGTTCCACACATTCTCACAAGCTCCTGGGGCACTGCTCAATACACGGCCCATCTTTTAGCTGCGAGCGGCTGATGACAGACCTGGTGAGGCCGGCTGCCAACCCCATGCCTGCACCTCCGCCCGCGCCGGCCGCCAGAGACGGCGAGGGCAGCCCGTGAGGTGCTCGCGCGCGCGCGCCAGGCCGCTGGCGGGCGCGCGCGAGGCGGTGGCGGCCCGGCGGCTCGCGCGCGCGTGGCGCGGCACCGACCAGGCTGCCGCGGCGGCGGAGGACGAGGCGCTGCGCGCGCGCAACGCCGAGGCGGCCGCGGCCGGGCAGCCGGCGCAGTTCATCTTCCGCAGCCTGTACCTGCCCGAGCAGGGCATGTTCTGCCAGCTGCCCGCCGACCTGCAGCTCGGCACGCGGCTGCCGGTGCGGCCGCCCGCGCGCCCGGCCGCCCGCCTGCTGCCGGGGCTCGGCCGTCCCTGCGGTAGCGCCGGGGTGTGTTCCTCCTCTTGGAGAGGCCATGGCAGCAGCATCAGAGCCGGCTGTGCCGCGATGTACAGCGCTCGCAGCACCGGGCGCGCGCCGCCGCGAGCATGGCGCCCGTCCTCTGCTGGGGCTGCTCAAGGCGCAGGCATGCCCGGGAGCGCCTCAGGGCTGGGTGTGGCGCGCTCCAGGCGCGCCCTGGCCGGCGCGCGCACCGGTCAGCCCCGCCGTGCGTAGCCCGACACGGCCGTGCGTGCCGGCGGGGCAGGAGCCGGAGGAGCCGGAGGTGGGCCTGCGCGCGCTGCCCGACGGGCAGGGCTTTGCCAAGGACGGCGTGGAGTACCGCCTGGGCGACTGCCTGTACGTCCACCCCGACTGCTTCGACCCGGTGCCGCCCCCGCCCGCGCCCGCGCGCACGTCGGGCCGGCGCCAGCAAGACCTGCCTGCACTGCTGTGGCCACCCCGCCTGAGCCACGGCTAGGACAGTGTATGCGGTGCAGGGATGCTGCACAGCTGGCTGCCGCACCGCTTCGGGGCGCGTTGCGCGGGAGCGCGGGATGGCCGCGCGGCGGGGCCGACCCTGCGGCGCGCCGGCGGCGCGCAGGTGGACGACGCGGGCGGCGAGGAGGTGGCCGTGCCGGCGTACGCGGCCAAGAGCCGCTACCACAAGGGCGGCTCCAACGTCGGCCTGCGCGCCTGGGGCGTCTGCCGCCTGACCGCCGTCAAGGCCGCCAAGAAGGCGCGCGCCTCCTGCCGGCCTCGCCTCTGTGCTGTCGCTTCTGTGCCCCCGCACCGCTGCTGTGCGTCCAAGGTCTATCGTCCTAGGCACCGTCGTGGCACCACTGCATGGCTGCTCTGCTCCCTTCGCTCCCTGGTTGACCAGCGCGGCGGCGCCGCAGGCGGCGGGCGGCGTGGGCAAGCTGACGGTGGCGCGCTTCTACCGGCCGGAGGACGTCAGCCGCGAGCACGCCTACCAGGCCGGCTTCTGGGAGCTGTTCGCGAGCGAGGAGGCCGCGACGCTCGACGCAGACGAGGTCTTCGGCAAGTGCGCCGTCGTGCCGGCCGGCGCGCCCGCAGGTGCGCACCAGCGCAGCACACAGGCAGCCCCCGCTGGCCAGGCTCCTGATGCGCTGCGGCGCGCGTTGCAGCACCCTGGTGCTCCACACCTTTATCCCTCTAATTTATCGGTCGAAAGCGAGCGCTGTGGTGCCGGGAGCGCGAGCAGCTGTGCGCATGCCCGACGGGTGCAGGCCCGCCGACGCCCGCCGCGCGCGCGCAGGCGACAACACATTCGTCTGCACGCGCTCGTACTGCCGCAAGAGCGGCGAGTTCGGCGAGCCGCCCGCCGAGCTCAGGCCGGCCGCGGCGCCCCTGGCCGGCAAGGGCAAGGGCAAGGCCGCCACCGCCGCGCCTGTGCCGGAGGCTGTTGAGGCCGGCGCCGCGTGCGCGCCCGCTCCGCGCCTCACAGCTTGAGAGCCGTTCTCCCTGCATGTCCTGGCGGACATATGAGTGCGCTTGTGGCCACCCTCGCCCGAGCCAACCCGCTACCCTGCTACGGTGCACGCCCCGAGTGGCGCTTGCGGCAGCAGCAGCACGCCGGGGTGCGCAGAGCGCGGCAACCATGCGCCGGCCGGCGGCTGGCCGCCGCGCGCGACCGAGCGGGGCGCGCCCGCGGCGCAGGCCGGCGGCGGAGGGCCTGGCGCTGGCGTGCATGGACATCTTCGCCGGCTGCGGCGGCCTGAGCGAGGGCCTGCACCAGGAGGGCGCCGCGGTGACCAAATGGGCGATCGAGTACGAGGGCCCCGCCGCCGAGGCCTTCCGGCTGAACAACCCGGGCGCGACCGTGTGGGCCGCCAACTGCAACGTCATCCTGGCCGCCGCGATGGCCAAGGCCGGCCTGTCCGGCCACTGCGTGGCCTCGCCCGAGGCGCGCCCCCCGCGCCGCCGCCCCGCCCCGCCCCGTGCGGCCAGGGCACGCCGGCCGCGAAGCTGGCCCGCCTGCCGCGCCATGCCTGCAAAGCTGCAAGCCTGCACGGGTTCCTAGCGCGCCGCGGCCGCCGGCTGGGCGCATCGCCTGCGCGCCGCCTGCTGCGCGCGCGGCTGCGAGGTTGCGGCGCGCGCGCGCCCGCTCAAAGGCAGCCACTCGAAGGCGGCGGGGGCGGGCGCGCGCAGTGCGACGAGGCGGTGGCCGCGCTGGACGCGGCCACGCTGGCCAGCCTGCCGGCGCCGGGCGAGGTGGAGTTCCTGTGCGGCGGGCCGCCCTGCCAGGGCTACTCCGGCATGAACCGCTTCAACAAGGGCAACTGGAGCCTGGTGCAGAACAGCATGGTGATGGCGTACCTGTCGTTCGCCGACTTCTTCCGCCCGCGCTACTTCCTGCTGGAGAATGTGCGCAACTTCGTGTCGCACAACAAGTCGTTCACGTTCCGGCTCACGCTGCGCTCGCTGCTGGAGATGGGCTACCAGGCGCGCCGCCCGGCCCCCCGCCCTGCGCGCGCGCGACATGCGCGCGCCCGCGCCCGCGCCTGCATGCACTGACAGCGCGACTGTCACAGACTCACCCATCGAGCCGGCGCTATGCGCATGTGCATGCTGGGCGGCCGGCGCGCCAGCGGCGGGCGCGACGCCGCGGCCCGGCGCCGCGCAGGTGCGCTTCGGCGTGCTCAACGCGGGCAACTTTGGCGTCAGCCAGTCGCGCAAGCGCACGTTCATCTGGGGCGTGGCGCCGGACAACGACCTGCCCGCCTGGCCCGCGCCGCTGCACGTGTTCCGCTCGCCGCAGCTGACCATCAGCCTGCCGGGCGATGTCAAGGCGCGCCCGCGCCCGCCCCCGCCCCCCGATGCCAGCTGGGTGGCGCCTGCTGTCGCTGGGGCCCGCACCCAGCTGCATGCTGTTGGCGCTCAAGCCTCTGCGCTCCTGTTGGCGCTCGCTCGCTCCAGGAGCAGGGCTGCGTGGCGCGGAGGGCAGGCAGCGGCAGGCAGCGAGCGGGCCTGTGTGCAGCCGCGCCTGCACCACCCTGGCTGCTGCTGCGCCCATGCCGGGCGGCGGGCCAGAGGGCGGCCCCGCTGACGCGCCCGGCGCGCGCGCGCGCAGTACACGGCGGTGCCGCAGGCCGTGGGCGCGCCGCTGCGCACCGTGACGGTGCGCGACGCCATCGGCGACCTGCCGCCGATCGCCAACGGCGCCGCGCAGGTCGAGCTGCCGTACGCCGGTGCGCGCGCCCATGCCCGCGGCCTTGCATGCGCAGCAACGCTCCTGCTCTCAGGGCATGCCACACGGCCGTGGGCGGCCGCCTGTAGCACCTCTGCCACTATCATAAGGGTGATTTGGTCGGCAATTGTGCGGCGCCAGTGTGACATGGAGCTGGCTCGCTCTCCTGGTATCGCTCACCGTCCATGCCGCACAGGCAGCGCTGCGGGCACGGCTGCCAGCCCGTTCAGCGTCGGCTGATTCACGCCGGCCGGGCCGCCGCGCCGATGCACGCGGCCGGCCGCGCTGCGCGGGGCCCCCGCAGCCCCGCCGACCGGCCGCGCGCGCGCGCGCAGGCCCGCCCGTGAGCGCGTTCCAGAGGCGCATCCGCAACGGCGCGGCCGTGCTGACGGACCACATCTGCAAGGAGATGAACGAGCTCAACCTGGAGCGCTGCGCGTGCATCCCCAAGAACGTGCCGGGCGCCGACTGGCGCGTGCTGCTGGAGATCGTGGCGGCCGACCCGGCGCGCGAGACGTTCAAGGCGCGCGCGGCCGCCCGGCCCGCCGGCCCCGCCGCGCACACAGGCTGCTGAACAAGATTTTGTGTGCGAGCGAGCGTGCCGGCGTCGCCCGCACCCCTCGCACGTGCTGGCGGTCTCGTGCCCAGCGCCTTTATGGAAAGTCCGCCGCAGCGCCTTGGCCAATGTGCGGCATGCCGGCCGCATGCGCCTGACCTCATCGTGCTGCTTGCGGCGCGCGCCGACGCGTAGGCCGCCGCGCTGACGCCGGCGGGCGCGCCGGGGTGCCGCAGGGCCAGGCGCTGGTCCCGTGGTGCCTGCCCAACACGGCCGAGCGGCACAACGGCTGGCGCGGCCTGTTCGGGCGGCTGGACTTCCGGGGCCACTTCCCGACCAGCACCACCGACCCGCAGCCCATGGGCAAGGTGGGCCAGGTGTTCCACCCGGACCAGGACCGCATCGTCAGCGTGCGCGAGTGCGCGCGCGCGCAGGCGCGCCCCGCCCCCGCCCCCGCCCCCGCGCCCCCGCGCCCACGCCCTGTCCACTCCCTGTCCACTGCATGACGGACCAGACCCTGCACCTGTTCTGTTCCAGGATCTGCGCCCGCCGTTTTACTTTTCGCGCCGGACTGCGGGAGCTGCCAGGGGCTGACGCCGCGGCGGCGCGCGCGCAGGGCTTCCCGGACACGTTCCGCTTCTACGGCACGGTGCACAACAAGCACCGCCAGATCGGCAACGCCGTGCCTGTCCCGCTGGCGGCCAGCCTGGGCCGCTGCCTGCGCGCGGCGCTGCAGGCCAAGGCCGACCGCGACGCTGCCGCCATGCTGGAGGCGCAGCTGGCCGCCTGAACAGGCGCGCGCGCCGCGGCGGCGGCCCTGGGCAGGGTCCTAGCGCGGCGGGCGGCTCCCAGCAAAGCATGCAGCAGCGCGGCCTGCCGCCTGACCTCGTGCGGCCGGCCGGGCAAGAGTTTGGCCTGAGGAGACCCCTGGACGACCGCGTGCGACGCGCGCGGCTCGCTGCCCTGCAAGGCTGAGTCATGGGTTGCTTGCCCTGCACCCACCGCATGGCAAGCGGGCCGCACCCGAGGAGGCGCTTCGGCCTGCGCGGCGCCCACCAGTGAGTGCATTGCAGCGGGGATGGGCCACAATGCGGCGCGGCGTCTGTGCAAGTGTGCCGCACGGCGAGGCACTGAGGACCAAAGCGGGGCAGACCCTCTGCTTGAACTGACTCATTGACTTAGCAAACACCGATGTAGCCCAGGTACAGAGCAGGATTGCCTTGTATTGCTGCCCTACTGTGTGCTGAATGAACTGACACCATGTTTCAAGCTCACACGTAACATGCAAAGACTGGTGTAGCCCAGGCACAGAGCAGGTATTGCCTTGTATTGCTGCCCTACTGCGTGCCATGAACTGACTCCATGTTTCAAGCTCACACGTGGCATGTAAAGAGGCCGAGCTGGGCAACGTGCATTGCTTGGTCTCTGCCCCTCTTGTCAGCTCATGAGCAGACTGCTTGCTTACACAGACCTGCCTAAGTACGGCACGCATGAAGTGCTTGCACAGCATGCACGCCCGGGCTTCTGGGCCCATGCTGAGCAGGCTGGCCACAACAGAAAACACTCGCACTGCCTGGTCGCAGCCGCCTACACTAATGCCACCTTGCCCCCGCTCTCTGGCAAGGCGCCGCAAGATCGCGCGCGTAAAGAGCAGAGCACCGCGCGCTCGGCGATCAGAAGCACTTGCGGTGCACGATGGACGGGCCCGACTCGTCGTACCTGCGCGCGCCGGCTCCCCGTGTCGGCCAGCGCAACCCGCGACGCAGCACGCCCAGCACAGCACCAACCGCGGCAGACATGGCCGCGCTTGCGACTCGGGCGCTCCACGGCAGGGCTGCACGCAGGCGCAGGCAGAAGCGCTGGCAGCGAGCCCAGCGCTGGCGCGGCCGGGCCGGGGCGCGCACTCGCTCTTGGCGATCCACATCTGCTGGAAGGTGGAGAGCGAGGCCAGGATGGAGCCGCCGATCCAGACGCTGTACTTGCGCTCGGGCGGCGCGACCACCTTGACCTTCATGGACGACGGCGCGCGCTGCGTGATCTCCTTGTTCATGCGGTCCGCGATGCCCGGGAACATCGTGGTGCCTGCGGCGCGCGCCCGCATCTCAGCCCCCCCCTTGCGCCCTCCGGAGCCCGATGCTCGTCCGACATCCTGCGGTGCAGCGCCTGCGGCGTGGTCGACGGCAGGCGTGTCGCCCAGCCTCCTCCTCCACACCAGGACCTGCCACACCACCGGGCAGCTCCCAGCACCTCGCGCCGCAGCGCCCCCAGCCAGGCAGCCAGGGGAGCGCGCAGCGCCCACGCGGCGCGGCGCCGCACCGCCGGACAGGACGACGTTGCCGTACAGGTCCTTGCGGATGTCCACATCGCACTTCATGATTGAGTTGAAGGCGGTCTCGTCAATGCCGGCGGCCTCCATGCCCACCATGCTCGGCGTGAACAGCACCTCGGGGCAGCGGAAGCGCTCGCTGCCGATCGTGATCACCTGCGCGCACGCATCCGCGCGGCTCGCTGTGACGCCGCTGTCGCCACCGCTGCTTGTTCTGACGCCGCTGGCGCCGCCGCTGCTGCGCCGACCCAGGCTCTGAGGAGGCACCGGGCAGAGTGGGGGGCGTGCGCGGGGCGCGCCTGGCCGTCGGGCAGCTCGTACGACTTCTCGATGGTGGACGAAGACGCGGAGGTGGCGAGCTCCTGCTCGTAGTCAATCGCCACATACGCCAGCTTCTCCTTGATGTCGCGCACGATTTCGCGCTCTGCGGTCGTTGTGAACGAGTAGCCGCGCTCCGTGAGGATCTGGCGCAGGCACGTGGCTCGCGTCGTCAGCGCTCGCGTGGCCCGCCAATCACAAAATGGTTAGGTTTGTGCGCTGCCACCCCTCCTGTTCCCAGTCGCACGCAGCCCTCACTCCTCTTCCCAGCTCCAATGATAGGCCCCTAGATCACAACTTGCTATGAGCTGGCCTGCGTCCCTGCTTAGCTTCGGTGTGCAGACCAGCAGTGAGCCACTGAGCGAACCCCCGCACTGAAACCAGCAGTGTTCACCCTCGCCGAATCTGCCCGCATCGCCAGCCACTTCTTGTGGCGTGCTGCCCGTTGGCTGCCAACGCTGGCAACCTCCAAGATGGCTGACAGCCTGCTGGCTTTGATGTCACGCACCACCGTGCTTGCATGCAAAAGATGGCTCAGCTTCTGCCCCTACCGCAGCCAGCCGCCTACTTCTTGCAAGCCCAGCTGCTTCCCGACCGTTGGCCCTGCCTGGACCAGCCGCATGCATTCTGCAGCAGAAGTGCAGGCCAATGCACATCACCGGGCAGGAGCGAAAAACCCTTGCACAGCAGGCAGCCGGGCGCGTGCGCGCCTTCATGAGGTAGTCCGTCAGGTCACGGCCCGCCAGGTCCAGGCGCGTGATCGCGTGCGGCAGCGCGTAGCCCTCATAGATGGGCACTGCGCACGCGCGCGCACAGCGCGTCGGCACCCACCCCGCGCGGCGGCGGCCCGACCTGGACAGGCAGCTCGACGGGCTGCGCAGCCCTAGCGCAGGCCACCGGGCGCGCGCCTGTGTGCGTGACGCCGTCGCCAGAGTCCAGCACGATGCCAGTGGTGCGCCCGGAGGCGTACAGCGAGAGCACCGCCTGGATTGCGACGTACATGGCCGGCACGTTGAACGTCTCAAACATGATCTGCGTCATTTTCTCGCGGTTGGCCTTGGGGTTGAGCGGCGCCTCTGTGAGCAGCACCGGGTGCTCCTCCGGCGCCACGCGCAGCTCGTTGTAGAAGGTGTGGTGCCAGATCTTCTCCATGTCGTCCCAGTTGGTCACAATGCCGTGCTCGATGGGGTACTTGAGGGTCAGGATGCCGCGCTTGGACTGCGCCTCATCGCCCACGTATGCGTCCTTCTGGCCCATGCCCACCATCACGCCCTGGTGCCGCGGTCGGCCCACAATGCTGGGGAACACCGCGCGCGGCGCGTCATCGCCCGCAAACCCGGACTTGACCATGCCGGAGCCATTGTCGCACACCAGCGCGGACACCTCACCGTCGTCCGCCATTGCGCCTGCGCGCCGGGCGGCATCGGCGCGCCGTGGCGCGCCTTTGCGCGCGCGCACGGCGAGCCGCCAGCGAGCGCTGATCAGCCCGGCCCGCACCTTGGGGCAGCCTACTGCGCCTTGCTCAGGCGGGAGAGCTCCGCCTCAAGAGCAGAGACCCGGGATTCAAGGTCCGAGCTGCCTGGCCCCGGCTGGAAACGGATCCCTTTGTCAGCACGGGCCCGCCTGCCCCGCCTGCCGGCAGCGGATAAAGCGGGCTGCACGTCGCGGCTACCACCAAGCGACTGATCTCAGCCCACGACCGCCAGCAGGGCCCGGCACGCGCTGAAAACTAGCTCCTCCGCACACAGCTCCGTGGTGGGGACAGCATGCCGGGCGGGCGGGGCCCCCACCTGCGATGCCAGCAGTCTGTGGCTCTCCCAGATATCCTGGCGCAGCTGATACAGCGCGACACTCCCCGCAACAGCAAAGCCACTCAGGAACGAGACCACGCGGGCGCGCACAAGCATCAAGCGCCAAGCTCACCACAATCTGAAGCTGCAGTTTTTCCAGGCATTGCTCCCCGGATGGCTGGCTTTTGAAAGGGATGCCTGTGGCTTAACCCCTAGGCTTGCCGGGAAGCAGGCTGCGGTGGCGACCCAGCAACAGTAGTACTCCCAGCTTGGCCTGCCTGCCCGCCCTACAGTTGGGACGCTGAGCATGAAGCCGTGCAACCTCTGTCAGCACCAAGCGCCGGGCTGCGCAGGCCGGCCGCGCTCTCACGCGCAGCACTTTGCGCACGTGACTGGGCTGCACAGGTGTGCAGCAATGGAGGCTGTATGACCGCGGCTCGTTGTGTCCTCTCCTTGTACTTACTCGGACATGCATGCGCACAGGCGGCGGCATGTTGGGACGAGGGAGTTGCAAAGTGGGTTCGCACAGCCTCGCTGTGTGACCTATTCAGGTAAGTGATTGTGCCCGACGCTGTAGTATTGCCCGACGCTGTAGTATTGCTTTGCGCAGTTCTCTAGCAGCGCAATTACAAAAACGTTATTTGCTGGCAGGTGCCAGGGGGCGCAGCCGGGGCTTTGCAGTGGCTGCTCAGGCTGCAGCGACGCGAGAACAGGAGCTCGAGCAGCAGGAGCGCCGGCAGGAGGAGCGCGCGCGGGCTGACCCACAAGCTGAGTACACACAGGTGTGCACGGTGCACCGCTCAGGCCCTGTGCAGCCGAGCTGGGGCGGGGGCAGGCAGGTCGCGTTGCCGTCGTGTCTGAGCGCTGCGCCGCCGCAGAAAACTTCCAACGCGGACGCCGTGCGCATCCTCGGCCTGGGCACCTGGCGCCTGCGCGGGCACATGGGGCCGCTCTTCGAGAACCTGGCGGCGCAGATAGAGGCGTCCTGGCGCCACCAGCTGCCCGCCCTGGGGCTCGGCCCTCTGCCCAAGGCGCGCCGCAGCTGCCAGGCCAAGGCGCTCTGGCGCAGTGAAAGCTTGCTTGGCACTGCTGCTGGTGTGCTGGTGAGCCTTGTTGCCGCCCTGCCCCGTGCGCGGCGTCCGGACAACTGCTGTTCAACTGCAGGAGTTCTGCTACTGCGACACGCAGTACAAGGGCAAGACGGAGATGGAGCGGCTGCGCGCGATGCGCGACACGCCGCTGCCGCAGCGCGGCGACGCCGACTGGCCCAGCCTGCGGCTGGAGAACCGCGTATATCGCAGCCGCGTGTTCCACAAGCTGCACCTGGAGCTGGCCATCCGACAGGACGGCCTGCAGGCGCGCTCGCGCGAGGCTGCAGCCCGCCCCGTGCCTAGGCGGTGACAAGCTAATGAGAAGAGTGTGCACCCGTCATCTGGGCTGTCTCTGGATCCGTAGCCCTCTTGACAGGTCCTGCCCTACATGTACAACCCTTCAAAGGTTGACCTGCATGCATGACAGCCTGGCCTGGCATCCGGGGACTGACGCGGCTTGCGCGGCGCGTGCGACAGGTGCTACACTGCGTCATGTTTCCGAGCCATGAGTACGACCTGCCCATCTTTGGGCTGGACCTGGTGGCCCGGGGCAACCAGGTGCGCACTCGCAGGCCTGGGATTTGGATGACACAAGCACGCACCGGTCTTGCATGCGCTCGGTGCATGTGGCAGCGCAGGCATCAGGTATGGCTCCGCCCGCTGCTTAGCCTGGCGTTGGCGTTGCAGGTGACGCTGGGCATTGTGGATGTGAGCCCCGCGTCGCTCGACCGGTCGCTGCCATCCATCGTGGCGCAGACAGTGCAGTGCGCCCCCGCTCCCTGCTCGCAGCGCGCCTGTGGCAGCCCAGCAGCAGGTGCTGCACCGCTGCGCCCGCGCCGCTGCAGCTGCAGTCCGGCTTGCATGTGCGAGGACAGGCACGGGCCTGCTGGATCACTTGTGCAGCACGCACATGCATGCCAGACCGCACCGTTCTGAGCAAACCAGGACGGCGGAGGCGCGCGGTGTGGCGGCTGGCGCGCGGCAGGGAGCTGCAGCGGAAGCACGGCGTGGAGACCAACCGCGTGGTGCCGGAGTGGGGCCGCTCGGTGTTCTCGGACCTGTGCGTCATGATGAAGCCGTCCGGCGAGGCCGAGCTGGCCTCCTTCGTCAGATACTGCCATGCGCTCGTGCAGGCGTACCTGCAGATTGCGCGCCACGTGCAGCCGCCGGCCTCCAACCTGTGCGCGCCTTTGCACAGTGCCAGCCACCTTCATCATGTTCCTGAGTGCGCATGTGCCCGCTGAGGCACAAGCCTTTTTGGTACACGTGAAACTGCGGCTGCGTATTGAGCTGTTACTCTGTAGTCACTACCCTACATTGTCAGATGCAGGCGGGGGGTGGGTACACACGGCCATGCTGTGAAGCACTGGTGTTGCATGACTGTTAGAGATTCTGAGGGTCTGTCCGCAAAAACGAGCACAGTCTCCTTATTGAGCGTGCCTGCTGCTAATGCATAGAGTCAACGCTGCGCGACAGGGAGGCGCGGCGGGCGGGCGTGGTTGCGGCGCACGAGCGCTACTGCACACAGCAGCTGCAGAACAGCAAGACGCGGCAAGTGCTCGAGGCTGCGTTTGGCGGCGAGTTTGCAGAGAGGTATATGCGCGAGGTCATGTTTGATGAAGCAGGATGAGGGAACTTCGCTCACCTGTGACACCATCACGTTATGCATATCCTGCTCTCTGATCTCGCCGGCGTGCCTGCAAATGTTACACAAGCCAAGCTCATGCCGCCCTGCTAGCAGCAGTGAGAGTACTGCTACCTAGGAGCTTCGCTGAGCTCCTGCTTCCCAAAGTGCCCGCCGCTCTTTCCAGTGATGGGGCACGGCAAGCCGGCCGCAGCGAACGAGGTGTAGATCGCCATCTTGCAGCGGTCCACTGCGCTGCCCACGTTATCCAGCGCAGGTCGCACGCACAGCTCAAACGCCTGCACGCCCATGCTCACTAAGCGATCGGGCGTGCAATAAATAAGGGATTCAGGGGTTGCGAGCGCCAGGTCATACTGCTGAGCCACATGCAGCTTTCAGCCACATGCAGGCATGGCTCCTAAACGGCAATTGACATGAGAGCTACCGCACTGCATTGCTCTGAGAGGCAAGCCAGTTTGAGAACGCGCCTCAGGCGTGCCAGCCTTGTCCTCGTGGAAGTAGAAGTCGATGACGTAGCGCACCTCCTCGCCGCACCGGTCCACAAACCAGTCGTGGCGGTCAAACGGCAGCTGGCCGCCTGTCCAGCTGTGCAGGCGCGCCAGCGGACTGCGCGCCGGGGGGCCCGGTCAGCGCCTGAAGCTGCTCGCCTGTTGATACAGTTGGCACAGAACGGCATGGCAAGTGAGGTCAGGGAATGGCTGCTGTTGTCTGCAGCCCCTGCAGTGCCCTGGCAATGTACCTTGGCAGACCACACAAGCTGCACTGGCATCCAGAAGCTGCTCGAGTCAAGCTCAGACCCTTTGCCTAGTCAGGCCGTGTCCATGCTCTGCAGAGCACTTGAGCTACAGGTCAGCTCCCTCGCCAGATACTAGCATAGAAATTGCTGAAGGCTTGTGCAATAGGGCAATACCGAGAGTACTTAAGTGGCTGCACACAGGTCAGGTGTGGAGCGCCACCTGAGGTCGTCTGGTCGCCCGCAGAAGCGCAGAAGGCGCGGCTGGCCGCACTGCTCGCTGTGCAGGGTCTCCCAGTCCAGCACCCGCCGCCACGTCGTTTCATTCATGGCTGCGCCCGCACGCTCACCTCAACCAAGCATATGCTCCAAAGGTGCGAAGCCCGGTGGGGGACTTTGCGGTGGCAACATCAATACAGCGGGGGCGCACCGTTGTGCGCGTGCACCACGGCAGCCACATCGTCCTCCACGACGTCCGCACCCTTGCCCTTGCGCTTCAGCGCTGCACACACGACAAGGCCCTCAGCGCCTCTGAGCGGGCCTTCTGGCCTGAGCAGGGCGGGGCAGGTGCAGCGCGCACCGTTGTAAAACATCTGCGGTGAGGGGTACAGCCATGCCGTATCGGTGCCGCCCTTGGGGATGGTGGAGAGCTCGCGGTGCGTGGAGATGACTTTGCGCTGGCCTGCGCACGGCTGCTGGTTTGGCTCGCGCGGCATCTGGTTCCGGCTGTCCACTGCTTCCTGCGGGTGCACACAGCAGCTGAGCGCCTCGCTAAAAGAACACACGCCGCTTCGTCACACCGTGTTGCCTGCTTTCAACATGCGCGCGCCTGGCCCGGGCACGGCGCCGCATCAATACGCTGGCCGTAAACGTCATACACAGCCTGGCGCCGGACGCTCTCTGGTACGGGGCAGCTGCTCTGCCGGCCTGAGGTCGATGCGCCAGTGTCTGCATCTGCTGCAGCGGAGCTCTGCGCACTGCCCATGCTCACTGGCGCTGCTTTCGTGCGCTGTAGTGGTGCAGGACAGGTGTACAACAGCGCAACCGTCTCCAATGCAAGCTTTGGGACAGGGACCTCAAAACTTGAGCCGTGAGCCAGCCTTGTACAGTTGGCGTGTTAAATGACCTAGACGCGGGTTACTCCAGAGAAGCTGGCTAGTCCAGTGGAGTTAGTCTCCGTGCTGAGGAGTTGACCCGCCCCGATCGGAGGCCATTCGATCGCTGTCTGTGCGCTCGCTGCCTTCAGCGCTCCTGTGGCCTTGAGCTGCCTGGCCAGACCAGCTGCCCAAAACCCAAGCGCCGCAGCTGCGAGCAGGCAGGACCCGCTGCGCCTGGGCCCCGGGGGGCGATGAGCTAGAACCTGGCGCTGGACCAGCGACACCAGCCCGCAACTGCGTCAGGCCTGCGATGGGCCCGCACCTGCTGGCGGCAGCCCTGCCGCTGCTGCTGCTGCTGACCGGCGGCGGCCGCGCGCGCGGCGAGCGGTACATCGAGGACACCGACCGGTTCCCGGGCTGGAAGGGCGCCCTGCCGCTGCCCGGGGCAAAGCCGGCCGCGCACGCTGCGCTCCGCCAGGACGTGCCGGGCGTCACCGTCGCGGTCGGCGACGCGGGCGGCGTGCGCTGCCCGCCTCTGGCGTCACGCGCCTGCTTCGTGTGGCTTTGCAGGCTGTCTGGGAGAGTGACCGACCGGGGGCCAAGACCCCTGCGCCGCTGCGGGCGGGTGTTGGGCCAGGGCGCGCTGCGCGGGCGCTGGCGCTGGTGCGAGGGGCGGGGACCGCGCGCAGGTGGAGTGGCGCGGGGAGATGGTGGAGGTGTCGTGGAAGCCGCGTGCGTTCCTGCTCAAAAACTTTCTGACAGAGGACGAGGTCACCCACCTCGTCAGCAAGGTGGACCCCTGTCCCTGCTAACCGGGCCCCCGCCACGCGGCGCGCGCCCGCCGAGTGCGCGAGGCGCCTCCCTGAGCCGCGCGGCGAGGCTGACGCTGCGGGCCGGCAGGCCAAGCCGACTATGGTCAAGTCAACCGTTGTGGACAACGAGACGGGCAAGAGCATCGACAGCACCGTGCGCACGAGCACCGGCACCTTCTTCGCGCGCCAGGCGCGCGCCCGGCCCCCGCGCGCGCCGCAGCAGCCCGCTCCCCGCCCGGGCAGGCTGCGGGCGCTGCTCAGTGCGGCGGCGCCAAGCACGCCGAGCCTGGCCGGCAGGAGGCGGGGTGCGTTCGCAGGCGGCACCGCCAGCGCAGAGTGCCCTGGCCCGGGGGCCCGCCCCTGCCGGCGTGTGCGCTGGGACGGGCTATCGATGCGCCTGTGTCGCCCGCTGCCAGGAGCCCCTGCGCGCTATGGGGCGCCGGCTGCAGTCGCGCCGCTTCGAGCGGCTTCCTCGCCATGCTGCCTCGGGCTCGCTGACGCCTCGGGGGCCGGGCGCAGGCCGACGAGGTGATCACGCGCCTGGAGAAGCGCATCGCCATGGTCACGCACCTGCCCGAGGAGAACGGCGAGGGCCTGCAGATCCTGCACTACGAGAACGGCCAGGCGCGCCCGTGGCCCGCACCCGCTCGGCCCTGTGGCGCCTGGCCGGAGGCGGGCCAGACGCCTGCCCGGTGCGGCGGGCAGCAGGGCGCGCCCTTCTGTTTAAGCTTTCCTGCGCGCCGCATCGCTGACACGGCGGGTGTGCATCCGCAGAAGTACGAGCCTCACCACGACTTCTTTCATGACCAGGTGTGTGGCCCGTGCGCCCGCCACCCCCGCGCTAGAGTCTGCACGCGCTCCACGCCACTGCAAGCCCTCAATTTGCGGCCCCCGCTGCGCGCGACCTGAGCCGGGGTGGGTGCTGCAGGTCAACGCCAGGCCGGAGAACGGCGGGCAGCGCATCGCCACCGTCCTCATGTATCTGTGCGGCGCCCGCCCTCCTGGCTCCCCTCGCAGCGCGCTGCCGCTTGCCAGGCATGCGTGCGGCCGGTCACAGCAGCGCGCGGCCTCAGCCGCAGCCGCCCTGGGCGCAGGACCACGCCGGAGGAGGGCGGCGAGACCGTGTTCCCGCAGGCGGCCACGCGCGTGAGCGGCGCCGAGTGGTCCGAGTGCGCGGCCAAGGGCCTGGCCGTCAAGACACGCCGCGGCGACGCGCTGCTCTTCTACAGGTGCCGCCCGCGCCCCCGCCGCAGGGCGCGCCCGCGGCGGCTGCCCCCGTTGCAGCTCGTGCTGATCAGCCCGCGTGCCTGCCTGTCAGCCGGGGGGTTGCAAAATACCGCCAGAGTGGCCAGTGCCAGAGTGGCCAGTCTGGTGTGCCGACGGGGGAGCGCCGCGCGGTCGCACAGCCTGACGCCGAGCGGCGAGGTGGACCATAGCAGCCTGCACGGCAGCTGCCCGACCACGCGGGGCGAGAAGTGGAGCGCGACCAAGCGCGCGCCCCTGCACGCCCGCGCTCGCCGCGCCTGCTGCCGCGCCGCCGCGCGCGCGCTGAGTCGTGCCTTTTGCGCAGGATCCACGTGGGCACGTTCGGCGGCGATGCCCAGGCCGCCAAGGCCAAGTGGTGCGCGCACGGCTCGCGACGCGGTGCTGTTTATGCTTTGGGGTGCCGCGGGTCAGCGTCCGCCCGCTGTGCCAAGTATACCGCGGTGGTGTCAGCCCGTGCGTCACAGCGCGTCTGCAAGGTTGCAGCTCAAACAGCAGCTTGCTTGCTGGAGAGCAAAATCGCTGCGTAAGGGCGGCGGACGTCCACGCTGACCATTGTTGCGTCGCATGCGTCGGCCGCACTTTGCACCCCTGAGCGCGCGCGGCCGCGCGGCAGGGGCGAGTGCATCGACGGCGACTCGCGCTGCGCGGCCTGGGCGGCGGACGGCGAGTGCCAGAAGAACCCGGGCTACATGCTGACCAGCTGCCGGCTGAGCTGCCACACGTGCGGGCCGGCGGCCGCCAAGGCGCGGTGAGGCGGGCAGCGGTAGCTACCAGGTTGCGGCGGGGGCGCGCCGCGGCGGGGCTGCCAAGGGCGGCGGCCAGTTTTGGGCCTGCAGGATGGCTGGCAGGGGCTCTGTGCAGCGCCTGCCTCACATTTCTTACACACCGCATACAAACATTGGTATTGGGGCGCCTAGAACCTGCCACATGGCAGACTGCGTAGCTAGGCCAAGCAGAACTTGCTGTCGGAGGTAGTGTTTGTTGGTGCGTGCCGTTCACGAGTGCTGGTTCAAGCAACAGTGGGTTTTCAGCGTGGTCTGGCTCGCTAAGCCTACCCTTCCTGTGACTGCGTTTTCACAAAGACGCACAGTTCTCGGCAGAAATGCTGCCATCCAAGAAGAACTCGCAAACGTTGACAAAGGAACGTTGACAAAGGCAAGTCACAAGCATTGGCCCTTCACAGGGCAGTGTACCGCTGCATGCGCAGACTAGGCTCTCATGCATTTAAACAAGCTGGACGCACAGGCCAGGTGCACACACCATGCAGCCACCACACACTGCGCCAGTGCGTAACTGCACTTAGCCACCTGCCTGAACTCCTGGCATGCATGCGTTCTGGTCATGCCGCACAGCGTCCCAAAAGTGCGGGGGCATGCATTGGCTGAGCACCCTGCAGCCCGGGGAGGGTTAGCTGTCCGGCGCAAAAAACTGGCGGTGCAGCGCGCGCACGACGCGCTGGCCCTCTGCGTCGCTGACGATGAGGGAGATGTTGGTCTTCGACGCGCCCTGGCTCATCATCTTCACGTTCACGCCTTCGCGGCCCAGCACGCGAAACACCTGCGCGCCCGCGGCACGCCCTGGGCCGAGCAGCGCAGGGCCAGGGTGCAGGCGCGCCGGCGCGCCTCGCGCTGCCCGCGCTAGAGGCCTCCAGCGCGGCCCGCTCGTGCAGCCGGATGCGCAAATGCAGAGCGCGGCTGCGGCAACTGCGGGGGGGGGGAGCAGCCGCGGCGGGCGGCCATCGGTGGCGCGCGCCCGGCGGGGCGCGCGCGCCTGCTCCAGGATCTCCGACGTGCGCGCGACGTTGCAGATGAGCGACACGATGGACATGCCGTGCTGGCAGGATACGCGCGCGGTGCCCTCGAACGCGCGCAGCAGCGCATCCATCTCCTCGTCCATCAGCTCGCGCTCCCACATCTTGCTGCGGGCGCGCGCGGCGCGCGTGAGCGCGGCCCCCCACGCAGGTGCAGGGCGCGGCGCGCCCCGTGCGTGCGCGCACGCGCTCTCACGCTCGACCTGCTGGACGCGACCAGCTTGGCGGGCATGACATGGCAGGTGCGGCGCGCCACGCGCGCGCCCCGCATGGACAGGCGGGGCCCTGGTGCCTGTGCAGCCGGCGGGCGGCGCGCCTGGGGTCCAGCGTGAGCGAGATGGAGATCTCGGACGTGGCCACCACATCCACGCTCACGCCCTCGTCCCTGAAGATGCCAAACACCTGCGCGCTCGGCGCGTCTCGGACGGCGCGGCCGCGGGCTCGGGCTTGCTCTGCTAGACGCGCAGCTGCCGCTTGGCTTGGTTGCGGCGGCCGACGTGGATGGTGTGAAAGTGCGTCCATGGCCTGGCTGAGCATGAGCTAGCAGCCTGATCGCATGCGTGCTGCAGCGCTCTCCATGTTGGGCTTTGAGATGCCGGCTGCATGCAGGTGGGCGGCGCGCTCCCTCAGCAGCCCGAGCAGGCGCAAACGGGCGGTGGCTGTTAAGCGGCGCAGGCGCGCGCCTGCGCCAGGAACCCGAACTGGCCCAGCATGCGTGTGGACACGATGTCCATGAGCGTCACGTTGGACTTGAGCACGATGGAGGTCATGAGCGCGTCGGCCATGTCGCGCTCGCGCACGATCAGCGTGCCGTCTGCCAGCCTGCCGGCCATTCGTCCGCTCGTCGGGACAGGAGCTACCAGCGCTTCGGCAGAAAGCTCGGCCGGCTGCTCTGTTTGCTTTCTCTTTCCAGGCATGGTGTCATTCTACAGGATTTCATCGGGCCGTGCATGCAGGGAGGCGCCGGCCGGCAGGCAGGGTGCATGGGTGTAGGGTTTAGGGCAGGTTACCACCCTAAGCCACACAGGCAAGACGCCAGCGCCAGCCGCCCGGGCGCCGCACCGGTTGTACGAGTTCTTCACGCGCACGGCCAGGTCGGCGCCCTGCAGCGCGGGCTGCATGGCGAGCGGGTGCAGCACGGTCGCGCCGAAGAAGGCCAGCTCGGTCGCCTCCTCGTATGTCAGCAGCGGCACGGGCGCCGTGCCGTCCACGATGCGCGGGTCCGACGTCAGCACGCCTGCGTGCGCCCCCCGCCCCGCCCACACGTCACGACGCGCCCCGCGCGCTGCCGCTCAGCGCGCATGCGCGCACGCGCCTCTTTCGGAGAGCTCAGGACGAGTCCGCCCAGAGCGAGCTCAGACGTGGCCGGGGCGTCCGACGATGCATCCGCTGGGGCGCTGCGCCACAAGATCGCATGGGCTGATGAGATGGCATGGCTGATGAGGCTGATGAGCAATCTGGGTATGAGTGATGTCGCTCTGGATGAAGCACCGCTCATGGCAAAGGCCAGCAGCGCCGGCAGCGCGCACCGTCGACGTCCTTCCAGACCTGCACCTCGGGCACGCCCAGCGCGGCGCCCAGCACGGTCGCCGTCAGGTCGCTGCCGCCGCGGCCCAGCGTCGTGATGGCGCCTGCAGCGCCATAGCCACACATATCAGCCTCAGTCATTGAGCAAGTGGGGTAAGATGCGCTGCACAGGCACCCGGTTCAATAGGAGCATGATGTGTAATGACCCCTGCGTGCACCCAGCACACCTGCTCTGCCAGCGCACACAGTACTGGCTGATCTGATGGTACGGCATGCACAGGTCTCCCGGACTGCCTCCACGGACATGGCACCCGCGCCGCTGCGGCTGACTTACACTCACGACCATGGCGCGAGGCGCGCCGGTGGACAGGCCGCGGCCCAGGAAGCCCGTCACGATGGGCAGCGCGCACGGCTCGCCAGGCGGCGGCGCAAGCGCGGCGCGCACCGCCGGCAGCGCGGCGTCGTACGCCACCTCGGCCGCGCCAAAGTCGTCAGAGGTGGCCAGGTTGAAGCGCGCGGCAAAGGCGTCGTGCTGGCGCGCGGGCACGCCGCGCGCGCGCAGGTGCGCCGCGAAGATCCGCGTCGACAGCCGCTCGCCGAAGGACACCAGGCTGTCGCGCGCGCGTGGCGTCAGCTCCTGCGCGCCCCGGGCCGGCGTGTCGGGAGGCTCTGCATCAGGGGGGGCTGCTTCTGGCGCTCGTGAGGCGCGGCCTGCGCATGTGGCTCTCTGCCACGATGGGTTGCAGCAGGGCATGGTGGCATGCACCAGATCGTACACAGTGAGGCGGGTAATTATAGCAGGTGAGCGGGCGCATGCGCTGTGCCTGTGAGAGGGTGCACGGCCGGCGGCGGCAACCACCCTGCACACGCCCTCAGACAGGGGTGACATGCAGGCACTGCGATTCAACCTGAAAAGGGCAGCACATGTGACAGGCAGGCGCGCGGCCGCGCGACGGCTCCGCTGTTGAGCAGCTGCTGCGCCTTGTCGGGGGAAACCGCCACTGTGTGAGGTATAGACATGGTATGGGCGTGATGGCATGAGTGTGGGCGTCCACGCATGGCGCGTGGTGGGGACAACGCGGGGTTCCCGCATGCTGTCCTGCGTTAGGTGGCCGTCATGGAGCAAATTGGAGGAGGGACTGTGCCAGTGTGAAATCAATGCCAGTGGGCAGCTGCGGCAGCCCGCCCGGCAGCACCTCTGCCTCATACACGCGAGGTGCGTCCACGGACGTGCATGTGCAGGCCGACACGCAGTTATCGTGCGTGCGGCAGCATGGGGGCCGCCACGCCTGCATGATGGCGATGCCGATGAGCAGCTGCTGCAGCTCGCCCAGCAGCGCCTCCACCTCCGCGTGCGCGTCCTCGCCCACGCCCAGCTCGTCCGCGGCCTGCCGGTGCAGCTCCTTGACCGCGCGCAGCGGCGCCAGGCCCGGCACGCCCGCCGGCCGCCCCTTCACCGCCTCCGCGCCCGCTTGCAGCAGCAGGTTGGTGGTCTGCGCGGCGCGCGCGCGGGTGACACCGTCAGGCGTACGACGGGCGGGTGCACATGGTGGCAGGCGCGTGACCGAGGCCAAATGGGCAGGGCCGCCGGGCTGCCTGGTCTGGCAGCGGCGGGGCGCGCGACGGCGGCGGCGCACCTTGCCCATCGCGGACAGCACGACGCAGGGCAGCTCGTCGGTGAAGCCGCAGACGATGGCGGCGACCTCGCGCATGCGCGCCGCGTCCGCCACCGACGACCCGCCGAACTTCATCACCACCGTCACCTGCACAGTGCTGGAGCTCAGCAGGGCCCCGCTGGAGCGACACATGGCCGGCTCGCCTCGCAGGCGCGCGCCTCGCAGCGGTTGGCGCCCGGCGCCACCAGCGCGGGCGCGTCCAGCGCCGGCGCACTCACGCGGCGCGCCCCCCGCCTCCACTGCGGCGCCTGCTGCGGCGGCTGCGGCTGGCAGGCCCTGACGCGCAGCGCGGCAGGGCCGGCGGGCGCCCGCCGGCCGCGGCATTCGCCCGCAAGCGCCGGCGGCTGCCAGGCCTGGGGCGCTGTGGGGCGCGTGGGGGGTAGGTGCGGGTGCAGCAGGCTCATCGCCTGCCCCTTGGGGCTGCGGAAAGCCCCCCGGCGCGGCCAAGCCCGCCGGCAGCCAAGAGGGCAGCTGTGTGTCCTTTGCTCTTCGGTACGTGCTTGAGACGCTGATGAGATGCCAACGTGCAACGTATCAATAGGCAAGCGCGCTCTCCGCACGCCGAGATCACGCCAGACAGCTCGATTGAAGTTGCCGAGGTGGGAGCAGGGTCCTCAGGCCCTAAAGTCTGCCCAATGCAAAGTTGAGTTTGAAGGCCAGTGGGATACGAAGAGGAGGAGGAGGGCAGCAGCAGCTCGTTCTGCAAAATACATCTGACATAAAAAGACAAGCGCTAACAAGGAACAGCAAGACGGCCATCCGACGCGCCAATCACCGCTCGGCCAGCGCCTGCGGAGCGCCTCGGGAGGCCCGCCGGGCCGCGGCTGAGGCACGCTGAGGGGCGGCGCCGCCGCGGAGGCCGGCTGGCAGCCGGCGGGCGGGCCGATGGCGCAGCGCGAGGAGGAGGACTACCCCGACGAGCTCGAGGAGCGCCTGGTGAACGAGGAGTACAAGATATGGAAGAAGAACACGCCCTTCCTGTACGGTGCGCCGTGCGGGCGGCCCGCCCCGCCGGCCGGCGTCGCCGGCGCGCAGCCGATTGACGGGGCCTGACGCCGGCCTGACGCCGGCGCCCCTCGCAGACCTGGTCATCACGCACGCGCTGGAGTGGCCCAGCCTCACAGTGCAGTGGTTGCCGGTGCGCCGCCTGGCCCTTGGGCCCGAGCTCGCCGCGCGGCCGCGCGCCGGCGCCGCGGGCCGCGAGCGCGGCGTGGTGCGCTGCAGGACAAGGCGGAGGATGGGGCGGGGCAGCTGACGAAGCAGCGGCTGGTGCTGGGCACGCACACGAGCGAGGGCGAGCAGAACTACCTGATGCTGGCGGAGGTCGCGCTGCCGGCCGCCGACTGCGAGGCCGAGGCGCGCGGCT
>JAABUV010002089.1_pt1 | contig 27823 bp, 32 predicted proteins | sample 5559971 | NCBI WGS metagenome assembly JAABUV01 (sample SAMN10711881, study PRJNA513362) | rock metagenome | isolation source: Antarctica rocks | place: Antarctica: Victoria Land, Knobhead nord | collected 2015-12-19
GCCGCTGCCAGACAGTGGCGACCGCTCACAGGCACGATATCGATCATTGGACGATACACTTATGTTGCAGGTCTGCTAGAGTCCTGTACAGCTCCTGCGCCGGCAGCGCGACTGCGCGCCGCCGCCATACAGTGACCACTGTTCACAAGCAAGGTGTAGGCAATCTTAGGCTTCTTTGTGACTCGCATTCTGTCTTCCCTCGCCCATCACAGCAAGGGAAGCATCCCATTTCACCCGTATCGTTCATCGGGTCAGGCACGTGCATTGCAGACCTGCTGGGGTCCACCGTCAATGGCTTGGGCCTGTGGGCATGTGCCGGGCAGGCTGGCCCGCACCCCAGTGGTAGAACATGAAGAAGGACGCCAGGGTCTGATCAGGCGGGTGGAGGATGACCTGCGCCCCACGCACACACCCTTGCTTAAAAATGCCAGCTGCATGTGCGGTCTGCTCTACGACACACTCCGCCAGCAGACAAGGATACAGCTATACCCAATGCATACTGCAGCATAGGCAGGGATGCTTGTCTCCGCCTCTGTCTGTGTGGAGACAGTGCCTCGTACAGCCGCATGGTGAGTCTCCTCGGAACTCCTACTGTGTTTGCACTGCTCAGGAATGCATGCAACATTGTAAAGCGGGAGAGCTCGGTAGCGCGGATGCACCTGCCCAATGAGGCTGAACCACTCGGGGTAGTTCACGCGCTCGCGCCAGGCCGCAAACACCTGATCCAGCGGCGCATGCACCTGGCGCCCCAGCCCAAGAGACACCTCTGTGACCAGCTCAGGCCGACCTGGCGACCAGCCATGCGCCGGTACCCCGCTCAGCCATACCCACTGCGCGGTTACGCTCGATGTCCGCAAAGCGGGATCCTGCGCCTCTGCGCCCTGAGCTGCCAGCGCGGCGTCCCTGGCTGGACGTACTCAAGGAGCACGGCGTGCGCCTCGCCAAGCACCAACATGCACGAGGCGCAGCCTTCAGGTCTGGCCAGCATGGTATGAGACGCGGCAAGAGGTCGCAGCCCTAAGGTCTAGCGAGCATGAGGCGCAGCGCGAGGCCGCAGCCCTGAGGTCTAGCGAGCACGAGACGCGGCGCGAGGCCGCTTGCCATGACCTCCAGGTCGTGATGCACCTCCGCTTCTAGCCAGCATGACGCGCAGCGAGCGGCCGCTCACCATGATCTCCAGGTCGTGGTGCACCTCCGTGTCCTCAAACTCGACGTACTCGAACGGCGTGTATGCGCCCGCGCCGCCCGCCCACGTTGGCAGCGCGCGCTGGGCGTCGGCCGGGTCGCCGAAGAGGCGTCCGTAAAACTCGTGGTCGCTGTCGTCGCCTGCAAGAGGCGGGAGCCAGCTGTGCGGAGAGCCCGACGCGGTGCCCCGTGCTGGGAAGGCAACACACGACCGCAGCATAAGGAGTCCCTATCCTGAGAGGCGCGCTTGCATACCGTCAAGCGCTTATTGAGAGTCTTGTCAGGGCAGTGGTGGGGCGCTACGTTGTTACGGTCATCCGCTTGGAGGGCATGAGCAGCCAGCAGCGCGTGCCTCTGCACAGCAGGACACAGGGCGAAGCCTTGTAGGAGAAGCACACTGCGTGCCAGTCAGTTGTGTCACACAAGAGTTATGGCCCATACACATTCGCGCATGTCAGGACTCGCCTTCTTCAAGGTAATCCTCTTCATCGCTGCCGCCGCCTATGGTGTATGCCTCAGCCTCAGCTTCTTCTGGCAGAGGCCCGCTCTCCTCAGAGGCTGCCCCCGTCGCACGGAGTGGGGCGCAGCAACCAGCAAGCGGCCTGTGTCCCGCCATACGAGTCAACTGCAATGTGGCTTGATAACAGAGCACAGAGTAAATATGTAACACAGCTAGCACACCTTGGTCCCTTGCTGACGCTTCGTGTACACAGGCGCAGCGCCAGACGGCTGTGCAGTGACTGCTGGGACCGCTGAACTGGACCAGCGGGTGCTTCACTTGCTGTCGTGAGCAGACGTACGCCCCTGCAGCACCTGTGCATGCCCAGAAGCGCTTAAGCTAGCCCAGGCCAGAGCTGTCCACTGCTCTTGTCATCTCTCCAAGAGAGGCTCTAGCTTCAAAACTGGAGGGTAAAGGCAGAATTTTCTTTTCCATTGTCCAGCCGAGCACAAGTACGCCGTGCACAATGGCGCTGTTCCTGTCTAGCATGACGCGTCCCTGGCAATAAGAGCAGCCTGCTTTTTAACACACCTGGCTGTTACAGTTGTTTGCGGTGAGCTGCAGCTGCGCTGGTCAGCATGAACATACGGTGCAGGGCTCCGGCGGGGCAGTCGACGCTGACAGGTGCGAGCTGTCCACCTATTGCAGCGCATGCGCTTTACGAGCCTCCGGCCCCTGCTCAGCCTGGACCTCCTGTATCAGCGGCCAGCACATCTTGTGCTTGGCAGCTGAAACCAGCGCAGTTCGTCCTCGAGCCACTCTGCCGGCCTTGCTGCGGCACCTCGGCGCCTGCAGAAGCAGCACGGGGCTCGCCCTGAGCCCACGGCGCTGCCGCATGTCGCAGGCTTGGACCCGGACGTGAGCGTGGCGGCGCTGCAGGGGCTGCTCGCGGAGCGCACCGGCGTCCCGGCGGCCGAGCAGGAGCTGCTCACGGGCTTCCCGCCCGCGGTGCGCCACCCCTGCCTGTTTTCAGATCCAGCTGCATATCAGTGGCGCTGCCGGCAAGCGCTTCCAGTGCAGCGCAGGACAGGCTGGCATAGCGTTGCGCAGCTCGTGCGAGCGCGGGCACGCTCACGAGCACCTTGTGCGCGCGGTGAGCAGGTGCTGCGCCTGCCGGCGGACAGGGGCGCGGCCGCCGCCGCGCTGCCGCTCGCCAGCGGCGACACGCTGGTCGTGCGGCGCGCCGCGCCCGGCGCAAACCCTGCACAACACCCTGCAAATGAACCCAGCGCACCGGTCGCTGCGCGGCACACCGCGCCCGGCGCCGGCCCTGCGTCAAACCCTTCTCGGGAGTCGAACGCACCGGCGGCGCCTGCTACTGCGCCGGAAGCACCATCGGTGGCGCCTGCTTTGGCGGCCGAGCCGACAGCTCAGGCCGCATCCGCGTCCGCGCGCGCAAATGGCGGCGGGGCCGGACAGGGCCGGGGGCCTGCTGGAGGCGCGCCGGAAGCGACAGGGGCGAGCAGCGCGGTGCGCTGGCCTGCTGCGGATGCCCTGTCATGCTCCAGCTGATGTGCACGGTCGCGTGTGTGCATTTACTTGGCACTTGAGCATGTACTTGGCAGTTTGTGTGTCCCTTGCCATGACGTCGCAGGACCAGCTATGTGCTTGCCTGCGACTGGCAATCAAAGGAGGCTGGCAATCGGGGCCCGCTGAGGTTATCTGCAAAGGGCTGGCTGGACGGCGCCGCCGCGCACGCCTCGCGTGGGCGCGCGCTGCGCACACTGTCGGCGGCGTCGTGAAAGCACGCGGCGCCTGGCTGCATTGTGGACGCAAGCTGCGCCTGGGGGCCCGCGCAGGAGCGGCGCAGGCAGGAGGATGAGGACGAGGAGCTGGCGCGCGCGATCGCAGCCTCCCTGGGCCAGGAGCTTCCGTCGCGCGGGGCTGCGGCGGCGTCGGCGGTGCCGGCGCCGCCGGCGCCGCTCGCAGCGGGCGCACGTGACACGCCGCCCAACGCCGCGCCGGACGGCGCTGCGCAGCCGCAGCAGAAGGGTGCGCGAGCCCTGGCGGCACACCGCGCACTGCTCGCATGGCCAAGCGGGAATCGTAACCTTGCCCTGAGGAGCAGTCGATGCTTCGTTACATGCGATGTCTACCTTGTCGTCAGCAGACCAGCTGGCAGCTTGTCCCTGTGGCATCCGGTTGTCGACTGGGACACTGACACGATGCCAATGTCGCCCGCGGCAGCGGCGCCGAGCGAGGTGGCAGTGCACGACGGCAGCGGCGCGGTGCTCGCGCGGCGCGTCATCGCCAGCGACAACTCCTGCCTGTTCAATGCGGTCGGCTACGTCATGGAGGGCAGCCGCGCACGCGCGCCTGAGCTCAGGCGCGGAGGCTCCAGGCCTAGCTCGAATTGCCATCGAGCTGTGAACACTGCCAGGACGAGTTGACCGCTCCTTCCAGGTCTGATGGCTTTCTATTAGACAGAGGCCAACACTGTTCTCGCCCCAATACCGCAACAACAGCGCCCAAATGGCAGCCTACATCTGCATTACCGATTGCACCCTACACCTGGGAGCGCCCTGGCAAGCGCCCTGGACCAAGCTAAGGACCACGAGCACGAGGCCAGTGACAAGCCGCTCGCAGTGAGATGGTCCAGGCGGGCGCGTGCAGGCGGGTGATCGCGGCCGAGGTGGCGGGCGACCCGGAGACCTACTCGGAGGCGTTTCTGGGGCGCCCAAACGCCGACTACTGCCGCTGGATCCTCGGCAGCGACCACTGGGGCGGCGCGATCGAGCTCTCCATCCTGTCGCGGTGCGTGTGCAGCAGCGACTGCACACGCACCACGCTCAGCGTGCACCTGCCGGAGCTCGTGCGGGAGTATGCGGGTGGGGAGTACTCGCTCTTCTTCGCCAACTGCCAGGCGCGCCCCGCTAGTATCGGGTGCGGAGTGTGCGGCGCGCGGCGTGCGCGTACGCGTGCCCCGCCCCGTCCTATCTACAAGTGGTACGGACAGCCGCGCGCGGCGCTGCGGCGCGAGATCGGGCACTGGCGGCCGGGCGGGCGGCGAAGGCGCGCCGCCCGCGGCGGCGCCGCCGCGCGCGGCGGCCCGGCGCTGACGCGCGCGCCGCGCCCGCGCAGCCGAGCGCGGTGGTGTCGTTCGACCTGCGCGTGTCGCTGTACAACGTGCGCGCCAACGGCCGCCGGGACTACCTGGCCGTCGGCGAGGACATGCTGCCCACCGTGTACATGGTGCGCCGCCGCTGCGGGGCAGGGAAGAAGGGTTGAGGTAGGGTGAAGTGGAGCGCCGCCACATGTACATGGTGCGCCGCCGCCATGGGGCAGCGAGGAAGGTAGGAGCGCCGTCGGACTGGTCTCGCTGCGGAGCAGGGAACGCCGTCTTTCTGTCGGGGCGCCATGCAGGGGGGCGCGGCAGCGCGTCCCCACGCTGCTGCCGTGCCCGCGTCACCAACTCGCGGCAGCCTGGGAGCGACGCGCGCACTGCCGCGCCGCGCGCGCGCGAGCGCGCGCGGGCGCCGCCGGCGGCGCGCCGGCCGCTCTCCAGCGAGCGCGCCGCGCGACCCGCGGCCGCGCGCGCGCGCGCGCGCAGGTGATGTTCGTGATGTTCGCGGCGGGCGCGGTGCTGTGGGCGGTCACGCTGGCGCGCTCGCGCGCGCACACGCACCGGCTGCACATCCTCATGGGCGTGCTGGCGGCGTTCAAGGCGCTCACGCTGCTCAGCCAGGCCGGCGAGCTGCACCTGGTCAAGACCACCGGGCACACCGGCAACTGGAATATCGCCTTCTACATCTTCACGTTCCTGCGCGGCATCCTCTTCTTCACGGCGCGCCCCCGCGCCCTGAGGGCCAGAATCACCCGCGTTTTGTTTTCGTTTTCGGTCTATCTGGTTACTCACTCTCAGGTAGTCGCCACGACTGCCACCCGCGGTGGCGCCCCTTGCCTGAACTAAGCGCGTTAGAAATGAAGTTAGTAGTGCTCGGGGTGGGCGTGGCTGTGCGGTGCGGTCGGGCTGACGTAGCCGCCGCGGCGGCGCAGGTGGTGGTGCTGATCGGCACGGGCTGGAGCTACATGAAGCCGCTGCTGAATGATAGGGAGAAGCGCATTCTGATGATCGTCATCCCGCTCCAGGTGCGCGGCGCCGTGGCGCCAGCGCCGGCGCGCCCGCGCTGCGGGCGCCCTGGCCGCGTCCCGGCCCTGCCCCGCCGTGCCGGAGCACCCTGTGCAGGCGCTCGTAGCGCGTGACTCCGCGGTCGGCGCGGCGCAGGTGTGCGCGGAGGTCGCCATCATCATCCTGGTGCGTGCACACCCCCTGCCCAACCCTATATCAACCCTACATGCGCCCTGCGCCACATCCTGCGCACCCGGCCCTCAACGGCTGTGCCGCCTTGAACGGCCCGCGCGGGGGGCGCTGCGCGCGGCTCACGTCCGGCGCCGCGCGCGCGCAGGACGAGAACACGCCTGCCAGCCGGTCTTGGTTCACCTGGCGCGACACGCTGCACATCGTCGACATCGTGTGCTGCTGCGCCGTGCTCTTCCCCATCGTCTGGTCCATCGCGCACCTGCGCGCGGCCGCGGCGGTGCGCCGCCGCCCCCTGCCGCGTGGCGCGTCAGGCTCCCGCTGCACAGCGCCGCGTTGCGGCCGGGGAGGCCGGCCTGCCCTGTTGCGCGCGCGATGCAGCCGCTTGTATGGCGGCCGGCGGCGCCAGCGCGCTGAGCGCCGGCGGTCGCGCAGACCGATGGCAAGGCTGCGCGCAACCTGCTGAAGCTGCAGCTCTTCCGGCAGTTCTACGTCACCGTCATCGTGTACATGTACTTCACCAGGTGCGCGCCAACTGAAGGGCCCTAGAGACGGCGCTGCAGGCAGCGGCTCCATTGGGGACACGCTCTCCTGCTTGCTTATATTCTGCGCTCCAACGGTACTACTGCCTTCTTCACCAGGAGCAGGCCAACCCAAGGGTCCTAGAGACCACGCTGCGGGCAGCGGCTTCACCCGCCGCACGCCCTCCTGTTCGCCTACACCTTGCGTCCGAGCGCGAGTGCCGCTGAAGCTTTGACGGCCGGCGAGGTCCTTGGAGGAGGCAGGCAGCGGGGTGACCGAGCGGGGCGGGGCGCCGCGCGCGCGCAGGATCGTGTCGTACCTGCTCGCGTCGTCGCTGCCCTACCGGTACGCGTGGTGCTCGCCGGCCGCGACGGAGCTCGCGACGCTCGCGTTCTATGTGACCACCGCGCTGGCGTTCCGGCCGGCGGCGGAGAACCCGTACCTCAGCTTCGCGGACGACGAGCTGGACCTGGACGAGCTGCGCGAGCGGGGCGAAATTTGACGCGCGAGCGGGGCGAAGTTTCACGCCCCCGGCGCACCTGTCGCGGTGCCATGGGTCGGGCGCGGTGCACACAGCGCGTGTCTGGCGTAGCATAGCAGTATAGCTAGCATTGCAACTGGCAGGCATGTGTTGCAGGACACAGTTGTAATGAATAAAGTCAAATCTGACCCACTTTGTGGCCCGAATCAGGGGGCCAAGCGGGCCGGAACAAGCCCTGCCAGTGTATGTTATCAGAAGCTGCACGGAAAGCAGTCGTATGCGGCGGTGTCCGTGCGGCCCACTGCGCAGCCGCGCGCCGGCACAAGCCATGGCGGACACCGTGGTGCCAAAGTTCGTGCTTGCGCTCGTGCTGCTGGTGCTCACAGTGCTGTCCTTCTGGCACATGGAGGACCTCACACACAGCCTGAGGCGCGCGATTGGCAGCCCAGTGCTGCGCGCAGACAGGCAAAGGGCGGGCACCATCTCGGGCTTCGTGCGGCCCGCCAGCGCCGTGCGCTGCAACCGCATCTCGCTGCCCGCCCGCTTTTACAACGAGAGCACGGGGCCCTACAACCCGGCCGCTGTGCGGCACCCCACCAGCGGCGAGTGGTACCTCTTCCACACGTATGACGAGGTAAGCCCGCAGCCCCGCTGGCCCGGGGGGTCGGGGCTGCTGCACCGCGGGCTTGCGCGGGGCGCACGACGCGCAGGCCTGCACCGGGGCGGCACGCCTTGCAAGCCACTGCCCTGCCTGCAGCGCCCTGGGGTGCAGATCCTGGTGGGGCGCGCCGAAACTGGGCTGATGTGCGATGGCTGATGCGGCGCCACCAACTGCGCACGGGCGCGCGCTGCCGCGGCGCGCAGTCCTGGTTTGGCGTGTCCGAGTACGCGCGCTCGGGGACGTACCTCATGGGCCGCATGCGCTCGCACCCGCTGCTGCTGAAGCTGGGCAAGGGCGAGGCGCCGGAGATGCGGCAGTCCAACTACGAGGACCCGCTGATGCTGGAGCTCGACGACGGCTTCCGGGACGTGCAGCGCCACTTTGGCGCCGAGCTGTACAAGGCGGCGGACTGGCGGTGCGCCCCGCGCGCCGGCGTCGGCGCGAGGCCGCTCCGCACGCTCCGCACGCCTGCGCTTGGAGCCCTGCAGCGCCGGCAGCTGCCCGACGGCGGGCGCCGCGCGCGCAGGCCCTTCATCTGGAAGGGCGACGTGTACCTGGGCCACTGGATCGGCTTCCGGCCAGCGCAGGAGCGGATGGCGCTCGCGGTGCTGGACGAGGAGGCGGGGCTGGTGCGCTACGTGCACCGCTTCAGCCACCTCAGCGGCGCCATCGAGGCCGCCGCGCACGCGGACGGCGTCGCGCCGGCCGCCAAGGCCGAGAGCGCGTCGGCCGAGCGCGGCGTCGACTTCAAGCGCGAGAAGAACTGGGGCTTCGTCGCGGAGGGCGAGCGGCTGCTCATCTTCTATGCGCTGCTGCCGTGCACGGTCGTGCTGGAGTTTGACGCGGGCGCGGCGGACGGCGTGCGCCTGGCGCACCGCGCCTGCTTCGCGCAGGGCGCGGCCGCCACGCTGGAGCACACCGGTGCGTCCCGGGGTCTCGCAGTTGCGGCCCGCGCTCGCCTGACCGGCTGCTGTCGTGCCGCCAGACCGCGCGACAGCGCCCCCGCCTGCTCAAGCGCGTCCCCGTGTGAGCGAATGGGAAAACCGTGCGCGCTGGCGGGCAGGGCTGGACATCCTGCGCCACCCCATGCACGGCAGCGGCAACCCCGTGCCCTGGGACATCGAGCGCGGCGGCGGCCACCGCGAGCTGCTGTCCATGCTGCACGTCAAGCTGGGCGACTATGCGCACTGGGCGGTGCGCATCGACCGCGCGACGCGCCGCGTGACGCACGTCTCTGCCGGGCCGGTCATCAAGGCACGCGACTTCCGCAACGAGGCGCGCCCCGCGCGCTGTCGTGCCGCCCTGACGCTAGGTCGTGCACATTCTTGACGCCATGCCTGGCGCGTCGACGAGGCGCCGGCAGGCGGGCGAGCGCGGCCGCGTCTCTGCCGGCGGGTGGAGCGGCTCCTGCCTGGACTGGTAGCTACCTACTGCGGGTCACCGGGGGGTGCGCCTGCGGCAGGGCTTCCTGGCCGAGGCGCTGGTGGTCAGCTCGTTCCACGTGCTGGACAAGCTGGGCGGCGAGGACGGCCCGGAGCGCGTGGTGCGCGTCCTGTACGGCGAGGGCGACCGCTTCGGGTGCTGGGTCGACATCCCCGCGTCCGCCATCGTCTGGCACGCGCTCGGCGCGGCGGACGGCGCGCCCGCGGCCGCGCCCGCCGCGTCCGGCGCGCCGCTGGGCGGCCCGGCCGCCGAGGCCGCCGCCGCATCCGGCGGCGCGGCGGTGGCCGCGGCGGCCGCTGCGGACGCCGCGGCGGCGTCCGATGCGGAGGACGCGTCGGGCGGGCGCGCGGCGGAGGCGGACGAGGGCGATGCAGATGTTGGCCTGCGCGGCAGCGGCGGCGGCGGTGGCAGCGGCGGCGGCGTCGCCGTCGCGCCCGAGGCGGCGCTGCCGGTGGAGGTGGCCGCGCAGCTTGCGGGCGGCGAGGCACACTCGCTGGCCGACCAGCGGCACGAGAAGGAGGTTGCGCAGGCGGAGGAGCAGGCGGAGAGGGCCTCCGCAGCGGCGGCCGCGGCGGAGCGGGTTGCCGGCGAGCGGACCGCCGCCAGCGCGCACCAGCGGGGCGTGAACGCGTGGCACCACACGGGCGCGCGGGAGGCCGCGGCGGGGGACAGGCACGCGCGGGAGCTGAGCAGGCGGGGCGGCGCGCGCAAGAGCGGCAGCGGCGGCGGCAGGTGAGAGCAGGGGCAGAACGCGGGCTGCAAGCTTGGCATCTCAGGACGCAGCCCGCTGCTGTTGCGTGCTCGCGCAGGTTTTGCTGCATTGTTTTCTGCTGCTGACGTGCTCCCAATGCAGGGGCGGTCAGGCTGGGGAGTGGTAGTTTGTTCAATCAGTGTGCATGTGTGCGTGCTAGCTTGCGTTTTTCCAGCTGGCATGGGGGCGATGCGCGCAGCCCATGCCCAGCCTCTTTTTACCTGCATTAGCAGAAGGAACGCGACACGGGCAGGCTCTGCACTAATGAGTAATAGGGCCTGTTGTGACACGTCGTTGCCAACCTCCCCTGTTATATGCACAACTGGGTAAGCACACTCAGTGTTCGCTCGTTAGCACACTCTGTGTGTTCGCTCCTAACTCTCTCTCTTTGGTGCAGGCACCTATACCTGCTCCCAGCTCCCTGCAACACACTCACCTCGCGATACTTCACACACCCTACTGGACAGCTCACATGCATTCTGGGTGTTCAAAAGGCATTCGGGATTTACACAGAGCGTTCAGCAGGGCGTCAGGAGTTTCGCCGGGGATTCGACATCAGAAGTCAAGGTACCTCTGCCAGTAGACACACGTGGCTGGTGAGATGGGTCCATCGTCGCAGCACTCCTTGATCACCTGCAGGGCAGGAGGGCACAGACGTCAGCTTCACGAGCAGAACCCATGACCTGCACAATGCCTCGCCCCCACCATACCGGGCAGCAGCGCGCCACCCACGCCAGGCATCCTGCCCTGAGCGTACCCTAGCACCAACACACGCCGGCCTCCACGCGACACGCAGGCCGCCTGTCTGCCGGCGCATGGGGCGCGCGCGCGCACGCGCCTAGCAGACGCCGCAGGGAAAGGACATGGGCGCAGGCAAGCCACCCATCAGTTGGCGGGCAGGGCGAGCGCGCGCGCCTTGCAGACGCCGCAGGGGAAGGACGTGGGTGCCGCGTACTCCGGCAGCGCCAGGCGGCGCTCGCGGAACACGTCCTCGTCGTCCTCGCCCGCGCCGCGCCCGCACTCCAGCCCGCCGTCGTACTCCAGCGTGCGCAGCACGGCCAGCACGTCCTCGTCGCGCAGCTCCACCGTCGAGATGCCCTGCGCCCGCCGCGCCGCGCCTGGCCGACGTCCAAGCGCTCGTGCACGTGTGTGACTTGCGGTCACTGGGCGCAAGCGAGTACGTCTGAAGGAAGACTGGGGCGATTCCATTGCAGGGAGGCACAGGCTAGCAACGTTGGAGCCGCGCACCTTCTCCCGCAGGGCGGTGGCAATGTCGTCGAGGGTGGCCGAGCCCGCGCTGCGGATGTACTGCAGCGACGCGCGCTGCAGCACAGTGAAGAACTCCTGGTCGAAGCTCTGGTCGGTGTACCTGCGCGCCCGCCCTGCCGGGGTGTGCCCCTGCGACACGCGCGCTGTCCACAACGCGGCAGCTCCCAGCACCAGGCGTTTTACACACAGACAGGCAATCAGCACAGGCAAGCAGGCAAGCAGGCGCGCCAGGCGCCGCCGGTGATCTCTGCGGCAAGCTTGAGCTCATGGAGCATGTGCAGCTTCAGGTGGCTAGGGGTAGGGTAGGGCGAGCGGGCGTGCCAGGCGCCGCCGGTGATCTCGGTCGCCGGCTCGAGCTCAGCCAGCATGTACAGCTTCTTGGTGGCGCTCTGGATGCTCTTGACGCTCTTGACCAGGCTGCGCTGCTCTAGGTTCTTGAGCGCGCGCGCAACCAGCTGCGGCGACAGGTTGGTGTTCTTCCGCAGCGTCTTGGTCCACATGCCTGCCCGGGGAGGCGCCAGGTGGGGCACCCGATGTAAGGTCTGCAGACAGCTTAACCGTGAAGGTGCTGCATGTGAGGGAGCACAGCTCGCGCATGCAGGCCTCCTGCCCAGGCCGCACCACGTGTGAGCTCCTGCGGGCCGTGCCGTTGTGCAGGTCGAGGAGGGCCGAGAGGAGGGCCGAGAGGAGGGCAACAGCGCGCTCGGAGGGCCCACCTTTGTTGCCTGCCTGCTTCAGCTCCTGCAGCACCAGGTGGTCCTCCTTGCTCAGCCCGCGCTGCCTGCCCGCCGCAGTCACGCCGGCCGTCAGAATAACACCTCCGTCCTTCAAGCGCGCGGCACCGCAGTCAAGGCGGCCGTCAGGTCAACACCTCCCTCCTGCACCAGCGCAGGCTCCCGGGGCAGCCTGGCGCACTTGGCGGCCTCGTCCGCGGCCACCTCCTGGTACACGTACGAGTTATCAGGACCTTTGAAGATGCGCAGCCGGTTCCTACCCAGCAGCTGGTTGATGCCGAGCGTGAGCACGGCCACGCTTGTGCTCTCATTCTGCAGCTCGCTCTGCAGCTGCCCCTGACTCCACCCCTGCCAGCCCAGCCCACGTCAGGTGCACTTGCTTGCACGGCGGGGCTTGGAAGGCATCCGGTGGTAAATACTAAGGGTGCAGGAGTGTAACAAATGACTTACCGCTGGGTGCTTCTTGCACAGCGCAAGGATCCTCTCCTCCACCTCTGGCCCAGCACGTTGTGACATGAGGTGGCCTTGCTCTCAGCTGCGCCGCCTGCATTGGCTGCGCACTCTGCTTTCACTGCAGTAATACCGTGCGCGTCATATGAGCGCGCTAAAACAAGCTGTGGACTCGGGGCACGCAACGTTGGCGCCTTGTACCGGTTAGCACCACAGCCTCTGCATGCGCAAAAAAGCAGTCGTGAGCATGTGTACGACCTGGCCCCACCCCCCCACCCTGGGTGGCAGCAGCCAGGCCCGTTCTAGCAGCTGCACAATTTGCTGTGCTGCTTTCCTCCGTCTTACTCTGTAAGTGTCATTATCACAGACGTGCATCAGCGTGTGCTATACTCAACGGGGTGCTCGCACATTCTGGTGTGTAAGCAAAGTCCGTCTGACGGCTTGCGGCCATGCCGGCTGAGCTGGCGCACAAGCAGAAGAAGGGAAAGAGGAAAGCTGCTGCGCAGCCGGATGTCGAGCCGCCAGGTGCGGGCCCAGTGGCGTGGTTCCCACGTTCAGCCGCCTTGTCGCTTTCACGTGTCTCAACACACTGTCTGTGCTGCAGGGCGGGCAGCTCTGGCGCTGGGAGGGCTGCAGCAAGCGCCGAAGCGCAAGAAAAAGCGGAGCGCGGACGCGGGACCAGCGCTGGTGGGGCCTGCGTTGCCGGCTCAGCTGTGCTGCGGCATTCTGAGGGCGCAAGGGGTTCACGCAGTGTGGTTGTGCCTGCAGGCGGCGGACGACACCGGGGCCACGCAGGCGGCGCCAGCGGATGAAGAGCCCTGCGCAGCCGCGCCGGACGCGGCCGCCGAGGTGCAGGAGCCCGGTGACGCAGAGCCGGGCGCGGCCGCAGACGGCAGCTCGGCGCCCCCGCCGAAGAAGGCGCGCCCCAGCCCTGCACCTGCACCTGCACGTGCACCGTCATGAATGAAATACAGCCCTGTATCAGCCAACTTGACTGCCTATGGGTCAGACTGTGCGACCTGTACACCTGCCAGGCGGCTGACCTGGCTGACCAGAAAGCCACGGCGCCGCAGAAGAAGAAGGGCGCGCTGGTGGTGGTGCCGGAGCGCGTGGAGGCGCGCGTCAGCGGCATCATGAGCGCGTCCGAGTTCGCCGGCCTGGAGCTGAGCGCGCCGACGCAGGCCGCCGTGGAGGCGCAGGGCTTCAAGCTGATGACTGAGGTCCAGGCCCGCACGATCCCGCACCTGCTCGCCGGCCGCGACGTGCTCGGCGCCGCCAAGACAGGCGCGCCCACGCAGCCGGCGCCGCCCTGCCGCGCGCCCTGCCTCGAGTGCCACTGCAGGAGCGCTGGCACGGCGGGCGGGCGGCAGCGACGGTGCACAGCTCCATCGGCCGGAGCGCAGGGCCTGACCCGGGGGGGCGGCGCCTCGGCAGGCTCGGGCAAGACGCTCGCATTCCTCATCCCGTGCGTGGAGCTGCTGCACCGCGCGCGCTTCATGCCGCGCAACGGCACGGGCGCGCTGGTCATCTCACCCACGCGCGAGCTGGCGATGCAGATCTACGCGGTCGCGCGCGACCTGCTGGAGGCGCACTCGCAGACGCACGGCGCGCGCCGCCCGGCCGGGCTGCTCGCGAGAGCGCATGCGCACGCGCGCTGCGCAGGAGGCTCTGCTTGCTGTTTAGTGCCGCGCCGCTGCCGAGCCACGGCCTTGGAGCATGGGCTGGACGGAGCATGGGCGGGAGCACGAGAGCGGCGGCTTGACCTGCAGCCTTGTCTGCTGACCATCGCCGCCATTGAGAACGCTGCCACATTTGTAGATATAAGTTGCTTGTCGAGGCTTGAACGCGTGCTAGGCGCGTCTGCCGGCGGGCGCGGCGCAGGCTCAGTCATGGCCGCCTGCTGCGGCGCATGGGTTGACGGAGCGGCCGGCCGCGGGGCGCTGACATGCGCCGGCCGCGCGCGCAGGCCTGGTCATGGGCGGCGCCAACCGGCGCACGGAGGCCGAGCGGCTGGTCAAGGGCGTGAACCTGCTCGTCGCCACGCCCGGCCGGCTGCTGGACCACCTGCAGAACACGGCCGGCTTTCTGTTCCGCAACCTGGCCTGCCTGGTCGTCGACGAGGCCGACCGCATCCTGGAGGTCGGCTTCGAGGAGGAGATGCGGCAGATCGTGAAGCTGCTGCCGCGCGACCGCCAGACCATGCTCTTCTCCGCCACGCAGACCACCAAGGCGCGCCCCGCGCTGCCGCGCCCCCCGCCTGCGCGCCGCGGCGCACGCGCCCCGCCGCGCCCGGGCGCCTTGCCGTGCTTCGCCTGCCACAAGCAGGCGCGCCCTGGGGCGCCCGGCGCGCCCGGAGCGCGCCGGCCAAATTGTTGCGGCGGGAGGCCATCTAGGGCTTGCTGCACCCTAGGGTTTGTTGAATTCTACTGGGGCGCCGCGCAGGTGGAGGACCTGGCGCGGCTGTCCTTCAAGCGCAACCCGCTGTACGTGGGCATTGACGACACGCAGGCGGAGGCCACGCGCGAGGGCCTGGAGCAGGGCTACTGCATCGTGCCGTCCGCGCAGCGCTTCCTGCTGCTGTTTACCTTCCTGAAGAAGAACGCGAGCAAGAAAGCGCGCGCCCCCCACCCCGGCGCAGTCCATTGCCGGTGTTTGGCCGAGTCTAGGCCAGCGGCAAGCTGCCGCAAACGCTGCACCGGTCTTGCCGTGTGGCCACTCCTGAGTGCTTGGTGAGGCAAACAGAGGCAAGTCGTGAGGTGGCGGCCGGCCTTGCACGAAGGTGCAGCGCGGCGCCCGCCTGACGGGGGAGGGTGGGGCGCGCGCGCAGGTGATGGTCTTCTTCTCCTCGTGCGCGGCGGTCAAGTACCACGCCGACCTGCTCAACTACATCGACATCCCCGTCAAGGATATCCACGGCAAGCAGAAGCAGCAGCGCCGCACGACCACCTTCCACGACTTCTGCAAGGCCGACACGGTGCGCGCCCTAACCCTAACCCTAAACCTGCCGTATCCAGCAGCCCCCGCCTGCGCTCCCGGCATCTAATCTGCGGCGGCGCGCCGCTGGTGCGCGCTGCCTGCTGGCTCCCAGTGCGCAGAGACCGGGCTGAGGCGCGGCGCTCGGGCCGCTGCGGCGCAGGGCACGCTGCTGTGCACGGACGTGGCGGCGCGCGGGCTGGACATCCCGGCGGTGGACTGGATCATCCAGTACGACCCGCCGGACGACCCCAAGGAGTACATCCACCGCGTGGGCCGCACCGCGCGCGGGCGCTCCGGGCGCGGGCGCGCGCTGCTGCTGCTGCTGCCCGAGGAGGTCGGCTTCCTGCGCTACCTGCGGGCGCGCCCCCCGCCGCGCCCGCCGCCAGCCCGGCCGCCATGCGCTAGGGTTGAGGTAGGGTATGGTTAGGCTGGGAAAGTCGACCTCCTTGGGCAGCTCCGCGGCTGGGATAGGCCGGCCGCTTGCGCCGCCCGCGGGCGCGCCGCCGCTTGCGCCCACGCGCGAGCAAGAACTTAAATGCATGAGGCGCGGGGCGCGGGGCGGCGCGCGGGAGGGTGCTAAGCTGAGGTCGCCACTGGCGGCGCAGAGGCGCACCCGGACCGCGCACGCCTGCAAGCACACAGAGCAGCCCGCGGAGCGGGAGCAGGTTTGCAGGGCGCGCGGCGTGTCGGGAGCGCTCCGGCGCGCCGCGGGGGGGCCGGGCCGCGCGCGCAGCGCAGGCCGGCGGCGGGGAACGCGCGCGCGCGCCTCGGCCGCGGCGCTAACCCTATACCCTAGACCTATACCCTAACATGAATTGCGCCGGGGCGCGCGCAGGCCGCGCGCGTGCCGCTGAACGAATACGAGTTTCCGACCGCCAAGGTGGCCAACGTGCAGAGCCAGCTGGAGCGGCTGGTGGAGAAGAATTATTATCTCCACCAGAGCGCGCGCGAGGCCTACCGCGGCTACCTGCTCGCCTACAACTCGCACCAGCTCAAGGATGCGTTCAACGTGCACATGCTGGACCTGCTCGCCGTCGCGCGCTCGTTCGGCTTTGCGCAGCCGCCACGCGTGCGCCCCCGCGGCGCCGTGCTGCCTTGCCTCGCCTCGCGCTCGAGAGGGCTGACAAGCGTGCAGGCGAAGGTCGTTGCCAATTTGGGCTGGTGAGCAGCAGGCAGCATGCTATAACGCGCTTAGAGTGACCGACATGGGAGCCAGACACATCGGCGCGCAGGCCTGGGTGATGAACCGCATGATAGGGCAAAATCCGACCCCTGACGATTGTATCTGTACACAGTACCAGCTGACAGGCCATTGCTGCGCGCCGCCGTGCCACTGCTGCTCTGCTGCCTCCGCCCTGCCTAAGGGCAGTCGCCCTACCTTTGGGCTGTTACCGAGGCACCGCGGCCGCGCAGGTCAACCTCAACCTGGAGAGCAAGGCCGCGCACAAGCGCAAGGCGGTGCGGACCAAGCTGGAGGGGGCGGCGCCGCCGCCGGCCGACTACCGGCGCGGCAAGAGCGGGCACGCGTTCAGCGCCGACAACCCCTACGGCGCCAAGCCGGCCGGCGACAAGCGGCAGTTTGTCCGCATCTGAGCGGTGTTGCCGTGTACTTGTTGGCGGTTGTGCGCCTGGGGAACGGCTTTCAGCCTGTTGGGTGCTGCCGCGGTTGGCCAGGAGACGCCCGGCTGTGTGATTGCTGGAATGTGGCCCTGCCGCTGGCAGCCGCAGGGCGAGCAGGACTGTGAAGCAAGCGCAGCATGCTTGGGCCCCAGCCTGCAGAGCTCTGTTGTTGCAAGTGTGAGGGGTGAGGTTCAAGCCGCATGCATGTGCAGCTCTCAGAGGTTTGGACGGTGGTGCGCCTCATTTGTATGCCAAGTGTGACAGACAACGTGTGGACATGTTTCAGGCGTGCTTCTGTTCCAAGAAGTGTGTTCCGCCAGCCCAGCCAAACTCGGCAAGGCCCATGCGCACGGGAGCGCCCCACCAGCAACCGCAGTCCCGAGGCCAGAGGCGCTCGCCCGCCTGGCGGCCCGTCCGCCGCCCGGGGCCTCAGGCCGCGTGCTTGTGCTTGGCCAGGTTGCCGGTGACCGTGATGTCCTGTGCCGCCGTCTGCAGCGCCGCGCGCACCGCCGGCAGCGACACGGGGACGCTCGCCTGCGCATTGATAGCCTCCAGCAGCGCGTCCATGGTCAGGCCGCCGCGCTTCTCTGCGCGCGCGCGCACGCGCGGTCGGCGCGCGGGCTGCAAGGCTAGGGTTAGGGTGACGGCCCTACCCTAGCGCTCGTGCGCAGGCGGTGGAGGCGCGCTGCATCAGCGCCGGCGCCGCGGCTGCGTCGTGTTCTGACGCCTGCGGTAGTCAAAAAGCAAACTGGCAGCACCACATGCTGCAGCCGGGCGGCGGGCAGCGCCGACGGGGCGGCGTGGGCGGGCGCGCACGCAGCAGCAGCGCGGTGAGCTCCTGCGCGAGCTGCGCGCGCGCGGCGCGCTCGCTGGCGGACGTGCCGGTCAGGATCTTGTCCATGTCGATGACGCCGGTGGTCGGGTCGGTCGCCGCCTGCTGCAGCGCGCCCTGCGCAGGCCCCGCCAAGGGTCTTAGGGTCTGTGCTTAGGGTCTGGCGGGCCGCCGCCCGCAGCCACCCGCTCCGCCTGGGCGTGACCAGAGCGGCGGGCCTGCAGGCATGCTGCTCATGCGGCAGGAGCACACCCGGACTATGCACACTGCAGGGGCACTCAGAGTAGGGCATGCGAGCTGGCGCGTCGCGGCGCGCCGGCGGGCGCCGCTGAGGGGCGGGGCGCGCACGCGCATCAGGCGCAGCGCCTCGGCCACATCGGAGGCCTCCACGGTGGGCGACAGGCGCATGCGCGCGAGCGCCTCGCTCAGCCGCACCAGGCTCTCCAGCTGCCGCGGCGTCGCCGACACCACCTGGCGTGCACAGGGTTTTGGGAAACCCTTCGGAGCATGCGCAGCGCTTGAGCTGCCATGACGTTGCCGCACTGCCCGGGGCGTGCTGCGCTGTCGCGCATGGGCCAGGGCACGGCTGCTTGGGTCCGAGGCTGGGCGCAGCGCGAGCCTGCGCATGGCACTCCCAGATAGGCCGGTGTCTGCTGATGCCTCGCGCGGCCAGCCCGTGCGCATCCCTCGCCACCGCTCGCGCCTTGCCCGGCAGCATGGGCAGCGGCGGTCCTGGTCCGCGAGCGCAAGCAAGCCTGACGGCTGCACGGCAAGGTTCGGCATGCCCGCGCGCTGCGGCGGCCCCCCGCGGATCGCGCCAGCAGGCGGCGGGGCGCGCCTTGCGGGACGTGCCCAGGCGGCGCATCTCGCAGTAGCCCGTGATGAGGTCGTTGGCCGCGGCGGGCGACAGCTCCGGCTGGCAGCGCGCGCGCGCGTACGCGATATAGTCCTTGAGCAGCGCGGCCGGGATGACGGCCTGGCGGCGCGGCGCGCCGGCGCGCGCGTCAGGCGGCTGGCGGCCGGCGCGCGGCGCTGCGTGCTGGCCGAGTGGGGCGCGCGCCCCCCTTCAGGCCTGGGCAGGCAGGCGCAGGTCCCATACGCTAAAAGGCAAGCAGGTGTCGCAACTGCCCGCGATCACATGGGATGTGTGCCCCTCCATAAGCGCTACTGCATGGGGCCGCCTGGCAGGCCCGCCTGCGGGCTGCCCGGCCCTGCGCGCGCGCCTGCGAGGAGGGCGTCGGGCGCTCGTAATGCAGGGAGAGCAGGTGGCGCGCGAGCTTGCGGTCGCTCGCCTCGTCAGCTTTGTCCAGGACAAGGTAAATGAGGTCGAAGCGCGACACGAGCGACGGCGGCAGGTTGATGTTGTCGATGATGGACAGGCGCGCGTTGTAGCGGCTGCCGACCGGGTTGGCGCTGGCCAGCACGCTCGTGCGCGCGTTGAGCGTCGCGATGATGCCCGCCTTGGCCACGGACACCGTCTGCTGCTCCATGACCTCGTGCAGCTGCGCCACGCGGCCGCGCGCGCGCGTCAGCGCCGCGGCCGCGCGCGCGCCTGCACGGCGCGCGCCGGCCGGCGCGGCGCTCTGCTGCGGTCCGGCGGGGGCGCGCGGCGGGCCGGGCGCAGCATGGCGCCCCCTGCACGGTCCTGACTGGGCGCCGACTGGCGAGATGCACTGCTGTGCAGCCCATGGGGCGCTGGCCGCCGCGCCGCGCCCGGCGCCACGGGGTCAGGGCTAGGGTGAATAGGATGCGACGGGGTAGGGTATGGGGCGGACCATGGAGCGCGCGGACTCGGACATCTTGTCGAACTCGTCGATGCAGCAGACGCCGCGGTCGGACAGTACGAGCGCGCCGGACTCGAGCACCATCTCGCGCGTCTCCGCGTCCTTGGCCACGTAGGCGGTCAGGCCGACCGCGCTGCTGCCGCGCCCGCTCGTGTACAGACCGCGCGGCGCGAGCTTGTTCACGTACGTCAGCAGCTGGCTCTTGGACACGCCCGGGTCGCCCACGAGCAGCACGTTGATCTCCCCGCGTATCCGCCCGCCGCTGAACTCCTGCGCGCACCGCGCGCGCGCGCGCGCGTCAGCTGTGCGCTCGGCGGATTCTTATGCGTGCGGCTGGTCGGCGAGAGCGCGCCTCTGCGCCGCCGTCGCGGTGTGCCGCGAGGCGCCCGCCCGGGGCGCCTGCGCATGCGCGGGGCGCGGCGCGCGGGCCGCGCGCGCCTTGGACGTGCCGCCGAACAGCTGGCACAGGATGCCGCGCTTGACGTCCTCCATCTGCCAGATGCTGGGCGCGAGCGAGCCGACCAGCTTGGCGTAGATGTCCGGGTCCGCGCCCAGCGCCTCCAGCTCCGCCTCGTGCGCCTCCGCCTGCTCCCGCGTCTGGTTGCCCACCTGCGCCCGCGGCGCCCCCCTGCTTCGGTTTGGAACGAAGTTTTGCACACATTGCTGTATTCACAGAATGTCGTAGTGCGCCTGTGCAAGCGCGTGCATGCGGGCCGCCCAACGCAATGCGCCTGTGCAAGCGCATGCATGCAAGCCGCCCAGCCAGCCGCGCGGCCACCCCTGCATGCTGGGCAGAGGCAGCGCGCCCCCAGGCGCTTGGGCCTGCAGCGCGACTCCTAGGCCAGTATGTCCACTCTCTTGTACGGTAATGAGCGGGGCTGTCTATGAAGGGGGCCGCGCGCGCCCGCAGCAGGCCGGCGTCGCCCTGCGCGTCGGCGGGCGTCGGCGCGCCGGCCGGCTGCGCGGCGCCGACGCCGCGGTCGGCCGACACGCTGAACAGCGACGACGCCTCGTTACGGTGCACGTGCACGATGTCCAGGTGCGTCTTGTACACCGCCTGCCGCGTGGGTGTGCTAGGGTTACCTAGGATTGCCTAGCGGTCTGCTAACCCTACCCGTTGCACGTGCACGATGTCCAGGTGCGTCTTGTACACTGCCTGCCGCGCATGTGAAAGCGCATTAAGGGTCGTCCAGCCGGCTACAAACCCTAGCCGTCGGCCGCACTCGCCGCGCCACCCACACAGTGGGCCCCGCTGCAGCTGCGATAGCCGCGGCGGCCCGCCCGACGGATCGCCGCAGCGGTGCGGACGTGCAAGCGCATGCGGCCGGCGCGGCGTGCCTGTGAAGCGGCGCGCCGGCGCGCGCGCGCGCACCTTGAGCGCCTTGAGCCGCGGGTTGACGCGCAGCGCGGTGGCCTTGTAGATGCCGGTGATGGTGATGCGGTCGCCCGGCTTGGCGCTGTCCACCATCTCGTCGTAGCACAGCAGCGCCACGTTGTGCGGCGTCTCGCCCTCCGGGATCTCGTTGGGGTTCTCCTGCGCGTGACAGGGTCAGGGCTCGCCCTCAGCAAGCTAGACCTGGCCTGACTGTTTGGGGAACTTACTGTATTTGGGGAAGTTGCGTGAGGAGAGTGGCCTTGATATTTCATTCCATTAACAAGTAATGCTCAGTCAACGTCCGGCCCGCCTGCACCAGGCGCCGTCCCGGCGCGCTGCCCTCCCGCCGCCGCCCTGCAACAGGACCCAGCCCAGGACGAAGGCGCGGCTTGCAGCGTCCGCCCCTGCAAAGCAGCGCGCGTCGCCGCCGCGCCGGCGCGCGCCCCCGGCAGCCCGCAGCCCGGGCCGGGAGGGCGTCGGGCGCGCCTGCATCTTGACGACCTGCTTGTCGAAGAAGTGGCAGCGGTTGTGCACGATGCGCATGGTGAACTTTTCGCGGCAGTCCGCGTTGGCGCAGACGTCGGGCTCGTCGATCATGCCGCGGTCGTTGAAGCGCACCTCCTCCGCGGAGCACGCCGCGCAGCGGAAGCAGGCCATCCTGCGGCGCCGCTGCGTCAGCAGGCAGGCGGGGGCTCAGGCACTGGCCGCCGCCGCCCTTGCTCGCAGCCTCTGCGGCGCTTCCCGCATGCGCACGCCACGCAACACACGATGCAACGCCGTGTTCGCTGTCCGCGCACGACGCTCGCCTCCCAGGCGCGGCGCATCAGGGGCGGGGCCGGCGCGGCGCGCACTGCATCTCGGGGATCACGCTGCTGCAGCGCGTGACCATGCCGCTGACGGAGACCAGCTGGTTGATGTCCTCCGGCATCAGGTCGCGGATCACCTTGGTCTCGCGCAGGTTGTACGGCTTGGTCTGCGCGGCCGCGCCGCCCGCGCCTCGCGCCGCCTCGATGCAGCGTTTATCCAGCGCAGCCGCGCCGTCGTGGCGGCAGGCGGAGCAGATCGTATGCACGCGCACGCGGCGTCCGCACAGGCGCGCGCTCAAGAAAGAAACTAGACATCAAGATGGCGCGCCGTGAGCTGGGTGCCGTCGTCCGCGGCGCCGCCCGCCGCGCCCTGCGCCCAGATCGTGTGCGCCTCCTGGTCCAGCAGCACGATAACCTCCGCAGGGTACTTGACCAGCTGGCCGTAGAGCAGCGGGTCGGCGTCCGCGAGGTCCGCGCAGTCCAGGTTCATCACCTTGCGGCCCTCCTCCGCCAGCTGCGCGCGCCGGTCAGGGCACTCGCGACCAGTCTAGGATGGCCGCGCGGCGCGGCTGGCCAAGCAGCAGCGCCTGCGCTGGGCGCGTCACGCGGCGCGTCATGCGCGCCTGGCGGATGATGGCCAGGTACTTGGCCTCGTCGGCGCCCGGCGCGGTGTACGTGGTGAGGAAGCGCCGCGCGCGCTTGCACACGCGCGCGATCGACACGTTGGTGCCCCACACGTACGCGTCCTCCGCGGTCTCATCCTCGTTCTCGCTGATGTCCGACAGGTCTGGGAAGGGCGTCTGGGTGCGCGCGCACGTGCGCACGGCCAGACCGGCGTCAGCGCTGTCTGAGGAGCAGCGGCCAGCCGTCTGGGAAAAGCGTGATGCGCCGAGGATGGGGCAGCGCACCCCCATCGACACGCGCCGCGACACCCGCCGCGTGCCGCCGGAGCCCAGATCAGAGCGGCGGCGCTGCGAGCGCGGCGTGGCGGCCAGGCCCGCGGTCCCGCCAAAACTGGCCCCGAAGCTGTCGCGCCGCCGGACGGGCGTGCCGTCCGGCGCGCCCGACGGGGCGGCCTGGCTCTGCGACTGCGCCCGCTCGGACGCATACGGCTGGCTGCCGGACGGCAGCGCCGGCAGCGACAGCGGGTCGCTCCCATCTGCGCCCATCACACCCGCCCATCAGCGCCTGCGCGGCCAGGCACGCACCGCTGCTGCCAGGGCCACACGCGCCTGGGCTCGCCGTCGGCTGCGGCCCCGACTCCATCCCCCCGCGCTGCTTGCCTGCAGATCTGCAGGCCTGGGTGTTTGTTGTTAATATGTGACAAATTTCAAAGTAGGCCCCAGCAGCGCCAGGTGCCTGCTTCTCGCTCCTATGCAAGAGGACAGTAGGTGTTGAAAGTCCTGGAGTCCTGAAGCACTTGAGCCCGAAATGTTTTTGTAAGCGGGTGTGTGTCAATAGTGAGGAGCTAGGTGGCCAGGCGGACATCGATGCAGGCCCGCAGCTCCCAGCAGCGCTGCCCCGCGCAGCGTGCAGCGGCTCTGCGCCCAACACAGAGGCGCCAGCCCTGCACGCAGCACGATACGCACTGGCGCAGGCGACTCATGTCAGCGCGTGCGGGCACCGCGCCGCGCCGCAGCCGCGGGCGCTGCTGCGCAAGCAGCTCGCCCGAGCCTGCGGCCGCAAACACGCCGACTAAGGTGAGCCTCGTCTATGCACCGAGCGACCCGCACCTCTGCAGGCATCCACGCGACCTAGACGCACTGCTCACTTTCACATGTCTGGCGGGGCAGGCCGGCGGAGTACAGGCAGTGATGGCTGTGCTGGCGAGGAGCAGCGATGCGCTTCCCGTCGCAACCGTGCTGAGCGCCGCGCTGGCACTGTGGGCGCCCCCGCTGCGGCACATGCTTGCGCTGCTCAGCTCGCCCCGCCCGTTCCCTGAAAGCCCACGCGTGCGCCTCGTGCAGGGGGCGGCCTGCGGCTTTTGCCTGGTAAGCGCCCCGCCCGCGTGCTTGCTTCAGCTGCGAACAACGTGGGTGCGTTGCAGAGCAGTCTGACTAGCGCCGGGGCAGGTTCACGAGCGACATGTACGCTCCGGGCCTGGGCTTTCTGATGTTTGCGGTGGGCGTCAACCTGCGCCTGGAGGCCTTCAAAGAGGTCTTCCGGCGCCCCCAGGCGCGCCTGTGGCAGCGCATAACCGAGCGCTGCCCGCTGCTCTCACGCGATAAGGGGTCGACCGAGGCTCGGCGGGCTCTCTGCGGGCGCCCCCTCGTGATGCCGCGCCCGTCTGTGTGAGGCCGTCACTCCGGCTTTGTGCAGGACATCGTCGTGGGCACGCTCGGCCAGTGGCTGGTGAAGCCTGCGCTGGGCGTGCTGCTGGCGACCACGGTGGTGCCCCTGCTGGGCCTCCCGCCTGCTGTCGGCACGGGGCTCATCCTGGTGCGCCACTCAGCCCTCGACCAGGCCTCGCGCTCCCCTCGCCTGTCCACTCACATGCGCCATGCAGGCGGTGAACCCCCCCCCGGACTCAAGGGCAGGCCGCCGTGCTGTGGCCTTGCCAGGCCTTAATGTGCACGCCCTATCAAGCCGCGTGGCGCTCGGCCTTGCCGGCCGCATGCGCGGCACAGGTGGCGTGCGTGTCCGGCGCGCAGCTCGGCAGCTAGGTCTTTCATGTGACACCCTACCATGCCGCAAAAGAGTTGGCCTCGCTGCCGCATGCGCGGCGCAGCCGGCGTGCAGGTCGGGCGCGCCCTTCAGTACTTAGGATTATGCAACACCCTATATACCCCGTGATGCTCGGCCTTGCCAGGCGCATGCGCGGGCGCAGGTGGCGTGCGTGTCGGGCGCGCAGCTCAGCAGCTACGCCACGTTCCTGCTGCACCCGGCCGAGGCGCCGCTGGCGATCGTGCTGACCGCGCTGTCGACGGCCGCGGGCGCGGCGGTCACGCCCGCGCTCGCGCTGCTGCTGCTCGGCGCGCGGCTGCCCGTCGACGCGGCGTGCATGGCGCGCTCCATCGTGCAGGTGGTCCTCTTCCCCGTCGCGGCCGGTGCGGTCCTCGGCGCCTCCGGCCCTGTGCTATCCAAGTCACTGTCACTGTCAAAGCCCTGCCCTAACCCCACAGGCCGGCGCAGGCCTGGCCTGCAACCGGCTCGCGCCGGGCGCGGTGCGCCGGGCGCAGCCGCTGCTGGCGGCGGCGTCGCTGGCGGACACCTGCGCCTGCGTCGGCGCCTCGCTCGCGTCCAACATCGCGACCGCGCGCTCGCCCGTGGGCGCCGTGGCGCTGCTGCCGGTGCGCGCGCGCCCGGGCCCGCGCGCCCCCGCGCCCGTACGGCAAGAGGCCCAAGCTCCAGGACGAGACATGCCGTCGCGGCGGTGCACCGGCGTGGCGGTGCTCCACCTTGTGTCTGTACTTTGTGTGTGCATAGCGGTGCCCCCATCACACCACACAAGTACGTTTCGAATAATCAAGGTTGGACTTAATCGCAGGTGCTCCTGTTCCACGCCGCGGCATTCTTCATCGGGCACCGGCTGGCCGCGGCGACCGTCGCGCGCGGCTGCCTGGCGCGAGCGCGCGCCATCTCGCTGACCACGGGCATGCAGGTTGTCCGCCCAGGACGCCTTGCATACTTGCCTGCTTGGGCCCGAGGAAGCGCTCTTGAAGGTTGAAGAACCCGCATGCAAGGGCGAAAGAAGGAAGAGCAGCATGAAGTGATTACTGCTGCTGCATGTGGAACGGCATGCCTTGGTCCTTTCAAAGGACTCCTTTGCTGAGCGCTGCGGGTCGCGGCAGTCCGGGCTGCTGGGGCTGCTGCTGGCGGCGCGCTTCTTCAAGGACCCGCTGGTCTGCCTGCCGGCGGGCCTGTCGACCATCGTCATGACGCTGAGCGGCTTTGGGCTGGTGGTGTACTGGGGCGCGGCGGACCGCCGGCGGCCGCGCCCGGTAGCCGCAGCCACGCCCCGTTTATAGCTGCTTGTCCGGCGTGCCTTGCTTTGATCGTGCTAGCTACCGTTTTGTACCACTACAGAAGGCTGCAGAGGAGGTGCAGGAGCTGGCAGGAGCGCATGTCACGCGACAGGGACCGCATGTCATAGCTCCATGCAGTTTGTGCTCTGGCTAGAGCATGCCCCTATATAGGCTCCCTGTAATGAAGGCTTTCTTCCCAAAACTTTCCAGCACTCCGATATACAGCACCAAGCACCCGCTGTCGCCATGCCCTTCGCATCAGCAGCCAGCCTGTCTGGCAGCAGGGCCACTCACCACTCATGCAAGCCGTTCACGCGCGCTCGCCAGCCTGTCCGCCCGCTCCGTGCGCGGCAGATGGTCAGGGCAGGCCTGTTCGACTTTCTCCCCGGGGGCGGGGGCGGCCGCGCGTCGCCGCGCGCCAAGCAGCTGGTGGATGAGCTGATTGCCAAGGCATCACCGACAGCCGGAGGAGCGCGAGCGTCCTCCGCCGTCCGGGAGGAAATACAGGAGCTGGTGCGCTTCTGTTGAGCTTCTGTCGAAAGGCGAGGGGCGTTGTCACTTCCAAGTCTGAACACAAAAGCATGGGCTTCGCGGTCGCAGGTCGAGCAGCTGGCCTCCCAAGGGCCCCGGGCGCCCGTGCGCAGCCCCCTGTTCCCGGGCGCCTATGAGGTGCGCGCAGCCAGCCAGTCCTTTTGCGCTCTGTGTTTTGGTGGTGCCTGCAAGGAGGTGCTGGGCACGCGGACCCATGCAGCACCAGAGTGACTCCCTAGTTCGGGGTGGCAGGTCCTGTACTGCAGCAACCCCAGCGCGCCGGGCGGCCCCGTGCTGCGCAGCCCGCCGGGGCAGCTGCTGGCGGCGGGCCAGGAGCTTATTCAGACGCTGTCGGCCGACGGCGCCTTCCGCAACCAGGCGCGGCCGCGGGCCGGCGTCCCCCGGGCGCGCGGGCTGCCCATAGCCGGCGCGCTCGCGCTCACTGCCCGCGCACCCCGCAGGTGAACTTCCGGGCGCTGGGCGTCATCCCCGGCTCGACCGCTCAGGACGGCGAGTGGAAGGCGCTGGACGGGCGGCGCTACCAGGCGCGGGCCCTGCTGCTGCATTGAAATAGGGTTTCAACCCTAAGTGCCAGCCCGGAGGGCCATAGCCAGGACCTACATGTTCACCTGAGGTGGGGCGGGCTGCTGCTGGTGCGCTCGCCTGACGGGGGCGCCTGGTCCGCGGCCGGGCGCAGATCAGCCTGCAGTCTGGCGGGCGGGAGGTGCAGCGCGCGTTCGAGGTGCTGTACCTGGACGAGCGGCTGCGCGTGGGCCGCTTCCAGCCCGAGGACAGCCGCGAGCCGCAGCTGTTTGTCTTCCGCCGCGCCGGGGCGGCGGGGCCCGAGACCGAGGAGGAGGAGGCCGAGGTGCAGCACTGCACGCCCTTTGGGGCGCTCCTCTGTTGTTTCTGCTGCGCTGTTCTTAGTGCACATGTGTCGACGGAGCGCAGGTGTGTCCATGTACACACAATTAGACACGCGTATAGCCGAGCTGCCGCACCCGAGCCCGCTGCCTCGCTGACAGCAGCGCGTCGCGGGGTGCAGGAGGAGGAGGCGGAGGGAGAGGAGGAGGCTGCCGCGCCCGCGCGCAAGCGCGGCGCTTTCGGGTTCCTGAACAGGCAGAAGCCTGCGGCTGCTGCTGAGGAGGAAGGGGAGGATGAGGACGGGGAGGACGAGGCCGCTCCAAAGGCCGCACCGCGCGCGACCCAGCGGCGCGGCGGGGGCGCGCCGCCGCCGCCGCCCGCCGACGAGCCGTGCGCCCCGCGCCAGCGTCAGTGCTCATGGCAGTGTGTGGAGAACCTTGCCTGTTGTGTGTGCGCAGGAGTGCGTGGCGCGCCTGCGGGGGGGCAGCAAGCCGTGTGACGGTTCGTGCAGCGTGCGGGCTGGCTGAAGAGACCAGTGCGGGGCGGGCGGCAGGGCGGTCGTGCAAGAGGCGGCGGATGCGCAGGAGGATGCCCGCGACGCCGTCCGCAAGCAGCTGCAGGCGCTGACGGCCGAGTTCAGGTCTGCGCGCAGCCAGACGCGCGACGCTTCGCTGTCGATCAAGTGCGCCGCCCCCCCCGCCTGCGCAGCGTGCAGAAAGCTGGTGACCTGCATCGTACTACCAGCGCAGCAAGTATACTGCCAGCGCAGCGAGCGCTCGCGCTGCATGGTGTGAGGACACGCCAGAGACTGACACGG
>JAABUV010002090.1_pt1 | contig 27812 bp, 27 predicted proteins | sample 5559971 | NCBI WGS metagenome assembly JAABUV01 (sample SAMN10711881, study PRJNA513362) | rock metagenome | isolation source: Antarctica rocks | place: Antarctica: Victoria Land, Knobhead nord | collected 2015-12-19
TACTCACCCGTCCTACGCCAAGCCGACCTCCCCACCGTCACCGTCCCCTGGTGGGGAAACCGACGACTCACCTACCAATTCACCTGGAACTAAGGTCGAACTCGCTGCGTGAAAATCGGCGTTAGCGGACCGCGCTCGTGGCACCATCTCCACTGGATCCACCTGCTGATCGGCAGGGGGTTGCCTGGCCTTGAGGGTGCGACGCGATCCACGCGTCACCGTCGACACACCGAGAGGAACCCGTGCGCGTCTGCATCGTCTACGACTGCCTGTTCCCGTGGACCAAGGGCGGTGCCGAGCGCTGGTACCGCGTGCTGGCTGACGAGCTGGTCCGAAACGGCCACCAGGTGACCTACCTGACCCGGCGTCAATGGGATGCCGACGATGTACCAGACCTCCCCGGGGTGCGTGTGGTTCCGGTGTCGGCCGGTGGGGAGCTGTACGACAGGGAAGGCTCGCGGCGTATCGGTCCCGCGGTGGCCTTCACGCGGGGTGTGGTGGCCCACCTGGCGCGACACCGCAGCGCCTACGACGTGGTGCACGTGTGCCAGGTGCCGGTGATGATCGTGCCTGCCGTACGCGTGGTCTTGCTCGGCAGCGGTGTCGTGATGGGTGTCGATTGGCATGAGGTGTGGTCGGCGCACTACTGGCGGCAGTACCTCGGCGGCCCGAAGGGCACCGTGGCTGCGCTGGTCCAACGCGTGGCGGCCTGGACGTCGCCCTTGGCGTTCCCCGTCTCGAAGCACACCGAGCGAAAACTTGTTAGGCACGGCCTGCGCGGAGAGGTGCATGTGATGCCGGGCCTGGTCTACGAGACACTCACCACCGAACCGACCCTCACTGCTCCCGCACATCCACAAGTGGTCTACGTCGGGCGCCACATCCCCGACAAGCGGGTGAACACGGTCCCTGCCGCAGTGGCTGCTGCGAGGCGAACCCTGCCCGAGCTGACCGCCACCGTCCTGGGTGACGGCCCGGCGCGGCCAGCGGTGCTGGCCGAAATCGAGCGCCTCGGCCTGCAGGACGCGGTAAGCGCACCGGGATTCGTCAGCCAAGACGAGATGGATACCGCGGTTCGCGCTGCCACGTGCCTGCTGTTTCCCTCCGGCAGGGAGGGCTACGGACTGGTCGTGGTGGAGGCCGCCGCGCGGGGAACGCCGAGCGTGGTGGTGGCCGGCCCGGACAACTCCGCCGCGGAGCTCGTGGAAGACGGGGTGAACGGCGTGGTCACCACCTCCGCCGACCCCGAGGTGCTGGCCGCCGCGGTGGTGCGCATCCACGAGAGTGGTCCAGCCCTGCGGGAGTCGACCGCACGGTGGTTCGCTGACGGCGTCGACACCAGGAGCGTGCAGGCCAGCGCGCGGATGATCCTGGGGGTATACGAGGAGCGGATTCGGCGGACAGGGCGGCCGGGATGGCGTCGATGGCAGCAGGGTCGGACCGGTGCCGGACGGTAGCCTGACACGCGACCTCGAGCCGCTGCCGATCGGATGGACCATGGACACGTCGCACGACTGCGAGCTGACGATCGTCATGCCGTGCCTCAACGAGGCCGAGACCCTCGCCGTGTGCATCAGCAAGGCTCAGGGTTACCTCGCCGAGTCGGGTGTCATCGGTGAGGTGCTGATCGCGGACAACGGCAGCACCGACGGCTCGCAGCAGATCGCCGGCGGGCTCGGCGCCCGGATCGTGACCATCGAGGCCAAGGGTTACGGCAACGCGCTGATGGGCGGTATCCGGGCCGCGCGCGGCAAGTACGTGATCATGGGCGACGCCGACGACAGCTACGATTTCTCCGTCCTGCAGCCGTTCGTCGACGACCTGCGGTCGGGCAGCGAACTCGTGATGGGCAACCGCTTCGAGGGGGGAATCGCACCCGGGGCCATGCCACCGCTGCACAAGTACCTCGGCAACCCGGTGCTCTCGGGCATCGGACGATTGTTCTTCAAGACGCCAGTGGGCGACTTCCACTGTGGACTGCGGGGGTTCAACCGGGCCAGCATGCTGACTCTCGGGCTCACCACCACCGGCATGGAGTTCGCCAGTGAAGTGGTGGTCAAAGCCTGCCTGTCGGGGATGGCGATCTCGGAGGTGCCCACCACCCTGGCCAAGGACGGGCGCAGCCGACGGCCGCACCTGCGCAGCTGGCGCGACGGCTGGCGCCACCTGCGTTTCCTGCTGATCTTCAGCCCACGCTGGCTCTTCCTCTACCCGGGACTGGCCGCATTCGCGGTGGGGATCGTGCTCACCGCCACGCTGCTCGTCGGGCCGATGGCGATCGGCTCGGTGGGCCTCGACCTCGGCACCATGATGTACGCCGCCGCGTTGACCGTGGTGGGCTGGCAGTCAGTCCTGTTCTCCATCCTGACCAAGATCTACGCCGCGCACGAGGGTTTCCTACCGATGAGCGACCCGTACCGGCGGGTGGTGGAACGGCTCTCGGTCGAGCGCGGACTCATCGTCGGGCTGGGCATCTTTGTGGTCGGGATGCTCGTGGCCATCCTGCAAGTGTTTCGATGGAGCGGCAACGGCTTTGGTGCGCTCGACCAGGCCCAGACCGTGCGAAGTGCCATCCCGGCCGCGCTCGGCATCATGCTCGGGTTCCTCACGAGCATGTTCAGCATGTTCGCCGGTATCCTCACCATCCCGACCCGGGGCGGCGAAACCGCCGCGCGGCCGTTGGTGGAGGCCTCCGACATCCCGCTCGACCCCGTGTCGGCCACCACGGTGGACGAGCATCCGGCGTGAGCACCCCGGCCGGTGTATCCGGCTCGGCTGATCGGGTGGAGCCGGTGGCCGAGGCGAGCGGCTCCGTGGGCCACGCCGGCCTCGTGGTCACCGCGGCATCATTCGTGGGCCACCTGAGCAACTACCTCTTCTACGTCGTCACCGCGCGGATGCTGGGCCCGGCGGCCTTCGCGGAGGTATCTGCGCTGGTGGCGTTCGCGACGCTCATCTTCCAACCGTTCAACGGGGTGCAGGCAGGCGCGGCGCGGGACGTCGCGCGGATGCGCGCCGGGGGCCGCGCGGACGAAGTAGGTGGGTACCTGCGCACGCTGTTCTTGCGGGTGAGTGCGGTGAACGCGGTGGTGCTCGCCGCGGTGGTCGCGGGCTCCTCGTTGCTGCGCTCCTGGCTGCACCTCGAATCGGCCACGCTCGTCGTCTTCGCCGGGGTGTGGATCGTGCTGGGCACCACGCTGCTCGTGGCGATCGGCGCGGTGCAGGGCCTGCAGCGGTTCGGTCAGGTGGCGTGGCAGCTCGGTGGGCCTCTCGGTGCCCTGCGGGTGCTGTTCCTCCCGCTGCTGGTCCTGGCCGCCGGGGTGTCGGGCTCGATGCTGGCGATGGCTGGAGCGACCCTCGTCGGGCTGCTCACGGCAGGGCGGCTGCTCTGGCCACAGCTGCGCACCCGGGCGAACACCTCCGCTCCGGTGCTCCGCCTGGGAATCGCGGTCGTGACGCTCATCGCGTTCGCGTCGATGACCAACGTCGACATCATCGTGGCCAAGGCAGCGCTGCCACCGGTGCAGGCGGCGTCCTACTCCTCGGCCGCGCTCATCGGCAAGATCGCGCTGTACGCACCCGCAGCGCTGGCCCTGGTCCTGCTGCCTCGGGTTGCCGCGCGCCTGGAGCGTGGCGAGAACGCCGACCGCCTGGTGCTGAACGCACAGCTCCTCACCCTGGGTGCGGCGGGTCTGGTGGTGGTGGGTCTCGCGCTCGTGCCGTCCTCGCTCATCGAGGCGACCTTCGGCGCAGGCTTCTCCGAGGTGCGGGGCCTGCTCGTGCCCCTAGCGCTTGTCATGACGGTGGCGGCCCTGCTCAACGTCCACGTCACGTGCGCCATGGCGGCACACGACCGACGGTTCGCGTACGTGATCGCCGGGACCGCGGTGTTGCACCTCGCACTGCTCGCGGTGCTGCACCGCTCGCCCCTACAGATAATCTGCGCATCCGCCATCGCGATCGGTACCGCCTTCGTCGTCCAGGAGGTGATATCCCCGACCGGGCTGGTGCGGCTGACGGTGCGTCGGCTACGCGACCGGACGCCCGCCTGACGCTCATTCACCTCCGGTAGGCCCGCTGCCATTGCTCCACACTGGTCAGTGCAGCGATGCCCGCTCTGAACTCCCTACGCATCCGCGGGAACTCATGGCGCAGCTCGCGGTGGTTGCGCGCGGCTTGCCCGAACAGCGTCCAGAACAGCTTGGGATTGCGCCTGCGGTAGGCCACGCCGCGGCCGTCCGCGGTGGCGACCGTTGCCCCGTCAAGCCGGGCCAGCAGGAACCAGCGCGCGTCTTGCTGCGCGATGTTCAGCTGCGGGCGCTTGTGGTGCTCGGGCTTGGTCGGGAGCAGGTTGTGCGCGAGGCCGCTCGCCAACGTGGCCCCGATGGTCACGGGATTCGTGGGCGGCTTGAGGAAGCGCTCGGCCTTGACCGCATCCATGGACGGCAACGGGAGCGACCGGGAGGAGGCCAGCACGGTGCCGTCGTCGTACCGGCTCCGCTCGGACCGGACCTCACCCAGCGCCGTGGGCAACTGGTCAAACAGCGCCTGTGGGCCGGCCAGAAAATCGCGGATGGCGAGGTTCTGCAGCGCCACCGTGGAGTACTCCAGGGAGAGCAGGTGCTTGACCACGCTCCTCATGCTGTGGGTGACCAGCTTCCCGCCGCGCCGGTACGGGCTGTACAGCGCGGCGACCACCAGCCGGTTGCGTAGGTGGAAGTAGGCCTGCCAGTCGGTGGCGTCGTCCTTGTCCGACCACGGCATGTGCCAGATGGCCACGCCGGGCAGCGACGTGGTGGGGTAACCGGCCTTGGCGGCGCGCAGCCCGTACTCCGCGTCGTCCCATTTGATGAACAGCGGGAGCGGCAGGCCCAGCTCGGCGCCCACCGTGCGGGGGATCAGGCACATCCACCAGCCGTTGTAGTCGACGTCGATGCGGCGGTGCAGCCACGGGGTGTCGCGGAGGGTCCGTTTGGCGAAGTCGTGGTCGTAGTGGACGTTCGGCGCCGCGCGCCACATGAACTTCGACCGGTCGACCACCTCGCCCATGGAGTGCAGGTGCGAGCGCGCCTGGAGGTTGAGCATCTGCCCGCCGACCAGCATGTCGTGCTCGGCGAAGCGGGAGAACGCGATGGCCCGCAGGATGCTGTCGGCCTCGATGACGATGTCGTCGTCCAGCAGGATGATCTGTTCGCACCCGGTGCTGCTCAGCGCCTCATGCATGGCCCGGGAGAAGCCCCCGCTACCCCCCAGGTTGCCCTGGTCGTGGATCTGCAACCGGTCGCCGAGCTGCTCCGCTGCCGCCGGGAAGGTCTCGGCGTCGCGCACCTTGCGGTTGCCCTGATCGGCCACGATCACCGCCTCGACGGCGGCCAGCACGTCCGGGTCCTCGCCGAGGGCGGCGAGGGCGCCGACGCAGTCGTCCGGCCGGTTGAAGGTACAGATGCCGATGGCGGCCGCCGCCCGTCCCGGCGCCATCACCGGGGCGCACCACGCGCTGTCGCTGAACTCGACCGGGCCGTCGTCGGTAGTGACGTCGAACCAGTACCAGCCGCCGTCCTCGAACGGCTTGAGGTCGAGCGTGAACTCCAGGGTGGTTGCGTCCGCAGTGGCGACGACCTCGCCGCTCACGTGGATCTGCGAACCGTCCGCCTTGGAGCGGTACACGTCGACCCGGCACCTGCCCTGCAGCCGCAGCTGCAGCACCACCGTCTCCAGGATGGTCCAACGCCGCCAGTAGCTGGCCGGGAATGCATTGAAGTAGGTGGCGAAGGACACCTCGGACTGCGCGGGCAGCGTCAGTGTGGTCCGGCTGCTGGCCCGGGAGCGCTTCTGGTTGGTCTGGTCCTCGTCCAGGTACAGCGAGCGCACGTCCAGCGGGTCACCGGCGCGCGGCAGGATCACCCGCTGCAACCGGGTACGCACCGCGGTGTCGTCGAGGGCGTCGGGGGCGAGGGTCTGCATGGCGGTCATCGGTGTTCAGTCCTCCAGGGAACCGGAGAGCGCGCGACCCTCGGTGAAGTAGGGGGCGATCTTGTTGTCGTACATCGACAGTGCGCTGCCGATCGCCATGTGCATGTCGAGGTACTGGTAGGTACCGAGGCGGCCGCCGAACAGGACGTTGCGCTCGGCGGTCTCGATCGTTGCGAGTTGCCGGTAGGCCGCCAGCTTGGCGCGGTCGTCCGCCGTGTTGATCGGGTAGTAGGGCTCGTCGCCCGACTCGGCGAAGCGGCTGTACTCCCGCATGATCACCGTCTTGTCCGCGGGGTAGGGCCGTTCCGGGTGGAAGTGACGGAACTCGTGGATTCGGGTGAACGGGACGTCGGCGTCGGCGTAGTTCATCACGGGGGTGCCTTGGTAATCACCGCAGTCGCGCAGGACCTCCTGCTCGAAGTCCAGTGTGCGCCAACCGAGCTCGCCCTCGACGTTGTCGAAGTAGGCGTCCAGCGGGCCGGTGTAGACCACCGGCACCCCCGGGTTCAGGGCGAGGACCTCCGCGCGGACGTCGAACCAGTCCGTGTCCAGCCGCACCTCGATGCCGGGCTGGTTGGCCATGGCCTCGATCCAGGCGGTGTAGCCGTGCACCGGCAGGCCCTCGTAGGTGTCGTTGAAGTAGCGGTTGTCGAAGGTGTAGCGCACCGGCAGCCGGTTGATGATCGCGGCGGGGAGCTCGGTGGGGTCGGTCTGCCACTGCTTGGCGGTGTAGCCCTTGAAGAACGCCTCGTACAGCGGGCGGCCCACCAGCGAGACGGCCTTCTCCTCGAAGTTCGCCGCTTCCCTGCCGTCGATCTCCGCAGCCTGCTCGGTGACGAGGGCACGCGCCTGGTGCGGGGTGAGCGCCCTGCCGAAGTAGGAGCACATCGTCGAGAGGTTCACCGGCATCGAGTACGTCTGGTCGGCGTAGATGGTGAAGACACGGTGCTGATAGCCGGTGAAGTCGGTGAACTGGTTCACGTAGTCCCACACCCGCTGATTGGAGGTGTGAAACAGGTGCGCACCGTACTTGTGGATCTCGATGCCCGTCTCGGGTTCGGGCTCGGAGTAGGCGTTGCCGCCGATGTGGTGGCGGCGGTCGAGCACCAGCACCCGCTTGCCCAGCTGCGTTGCCGCCCGCTCGGCGACGGTGAGGCCGAAGAAGCCGGAACCCACGACGACGAGGTCAACCGGTGCTGAGGTCACGACTGCCTAGCCTACCAACGAAGCAGGGTTCGGACGGCACCCGCGGACCGCGTCACCCCAGGGGGTCGTGTGGCCTTTGCCCTCACGGGGAGCTGGACAGGAAGCGCGGGGCGACCTCGTACACCGAGACCGAACCGCTGGTGAAGCGGAGGTTTAGCCCAGGCACCGAACCCAGGTTCTCCATCCCCGGGGCAATGGAGTACGCGCCCGCGGCGCCACCCTTGAACCACGGATGGAGTCCTTGGCCAACGCCTATCCCCGGGGAGTTGGTGTCGATGTAGATCCATCGGATGTTCATCTTGCGCACGAGACCCTGCACCTGCAGGTCGGTTTCCAGCTTGTCGAAGTTTGCCAAGAGCTCTTCGGTGTAGGGGAATCTGGAATTGCCGAGTGGCGAGCCGTTTACCATCGGGATCTGATCATAGACGTACATATATGTGGAGCCGTCGTTGGCGTTGTTCATCACCCGCTCGCCCGGCTGCACGTGGTCCCTGAGCCAGGCGAACGCAGCGCGGTCGTTGCCGTCGACCCTGGTGAAACTCGGCTGGGCGTACCTGTCCGCCAGCGCCTGGGCGTTGACCACCCGGAGATCGTGGGTAGCGAACGCCAGCAGCAGAACGAGCAGGGCCGCCGACGCCGCCCCGAGCGGCCGGGAGACGGGTAGCAGCAGCGGCATGTTGCGTACCCGCCGCAGTACCGCCGCACAGACCCGGGTCACCGCGGGCGACACCGATGATATGCCGATTCCGGCTAGTACCCACTGGAAGGGCCCCAGCACCCCCGAGATCCGGACGTAGCTATTATAGAACAGCTCACTGACGCTGCTGAGCCCCAGGATACTGCTTCCGGTGAGGAAGGCGAGCAGGATCGCCGACCACACCGCCCAGGTGAGCAATGCCCCGAGGTAACGCCGGGACCACAGTGCGATCCCGACGCCGAGGAGGGTGAGCCCGGCCAGTGCCGCCTGGCTATTGGAACCCGAGGGGTCGAAGAAGCCGAGGTAGGGCATCCCGAGCACGATCCCCATTCCCCGGCTGAACGTCACCACGTCGAAGTCCCTGGGCCACGATGTGACGGTGCTGAGCGTGCTAGCGCTCCTCAGCAGGGGAAACAACAGTAGGCCGCCGGCCGCCCCGCCAGCGGCGATGGTCAGCAACCACCGGGTCATTTCAGCGCGCCGAGTGCGATGCACGAGGTCACCGAGGGACCAGGCGATCACGCTCACGCCCACGGTCGCCGCCGACGTCGGGTGCACCGCGAACGCTCCGACCACGAGCATCGCGACCGCCGCGATGTCCAGTGCAGCACCCCACCGCCCGGTCACGACGCGACGTCCGCGCACCACGAGCAGACCCGCTATGGCACCCGCTGACAAGGAGATAGCCATTGCGTTCGCGAGGATCCCACCGTCGTGCATAATCGCGTATGTCGGCCGGTAGGCCATAACACCCACGACTGCGGCCGCGCCGCCTGCGACGTGCGGCAGCGTGCCCGGTCGCAATTGAGCCGCCAGCCCGTACAAGCCCAGCGGCAGGAACAAGGCGAACACCACGAGCATCGTGGCGTTAACGGCGGCTACCGGGTCGCCACTCCACGCCCCCACGAGCGCGGCCACCGAGTGGAACCCCGACGGGTAATAGGTGCCCGGTAATCCAGAAAGCACATCTACCGGGAAGGCTCTCCAGGGCGCGGCCCGACCGGTGTCCTCGATGTACGCCGTGAGCAACGTGTGGGTGATCATGTCGTGCTCCTGCGGGACGGTGGCGAGCGAACCACCGAGCACCTCGCTCCACGTCTGCACAGCGAGGACAGCCGCGACGAGCACGAGGCCGAATCCGACAACGGGTTCCGCCGACCGGCGAACGTCCATCCGGGTCGGCCAGCGCAGCGCCGGTATCAGAGCGCGGTTGCCGGCATGCCGGTGCGCCAGGCGCAGGCGCACCGCCAGCACGACGACAACTGCGGCGGCTGTGGCGATCAGCACTACCGCCCAGCCGTAACGGACCCCAACCAGGGCGGAAAGCGTCGCCGTGAGATAGAGCAGTCCGATGGTGACCACCGGGGCGGCTCCGAGAAGAACGGCACGCCGGCCGCGGCGCAGCCAGCCAGCCGCCCCCAAGACGAGCCCACCGGGCACCGCGAGCGTGAGGGCGGCGACCGCGAGAAGCACGTAATCGGCACCAACGAACGTCATGTGCGCACGCGTTCCGGGGACGGGCGCATGAGAAAGAGGTGGTTGCCGCCCATCACGTGGGCGCCAACGCGTGACGAACGACCAGTTTGTCGTGCGCGGTTGCCATATAGGTGAGGTGGACGTAAAGCAGCGCAACCACCGCCATCACCAGCGAGAGCGGCACCAGAAGCTCCGCGCCGTCTGCTCGCACTTGTGATACATGTCGGTGGTCCATCCGATCAGCTGCGGTTCGAGGTCTCTTTTCAGGCTACCGTCCGGCGCGGGTCCCACCCCGCAGCCACCGCCATACGGAGCGCAATCTGGGAGCCGCGGGTGAGTATGGTCGAGGCCGATGTCCACACGTTGCGGGGTGTTGTCGGCTGGGACCGGGCTGCTCCCACCGTGGCCGAGGTGGTGCGGGTCTGGCCACAACACCCGAGGAGGTCGCGCAGTTGATCCTCGACGTGGTGCGGGCAAGAAGGAGCAAGCATGGGTACCGGCTCTTTTTCGTCCGGTGATGAGCGCCCTGCGGCACCTCCCCCGGCCGATCTTCCGGCGCCTGCCGGTGTGATGCCTGGGCGGGCTCAGCGTGCCGGTATCAACAGCGGCGTCGTGGCGGAGACACCGGAACGGGTGACGTCACGACGTACCGGCCGGTCGAGAACCGGGCCGAACTGTGGCACGAAGCGGAACAGGTGCGCCACCACGAGAGCCGGGTCTCCGCGCAGGTAGACCGGGATCTCCTGCCTGCTCACGATGGGCGCGACGCCGGCGAACGAGCCGGTGACCGTCGGGTTGTAGTTGCCACCATCCATGTTGGGGTTGATCGTCGTTATCTGGTACTGCGCGGTCTCCGCGCGGCCGTGGACCGTGTTGGGCTGCGTCAGGCATGGGTAGAAGAAGGCGTTGAGCCAGTCGGTGGAGGTCAGGGTGCCCGCGGTGACGTCCTGCAGCGATCGACCCGTCGGCACCCGCGGGACGGCGACAGCAAGCGGGCCGGCCGCACTGCTGGCGTCGTTCGAGCTTGCGACCACCCGGAACTCGGTGGCCGACGGAGCCAATTGGGCGATGTCCATCCGGAAATCGGCGAGGCCGGTGGCGCCCAGCGGCACCGTCTGCGACGGGTCCACCGCGACCGATGATCGTGCTTGCGGCGATCGGAACTCGACGGCGACGGTGTTGGCCGAGGTGATCCCGTGCGTGGCGAGGACCAGCGGCAGCCGACCGCTGCGGGCTGACTCGGGAAGCGCGATCCAACCGCTGGCGAGCTGCGCCGGTTGCCCGCTGGGCGCACGCCACGTCGCGAGGGTGGTACCCGGTGTGGTGGTGTCGAACGCAGACGTCGCGGGTGTCCTTGCGCCGAGGACTCCCGCGGCGACGTCCTCCTCCACCAGCAGGGCACGGCTCAGGCTGCAGGTGTCACCGGTCAACGAGGCCAGGGTCGCGCCACCCAGGGTGTACTGGCCGTGCCGCTTCACCAACACGTAGGCGAACGAGCTGACTTCGAACAGCAGGGTGAAGGTCAGGGCCAGCGCGACGAGCGTTGACACCCTGCTGGCGGGACCGAACGTGCGCGGTGGCCGGGGCAGGTCGGAGCTACCCCTCGGGGGGTTCCTCATCAGACCGGCTCCGATGCTGCCGGCTCCGGCGAACAGGCCCACCACGGCAGACAGCGTGCTGAGTTTCACGCCGAACAACGACGGAGCGGACTCGAGAAAGGGCAACCCGAGCGAGGAGTACAGCCACGAGTTGTTGAACCCGTAGAACACGATGGCGAAGGTGAATCCACCACCGGCGTACACCAGACCACGCCGCACCGGCGTCCGCAGTGCCGTACCACTGGCGACCTGCGGGCCGGTGGCGTACGCCACGCACGTCACCAGCAGCGCACCCAGCAAGCCCACCACCGCGAGATGATGAATCAGCTTGGTGGGGGTGATCGCGAGGGCGGGAAACGAGAGCAGATAGCTGATGAGGACGATCTTGAGCATCGACAACCGGATGCCCCGAATCCGGCGATCGCGCAGCGTAACCGCGGCGATAGCCACCGCGGCCGCGGCACTCACCAGGATCGGGGCCAGCCGGGCCACCGTTCCTTCGATGTCGCGGGAGCTGAACAGGCGGTAGTAGCGCAGGTACTCCTGCTGCCACGGCACGTTGGGCCCGACCGCGGTGCGCAGCCGAGTGCCGGAGATGATCGCCGCGAGACTCTGGTCGGAGAACATCAGCAGCACCACGGCGCCCAGGGCAGCAAGCCCCACCGTCACTACCGCGACCACCACCATGGCCCCCCGCGCCCGCAACCAGCTGACGATTCGCGGAAGTGCCGCCACGAAGGGGGTGAGCGCGACGACTCCGGTCGGGCCGATCCCGACCGTGAGCCCGGCAACGAGTGCCGCCGAGCACAACAGCAGGAAGCGTCGCTCGGTGCAGGCGCGATCGACGAGGTAGACCACCGCCCCGACGCCGATCATCAGCCAGGTCTCGGGCCGAAGCCCCTGTCCGAAGGGAAGCCACCAGAGCAGGAAGGTCACCGGCAACGTCACCCGGGCAGGCAAGGTGTACCGGCTCCGGTTCAGCGCCGGTAGGAGTCGCGGCACCAGCGCCCTGCTCAGCAACAACCAGGTGGCAATCCCGATGAGCACCGAGGGCACACGCATCCAGATCGTGCTGTGGCTGACGTCGGCCCAGACCGCATAGACCTCGTAGAACCACCCGAAGGGCGCCTCGGAAGTGTTGTACCAGTGCGCGTAGTTGCTGATCAGTCCCGCGGCGGACCGGCCGTGAATGATTTCGGTGATGTAGCCGTCGTCCGGCGTCGGTGGCCCGATCAGCGCCCATACCGGTAGCAGGACGATGACCACCACGTCGGCAGCACGCAGCTGCAACGCCCGGTGCGCCCGTCGGCGCTCCCGGGAACTACGAGGGCGCCCGAGGCGGTTGTCGATCTGGCGGACGCCGATGAACGCGGCACCGAGAGCGAGGACGGAGAGCGCACCGATGATCAGCTTGATCAACGACGGCGACGTATCGAACTGGGTGTCCGCCACCACCGTCGCGCGCAGTCCTGAGCCGGCCGCTGCACTGGTGAAGAAACCGGTGACCCGTGGGCGGTGATCTCCCGCGTACGTCGCGAGGGGCGTGCCGTTCGAGGTGACACTGGTGGAGTCGGCCGTGAGGTGGACGCTCAGGCTGCGGCAACCCGCAGGCAGCGGAACTCCCCCGCCGATGGGTGCGCCCTCACTCGTGAGCGTCATCCCGCGGCCGTCGCGGCCGATCTGCAGGCCCGCCGGTGCCATGGAGGTCAGTGGGTAGGTCGAGAGCATTGTCGGCGCAGTCGCCGCGGCAAGGGCCGAGTACGGTACGTCGACCGTCAGCGCCACCGGGTAGTAGGGGTCCAGCGGCAGTGCGGCATTGCCCTGCGACGCGTACCAGGTGTACTGCGCGGTGTGCTCGACGACGGGCGAGGCGATGAAGGCGAGCATTCCCAGCCCGGCGAGCAGGGCAACTGCCAAGGTGCGAAGTATCAGTGCACGAAGCGTTTTCGACAACATCGTAGCCGGGAGGATGCTCCGCGACCGCCAGATCTTGACGGACCCGGGAGATGTCGGCATGGCCGCTGGATATTACCGCAGGCCTGCCTGTGCCTATCGGCGCCGGACACGGGTGTCTCGTTCCCTTGCATTCCGACACGAGCGGGCCGACCGCACTCGGCGGGTTCTGCACCGCGAGTCCGCCGCCGGGCGGCCTCTGCGTCGCCTACGCTGTGCAGCCATGCCGCTGCTCACCACCAACCCACCGAAGTGGGCCCGTTCACCGTCGTAGGTGTCGCACTCTAGAGGTACACCGATATCGCCAGCGTGACCAACCACGTCGCGGCCAACACCTGCAGCACGCGGTCGGCCAGCGCGATGTCCTCCGGTTCCCCGGCTACGCCGCCGTCGACGTCGACGGCATAGCGGAGCACAGCGATGATGAACGGCACCATCGAGATGACCGACCACGTGGATCCACTCTTCGCATTCAGTTCGAACGCCCACAGGCAATATGCGATGACCACCGCGCTGGCCGACAGTGTCCACACGAAACGAAGATAGCTGGATGTGTAGCTTTCCAACGACCTACGGATCTTCGCTCCTGTCCGCTCGGCCAGTTGCAGTTCCGCATACCTCTTCCCGGACACCATGAACAACGAACCGAAAGCGGCCACCAGCAGGAACCATTGCGACAGCGCGATGTTCGCGGCGGCGCCCCCCGCTATCCCGCGAAGGAGAAAGCCGGAGGCGACGATGCAGATATCCAGGACGGGTTGGTGCTTGAGGTCGAAGCAATAGGCAAGCTGAACCACCTCGTATACCACAGTGACCGCCACCAGCTGCCACGTCGCCAGGAGCGCGAGTCCCAACGCCGCCAGCAGGAGGAAGACGGCCACCGCGTAGGCGAGGCGGAGAGGCAACACCCCCGCCGCTATAGGTCGATAACGCTTGACCGGATGGGCACGGTCAGCCTCCACGTCACGCGCGTCGTTGATCAGATAGACACCAGAGGCCGCAAGGCTGAAGGACACGAACGCCACCAATGTCGCCAGGAGCACACTGGGCTGGCCGACGACGCCCGCCGCCATCGGTGCGGCGAGCCAGGACGTTCTTCACCCATTGTCGTGGACGCATCGCGCGAACCAGTCCTGAAGCGAGCGACGGTAAAGGCTTTCCGTGTTGCTCATGGGCGAGCGGGGGGGACGGCGTGTGTGCGGTCATGACGCTCCTCAATCCAAGATCTGACGACGTCGGGGGTACAGCGCGACGTTGGGCTGACGGGCTCCGACCTCGATGTGCGCGGAATGCGTGACGAAGGGGATAGGACAACGGTGCCGTCGACCGTACTGGGGCAGGACGTCATCGGTGGGAGCGAGACGTGGCGCGTCACGGAATGATCGTGACCACTAGCTGTTCGTGGTCGTAGGAGTAGCCCTCGTACCGGAAGCGGCGCCCGGTGCGCTCGACGTACTCCGTCCACGCGCGGTGCTCACCGTCCTGCCAGCCGGGGTGGTTGAGGTACTCGTCGAACAGCACCACCGAACCGGGGACGAGCCGGTCGCCGACGAGGTCGAGCACCGTGGTGGTGGACGAGTACAGGTCGGCGTCGAGGTGCAGGAACGCCACGGGCTCCGGGTGGGTGGCCAAGAACCCGGGAAGCGTGTCCGCGAACAGTCCCATCACCAGCTCGGCGCCCGGCACCTCCGGCGGTGACGCCTGCGCGAAGGCACCGGCCGGGACCCCGTGCGCCAGTCCTCGGGTAACCCGGTGAACACGTCGAACCCGGCCACGAACCGCCCGGGCAGCTGATCGGTGAGCAGCCGCAACGTCTGCCCGGAGGCCACCCCGAACTCGCACACCATGCCCTCGACGGCGACGAGACCGGCTGCGAACCGCAACGTCTCGTGGGGGTGCCCGAACGTCGGCACCGTCGGCATGCGCTCGTGGACGAACCACGCGCTGGACGCGGCCGCGCTGACCTCGGCAGCGAAGTGCAGGTCGCGCCGCATCCGCACCTCCAGGCCCACCAGCTCGGCCCGGGTGGCGCGCAGTTCTTCGACGAGCCGGTCCGCGCGCCGGTCCGCCGCCGCGGTCTGCTCGCCGGCGTGGCGCGCCAGCACCTCGGTCAGCAACCGCTCGAGCTTGGTCCGCGCGGCCTCCCTGACCCGTGTGAACACCACATCTCCGATCTGTCGCGCTGAAACTGCTCCGTGCGGCCGAGTTCGCGTAACCGGTACCACTCCCGGAACCCCGCGCGGTCGCGTCGGCTGACCAGGAAGTACCAGCCGAAACGCAGCCACTCCTGCGGCAGCAGCCGCCGCAGCCCGGGCTGGGAGAGGAGGTAGCCGCGGTTGCGGTAGGTGAAGAAGCGCTTGGTCGGATCGTCGGGGTACTGGGTGTGCAACCTCCCGCCCAGGATCGGGCGGAACTCGTCGGACCCGTCGGGATGCAGGTACGCCGCCTGCAGGCAGGTGCCGAAGCGCACGCCCGAGCGCACCATCCTGCGGTGCACCTCCACTTCGTCGCCGCGGTAGAACAGCCGGTGGTCGGGCACTCCCACGGTGTCGAGGCAGTTGGCGCTGAACAGCGCGCCGTTGAACAGCGACGCAATGCCCGGCAGCAGGTCTGCGCCGTCCGGCCCCTCACCGCCGAGCGCCGCGCGGGTGCGCCGCCACACCAGGCCGCGCCGCAACGGGAAGGCCAGCCGGTCGGGGTTGTTGATGTTCACCACCATCGGCGACACCGCGTCGAGACGGTGCCGGGCCGCGCACGCCAGCAGGACCTCGAGCACCCGCGGCCCATCGGGCTGCCCGTCGTCGTCGGCTAGCCACAGCCAGTCGGCACCCAGGCTCAGCGCGTGCAGCATGCCCAGCGCGAAGCCGCCGGCGCCCCCGAGGTTGCGCCGCGACGGCAGGTAGGTCGCGGGTATCCCGCACCCCTCGACGACGGCCCGCACCTCCGGCTGGTCGCCGTTGTCGACGACGACTAGGTGGTCCAGCGCCCGGGTCTGGCTCGCGATGACCTGCAACGACGTCGCCAGCAGCGCGCACCGGTCCTTGGTGACGACCACCGCCACCACGCGCGGGGTACTCACCGGTGGATCTGTCTCACGCGGACTGCCGGGCCACGCGGTCGACGACCTCGGCCGCCTCGGGGCCCTTGTACGCGGTGAGCACGTCGCGGATGGATCCGCGCTGGCGGATGGTCCCGTGGTCGATCCACATCGCCGAGTCGCACAGCTGCACCAGGAACTCGTCGGAGTGGCTGGCGAACACCAGGATCCCCGCGCGCGCGACCAGGGACTGCAACCGCACCTTGGCCTTCTTCATGAACTCCGCGTCGACGGCGCCGATACCCTCGTCGAGCAGCAGGATCTCGGGCTCGATGCTGGTGACCACGCCCATCGCCACGCGCACCCGCATGCCGGTGGAGTATGTCCGCAGCGGCATGGACAGGTAGTCACCGAGCTCGGTGAAATCGGCGATCTCGTCCATCTTCCCGAGCATCTGCTTGCGGGTCATGCCCAGGAACAGTCCGCGGATAATGATGTTCTCGAAGCCGGAGATCTCTGGGTCCATGCCCACGCCGAGGTCGAACACCGGAGCTACCCGACCGCGGACGGTAGCCGACCCGCGGGTGGGTTCGTAGATGCCCGAGAGCAGCCGCAGCAGCGTCGATTTTCCTGCGCCGTTGTGGCCGACGAGGCCCACGCGGTCGCCCTCGTTGAAGGCGAGGTTGATGTCGCGCAGCGCCTCGACCACGACCACGTTGGAGGAGTTGCGGCCGATGGAGCCGCCGGCCTTGCCCAGGAAAGCCTTCTTCATCGACCGGCTCTTGGCGTCGAAGATGGGAAAGTCGACGCAGGCGTCGTGCGTCTCGATCGAGACGCGATGGCCGGAGGCCGGGGAGGGGTGGGTCACGGTCAGCTCACACCCAGTAGGCCACACGGGCCCGGTAGTTGCGGAGGAAGAACAGGGCCAGCGCCCAGCCCGCCACGGTGATCGCCATGACGATGACCCAGTGGTAGGCCTGCTGGTCGTCACCGAGCATGGGGGCGCGGACGATGTCGACGTAGTGGAACAGCGGGTTGAGCTCCACCAGCTTGGCCCTGGGGTTGTCCTGGGGCAGCTGGGCCGCGGTCCACACGATCGGGGTCATGAAGAAGAGCAGCTGCACCACGCTGGCGATGATCGGTGAGACGTCGCGGAAGCGGGTGGAGACGATGCCGACGACGATGGCCACCCACACGCCGTTGAGCGCCAGCAGGCCCATCGCGGGGAACGCGTACAGCGCCGTCCAGTGCAGCCCGTTCGGCGGGTAGTAGATGGCCAGCAGGACGAAGTAGATGATGAGGTTGTGCGCGAACAGCAACAGCTGGCGCCACACCATCCGGTACACGTGCACGCTCAGCGGCGCGGGAAGCTGCTTGATCAGCCCCTCGTTGGCGATGTACACCTCGGAGCCCTCGAGGATGCAGCCGGCGATGAACGTCCACACGATGAGCCCGACCGTGAGGTGCGGCAGGAACACCGCGATGTCCTGCTTGAACAGCTGCGAGTAGAGCAGCCCCATCGCCAGCGCGGTGACCCCGGTGGCGATCGTGATCCAGATCGGGCCGAGGTAGGAGCGCCGGTAGCGCTGCTTGATGTCCTGCCAGCCCAGGTGCGCCCACAGCTCGCGGTGGGAGAAGCCGGTGCGCAGGTCCGCGATCCCCCGCCGCAGGGTGCGCGAGTCGGAGGACGCGACCTCCGAACGGGGTTCGGCGGCAGTGGTGGCAGACACGAGGGTTGAGACTACTCGGCGGCCGGCCGGGCAAAGGCGCGTGCAGCCGCACCCCGGTCAGCGCCCTTGCTTGAGCAACCCCAGGAGATAGCCGCCGTAGCCGGACTTCACCAGCTGCTCGCCCCGCTGCCGCAGCTCGTCGTCAGTCAGGAAGCCGCGCCGCCACGCCACCTCCTCCGGTGAGCCCACCTTGAGCCCCTGGCGGTCCTCGAGGGTGCGGACGTAGTTCGACGCGTCGAGCAGCGAGTCGAAGGTGCCGGTGTCGAGCCACGCCGTGCCCCGCGGCAACACCTCCACCTTCAGCCGGCCCTGCTCCAGGTACGCGCGGTTGACGTCGGTGATCTCGTACTCGCCGCGGGCGGAGGGGCGCAGGTCGCGGGCGATGGCCACCACGTCGTTGTCGTAGAAGTACAGCCCGGGCACCGCGAAGTTGGACTTCGGGTGGGTGGGTTTCTCCTCCAGCGACTGCGCCGTGCCGTGGGAGTCGAACTCCACCACGCCGTACGCGGTGGGGTCGGCGACCCGATAGGCGAACACCGCGCCCCCGTCGATGCCGTCGAAGCGCTGCAGGGTGGAGCCCAGGCCGGGGCCGTAGAAGATGTTGTCACCCAACACGAGTGCGCTGGACTCATGGCCCACGAAATCGGCTCCCAGCACGAACGCCTGCGCCAGGCCGTTGGGCTCGGCCTGCACGGCGTAGGTGATGTGGATACCGAACTGCGAGCCGTCACGCAGCAATCGGCGGAACTGCTCGGCGTCATGGGGGGCGGTGATCACCAGCACGTCGGAGATGCCGGCGAGGATCAACGTGGACAGCGGGTAGTAGATCATCGGTTTGTCGTAGACGGGCACCAGCTGCTTGCTCACGCCGAGCGTGATGGGGTTCAGCCGGGTGCCCGACCCGCCGGCCAAGATGATTCCGCGCATGCCGGCGATGATGCCGTACGGGGCCGGGCACCGAGGCGGCTACAGGTACTGACCGGTGCCCATCGGCGACTGCGGGGCGGCCGAACTCCCGGGGGGCAGGGCGCCTTGGCGCATCTGCTCCAGCTGGTTGCGGGCCGCCATCTGCTGGGCGAACAGCGCGGTCTGGATACCGTGGAACAGCCCCTCCAGCCAGCCGACCAGCTGCGCCTGGGCGATGCGCAGTTCGGCGTCGGACGGGATGGTGTCCTCGCCGAACGGCAGCGTCAGCCGCTCGAGCTCGTCGCGCAGCTCGGGGGCCAGTCCCTGCTCCAGCTCCCGGATCGAGTTGGCGTGGATCTCCTTGAGCCGGGTTCGGCTGGCGTCGTCCAGCGGGGCCGCCCGCACCTCCTCCAGCAGCTGCTTGACCATGGTGCCGATCCGCATCACCTTCGCCGGCTGCTCGACCAAGCCGGAGAGGGGGGAGCCGTCGGTGGGCTCCGGGCCACGTGCGGCGTCGGCGTCCGCGTCCGGGGAGGTCACGCGCACCGCCATCGGCTGTCCGTCGGGTCCGATCACCACGACCTGGTCGGCGTCTGGTTGCGTCATGCGCCCATTCTGGTCGTGCGGCTCAGTCAGTGCACCACGGGTGCCTGGACGTCGTGCTCAGCGCACCCGCAGGACGATCTTGCCGACCACGTCTGCCGAGTCGAGCAGTGCGTGGGCGCGGGCCGCCTCCGTCACCGGCAACTCGGTGTGCACGATCGGGCGCACCCGGCCGTCGGCCACCATCGGCCACACGTTCGCCACCACGGCGGCCACGACGGCTGCCTTGCTGGACTCACCGGTCACCGGGCGCCCCCGCAGCCCGGTCGCTGTCACGCTGGCGCGCTTGCTGAGCAACGTGGCCAGGTCGAGCTCGGCGGTGCGGCCACCCTGCAGCCCGATCACCACCAGGTGGCCGTCGGGCGCGAGGACATCCACGTTGCGGGCGAGGTACTTGGCGCCCATGTTGTCCAGCACCACGTCGGCTCCGTACCCGTCGGTGGCCGCACGAACCTCGTCGACGAAATCCTGCTGGGTGTAGTCGACGAGGATGTCGGCACCGAGGCTGCGGCAGCGCTCGAGCTTCGCCGCACTGCCGGCCGTGACGGCGACGGTGGCGCCCAGCGCCGTGGCGACCTGGATGGCGTGGGTGCCGATGCCGCTGCCCCCACCGTGCACCAGCAGCACGTCACCCTCGTGCAGACCGGCCGTCATCACCACGTTCGACCACACGGTGCACGCCACCTCGGGCAACGCGGCGGCGGCATAGAGGTCGAGCCCGCGCGGGACGGGCATCAGTTGGCCGGCGGGGACGACCACCTGCTCGGCGTACCCGCCGCCGGCAAGGAGCGCGCACACCTCGTCGCCCACGTTCCACCCGGTGACGCCCGCACCCAGCTGGCGGACGGTGCCTGAGCACTCGAGGCCGAGGATCTCACTGGCGCCCGGTGGCGGCGGGTAGCGGCCCTGGCGCTGTTGCAGGTCGGCGCGGTTGAGTGCGGTGGCGGTGACGTCCAGCAGCACCTCGCCGGCAGCCGGTCGCGGGTCGGGGACCTCAGTCCAGCGCAGGACGTCCGGACCCCCGGGTTCGGTCATCTCGATGGCGTACACGGTCCTCGACGTTAGTCGGGCGGAGGTCAGCGGGGGTGACCGGGTGCTCACCGAGCGGTGCCCCGGTGCTCGCCCAGGGGCGACCTGTCGCTTGCCAGCGTGATGGGAGTACGGCCGGCTTCGGTGCGGCTGACCGTGCTGGCACTGACGGCGCGGGCGGCGGCGAATTCACGCTGGTTCATCCGGGTGCGCCTGCCGGCCTGGCGGACGTAGCCGGCTGCGTCGAAGTCGGGTGGTTGTGTCATGGGTGTGAGCTTCGCGGGACGCGCCGACGGGGTAGAGCGGTGCACAGCAGCCTCGGACTAATCTGTCACTTTGGCGGCGGTTCGTTTTGAAACCTATTGAAGCAGTGAATAGTTCGCTTAATGGTATCGCTTGGAGTGGATGAGCACTCTCGCGTTGGTTGGCCCCCTTGCCGCCGCCACCGCACGCTCGGCGGGTGCCGCTACGGACGGAGCAACTCCTGAACGTTTGCGTGCAGCGAATCCGTTCTCGTCCAGGTGAATCGTTGAACGAGGCCTTCATCGACGTCAGGAAGCCGGGAGTGTGCCAAGTGGTTGCGGAGGTCGTACAGCAGGGCGTGGCGATCCGGACGAAGGTCAGCGCTCACAGCCCAGACGCTGCGCGCAGGTCCGGGCTCACGTGGTCGTTGGTCAGCGCACCCTCAGAGAACAGGGCGACCTCGGCCCCCAGCAGATCAGTCGCATCCCGCTGGAACTCGAACATGTCGAACAGGTCATGATCGACATCGACACGGCCCCTGAGTCTGCCCGGCGACGCGAAGGCCAGCTCGGTGATTCCGTGCTGCGCGGCCAACTCCACCAACCGGGCAGCAAAGGAACGCACCTGGGCCTCGGTCGCAGGCGGCAGATGCGGCGGCTCGACGAGCACTTGACTCACGAGGCCACTGTACCGAGAACGCCAGCGCCGTTGGTGGAGCGGCCCCACAGGGGGTTTGCGAGCAACCGGTGGACAGTTGGACCTCCTGTGGCCAGCGAGGGAGGAAGTCGCGAACCCAGCGCGCAGGTCGACTTCCCCGCCGCGCAACTCGCTCGACCCGACGCCGCCCGCTCACCAGGATCAGCACGATGAGCCGTCATCCCGATCCTTGGCCCTTGCGGCACCTTGTGCTCCGAACCCCTCGGCTCGAGCTGCGCCCCGACGACGACGCCGGGCTGGTCGAACTCGTCACCGCGGCCCAGGACGGCGTGCACCACCGGGACTCGATGCCCTTCATCACCCCCTGGACGGACGCCCCTGCCGACGAGCTCGGACCCAACACGCTCCAGTTTCACTGGTCCCAACGCGCCGCAATCACCCCCGCACGCTGGTCGGTGAGCTTCCTGGTGCGGCTGGACGGCGAAGTCGTCGGCACGCAGAGCCTCGATGCCACCAGCTTTGCCACCACCCGCACCGTCGGCTCCGGCTCGTGGCTGGGGTTGCGGCGCCAAGGCCACGGGGTGGGCACGGAGATGCGTGCAGCCGTCCTCCTGCTCGCCTTCGACCACCTCGGCGCCCGCTCGGCGCGCTCCGAGGCGTTCGTCGACAACCCGGCGTCGCTGCGGGTCAGCGAAAAGCTCGGCTACGTCCCGGACGGCACGTCAACCCAGGTCCGCCGCGGGACGGCCGCCAGCGAGCAACGGCTGCTGCTCACCCCGGAACGCTTCGTGCGTCCAGTTTGGACGCTTCAGGTCGAGGGTATCAACGCCTGCCGGGTGATGCTCGGAGCGTGAGCCAGCCAGGACCAGCAACCTCCCGCCGCCCATGCGAGCCGCAGCGCAGGTCCCGACGATCCCCGCCCGGGTCTAGCGTCAGGGCGATGAGCAGCTTCGGGGACCTGCAGAACGAGATCTACCTGGCCGGGCTGGGCGGGACGCGCCCCGCGCTGCCGATGACGGCCGCCGGGCTGGAAGCCGCCGCCCGCGAGCACCTCAGCCCGGAGGCCTTCGGCTACGTGGCGGGCAGCGCATCCACCGAACGCACAGCCACCGCCAACGCGGCCGCTTTCGGCCGGCACCGCATCATTCCCCGGATCTGGCGCGGCACCGCCGCACCGGACGCCCGAGACCTGCGCACCACGGTGGTCGGCACCGCCCTGGCCGCCCCCGTGCTCACCGCGCCCATCGGTGTCCTTGGCCTCGTGCACCCCGACGCGGAGCCCGCGGTGGCCTCAGCCGCTACCGAGCTGGGCATCGCGTCGGTGATCTCGACGGCGGCGTCCACGCCGATGGAGGAGGCTGCGGCCGCAGCCGGTGACTGGTGGTTCCAGCTGTACTGGCCCGCCGACGAGGAGGTGGCCCGGTCGCTGGTGGAGCGGGCCACCGCCGCCGGAGCATCCGCCGTGGTGGTCACCGCCGACACCCCGGGCATGGGCTGGCGTCCGCGCGACCTCGAACTGGGCCACCTGCCGTTCCTGCAGGCCAAGGGTATCGCCAACTACCTCACCGACCCGGTGTTCCGCAGCAAGCTCAGCGCCCCGCCGGAAGACGGTGAGCACGCGATGCAGCTGGCCGTGCTGGCCTGGGTGGCGATGTTCGGCAACCACACGCTGCGCCCGGTCGACATTGCGCGGCTGCGCGAGTGGACCCATCTGCCGGTGCTCGTCAAGGGCGTGCTGCACCCCGACGACGCCCGCGCGGTGCTCGACGCCGGTGCGGCGGGGGTGGTGGTGAGCAACCACGGTGGCCGCCAGGTGGACGGCGCGGTGGCCACGCTGGACGCGCTGCCCGGCGTCGTCGAAGCCGTGGGGCGCCGTGGCGCGGTCCTGCTCGACTCGGGTGTGCGGTGCGGTGCCGACGTCGTGGTGGCGCTCGCGCTCGGCGCCGACGCGGTGCTACTGGGGCGACCCTGGGTGTATGGGCTGGGCCTGGCCGGCCGGGCCGGGGTGGTGCACGCGTTGCGCTGCCTGCTCGCCGACCTCGACCTCACCATGGCGATGGCCGGGCTGGCTTCCGTCGCCGACGTGGACCGATCGGTGCTGGTCAGCGCCTAAGTGAGCCGTGCGCTGCGCGGGGTGTTTAGACTTCGACGATGTCGCCGTCGTCGCCCGCCGCAGCCCAACCGCGGTGGCTGAACGACAGCGAGATGCGCGCATGGCGGGCGTTCATCAACGGCAGCCAGCGGCTGATCGAGGTGCTCAACCGTGAACTCACCGAGGCGCACGGGCTGTCCATCGCCGACTACCGCATCCTGGTGCTGCTCTCGGAGTCCGATACGGGATCCCTGCGGATGAGCGAGTTGGCCGAGGGCATCGTGTCGTCCCGCAGCCGCCTCACCCACCAGGTGCGCAGGCTGGAGGAGCAGGGACTCGTACGCCGACAGGACTGCCCGTCCGACCGCCGCGGGGTGCTCGCCGTCCTCACCGACGCGGGCCGCACCCGGCTGGCAACCGTGGCCCCCACCCACGTCGCCGGGGTGCGCCGCCACCTCGTCGACCACCTCAGCCCCGCGGAGCAGCGAACCGTGGCCGAGGTGTTCGGACGAGTCGGCAGCGAGCTCCCCAGGGCCTCATCGGCGGCTCGCGGCCACTAGAATCGCCAGCGGAAGCGTGGCAGAGCGGCCTAATGCACTCGCCTTGAAAGCGAGAGACCCGCAAGGGTCCGGGGGTTCAAATCCCTCCGCTTCCGCACGGTCACAGGCCAGCGGAGCCGATCTTCGTCGTTCGGCCCGGCTGGCCTGACATCAACCGTTGACATCAACCTGCCCGTGAGCGCACGCCGAGCTGGGTCGAGGCGGCGGCCTTCTCGCCGATGACGCTGGGCGCGCTGGCCGGCAGACGTCGTGCCAGTACTTGACCAACGTGTACGGCGACATCGGCCTGCTCCGCATCCTGCCGCTACTGGTGTTCGCGCAGAGCTGTGACCACGACATCGGGGGAGCGGGTCAGGACGACGAGGAAGGGGTCAGTGTGACGTCAGCTTGCGAGAAGCTGCGTGAGAACACCGCGCGGCGCGGTACTTTGAGCGTGTGGACACCGCCCGCACACTGACTGCCGCCGTGGTGAAGGACGGCGAGTGGTTCGTCGCGCGCTGCCTGGAGGTCGAGGTGGCAAGCCAGGGCGAGACAGTCGATGAGGCGCTGGCCAACCTCCGCGAGGCCCTGGAATTGTTCTTCGAGGACGACGAGGTACCTGCCTCCTTCGTGCACCCCCTCGTGACGCCGATCGAGATCCGCATCCCTGCGTGAGTCCAGCACTGCCCCAGATCTCCGGACGGAATGTCGTCCGAGCGCTGGAAGGTGCTGGGTTCGCGCACACCTCGACCAAAGGCAGCCACGCGAAGCTCCGGCACGCGGATGGCCGGACTGCCATCGTTCCGTTGCACAAGTCGCTCGCTCGCGGGACCCTCAGCTCGATCCTGCGCCAGGCCGGGCTCACCACAGCTGATCTGATCGAGCTGCTCGGCTGACCACAACCGTGACATCAACCCGGCCGCGAACCGGCGATCGATTAACGTCGTCGGACCGTGGCGCAGTCGGTGCAGGTGCGGTACCGGCCGTAGAGCCGGCTGCAGTCCAGGTCCGAGAGCCGGGCCACGAGCCGCGCGCGGGATCGCCGGCTCCAGGCGTAGATGGTGCCGCGGTTCGGCAGCAGTTCGGGGACGTTGTGGCCGTCGGCGAGTAACGCGGCCCGCATGTCCACGTCGGCCTGGTGGCGGCGCAGCTACCGTTCGGGGGTGCGTTCGGCGAGGGCGTAGTCGCGGGTGCGGACCCGGACGACACCGGGGCTGATGACGATCTCCCAGCTTGGACCCTCACCGAGCACGGCGTCCCGCCCGGGACGGGAGCTCGACCATGGGCAGCAGGTCGGCTGCGGCGTGCACCAGCTCCGGTGTGGGAAACGCCGGTTGCCACAGTTCGCCGACGTTCGCCCGAGGGTGTTCGTCGAGGGTGCGGACAGATATGGCAGATGGAAGGACAAGCCCTTGGCCGTCGGCCGACGGCGCCCCGGCCCGTCAGGCGTGCCGGCCTGGTCCCTCGGCCTGCGCCACCGGCTGAAAGGTTGTCCATCGTGCCGAACCGTGCGCTCCTCACGAGCACCACGGCCGACCGTCAGCAGAGTGGCGCGCCGTCGACCAAGCCGGAGCTGCGCCGGTGAGCGCGCCCGCACAGCGTCCCGTAGTGCGATGATTTTGCGGTGAGCACCAGGATCGGCACAGCATTGGTGCGGCGAACCTCCCGGTGAGGTCCAGGATCATCAGGTCCGGCGCGGCGCGGGCCACCATCGCGATCGCCTCCGCACCGGAGGAGGTGGTGAGGACATCGAGGCCGGCCCGTTCCAGGTAGGAGCGCAGCAAGTCGCGAATCTTGGCTTCGTCCTCGACCACCAGAACGGTTTGCGCCATCGCGGGCTCCGATCGTGGGACGGGCCGGGCAGTGGACCTCAGGTGGTGTCGAGGTGGCGGCGGCGTTGGCGGTACTCCTCAACGTCCACCTCACGCCGGGCGAACTGATCATCCAACACGGAGCGGAGCGCTACCCGCACCGCCGACGTCCGCGCCGTTGCCCGGTCGAGGGCTCCGGGCGGCTCGGATCAGCCAGGCGAGGGCGATCACGACGAGCACCCACCATGCAATCCCCACTGCCATCATCACCCCACCGAATCCAGTCGCTCCCATACCGCCCATCACCGGTTCACCGCTGCGGCGAACCAGGTCTGCATCTGATAGACCTCCGGGCTCTGGGTGTCGATGGTGGCCATGGTGTACCCCTTCCTAGTCCTGCTGAGTTGGTGTGTGTCCCTTTTTGCAACGGCAGGGATCGGTGCAGCGGTGCAGGCCGTGTGGAGGCGATGTGGAGATCTGCGGCGGCGTTGATCCGGGCTGCCGGTGGCGCGCATCGTCGATGGCATGGCTGAGTCGCCGGACGCGACGGCGGTCTGGGAGGTTCACTGGGGCCGCAAAGGGCGACCGTAGGTGGCAACGAGCCTGTTCGCCGAGGGTGCAGTGGCGGCCCGCCCTTCCCCCGACCTGCTCGACGTCCTCATCCGGACCAGCGCGGGCTGGTACGCCGGGGAAGACCCGTGCAGGTGCATCTACGGCCGGCACTGCTGGTCGGGAGGCACCGTCGCTCATCTGGGGGTCTCGCGGATGGCCGGAGGTCGAGGATGGCGCAGCGTCCATCACAACAGCTACCCGGCTCGGGTGGGAGCGAACGCGAGCAGCACCATGGCGGCAGCCAGCCCGCAGAGCGCGGCCAGAACATGACCGAGATCCCAGATCGTGCGGTTCATCGCGAGCGGGATGAGCAGGGCGGCCGCGAGCACGGCCGCACCCACTGCTCGTCGCCAGCCGCGCCAGAGCACAATCGCGGCCGCCACACCGGCGACGAGGACGTAGCTCACCCCGACGTCGGCGGTTCGAGTCAGCCGGTCAGACAGGTAACCGCTGTCGATCGCCCGCTGCAGGATCGCGGCGGTCAACAGTGAACCCAACACATGCCCGGACACCCCGATCACGATGATCCGCGGCGGCCCGTATCGACGCTCGGCCCACGCCACCACGATCGCGAACACCGCCACGTACAGGCCCAGGGCCGCACCCCCGTTGGCCACCCACAGGGCGCTGGTGAGCAGGACAGTGGGGTCGGCCGCCAGCCTGACCGGGCTCGTACCTTGGCGCGTTGTCAGCATGGTGATCAGGTGCGACGGTGCGTTGCGGGCGATGACGGTGGATGCCGAGAAGACGGCGATGTAGGCGAACGTCGCCGGCGCCGACAGCACCCAGGCGTGCAGCCGCCGGGTCTGCGGACTCAGTTGCGCCACCAGCCAGCCAGCCCGGGGTGACCAGCGGGCTGCGCCGCGCACCGCGTACCACAGAACAACCAGCGCAGTTGCCAGTGCGATCATCCTGGCGGAGTTCCCATCGACTGAGTCGGCATCCCCAGGGTGACCCAGTCGTGCATGCCGCCGCGGTAGTAGATGAGGGCGCGGGCGGGGAAGCCGGCGACGAGGAGGGCGTGGATCGCCCATGGTGATTGCGGACACTGCGGACCGTTGCAGAACAGGATGGACTGCCCGACCGGGTCTAGGTCGGCGCGGCGGGTCAGCATCTCACCGTGGGGCACGTTGATCGCTCCAGGGATGCTCACTCCGCCGGCGGACTCGGGGACCCGGCAGTCGATCAGCGCGGCACCTCGGTCGACGAGGTCGATGAGTTCCAGCTCGCCGATGGTGCGTACGGCCGGAGCCGTCTCCCAGGGCTGCACCTCGCCCCACGTCGTGTCGACGGCGACGATGTCTGGTTCGCCCGGTAGCGGCCAGGGAACCCCCTGGGGTGGTTGGGTGCGTACTCGTGGGTGTCGCCGCATCGCGGTGCTCCACTCCTGGTCTGTTGGTTTCCCGTACCGGTAGCAGAGCACGGTTGACGCAGCAGCGGCAACGGATGCGGAGCAATGACGGGCCCGGGTTTGGGGCGATCCCCGCGTGCCAGATTGCCACCTTCGCGACACCCGCGGTGTCCCTGCTCATGCTGCAGGCACCCGCCCTTAGAGCTTGTGATGAATTAACGTCGTTTTTAGGGTGTGGGGCATTACGGTTGTGCTATGGCGGAGCTGGCGGAGTCGGTGGGGCGGCGATACGCGGTGCT
>JAABUV010002092.1_pt1 | contig 27797 bp, 33 predicted proteins | sample 5559971 | NCBI WGS metagenome assembly JAABUV01 (sample SAMN10711881, study PRJNA513362) | rock metagenome | isolation source: Antarctica rocks | place: Antarctica: Victoria Land, Knobhead nord | collected 2015-12-19
GGACTTGCGTGCATGCATGCATCGGTGCGCACCGTCCCTGCTTCGCGCTTGTCTGCTGGTGTTAGCTTCCTGGATGCCTAACTGGTGCCTAAACTTGTACTGCTGTTCTGAGCCTGTTTGAGGCCCTTACGAACTCCCGCTGTCCTTTGTAGGCAAACATGCACGTCTTTTGTAGGCAAACATGCATATTAACACATATTGGCCTGTCAGGTACTGGAGTGTTTGCGGCATGCCATTTGCTAAAAACAAGAGTGAGGCGAGTTTTTTGCCGCGAGGCAGCAGAGGTGCTCCACATGCGCGCGCCTGCACTACCTGGCTGCCCTTGCAGTGTGCAGTGTTGCAGAATCGCAGTCTGTTGGTATACGCTTGTTGTGGAGGTGCCGCTGTGGTAGTTGGAGGTTCGGCTGCGTCTCGGCGGCATGCATGCATGCTTGCTTCTGTTGACAATTTGAGCGTGGCTGACCTGTGTGAGAGTGCGCAGGTGTGCCACACTTGCATCATGCTGTGCGGGAGGACATGAGCTGGACCAGCGAGATCGCTTTCTGCGGTTACCGCACCACGCTGTTGTCAGCACTACCTATGTTATGTGGCGCCCACGTCAAGCAGCAAGTTAGGGCCGCTGCGCCAAACATGCTTAGTGATCATGCCCTGTGCTCATGTGCATGACCCATGACCTTCTATGGATGCCTTCGCAGTGTACCACAGTTTGCATCGCATGCAGTGCAAACAAATGCTACTAGTCTGCTTTTGCACCTAGCCCGTATCGCAGTGCGTGGCGCACTGCTTGACCCGCAAGCAGAGCTAGGGCTGTCACAGAAGCAGATGGTGTCCCGCAGCCACTGCTTGTGGTGCCATCATGCGCCTGCCTGGTAGCGGATGTGTTGGCATCCGGGCAAAGAGCATGCATTTCCCTGGGCCGCTTCATGAGCCCCCTTAATGTGCCCTGCAACCCGGGTCCTGAGACTGTGCAGACTCTTTTCGTTCCAATACACACCGAAGCACTGTTGCTCTCTATGAGTAGCTCCTGTTCTACCAGCCAGGCCCGTCTCCCACTTTCTAGCAACTGAGCGTACTCACGCAAAACATGTGCCACCTGTTGAGCAACCTCCTGCTTGGCACCTGAAGCAAGTGCTGATGGACGAAGGCTGGGTTGGCGAGGTTGCCCTGGGCCAGCGTCGCGAAATCCAGTGTGCCACGCAGACAGCAGCTTTGAGTTGCGCTTTAGTTAATGCGCGTGGCGGTGGAGGTGACGTGTGCTGGTCCTTGGACCCAGGGAGGAGCGTCGCCAGCTGCAGGCTCATGGCCTGCCTTTCTGCGACAGCGCCAGGCGATGCGCAGCACTGACCGAGTCTGAGGCCGCCAAACAGGTCCGAGGACGCTGGAACCCGCGCGTCTGTGCGCAAGCCACGCTTCATGTACAAGCCTTGCAAAACGCACAGTGCAAGCACACATGTGCGAAGCGTTTGCAGGCGTCATGGTCTGCTGCGGCCTCTGAGCTCACGAGCCTCATCATGTTTGGTCGCGAGTCCTCCAGTTGTGACCAGCCGGAGGAGCAAGGCATCGGTGACACCCTGTGCCCAGCTTTCCTTTTTCCCGATATGCACCCTCGCGCAACCTGCAAAGCAAGCGTGAGCGCAAGCTGGACGCTGCGGGAAGCTTGAGAGCTGAGCCAGGCACCTGCCCCTCTGCGTGGCGCAGAACAGACACTGAACGTGCAGAGGGACTCCTTTTGGAGCAGCACAGGCAGCGGGCCCGAGCGCAACGAGTTTCTGCTCTACACATTGAAGAAGTCGCTGTGCTGCGTGCGGTTCGTGCGTGTGGCTGTCGAGCGGGCAACTTTCCAGCCGGGGTGCGCTCTTGCACGCAACTCCTTTCAGCGCGCTGTGGCCGGAGTGCACCTGTGCGCGCAGCTTTGGGTAACCGCGCTTGCTTGACAGCGTGGCGTTTGCAGGGCTCCAGTATATCCACCCCGGTACATCTCCTTTGCCGTGGGGGCCACGCCGCAGACTCTGTGCGCCGTGCCCGGCGGGCCGCACCCCGTGCGCGCCACGAACCGCTGGCAGGTGCGGCGCTCGCACAACAGAGTAGCTTGGCCTGAGCAGCAGAGCGCGCCGCGCATCAACCTCCATTCAGCTCTAACATTCCATGTACGCATGCATGGGCCTGACAAGCGTGGCACTGCCGCAGACGTATGCGCTGCCGGCGAGCGCCTGCCTCGGCCGGTACCTGCGCATCAACCTGCTGGGAAAGCGCCAGCAGCAGCCGAGCGACGCCGTCTGGTACACTGCCATCCGCGCGGTCACCGCGCACGGCTGGACGCTGCCGCTGCCGGTGCTGGCGCACTGGCGCCTGCGCCAGCTCCCGCGCCTGCGGCTCACCCAGGCGCGGCGCGGGGCAGCTCAGGGAGTGTGCGAGCGAGCCTGTTGGGTGCTCAGGGCGTGCGGGTGCCTGCAGAGCAGACTTATTCGCTTTAGGCAGCACCCACTGGTGGCCACTCAGCCTGCTTGTCAGACATGAGCAGCCTTGCCAAGACTGAAGAGCAGCCGGTAATGTGTGATGTGACAGCCCCGCATCGCGTACGTGACCATGCGTGCTGCCTTGCGACTTACCATTGTAGGGGCACCAGGGCTGCGGCGTGCCGGCCAGCGCGGCGGGCCGCATGTGGGACACGAGCGCGCAGTGGAGCGAGGGCCTAGGCGCGCCCCCCCATGCGCTGAGCAGGAGGGTCCGGCTTGGCTGCAGGGTCCTGCTTGTTGCAGGGTGCAAGGCGACGTGCCCTGAAGCAAGGTGTGATCCTCATGCCGCCACGCTCTTATTTGGGGCATGTGCCAGGTCCGGTCATCGAGGCGGTGTTGGCGCGGGAGGAGGCGGAGGATGCGGCGGAGGCCGACATGGAGACGGACGAGGACGAGGAGTCTGAGGGGGAGGAGGAAGATGGGGACGCGCTGCTGCGCGACGATTAGTTGGGCTGTTTGGTGCCTGCGGTGGCGGCCGCGCCGGCTGATCCGGAGCGGATCACCGCGCGCGGCCAGGGCAGCAGTGTACATCACAATGCCATAATCATGTTGTAAGTCTGTTGTGTGGCTCAGGGAGCCCGCTGCATGTTTGTGCAGGCGCGGCAGGGCGTGTGTTGTCATGCGCATGAACAGATACTACGTCGAGTTGTGAGTGCTGATAACACGTCTACTTCCGTTGTTGCTAGCGTAAGTGCATGCTTAATGACCTGCCTGCAAGATGTAAAAGCTTGTACTAGCTCCAGACATCCATCTGTGCACAGTATAACTCTATAATCATGTCGTAATAAGTCTGTTGAGTGGCTCAGCAGAGCCCCTGCAGCCAGCTGCCCCAGCGGGCTAAGCACGAACAAGTAGTTCGCGGGCGAAACGCGTCCCTCCCGCGCCTGCCTGTGTCTGCCGCCCCACCTCTGCAGCGCTGCCCTCACGCCCATGCAGGATGCGCGCAGCGGACGTCCCGCACAGCGCGCCACACCGCGGCCGCGCCCTTGAAGCCCGAGCTAAAGGTCAGCTGCAGGATGCGCTCGCCGCGCCGCACGCCCGCCTGGCGCGCCGCAGCGCCGCTCAGGCGGCTGCATGGTGCGCGCACACAGCCACACAGCGTGTGCAACGCATGCCTTTTCACACTTGCTGCCAGGAGCGGCTTGTTCGTCGCTCTGCACATTGCTTCACACGCGAAGCAAATGCTGGAATGCTGCGCGGCGGCGCAGGGGGAGCTGAGGCACGGACACATGCATGCTGCGCCCGTGCCTGTGCTGCGAAGGCGCGGTAATGTGCCGGCAGATGAGCTTCTATAAAAAATTAATTAAGAGGTGGAGTGCTCGCGAGCACCGGTCTGCATGCCAGGCAGACATGGCTGTTGCACGGCCAAAGCTGGCACGGCGCACGCTCGCTGAGTCGAGCCAAGTTGGGGCCCCAAGCAGTGGCGCCGCTCGGCGGCCGGGCGGCCGCACATGGCTCTCCAGGTGCGCGAGGACGTAGAGCGTGGACGCGGGCGACAGGTTGCCGAAGCGGTGCAGCGTGGCGCGCGACGGCGCGGCCGCGCCCGGCGGCAGCCGCAGCTCGCGCACGATGCGGTCGATGACCTGCGCGCCCCCGCCTGCCCGCCCTCAGCTCTCTTGCCCAGAGCGGCCGTCGGCAGCAGCAGGAGCCCGCGCAGATGCACCTGGGCGACGAGGGCACATACCCAAATGCAGCGAGCTCAGGCCCTTGTCTTGTTCTCAAGGCAAACGCAGGAATGCGTATTCTAGCACCCTGCACTTGGCATGTATGAGAATGCGCTATTCAGCATGTGCTCCGATCAGTTCCGTATGACATACAAAGCTCTGCATGCTGGCGCATGCGTGCATGTCTTGACACATGCCCACTATGGCTGCATACGCGCAGGCAGAAATGAACGCACTGAACAACGTCGACTTTCAGACATCAGCAGGCGCACGCTCAGAGCACACGCCCACTACCAAACACAGAGCGTGCGGGCCGGCACCACAGCGGCCCCGGTGTGGATGAGCACGTGGCTGAACGCGGCCGCGAAGTTCGGCACGTACTCCTTGTACAGCAGCGCATGCACCTGCGCGCTGCAGGCGCCTCAGAGCTGAGCGACACCCGCCGCGAACATGAAGAGCGTGGGCTGCACATGCGCCCGGCCCCCCGGCAGGCTGTCGCGCTGGCGCGCACGGGTCCGTGGACGCAGCCGTGGCCAGCGCCCCGCGCGCTGGGCACATAGCGCTGCCTGCTGGGTGAAGCTTACATTTGCAGAAAACCCTATAATAGGTCGCGTGCGCGCGCCAGCTCGCGCAGCGGCAGCACGTGCGGCGCGAGCGCGGCCAGGTTGGCGCGCATGGCGGCCGCCGCCGCGGCAACGATGTCGCGCGCACGGAAGCGCAGCCCGCGCACGCCGGCGCCGTCCTCGCGCCACTGCACCGCGCCGAACGCCGCATCGTCCGGCAGCAGCACGCGCGCCACGTGCAGCAGCTCGTACTTGGCACGGCGCACGTCGCGGCGCCTGCGGCATGGGCAAAGTGCTTATCAGGCTTTGCACACCACTGCATGCTGCGAGTCTCTGAGCACTTTTTCTACTCCTTGCTCGACATCCCGCTGCATAGCTGCAAGCAGTCACTTGCTGCAGCGAGCGCGCGCTGCGTATAGCGCGCTGCGTACAGCGACTGGAGCTTGGCGCGGCTTCGGGTGCGCGCACGAGCTGAATTGCATGTCTGTCATGGGGCTCTGGCTTCAGCGCGTGAAGCCCAGCCTGGGTAGCAAGAGCTGGTCGGGGGCCCGAGAGCCACCAGGCCGATGCCGCATCCCGCACCACGCCCCTGCCTCTGCTCGGCAGGGCGCGTCCAGGCGGGCTCGCACAGCAGAGCCCCTGGGCGGCGGACCTGTTTGTCAGCAGGACGGCCGCGGCGCCCATGCGCAGCAGCGCCAGGTTGGTCACAAAGTCCAGGTCGTTGCTGGCGGCCATGCCGTGCGTGATCGGCTCGCACGCCACCACCAGCGCCATGCTCCCGGGGCGCGCCTGCGCGCACAGCCCGCGCCGCCCCTCCACGCGCCATTGTTACCAGCGATGCAGGTTCCGTCAACACTCACGGAGGTCGGATGACGCGGAAACAGAGCGGATCCTTCTGAGGCTGCCTGGCCTGCCGTGGGCCGCGTCCTCAATCGCCGCTGGTTCAGGACACACGGCGTACGCATTCGCGGCGGGGGGCGGTGCGCGCGCGCGCGCGCCTGCATGAGCCGGCGCGCCAGGTCGATGGCGAGCACGCCGCCGGTGCAGCCGTGGCCGCCCAGCGCGTATGTGGCCGCGTCGGGCCGCAGGCCGAAGCGGTTGGCTACCATGGCCGCCAGCGACGGCGTCAGCACCACCGAGGAGCAGGCGCTGACAAGGATGTCCACCTGCGCCGCGCCCGGCCCGATGAAGTGGCATCTGGCCTTGTTGAGTAACACGATGGGAATGCGCCAGGGCCTGCGGCGGCCGTGCGCGACGCTCAGTCCTGGTGCGTCCGGCGGACCCTGTCGCGGCAGCCCGCAGCCCGTTCCAAGGCGCCCGAGCGCACTTGTGTGGTCAGGAGGTGCCTCTTGCCCATTTGGCACCATCAGGAATCAGGACTTGCCTCCCAAGGGCCCGCCGCATATTGTGTGCACCCCGCTCTTTTAGCTCCTTGCATGCTGTGTGGAGCGCGTTCCTGTGCCTTGCATGGGGGTGCGCGGCTTGCAGCTCACTCGCCTCCTAAATCTGTACAACCCTCATTGTGGTCCCCGCGAGTGACCACAGCCGGGAAATCTGCCTGTTGCAACTAAGTCGCTTGCCGGGCGCCACCTCCGTCGCCTCGATGCCGGAGGTCTTGAGCGCGGCCGCCACCGCGCCGAACGCGGCCATCTCCAGCTCCTCCAGCGCGGCCGACAGGCTCTGGTCGGCCGGCGTGCGCCGCAACCCTGCGCATGGGGCTGCCTGAGGGGCCGGGAGCGCGCGCGGGGTCGCCAGAATGCGTTTCACATACCAGAGCACGTCCGGGCCCACGCATCGAAGCGCACTGCGCGTGCGGCGGCCTGAGGAGCGCGCGCGGGCTTACTAGGATGCGTGTCACGTGTTGGAGCGCCTCCGCGCTCGCGCATCCAAGCAACGCCGCGTGCAAGGCGGTCTGAGGGGCCAGGAGCGTGCACAGGCTTGCGAGGGCGTGGATGGGCTTGCGAGAACGCATTTTACATCCGGAGCGCCTCCGGGCCTGCGCATTATAGCGACGACGCGCGCACCAGGCGGGACGGCGGTCGCGTCGCCCACGCCGATCAGCGCGTCGTTGAACAGCTGCGCCTCCACATGCGCCAGGGTCGCCTCGGTTAGGCCCTGCGCACGCGCCGCCAGCGCAGCCTGTCAGCAGCGCGGGTCCGCGTCGACTGTGCCCGCGCGCGCTCGCAGCATGCGTGGGGCGCGGTGCGTGGCAACCAGCCCTCGCTGGCCGTGCGCTGCAGCAGCATGCACCCCAGCATGGGCGGCGCGCATGCACAACATCCAACCGGCAGCCGTGGCCTCCTCTCCTGCATGGTGGAGAGCGATGCGAGAGCGGCCAGGCTGCTTGTAGGAGTGCGCTGGCAGCCGGGCTGCGTGTGAGAGTCTGCTGGCGGCCGGGTGGAGAGGCACCTGGGGCACGAGCGCCTGACGGAGGATGGCGAGCGTCTCCCGCCGCGTCACGCGCAGCCTGCATGGGGTATAGGTTAGAGTTAGGGCCAGGGCGGCGGCAGGTGAGTGCAGGGTACAGCACAGCGGCCGCCCCTTGCGGCGGCTGCCCAGGCCCATGGCACACACTCCATGCCCGCAGTATGCCCCCCATGCAGCTCCATGGCACCTCAGAAGTGACAGCGGACAGCCCACCCCTCCCCCTGTGACACAACAGTGCTGCTCGTGTGCTACGGACGCGGCAAGCGCTGGAAGGCAGGCACATCACTTGTCACGCCCACCGGGGTCCTAGCCCAGGCCTAAGGTATGCACGGCACTGTACATCCCGCACAGCCTCTGGCACTGTATAACGCAACACGCTGCATGAAGCCTGCACCCTGCTCTGGCGCACACACGCGCTGCATGCACACAGGCCTGCGGCGCTGGCCTCCCCCTGCAGCGCATGCTGCATGCCGACGCGCGAATGGCGGCTACATGACGCATGCTCAGCCGAGCAGCGTCCTCATCGAACGCCCACCTTGCGTCAACTGATGTGCATTACATGGCAGCTGACTCCACTCGAGCGCAGGCGCGCACGCGGGCGGCGGCGCGAAGCAGGCAAAGACGAGCAGCATCCCCTTCACACGCCCATCTTTTAAGGACTGACATGCATTACACAGCAGCTGACTGATCTTGAGCGCGGGCGCGCACTCGCGCGGCGGCGCGAAGCAGGCAAAGTCGAGCAGGAAGACGCCGGTGCGGCGCCGGCCGATCGCGGCCCGCAGCGCGGCCGCCACGAGCGCCGCCCACGCCAGCGCGGACGCCAGCTGCCCCACCGGCAGCAGCGCCGCGCACAGCGCCGCGCCGCGCAGCGCGCCGCCGCGCGCGCACGCGTCGGCGAGCAGCGCCGCCACGCTGCTGCCGGCCCGGCCAGGCGCCTGCGCGGTCGCGCCTCGCATAGGCGTCAGGGCAGCGCTGTGTGCACATGCGGGCATGCTATGCAGCGCTCGGCCTTTGCGCATGCCGGCCAAGAGTTGTGCCAGGCTGCTGACTCTGCGGCCAATTCATGTGCCGGTTTAAGCGATGGAAGGGACCAGGACTGCTTTGCAGGCATGCCGCAGTAACGGGTGACAGCCGGCTGGACTGAATTGGCTCTCTCTCTGCTTGCGCCCATGTCGATGCAGCTGACCAGTGGCGGCAAGATGGCGTGATGCTGCTCACACTGCGTGGCACACAGGGTTACCAGGCAATGACATGGGCAGGCTGGGGGCTGGCGGACATGGTCCCCTGAGGCGCTGCTGGGCCTGCACCCAGAGCGACAGCGGCACGGCCAGCGCGGCTGCCAGGACCAGCCAGGCGATGGTGTCAAAGTTGTACCGCTCCTCCAGGAGTGCGCGGACGCCCATGGCAGCCACGTGCGGCACACGCTGCCAGGCGGCTGTGCCGTGCGCGTGTTCCGGGCTTAGGCGGTCACCTTGGGGTTACTACTTGTCAAGGATGCCTGGCCGCACAGGCTGCACGCATGCACGCCCAGCAGGGCACCAGCGCGCGGCGCATATGCAACAACCTCGTTCAAACAAAAGCGCAGCGCTGAGTTCAGGCCAGAAGCATTACCTTGTCTCTTTGTTTACAGGGGGTGCAGCACAATGCTCAGTGAGTGTGAGGCCTGGTACAAGGATGGCAGCATGAGCAGCCCTGGACCCTAGCTAACCCGCATCCAAACCTTGTGGCACAGGTCTTGCATCATGGTGACAGCATGCGTGGGGTCAGAAGCCCTTGACGTTGAGCAGCGGGTGGAGCCGGTGGACGACCTCCACCAGGTCCGCCTGGTACGCCATGACCTGCGCCGGGTGCAGGTGCTGGTAAGCCCTACCCTAACCCTAATCTCCACTTGAAGTAGCCGACCATGCATGGACTGCCAAAAGACGCGCAGCTGGCAGCGCCTGCGTGCCTGCTGTGACAAGCAAGGACCGGCAAGGAGCCTACAGGGCGCAGCAGCAGGCATGGGCAGTGCACTAGGAGGGCCGGCGTCTGCCTGCGCGTGCACATTGGTGCAGCAGGAAAAGCCGCAAAGGCGCACCTGCGTCAGGTCCTTGTACGCGGCAGGCGCCTCATCAATTACGCGGCGGTCTGCGTCACACACGATACCCTCCATTGCCCGCACAAAGTCCTCCTGCACGCAGGTACGAACCGTAGTCAGCGTGGCACTCGCAGCGCCAGGCTTGCCTGACACTAGCACCTGTCACACGCAAGCACCGCCCAATGAAGCTGTTCAGAAGCATGCGCCGCTCAAGCGTCGCCCGTGCGCAGCACCGCAGCACACCGCACCGGCCTGATCTCCGCCTTGGCCCGCGTCCGGCTCATCTTGCGCCCCGCGCCGTGTGAGCACGAGTTCCAAGACTTTGGATTACCTCTTCCGCGCACGACGAATGACCCTGTGCCTGCGCGCAAGCATGTGCAGGCGTCTCAGCTGCTGCAGCGCAGGAAGAGCTGCAGGAGCTGTTGTGCGCTGACCGCCTGCCCTGTTGCTTCAGGCTGGGACTCGCCACAGCCGCTCAGCTTACCTCATGATGTGTGTGCTGATGTACCTGGCAGCTTCCCCACAATGACATCTCTGCTGTGCACGCCCCGCCCCGAGGGCAGCGCTAAGACTGACAGCAGGCTGCTTGCGCATGCTGACAGAGCCGGGCTGACAGTCTCAGACTGGCGACCTGGCCGCAAGCTGGCTCATGGCTAACGATATTCTGCGCGCGCACCCATGGAGCCCGGGATGAGCCCCAGCTGGCCTTCCCTGGCAGGCGTCGCGCCCTTGCGCGTCACCCACAGGTCGCGTTCCACTGCCTCGCCTGTGCGCGGGTCCTGCCCCCAAGACACGCCCCGCAGCATGTGGACTTGCTCAGATCGCTCACATATAAGGATGAAGTCTGGTGACCAGACCAAGAGCTGCTGCGTGCAGACAGATGTCCTTATATGATAGAAAATCAGATCATACATTCATACTCCTGTACGGAAATGGTGAGCCAGCTAGTTGAAGTAAGCAAGGGTCCCACGTTTACCCACTGCAGTGACAGCAGGCAGGGCGCGCACCGTGTACGAACACCGCTCGCACTGGCTGCGACCCCGCACACACGATGAATCAAACAACAGGTATGCCTTTGCGGCAACAGTGCACACTGCATTGCATCTGGCTGCCGCAACTGTCCGACGCAGCAGAGCCCCTCCCGAGCATCAGTCACTGTCACCGACCATCAGACTCAAAGTCAGTCACTGTCATCAACCATCAGACTGAAACATGAAGTCCAGCAGCCCCGCGGCGCGCGGCGCGCCAGAAGTTGTGGTGGATGTTGACCGCGCGCGCGTGGTCGGGCTGCGCGCCGGTCACCTCCGCCACCGCCTCCTCCATGAGCCGCCGCATGGCCTGCCGGTTCTGCATCGCGTACTCCTGGCACCACGCCATGTCCTGCGCGAGCGCGCGCCATGCATCGTGGCACACGCCCTCTGCCAGGGCGGCGCCGGCAAAGGGCCGCGCGCGCGGGCTCGGCATCACCTGGACTGCGCGAGGCATGCGCGCTGCCTGCCGATGCCGAAGCACTCGCACGCAGTGTGTGCTACCAGAGCCGCCAGGTTTGGGAGGCCGCACCGCTGAAGACGGGCAGGCTCCAACTTGCATGCAGGCAGCGGATCCAGAGAGTGCAGGACCGTGCTGCCAGGCACCAGGCCGAGGGCGCAGGCCGACCTGCAGGTACTCCCGCCCAGCCTTGGAGTCGATCTCCAGGTAGTTGAGCCCGCCCGGCACCTCGGTGCCGTGGTTCTTCAGCCAGGCCCTCGCGACCTTGTCATGGTGCTGCGCCGTCTGGTTGCCTGCGCGCGCCGCGCGCGGCGCCTGCACTGTGCGGGGTTTGAGCCTGCGTGCATGCAGGCTGGGCACACAGGTCCGCACAATGCAGGTCCCCTTGGAGACCCTGGCGCGGAGTCCTGATGCAGGGCTTCGGGTAACGCAAGCACGGCTCGCGGCCGGGTGCACAGCTGCCGGAGCGCGGCGCAGTATAAAAACGGTAACACGCCCGGCGCGTGCCAGACATGCCGTGTGTGCACACATCCCTACCCTAACCCAAGCCCGGCGCATGCCAGACAAGCCGTGCACGGCGTGGCACAGCGTCACCACAGTGCCACCGAGTGTGGCAAACGCTGGGCACCTGCTGGGCCAGCAGCGCAACGGCCCGACCACATAATCACATCACGCGTGACCGCGCCTTGACCTCGCTGCGGACATGGGGTGTGCTGCAGGGCTTGCAGTGCATGCAGTGCGCTATTCCCATTGCTGCAGCAGCCGCAATGGCATGAGCCTTCATCAACAGGATGCTCTCAAGCGCAGCGCGCCAGTCCGTCTGCAACAAGTTTCACAGATGCATGATGTGCCGGGCAGGCGGCCGGGCGCCCGCACCGATGTTGCGGCTGCCCGAGTGCAGCATGATCCAGACCTGGCCGCCCTCGTCGTGCAGCAGCTCCAGGAAGTGGTTGCCGCCGCCCAGCGTGCCCAGCTGCCGCGCGGCCTTGGGCGCGGCCGCCTCCGCCGCGAGCCGCTTGGACGGCGGCAGCCGGGCGCTGATGTTGGCCAGCGCACGCGCTGAGCCGGGCAGCGGCGTCTTGTGCTCGTTGAAGCCTGCGACGGGCGTGCGCGGCGCCTGCATCAGGTCGGACCGGGGCGGGGGCTGTTATGCGCCGCACCTTGACAGCTAGGACTAGCAAAGCATCATCTCCGAACCTCCGACCCGTTCAACGAACAACGAGCCTGGACAGTCCTTTCCAAAACCTGTGGTGCTCCCTCTGCATGCAATCCGTTCCCTCTTTCTCACAAGGCCAGCTGGCAAACACAACAAGCTCCAGCTGCAGCCATCCATGTACAACAGACCAACACGTGCATGCAGGTGCCTATACACGTCGCCTCCAGACAGGTGCCTGTCGCACCCTCCCGCCCTATGCAAGGCATGGCGCTCTGCACCGGTCGGGATGCGCTTCTTGATGAGCTTCTGCAGCGTCTGCAGCTGCTCCAGGCTGAGGTCGTCCTTCTGCAGGCCCTTGAGCGGCACCGCGCACATCCCGCAGCCTGCAGCCGCGCGCGACGCCGTCCGGGACGCCAGATCCTAATTATATTAAACGAGCTCTACCAGGACGCATGCCGGAAGCGCTTGGTAACACTTCGCTCACGTGCACGTGACTCGTGTAAGTACGAACGTGCTTGGAAAGAAACAGACAGTGTGCAAGACCAGCACCATTGGCAACCGCGCGTCGTGAACGCACCTATATCGACTCCCACGGCGTTGGGGCACACATACAGCGCGCTCGCAAATACCGTTCCGATGGTGACCCCCTTTCCTAAATGCACATCGGGCATGGCCGCCACGAACGAGTCGTCCGCCGGCAGCGGGGACTCCGCGACCGCAATCAGCTGCTGCAGCGCCTCGGGCTCCAGCTCGCGCCTGGGCGTGTACAGGAGCACCTGCACCACGGCGCGCTGAAGCAGCACCCCTGCCCAGGCCCGCCCAGACCCACAGCTGGCAGCGTCGCCCCTTAAAATTGTCGGCCACTGGCAGCGGGCGAGCTCTGTGACGACCAGCAGCTGCAGCGCACCCACAGCTCCAGGTTTGAAATATGTGCGAGAATACCTGCAGAGCACACTGCGCTGGAGGGCATTCAGCACTTGGCTGGGAGGGATGCAGCACCCTCTGCAGTACTTTCAGGCCGAACGGCACAGCCACAGAGGTGCCTGCCAACCGCAGCGGGAACTGCGCAACGACAAGTGCTGCTGCACCGCGTTGGGCGCCCGCCCGCTTGGGGGTGCGCAGGTCGCACGGGTATGCATACAGCGCTTGCTGAGCATGGAGGGCTGTACTCCTTGCACAAACACAATGCTGCTCTACTGCACAAGGCGAAAGCGCAGCGACTTTGGCAGCGCACTCATGCGGCTTACAGCTAAGGCTGCACAAGCAAATTGGGAGACACAAACGTGTCATTCTAGCTGGAAACTTTGAGCTAGGCGGGGACTGCTCATCCAGAGAGCCAGTAGTCCTTGCATAGGCCTCTATAACGGTTGAAAACATAGTAGCCAGCGTTTGTGCAGAGTACGGCAAGCAGAGCAACAGAGTTTGACAAGAAAAGCAAATCTGTTTCTGTGCACTAGTGCACTTGGTTGATACAGCTGTGCACAGAGCGAGGCTGCGTGCCGGCACGCCCTTGGTTTCCACCACCTCAGGCAGCACTACGTCCGCCATCTGCTGCGCTGGCGAACGCACACGCGGGCGTCGGGCAAAAAAGCGGCAACTGGGTGGTCTTGTCTGTCTTGCAACAGCGTGCAGGTGATGGAGAGAGCGCAAGTGAGCCAGCATGGAGCGGGGGGCGGAGCACGAGGCCAATGCGTCTGATTGCCCCTTGCGCTTGGCAGTGCGGGCACCCTGGAGAACTGTGCACGAGTTACAAGCAAACTCCAGAGAACCATGGTGTTCTCAAGACTCGTAAGCTTCTGTCAGGTGCGACTCCAGCAAACTCTTTACCAAATACCAGTCTGAGACAACAGGTTCAAGCCTGCGCTACATTCTCAAGACAAGCTCATGGCAAGCAGTACAAACCTGCTCCGGCTCTACAAGGCAAGCCCTGTTGCAGGCTGGCATGCAGACTGCATGTAGAAAGTAAAAACCTGCCTACCTACCTTCTCACACCTGCGCAATGCCGTGCTTACCACCAGAGGCGCAGCCGCGCTCCTTACGCTTCAGCTGTACTCAAAACACTCCTGCCTGCCACCACTTTATGCCAGTTCCCAGCCCGTCAGTTTGCAGGGCGGCATGCGCACGGCGCGCCCCCTAGTCCTCCGCCTCGAAGGCGCCCCACCAGAAGCTGACAGAGAAGCTGACAGTGAGCGCGCGCACGTAGTGCCACCACCCCGGCGGCACGTACAGCATCTGCCCCGGCCGCAGCAGGCAGTCCCGGAACGGCGCATCGGCCAGCCCCGGAAAGCGCTGCTCAGCGTCCGGGGCGTCCAGGTCGACCTGCCGCGCCGCCTCAGGCTCTCAAGAGGCTCACAGCGCCTGCGTTGCCACGGCCGCCACGATCACCCTCACATACACCAACGCTCGCCTCGCAGCCCACCGATTTGTGGGCAGTGCACGTCCTGACACGCCTGAGAGCCATGCATGCCACCCAAGCATGCAAAAGCAGGGGGTGTGTCTGGAGCGGACACGCCGCCTCCCCGGCGCGCCTGGCTGGAGTTGGTGGTGAGGCCCTCGCGGAAGGGGCACAGCATGGCGGCCGCGGCTGGCGGATACAGCCGCACGTACTTGACACCGACCACCTGCGCCAGCAGGTTGTGGTGCGGGTCCGTGTGCAGGGGCGTCACCTGCGCGGCCCGACGCACGCACGCCTGCGACATTAACCTACGTCGGTGGTTTGTGGTGCGGGTCCGTGTGCAACGGCGTTACCTGCGCGGCCCGGCGCGGGCATGCCTGTCACGCAAGGGAGGAGCCTCGGCTTTGCAGAGCACAGATGCGGCGACGTCACCTGCGCAGCCCAGGTAAACAACTGCACGCCTGTTCTGAGTCTCACACAGTCTGCACCGGGCTGGTGCGCTGAGGTCATTGTTCTGAACCAAAGTGCGCCCAGCTATGTAGGAAAAAGCGTTTGGAGAGAGAAATGCTGTGTACTGCGAGCCTACCCTGCCGGCAGACATGCATGCTGTGCGAGCGTGAGCGCACCGTGCCGGCTGGGCCGAGCCAGGCATTGATGGTGCGCAGCTCGCCTGTCGCTGTGCAGTAGTCGGGCGTGGCAATGTCTCGCGCCAGCTCAGGCACCTGGGCACAAACGCGTTCAGCCGCAGCGTCACGCTCACAGAGGGCCGCAGCGTTGAGCGTGTGTTGAGCGGTGCTCGGATCCGCACCGAGACAGCTCGCTACTGTTTGTGCAGCAGCTAGCATCCTCTGGGCAAATACGTGCCTCGGGGGCGGCAAACTGGGGTTAGCAAATGTATAAACACCACATATGCAAGCAGGCTCTGCACCATCTTGTCCCCGTTACAGGCGCCCTCATACCCCGCAACACCCCAACTAGCGCATGCTACATGCGCGCCATGCCATGGACGCATCCGAGCTCAGGTGCACCTGCGCAAACAGGTCGTGCTGGGCGAGGTAGCCGCGCCGCGCGGCGGCGCCGGCCGGCGCTGCGCCGAGCAGCACGTGGGCCGCCAGGAACTCCGAGAACGGCATGAGCGCCTGGCCCCAGCCGGGCGCCAGGTAGTGCGCGCCCAGCTCCACGGGCACTGTGCGCGGCCCGGCCGCTGCGAGCAGGTAACGCGGCTCGCGCCAGGCCGCCAGCGCGCGCCAGTGGCCCATCGCGCCTGCGTGCGCTGCTGCTGCTGGACTGCTGACGGCAGGAAAGGCACGAGGCGAACTTTGCGCGCCTGGCTAAAGCGGCTAAAATCCACGTCGCCACGCAGTCAAGCGGCAAGCTGTCGCACGGCGCTCAACAGCGGGCTGCGCCGCACGCCAGCTGCTAGTTTATCACAACTGCAAGAGTATACGAGCATCACACTGGCCGCAGCGCGCGCCGGTGATCACGATGGGCGCGCCGCCGCCCGCCGCGCACATATACGCGCCCACGAAGCGCTCCAGCGACGGCAGCTCCTCCTCCGCCAGCGAGCGCCCGGCCGCCAGGGCGCCGCCTGGCAGGCTGCGCAGGTCGAGCTCCTGGTCGCCAGCATCCTGGTCCCCCCACCCTACTCCCTGACCTGACCCTGCCTTTCCTGCACCCGCGCGGCCTCCAGCCGCCCCGCCACCCGAGCAATCGTCCGCCATGGCGCCGCCCTCGGGCCCCTTGCAAGAATCGCCCTGCCCATCCTGCCTGGAAGCTGCCGCCCTCTCACCGCATTCTATCCGCTGGCGCTTCGCGGCGCGCGGGTCTCCAGCGCCACCCGCGCCGACACCAGCGCCGGCTGGCGGCCCCGCGCCCGGCGTGCCCAGAGCGCGCCAGCGCGCCTGCAGGGCGGCCACGGCGCGCAGCACCGCCGGGCGCAGCCGCGGCCCGCCCATGAGCAGCGCGAGATCGCACTCGCGCAGCGCGCTGACCAGGCGGCCCGCCTCGTCCTGCTGCTGCTCGGCCGGCGCCGCCGCCGGCGGCCCGCCCGTGTGCATCCCTGTGGGCGCCGCGCCCAGCTGCGCCGTGCCTGGCTGAGGCGGCGCGGTGGCTGGCACCCCCTGCGGCCATGCAGCCACTGCTGGAGCCGCCGCCGGGATCCCTGTCGCACGCAAGCCCGCGCCAGAGGCCGCCACAGTCGAGGGCAGTGGCGGAGGCCCCGCCTCGCCGGCAGCCGGGGCGGGGGGCGCGGCGCCTGGCAGCCGCGCCTCGTCCGGCAGCGGCGCGCGCAGGGGCTCTGCAGGGCTTGCAGGGCGCGGGGCGCGCACGCGCAGCACAGCCGCGGCGCAGGCCAGGCACGCGAGCGCGTAGGCGTCGCGCCAGGCGGGCGCCGCGTCCTGCCATGCGCCCGTGTGCAGCTTCTCCCATGCCGCCTGGTCAGCGCCCGCCCAGGCGCGCTTTGGTGTGCTGGCAGACGCCAAGGGGTGAGGCGAAACGTTGTCTAGGGAGTGGTGTTAACAACAGTGCGCACTCGCCTGGGCCATGGTGGGCACAGCGCAACTCACACCCACTACATCTTAGCGCGCACACCTAACACGGCTAGCTAAGGAGTATTCTTGTGTCAGATGCAGCACGCTCGTGCAAGGCGAGCAGTGTGGCCCACTTTGTTGCTCTGGCCCGCACCTCCTGCAGGATCTGTGCGCTGGCAACAGCGCCCGCGTGCTCGCCCGTCTGCGCACGTGCACAAATGAGGCAGGTCAGAAGCACAGGACGTGTCATGCGCATGCTCGTTCACATGCAAGCGCATCCCGGCGTGGCGCCCAAGCCCGACAGGATACAGCCATCGTGACTTCACGACCCCTCCTGTGGAACATGTGCTTTGCACGCCACCCATACAAATCAGACCGAACCAAGCGGCAAAACCTCCTGCGCTCAGGTTCTACTGCTGAGTCAGAGCGCATGCAGCAAAGAGGGAATCAGCTGCAGCGGCTGGCAACACACCCCGCTCACTCAAAGGGCTTGCTGAGAGCTGATGGCTTGACAGGCCTCGAGCTCACGCCCTGGCTCTGGCGCATCAGCAGGGGCGCCCACCTGCACGACGCGCAGCGCGCTCTGCACGAGCGCGGTGCAGCCGCGTCCGCCAGCGGCCTCCAGCTCTGCACGGTAGCGAGCGCCCAAGGGCGTCAGCGGCTATCATGGTGCAGGTTGCCTTGGATCCAAATGCACGACACGCAGAGGGCGCTTCCCGCTTCTCAGAGTTCGGTCCCGGTGCTCGCCAAACAGGCTAGCAGCCTGCATGAGCGCGACATGGGTGCTGCTGTCGAATTATTGGGAGCAATATTGTCACACATCCACAAGGCAAGCACACGCGCGGCTCGCCCACCGACGCGATCCAAAGCAGAGCCGCACACGCACTCGCCTCACGCCTGTCCACGAAATGCAAGGCCCTCACGGTTGGTCTCCGCCACCTCGGCCCCAAGGTCCTCAGCCTGCACATGCACTGCAACGCCGTCGCCCATCACGCCGGGCGCGCCACGCACCACCCGGCACGCCGCTGCCCAGAGCAAGGCGCGCACCACGCAGCAGCGGCGCCAGCGCGTCCGGCGCGGCCTGCTCGCGCAGCAGGCCCGCCAGGGCCTCACTGGGCGCGATCGCGCCCGGCGCCGCGCGCGCCGCCCCCCCCGTCTCCATGCCCGCCGCTACCCCCCGGAGCAGCTGCATCTGTCGGCTCTGGCTCATCAAGGCCTGGCGTCGGCCCGTGCGCGCTCCCTGTGGGCTCCGGGACCCGTTCGGCCTCGGCTGTAGGGCCCGAGCCGAGCAGGTTGGCGGCTGGCGCGGCCACGAGCGCCTCCTCCCACTGCAGCAGCCGCTCGCCCGGCGTGAGGCCCTCTGCGGATGCGTCTGCTTTCTCAGTCCCCGCTTCGTGCGGCGCCTCAAGCCCCCCCTCGGCGGCGGCCCCCGCGGCGCCCGCTGGTGCCCCCTCGGGTGCGGCGTTGTCCCCAGGTGCGTCGGAGAGCACAAACTCTGCCGCGTCGGCCGCGCCGGCCGCCAGCTCTGCCTGATCCGCGGCCTCTGCGCTCGCCTCTGCCTGCGTGTTCCGCTCCGCGACGGGCGTCTGCGCGTCTGGCTGCCCCGCCTCGGCCGCGCGGTCCTCCAGGCGCAAGCCGCGCACGGCCGCGGCCACGACCCGCGCGGAGTCGGCCGCGCGGCCGGGCTCGGGCGCGGCCGGGTCGGGCCCCGAGCCGCCGCGCGCCTCGCCGCCGGGCGCGGCGTCCGCCGGCGCGGCGCTTGTCTGCAGCGGGGGGGCTGCGACAGGGTCTGCAGCAGGGTTGAGGCCGGCCGCGCCGCCGCCCGCTGCGACCACGTCGGCTGCCGCGCTCTCGATCGCCTCCTCGACCTCCGTCCCGCTCGGCAGCAGCTCGGCAGCGGCGGGGTGCGCCGCGGCGCCCTGCGCCGACCCCGGCCCTGCGTCCTGCTCGCCCTCGCGCGCACCAGCCCCGTCCTCCGCGGGCGCGGCGGACACAGCAGCCGCGTGGCCGGTCTCGGCAGCGAGGCCCTTTGGCAGCAGGTCGTCGCCTAGCCAGTCGCTCTCTTGCGGCTCAATAGCAACCGCGTGGACGGGCTTGAGCTCGGCCGCACTGGTCGGGCCCGGCTCGGGTACGGAGCTCGAGCTGTTCGCAGAGGGCGGCGCGGCAGTTGCGGCTGCCTCGATCGCAACCTCGAGCTCTGCGGTGCTGGGCAGCGCCGGCTCGCCTGGCACCAGGGGTGGCGCCTCGTCCGCGGGCCGGTGGGCAGCCGCCGGCGGCACTGCGGCGGGCGCTGCGGCCGTGTCTGGCGCTGGGGCAGGGTCTGCTGAGGGTTCAGGGTCTGCCAAGGGTTCAGGGTCTGCCAAGGGTTCACTGGCTGCGCTGCCGCCGTGCAACGCCTGGTCGAGCTCGCCAAAGTCCTCGAGGTCCTGGATGTCCGCCGCCTCGCCCAGAAACTGCACCGCGCGCAGCCCTATCAAGGCCTGAGCGCCTCGCTGTGGAGCCAGCGCGAGCAGCCCCAGGAGGCATCACACGCGCAGCGCAGCGCTCAAGATATAGGCGATGTGCACCAGCCGGCGGCAGGGTGAGCAGCCCCACAAGGGACAGTGAACGAGCATGCGAGGTCGTCTTAGGCTGGCACAAGACCCGAGAGCAGTCGCCAGATAGCTCGCAGACAGCCAGGAGAGGCAGGGCAGCGGTGTGCTCGGACAAGGCAGGCCAGCCTCTGTTGCGCGAGCAAGGCCTTCGTGCAAGTAGCACACCTTCATCAGACACAAGAAAACGTCCACAGTCATGTCACAGGCAGGGCCACAGCACAGGCGTCACCTTGCCGTTCACGTGGAGCTGCGGGAGTGCGCTTTTGCCGCCGCTGTCTCTGAGCATGGCGCTGCGCCGAGCAGGCTCCTCCGCAAGGTCGACCTGTAGGCTTGGCAGAAAGCAGCGTCACCCAGGCTGCACAAGGCGCGCGAGCCAGCAGGGCCGGCAGGCTGCTGGCCACCATGTGGGCACGCGAAGGGGCACACGCCTCCTCATAGCCGACATTCTTGGCTGCCAGCAGCGCCGTGACGTTCCTGATGGCAGTCTTCTGGAAGCGCGTGGATGGCGTGGACGTGGTATACAAGATGACTTTGCCCTGTGATGGGCGTGCTGGCATCGCTCGCCGCCTCGGCCCCTGCCTTGGCACCTGTGCGCCGTCTGCAGATGCTGGGAGTCGAGTGCTCAGTGGGAATGGGAACTGAGCTTGCCGCAGTGCAGATCGGGCACAGTTTCGCCCTGTGCCGGTGCGGCTGGGAGCAGAGGGCCCAGCCGTAGCCCTACTGCTGGCTTGCTACAAAGGTGTGTGTGCACCACTCGCACGAGGCCAGGCTGCGCACAGGCTGGGCTGCCAGCAGGCTGCAGCGGTCGTGAGAGGTGCCACCTGCTGTCTCGTGTTGCACACAGCGCCGGTGTCGCAAGCATCAGCACAGGCATCAGTGCGAGCAATAAGAGCCAGCTCTGAAGGCGGCGTGTGCGCCTGCGGGCGCGAGCGCTGCGTCGGCGTAGCTGATGCCTGGCGCGGCCCAGGCGCGGTCAGTGTCTAGAGGAGCAGCACTTTGCTTGCTAGCGCGCGGCAGCGAGCGCCCGCTGTCAGCGCGGCCGGGTGATGCCCGGTCCCGGCGTGCCCGAGCACGTTGCCTTGTTTGTGTCTGTGCCGCTGCTAGAGGCAGCCGTATGTTCCCGCACGCGGCGCGCAAGCACATACATCTGCCGCGAACGCGATTAGCATGTGAACGCGCGCGCGCCCGCACCCGCGCATGCGCTGGCGGGCGCAGCTGCATAGCCAGGCAACAGAGCGGAGCCGTGCCCTGATGAGGCGGCCTGTGGGGGTCCCCCAGGACGCTGCTGATGGAGCTCACTCCGAACAGCTCGGAAGAAGACGATCTGCTCGACACCGAGGAGCTGGGCGACTACGACGACGACATGGTCACGGACGTGCCGTCGCCGGCGCAGCAGGACCTGTTCCCGGAGAGCTTCCCGAGCGACAAGCTGGAGCACGTCCTGGCCGGGCTCAACCGGCTGCCCAGCTGGGTGGTGTACCCGCTGGAGGTGGCCGAGTGCCTGCACGCGGCGACCGCCATCGCCCGCGAGGGCGACAGGTGCGGCGCTGCAAACGCGCTGCGCGCTGCGCGCGGGCTGCATGTCCCGCACTCTGCCCGTGCATGCCCGTGCGTGGTGCTGTACACCCGCCGGTCGGCGCCGGATGCTTGCGGTTGCCGGTGTCGCAGCAGCCCTGCGCGAGGCATGCGCGCCGAGCGGACACCGACACTGTCGCAGCGGCGCCTGCCTGCTGTTCCCAGTATGTTTTCATATGCTTTTATATGCACGACCGCGAGTCACGGTCACGTTGAGGCCTGTGCCCCGGCGGCGTAGCTGTCGCGCGCCGCGGGCTGCCGAGCACGCTGTGCACGCTGCCCGGGCGCAGGGCGGGCCAGCACGAGCAGGCGCAGGTGCGGCGGCTGATCCGCGACGCGGTGCCCATGGCGTTCGAGAAGTGCTTTGAGGACCGCGCGGTGAGCGGCTGGAGCGAGCGCGTGCAAGCGGACATCCTGTCCGCGGCGGGGGAGCTCGGCGAGCTCACCGTCCTGCGGCTGCACGTGCGCGCCCCTGCCCTGCTCTACACTTCGCCCGCCCGCAGGCATCGCGCCGCCTGCGCGGCTGCGCCCGGGGGGGCGCGCCTGCCCGTGCCGGCCAGCAGCGGCCGGCCGTGCCGCACACGCGCGTTAACCTCCCCATGCTCTGCGTGTCACCGCTCGCCGCAGCCTCTCCGGTTGTGCTTGGCAGCGCGGGGCCTCAGCCCGGCGCTCGCACGCGGCATTCAAGTCACGCGTTCCTGGCGCGGCGCGCGGCGGGCGCGCGCCGAAAGCGCCGGCGGCGCACAGCTTTCGGAGGCGGCGGCCGCCTGCGCGGCCCCGACGGCGGCCGCGCGCGCCGCTGCATGGACTTCTCCTGGGGAGTTGTGATCTGATCATCATACAGGAGCTTGAGTATCCGAGCTTGACGGTTAGAGACATATCCTAAAGAACCCATCTTCAACCCCGTCCAAAGCAGGCAGGCAGGTAGGCAGACCTTGCCGCGCGGCGCCAGGCGCTGCTGGACACGTGCCACTCGCCGGACGAGGAGGGCGAGCTGGAGGAGGAGGCGGCGGTGCTGCTGGCCGCGCTGGCGCTTACGCTCGACCCGGACGCCTTCTTCCACCAGCACAACGCGGCCGTCGCGCAGGTGCGGCTGTTAGGGTTCGCAAACCCTCACCCCGACCCTAAGCATATCCTGTTCTGCCACCAGCACAACGCGGCGCGCGTTCAGGTCGGCAGCCCTTCACACCTGCCTTGCACCCAGCACCCGTCTTCGCTTCAGGCCGTGGAGCCATGCCTTATTTTCAAGATATATTTCTCAATTCAAAGTTCCCACGATCATGCAATCTGCAGGTGCCGCTGGCGGCCGCCGGCGGCCGCGGCGGCTACCCGGGCGCGCCGCCGCGCGGCCAGGCGGCCGACGGCTTCGCGCGCCCGCTCGGCGCGCGCGGCGCGCCGGACGGCGGCGCCGCGCCAGGGGGCCCGGGCGCGGACGTCGAGGCGGTTGGCGAGGAGCGGCACGCCTGGCTCGCGTACCTGCTCAACCGCTTTGGCAGCCGCGGCGGCTTTGACGTGCTCGTCAAGGCGCGCGCGCGCGGGCGCCCCGCGCGCCCTGCCTGCCCGTCCGCCTGGCGTGCCCGCTGCGCCATGGGCGGGGATGCGCTGCGGGCGGCTCCTGGCGCCGACATGCCGACTGCAACAGAGCCTCGTGTGCAGATTGACAGTGCATGTTTGGCTGCTGCGCGCGTCGCCTGCCCGGCCTCTTAGCATGCCCGCTGGTGGCACCCCGCTCAAAAGCCCGCCGCGGCCTTGTCAGTGCTGTCGAGGGCGATGAACAAGCTGCTGCTCCTTAGTCCTACCCTACTGTATCCTAACCCTACCCTGCTGCTCCGCCCGCCAGGTCCTGATGGAGACGTCGCTCCCATTCGGCCTGCTGGACCTGGCGCTCATGCCCGTCGTGCGGGTGCGCCGCGCGCGCGCCCCGCCAGGGTAGGGTAGGGTAGGGCGCCCATTGCCCTGCCGCGCGGGCCGCCCTGCGGCGCCTGCTGCACCGCGCCAGGGCGCAGACGCGCAGCGAGCGCGCTGCCCTGCACTGTCAGTGCAGGGAGGCGTGGCGGCTGTGGCAGATGGTGCGGCGTGTGTAAGTTGGGCAGCACATGCGTGCGCATACAGAGCATGCAGCCGCGCAGCCGCCTGCGTGGCGCACATGTCAGAGCGGATGAGCGCCGCCCACCTTGCCTCGGCGCGCGCGCGCGCAGGCGCTGCCGCTGCTGAGCCATGCGGTGGCGGCGGCGCTGGGGCCGCCCGTGCGCGCGCTGCTGGCACACCTGGACGCCGCTCTGGCGGGCGACGCGGCGGCGCTCAGCGACGGCAGCCGCGACCGCGCATTCTCCGTGGCCAGCCAGCTGCTGCAGAAGTGCGCGCTGGCGCTGATGCGCGCGGAGGGCTCTGCCGCGGCCGACCGCCTGGCGCGCGCCCCGCTCGGAACCCTGTGGGGTCTGGGTCTGGGCAGGCGCGGCGCTTGGGCCCCGCGCTGGCGCGAGCGGAGGGCGCGGCCGCGGCCGTCCGCCCCGCTCACAAATGCATAGGGTCTGAGTCAGTCGGAGCAGGCGCTGCGCTCGGGCTTGGCGCACGCGCTCCGCCCACGTCCCATGGGCTTCAGGCACCGACACGGCCGTCAGAAGCTGCGGCCGCCGGGCGGTGAGCCGGGCAGCGACAGCCGCGCCTGCCCTTCGCGGAGGGGACCCTCGCACCATTTACTGCAGTGCAGCATCCCGGGCCGGGGCGCCGCGGGGCGCCGCCCGCGCGCGGCGCCGACACTGCGCGCGCCGGCGCCAGGTGGGCGCGGTGCAGCGCAACCTGATCGGGCGCCTGCTGACCAACACCACGCTGCACAAGCACATGGCGGCCGCGCGCGAGACGCACGGCCTGCTGCGCTGCGCGCTGGACTTGCGCGACCGGCCGCGGCCGCCGGAGCCCAGCGACGGCGGGAGCTCGATCCGGGCGCGCGACCCTGCCGCCGCCATCCCCTGAGCTCACACCTTCTTTGCACATTGTCGCGCGGTCATAGGCAGCCGCCAGAGGCCGTGCAGGCGGGAGCGAGCTGTCGCTGCGCAGCCTGCGCCGCACTCGTGTTCGCGCAGCAGCCTGCGCTGGGCGAGCAGCGCGCCCGCCCGTCCCCCCCCTGTGCAGGCGCGCAGCGGGCGCACGTCCTGCCGTCCAGAAGCGCTGCGCCCAGGCACCCGGGCGCCCAACCCGCGGCCCCAAGCACGCCCTATTCCCAACGACGCCTCACCCCGACCCTATCCCGCAGGCCCCCGACGCGCGGCCGCGGCGCACGCGCGCAGGCGGCCGTCGCGTGGCTGAACGAGCGCGACGTGGTGCCGGCGCTGCTGCGCGCGCACCTGCACCAGCGCCAGTACATGGACCAGGTGCAGAAGGTGCTGCGCATCCTGGTGCAGGAGGCCGGCCTGGCCGACGCGCACCTGCGCCTGCTCTGGGCGCTGACCGAGAAGGCGCGCGGCCCGGCCGCCGCGCCGCCCTAACCCTGACCTTAACCCTAACCCAGCCTTGCTCAGCGCGCCGGCACGCGTGCAATGCGCAGCGGGGCGCGCGGCCTGGCCGACGCGCACCTGCGCCTGCTCTGGGCGCTGACCGAGAAGGCGCGCGACCGGGCCGCCGCGCCGCCCTGGGGGCCTGCCCTGCCCTGCCCTGCGCAAACTGGCACGTGCGCGGGGCGTTCTTTCTTTACGGAAGCAAAAAGAAAACTCTTAGGATTGTAACCCTTTTCCAAAAGGATACACGCGACAAGGCGCTCAGCCTGGCCACCGTGCGCGCGGGCCGGCGCTGGGCGCCGGCCAGGTGGGCACGCGTTGGCGCTCGCGTGTCCTGGGCCCCAGGGCTGCTTGCTGGGCGGAGAGCGCATCTCGGCCCAGGTCGTGGTAGGACGCCATACGGGCGCAGACCAGGGTGGCGCGCCTGCGGGCCCGCCAGCACGCGGCTGCCGCGGCCAGTCCTGCGGGCTGCCTGCCGCGCTCTGCGGACACGCTCTGCGGACAGGCCCAGCACCGCGAAGGTTAGCACCGAAGGCGTGCTCAGCCGGCGGCTGGGCGGCGCAGCCGTGCGGCAGTCCAGCGCCGGCGCATGTGCGATGGCAAAAGCGTCCGCGCGCGCGCAGGCGGACACGCACGAGGCGGTGCAGGTCAACGTGTGCGCGCTGCTGGGCGAGCTGGCGCCGCAGCTGGGCCCGGCGCAGCTGGAGCTGCTGTTCCAGCACTTTGGCGCGGCCGGCGCCTGGCCGGCGCCCATGGCGCTGCGCGCGACCGACCTGCTGCTCCTGCTGGCCGTCAAGGACGAGGAGGCGCGCGCGCAAAGCCCTGGGAGGGCTTTTGCGCCGGTCTTTGCGCCTCAGAGATGTGCCACTGGGGCCTTGCAGGCTGCTGCTGCATAGCCCGGCGTGCAGGTGTGCACCTGACTGCTCCGCGGGAGCTGATCGGGCTTGCCTGCTTGCGCCGCAGCGCGCGCGCGGTGGCTGGATCATTTGCTGTGCGGGCCGCTGTGCGTCACCGGCACGCAGCCAACGGTGTGCCGGCGCGCGCAGCTGCGCATGGGCCCGCGCGTGGTCGGCCTGCTGTGGGAGCTGACCATGGCGCCGGGCGCGCCGCCGGAGGTCGCGCGCGGCTCGCAGCTGGTCGGCGCGCTCATGGCGTACGCCTGCCGCGGCGCTGACGGCATCGCGCTCGTCTGGGACTACCTTGGCCGCTGCGTCGCGCAGGCGCGCCGGCCGGCCTTCGCTCGCCACACCCTAACCCTTAACCCTGTAGCGGGGAGGAGCCGCGAGCGCCCAAGTCGGTGGCGTTGTGCGGTAGGGCCGGCGCCGGACCGCGCCTCCTCGCCGCCTGTGGGAGCCCAATGCGCGCGCGCCGGCACGCCCTGTCGGGAGTGCCCGGCGCTGCACAGAGAGTGCCGCAGCCTGGCGCGGCGCGTACCCAGGTTGGGGCGCCGCGCGCATGCAACCACACTGAACAACGACCTCGAACCTGACCCGGGCGGCGGCGCCGGCCGCGCGCAGGTAAAGGCGAACAAGGGCGCGGCGGCCGCGCTGAAGGTGCTGCAGCTGCTCATGGGCCAGCTGGCGCGGCAGAAGCTGGCGCAGCAGCTGGAGGTGCAGGTGCGTCGGCAGGGTCACCCTGGGGTTCTGCTACCCCACTTGATATGCAGGGGCGGCGGCACCGTAATTGGGTGGGATCAGGACTGGGATGTTGCGTGCCATGCTGGTGAGCTGGTTGCTGGGTTGGGTGCCGGCCGTGCCGTCTGTCTTTCTGCCAAGGTTGCCGACAGAGCGCTCCTTTGGGAGGTGCAGGAGGCCATGCTGCGCATGGAGAAGACCTACAACCTGCAGGAGGTCGTCATCGGCAGCCTGGAGGCGCGCGCCCGTGCCCGGCGCCGCGGGGCAGGGAGCCCCGCGGGGCTGGCCGGCCCGAGTGCCCATGCCGCCCTGCGAGCTGCGGGCGGCGCTGGCCTGGATGCAGCCCACCCTGCTGGGGCGCGCACGCCGCACTGATTGCTCCTGGCGCCTGCCGGGACGCGCGCGTGGGGCGCCGCGACGGAGCGTCGCCGTCGCCGGCGGGCGTGCTGTCGCGAAGATGGTAGGGCGAGTTGGGCGGGGGTCTGTGGTTAGGGTATAGGGTATAGGGTATCTCAAACACCCCCGGCGGTCTGGTGAGGCAGGGCGGCAGCGCGCAGGTGGCCGTGGGCGAGCGCCGCGCGGCCGGCGCGGCGCCGCAGGCCGGCCAGGACTGGCCCGCGCAGTACCTCAACTTCCTGACCTCGCTCGCAAAGACCAGCAGCCAGCCGCTGCAGCTCGTGCACCTGAAGCGGTGCGCGCCGGGCGCCCTCTCCTCCGTCCCGGCGGCACTGCGCAGCGGCGCCCAGTAGCCGCGCGTTCACCGTGGTGCACAGCGCCGTCCGCTTCCTAGTTGCAACCCCAACACTCTACCCCGAGCACTACATGAGCTGAGAGTCCGGCTCCGGCCTCAGCTCCGGCTGCGGGGTCCGAATGAAACACGGGGCGCGCGCGGCAGCGTGTGGGCGTGCTCCCTAGATGTAAGCCGATGGAGGTAAAAACACTACTTGGACCACAGAGACCGCAGCTGCAGCCGACCGTGGGGGCCGCGCGCGCAGCGTGTGGGCGTGCCTGGTGGACCCGGCCATCTTCCCGGACGGCGGCCAGCGGCGGCACCTGTTCGAGCTGCTGCGGCACTGCGAGGCGGAGGGCCTGCTGGGCGCGGCGGACACGGCGGCGCTGCTGCGCGACAACTTCCTCGCGCTCGACCCCGGCCTGCTCGACGCGCACGCGTACCAGTGCCTGGAGCAGTTCGTGGAGCAGGCGCGCGGCGCAAATATAGGGTTAGGGTGGCCGGCCCCGCCGGCCGCGCCCAGGGCGCCGCGCGGCGGCTCGCCCTCGGGGCGCCTGCACCGCCGGCCTGTCGGGCTGCCCCTGTCAAGCAGTGCTGCCGACTGAGTCAGACAGGGGCCTGCCGGCTGGAGAGCCCCGCTGGCCCGTCCCCGCGCTAACCGACGTGCATGCGGTGCAGGGTGATGCGCAGGCCCGTGGCCGGGAGGGAGGCGCAGAGCATGGGTCAAGGCCTTGCCCTAGCCCTAGTTCTGGCCATAAAACAGCCCTTATTACCGAGCGCTGCAGGTCGGCGTGTGGGAGGGGAAGCTTGAGGAGGAGGCGCGGCCGGTGGACGAGTTCGGGACGCAGGAGCAGCGCGCGCGCTACCTCACCCGCGACCTAAACGTCACGGGTGCGACGCGCGCGGCGCCCCTGCCTCGCCCGGCCTCCCAGCATCCCGCCCGCGCATGCGCGTCG
>JAABUV010002093.1_pt1 | contig 27796 bp, 23 predicted proteins | sample 5559971 | NCBI WGS metagenome assembly JAABUV01 (sample SAMN10711881, study PRJNA513362) | rock metagenome | isolation source: Antarctica rocks | place: Antarctica: Victoria Land, Knobhead nord | collected 2015-12-19
GCCGCGCGCGCTGCGGCCCGACCCAGGCGCGCCCGTCGACGCCGCGCGCTTTCACTACAAGGGCCGCAGCGCGCGGAGCTTTCACTGCAGCGGGCCGTAACACAGCTCTGCCGCCGGCGGCCGGCCATGGCGACGGGGCGCCGGCGGCGCGGCCACAGCAGGCAGGCACATGGGGCGGCAGCAGCATGAGGGTGTCACGAGTCAGGGAGTTCGTGATGTGTGCAGGCGGCCGGGGTGCGGGCGCGCCTCTCGCACGCGAACGGCTTGTTCTTGAGCAGCAGGCGCGCGTGCGGCAGCGCGGCCAGGATGCGCGCCCACAGGCGCAGCACCTCTGGCGTCACCTTGGCCAGCGCGTTGAACGAGCCGAACGTCACAAAGCCTGCGCCCGCGCGGCCGGCCGCATGGGCGCCCGCCCGCGCCCGCCGGCCGCACCTCCAGGGCGCGCTCGGGTTCTTGTCAATGTTGCGGAGGCGCAGGCAGCGGGCAGCGGGCAGCGGGCAGCGGGCCTCCCTGCTGCACGCCTGCCGCCCAGACTCTGGCCGCGGTGCGCGCCCGCGGCGCGGGCGGCCCCGCCGCGCGCGCACCGTGCTCGAGCGCGGGCAGCGGCGCGACGGGCGGCGCGTCGGGCGCGGGCGTGTAGCACAGGAAGCAGCCCGGCAGGCGCACGAGCTCCTCCGCGAACGTCTGGCCGCTGCCGGGCGCGTCCGCCGCCGCGTCCGTCAGCCGGTAGTCCACCGCGGCCAGGCCCGTCGAGTTGGGGTACCCGATCCAGGTCACCTGCGCGCGGCGCTAGGGTAGGGTCGGCCGGTGCATCCCTCGTCCCGCCGCCCCGCTCCCGCGGAGGGTGTCGCGGGGCGCCGGGCAGCGGCCGGAGCGCGCTCGCAGGTGGCTGGACGGACGGCCCGGCCGGCGCCAGGGCCTCGCCAATCTCGAGCTGCTGGGCGGGCGGCCCGGCTGGCGCGCGGCGCCCTTGTCGGGCGCGCGGCGCGGGCGCGGGGCGCGCCTGCACGGGCGCGGGCCGCATGGCGAGCGCGCCCAGGCGGTTGCCGGCGGTGTGGCCGGTCAGCTCCACCAGCACGTCGCAGCGGTCCGCCCGCACGCGCGCCGCCAGCTCCGCCTCCGCCAGCTCGCCCACCTGGCCGCGCGGTCGCGCGCGCGCCTGGGGTTCGCGCTCATTCTGATCTGACTCACCTCATCTGAGGCGCCGCTCGCCAACGGCGCGCCGCGCACGCCCAGCGACTCTGTTGCGGCAAGCGGTAAAGCGTGAGCAAGCAGCAACGGCACCCTGCCGCACCTCCATGATCCGTCCATGTTCAAGCAGCAGGCTTCGCGCTGCAGGGCCTGCGAGCCTGCCGCACCATGCGGCAGCAGTGCAGCCGCGCGGGCGCACCTCATGCCAGGCGCCGCCTGCCGCGGCCACGGCGGCGCGCAGGCGCGCGGTCTTGGCATCGGCCCGGGGCACGCAGCTGTACACAATGTGGCGCACCCTGCGGGCCCCGCGGCACGCCGTCGGCGCGCAAGCAGGCTGTCGCCCATGCCGCGCTGCTTGGCTGGCAGACAGCTGCTCACATCCGTGCGCGTGTGCGACCAAAACAGCGAACGGCGACAGCGGCCTCCCACACGTGGGTCAGCCCAGCGCCCGCACGCAGCTGAAACGCCCGGGGCCGCAGCGCCCCGCCGCAGCTCCGCTGCGCGTTGCGCAGCCCACCCCGCGCGGGCCCGCCCGCCACCTGGCGCGCGCCTGGCCGGGTTGTGCAGCGCGAGCGGCGCCTCTGCAAAGTAGGACACCGAGTGCGTGAAGAGGTCCGGCGAGACGTAGCCGACGACGAGCGGGCGGCCGGGGCGCGCGTCCACGTCGCCGCGCGCCAGCGGCGCCAGCGGCGCGTGCAGCCGCTGGAACGCCTCGCCCCTGCGCGCGCCGCGCGGCGCGCGGGTCACGCCGGCCACAATGCGCGCGCGCGTGTGCGCTGCACGCGCGCCCTGGCCGGCAGCTAGCGCGGCAGGCGCGTCCGCAGTCCTGGCAGCCAGCGTGCGCATCTCACAGACTTACCACTGCTAGGGAGCAACGCACCCTGCACATGCCCGGTGCAGCAGGGGCCTGTACGCAGGCGGACGCTGCGAGGCACACACCAGACACACACGCTTTTGCAACGAGCTCAGCGCAGCATCCCCGCGCCCCCCATATCCTGGTTAAGCGGAGGCGTGCGCTGCGGCGCGGGCGCGCGCCACTGCATGTGCGCCGCGCACACCACCGGGTCGTCGCCCGGCAGGATGTAGTTGAGCGCCAGCAGCCGATTCTGCCCCGCATTGCGCGAGCCGGGCGCCAGCTCCAGGCAGCGCTCATAGCTGGCAATGGCCTCCTGCGCGCGGCGCGCGCGCGGGTCAACGCGCCGAGCTGACCCGCGCCTCTGGGCGTGTGCAGCAGGGCGGCGCAGCAGCGGGGCCGGGCAGGGACGGCCCGCGCGCGCAGCATTCGGCAGGGGGGGGAGCGGCGGGCGGGCGCGCGCGCGCCTGCATCGCGCCCACGTCCCGCTGCAGCACGCCTGCGCGCGAGCGCGTGGGGTTACTGGCGCGGCGCGGCGCGGCGCGTCGGGCTCGCGCACGAGGCGGGCGCGCGCGCACGCAGTAAGGCAGGCAGCGAGCGCGCACACGCGCGGGCGCCAGGGGGGCGCGCCCAGGTTGTTGTGCGCCTCGACGTAGTCGGGCGCCGCCGCCAGCGCCGTGCGCAGCAGCACGAGCGCCTCGCCCACGTGCCCCTGCGGCCGGGCGGCGCGCGCTCAGGGCGCGGCCGGACGCGCGGGGCGTCCTGGGTGGGGGCGCGGCGGCTTTGGCGCGCCTGCGCGGTCAGCACGACGCCCAGGTTGTTGAGCGCCTGCGGGAAGTCAGGCCGCAGCTGCAGCGCGCCGCGGTAGCACATGGCCGCGCGCTCCAGGTTGCCCGCGCCGCGCTGCAGCACGCCCAGGTTGTTCCAGGCCTCCGCGCAGCCCGGCGCAAAGTGCACGGCCAGCTCGTACAGGTGCACCGCGCGCGCGGCCAGCCCGGCCTCGGCGCACGCGACGCCCAGGTTGTACAGCGCGTCGCCGTGGCGCGGCGCGAGCGCGAGCGCGCGCTCGTACAGCGCGATCCCGGCAGCCCGGTCGCCGGCCAGCTTGACGCGCGTGCCGAGCTCGGTCAGCGCGATGGCCAGGTTCTGCTGCACGACGACCAGGTTTGGCGCCGCTGCGAGCGCGGCCTCGTAGCAGCCGACCGCGGCGTCCAGGCGCCCGGCGTCGCGGTGCAGCACGCCCAGGTTGCAGTGCGCCTCGGCGTAGCCGGGCGCCGCCGCGACCGCCGCCTCAAACAGCGCGGCCGCGCGGGTGAGGTCGCCGCCCTCGCTGGCCACGACGCCGAGGTTGTAGAAGGCGGGCGCGTAGGCCGGGCACGCAGCGGCGGCCTCCTCGTACAGCGCGACGCCGGCCGCCGGCCGGCCGCCCAGCTTCAGCTGCGTGCCCAGGTCGGTGAGCACGACGGCGAGCGCGCGCGCGGCGGCGGCGTCGCCCGGCGCCGCGGCGGCCGCGCGCCGCAGCGCGCCGGCCGCGTCGGGCAGCAGCGCGCAGGCGCGGTACAGCGCGCCGAGCGCGCCCAGCGCGTCCGCGTGCCCGGGCGCCGACGCCAGCGCTGCCATCAGCGCCGCGTACGCCTGCGCCGCCCCGCCGCGCACTCACTTCGTGGGCCCTGCGGCCGCTTTGCAGCCAGCACCAGAGGCTCCACATGTACGCACGAGCCCCGCGCACGCCGCGCCTGCATGGGGTCCCATGGCCCCAGCCCGGGGCAGGGCAGGGCGGCGTTGGCAAGCGGCGCTGCGGCGCTGCCCGCGCCCGCCTACGCCCGCGACAGGGCATGGGCTGCACGTGCTGCGTGGGGCTGCGGCGGGGCTGGGCACGCGCGCGGGCCGCCGCACCTCAGCCCTGCTGCCCAGCGCGGCGAGGCACTGCCCGCGCAGGCACGCCACGTCGGCATCGCAGGCGGCGCGGCTGGCAAAGCCGGCGGCGGCCGGCCGCCCGGCGTCCGCTGCGTCCACCTGCGCCAGCGCCTCGCCCGCGCGCCCGCGCGCCAGCAGCAGCCGCGCCAGCACCAGCGCGCGCCGGCGCCGCTCGGCTGCCGGCGCATCCGGCGCCGCGGGCGCGCCCGCCGCCCCCGATGCCTCCGCGTCGGGCGCTCGCTCGGTCCGGGGATCCAGGAGCGCCACGCTGCCGCCCGGGCCGGCGACGGCGTCGCCGTTGGCCAGCGTCAGCGCGTCAACGCCCGGCGGCCGGCCGCCGGCGCCGGGCGCCCCTGGGCGGCCGCGCTCGGGCGCAGCCGCGCCGCCCGCGTCCCCGCGCCCGCCGACGCGTGTGCAGGCGGCTGCCGCGCCGCCGTTGCATGCGCTGGGCCCGGTGCCGGGCGCCTGCGCTGGCGCGCCTCGCGGGTCAGCGCCGGGCCCCCGTTCGCCCGGGCGTGGGCGCCAATGCCCCGCCCCTCCAGGCAGGCAGCGTGCCCGGCACGCCCTGTGCCGTCAACAACAGGTAGCTATTGTGGAGCAATCAGCCAGGTGCCTGCGGGCGCACACCTCAGGCGTCTCCTCGCAGCACATTGCTCGCACACGTGCATTGCGCAGCGGCGCCCCTAGCAGGCCCTGACGCGCCCAACCGCGCGCCCCCGGCCCCTGCGCTCCACGCTCGGCTGCATTGGCTCTGGGCGTACGCGAGGGGGCCGAGCAGAGTCGTCATGCCCTGCAAACTCGGCAGCCCAGCCAGGGTTGCCCAAGCATCGGGCCTTGGACATGAGCTCGAGAGTGACGAGCTCCATCGGCTGCAGGTCCACATCGAGGCTAGCACAACAGAGGTCCAGAGGCGCCGCGTTGCGTGTCGCAGGCCCCGCCTGCGCCGCGGCAGGCCCCGGCGCGCGCCGGGGCGCCCGGCCGGCGCGCGATGGTCACCGCGCAGTCGCTGGTGGCCAGCATCAAGGGGCAGAGCAGCACGCCGGACGCGCTGGTCGAGACGCTGAAGCTTGCGGAGGGCAGCCTGGCGAACCAGGGCCTGGTCACGCAGGCGCTGGCGGCGCTCGACCCCGTCCAGCACTCACTCGGCTACCTCGTCATGCTGTGCGCCCCCGCGGCTGCTGCCGCGGACGCGCCGGGCAGCGCGCGCGATCGGGCCCCCGCCCGCCGGCGCTGACGCGCGCCGCGCTGGGCGGCAGGGAGGCGCGCGGCAGCGCGGCCAACCTGGACGTGCCAGCCTTTGTGGAGGCTGCGCTGCCGTTCGTGCAGGTGTGCGACGAGCGGCAGGTCCGCGCCGCGCCGCAGAAATGTGCGCGCCCCCCGCCTGCCCGCTGCGCGCAGCTGGCCCGCAGCCCGCACCGCGCTCGCGCGCTGACGGCGGCCACGCCGCGCGCGCGCAGTCGTCAGCCTGTGCCGCATGCTGCGCGAGTGCCTGCAGGGCCAGAACCAGGTGCGGCGCGCGGTGCTGCCGCTGCGGATGGCGCTCGCGAAGCTGGCGCCGTCACCGGAGGCGCTCACGCCGCTGCACGCCGAGCTGTTCCAAGCGTGCGCGGCCCCGGCGCTTGGTGCAGCCGCCTGCCCCCGCGCGCGCCCCGGTGCCTGCAGGTTCACCAGCTTGCTGGCGTGCCGCGGCCCTCTCGAGCCTCAGTGCGTCCCGCACGCCGTCTCTGCGGCACCAAGTGGGCGCGCCGGCATCGCGGCGGGCGCGGCGCAGCGCAGCCCTGACCGGGCGCGGCCGCGCGCAGGTGCCTGCTGGCACGCACGCTGAACGCGGCGGCGGGCGTGCTGGACGCGGAGGTGCTGGAGGTGGACCCAGCGCGCACCGCGTCCACCGCGCGCGACTTCCTGCTCTACTGCTACTACGGCGGCATGGTGCACGCCGGTGCGCGGCGCGCCGCGCCGCCCCGCCCTGCGGCGCACGCACCGAGGCGGCGCGCCTGCCGGCTCTCGAGCGCTCGTCATACGCCGCGCGATGCGCCCGGCGCTCTGCCGCGCGGCGCGGCCGCTGCAGCGCGCAGGCGCTGCCTGAAGAGCGCGCCCGCCCGCCGCTTCCAAAGCGGGCCGGCCATGGCCTCCTGCGAGCCCGCTGCGCTTGGCGCGGCCCGGCGGGCGGCGTTGCCCGTGGGCTCACCGGGCCGGTGTGATCGGAGGGCGTGGGGGTCCCGCGCGCGCCGTGACCGGCGGCCTGCCCCAAGCCTAGCACCTCTGCGGGGCGGGCCGCGCTGACGGGCGCGCGCGCCGCGCAGGGCGCAAGGCGTACGCGCGCGCGCTGGGCCTCTTCCTGCACGGCCTCACCGCGCCGACGCAGGTGGTGAACGCGATCACGGTCGCCATGTACAAGAAGTATGCGCTGGTGTCGCTCATCCACGCGGGTGCGGCCCAGCCGCGCGGCGCGCGCACGCAGGCCGCCCGGCGCCCCCGGGCAGACGGCACTGCGCAATACTAGAGTGCGAGGCGCGGGCGCCGGACCCACAGGGCAGCAGCTGCTGGGAGCGCCCGGAGCGCCCGCATCCATGCCGACCAAGCAGGGTCCGGGGGTTGCAGCTGCGCAAGCCTGGCTGCATGCCCATGAGCACGCCGCTCATTGACGCCTGTGGAAGCGCCCAGCTCGCGCAGCTGGCGGGCACGAACACGGCGACGACGCTGCGCGCGCTGCGCGGCGCCAGGCGAGGTCCCCGCGCTGCCCAAGTACACCGCGACGGCGGTGTCGCGCTGCCTGAAGGCCGAGGCCGGGCCGTACCAGGAGCTGGCGGCCGCGTACGCCAAGCCGGCCGCCGAGCTGCAGCGCGTCGCGGCGCAGCACCAGGCCGCCGTCGCCGAGGCGCGGCCCGCGGCGGGTCTGCCTGCCCGCCGGCACTTTGCTGGATAACTTACCGTGTCACGTCGTTGCTGGGACGGGAGAGCCCGGAGGCTGCAAAAGCTCCCTTTCACCCTCGGTAAACTGAGACGCGCCACCATGACGCATGCCCTTGGCAGCCCTGAGTTGGCGAGCCGCGCGGCGCTGCATACAGCTGTGCTGAGGGCCGCAGTGTAAGCGCGCCTGGCGGGCGCGGCCCGCTCACCGGGCGCGTGCGCGCGCGCATGCGCAGGACGGCAACGCGGGCCTGCTGAAGCTGGCGCTGGCCGTGCACGCGATGCGCGCCATCCAGCGCCTGACGCAGACCTACATGACGCTGCCGCTGGCCGCCATCGCACATGAAGCAGGCCTGGCGTCGGCTGAGGAGGCGGAGCACTACCTGCTGCGGTGCGTACCCTTTCGCCTGACCCTAGCCCGCCGAGGCCCGCCCGGGGCGTCGCCCGGGCGCACCCCGGCAGGTCCGCGTGACGAGGGCTCGCCTGCCACGGTGCACGCGCCGGCGCGCGCGACCCGGCGGGCACAGGAGAGACCGGCCGGGTTGGCTCCACGCCCCGCCTGTCGCGCTCGACGGCGGGGAGCTGCAGCGCGCCCGGGGCCCACGCGCGGCGCGCGCGCCAGGATGGTGGACGCGGGCGACATCTTTGCGCAGATCGACGCGGGCGTGGGCATGGTGCGCTTCCTGGAGGACCCGGAGACGTACGACTCTGCGGCCGCCGTCGCGCGCATCGACGACGCCGTGCAGCGGTCCATGGCGCTGTCGCAGCGCCTGCAGGCCGCCCACCGCGCGGTGCGCGCCCGCGCCTGCCATGCCAGCCGCTTCGAGCGACGCAGCGCAGCTGCAGGGGCAGCCTTTGGGGGGTGTCAGGTTCGGTTGCACTTGCGGGGCCGCTTGCTTGATTGCATATGCCCTGCACGGATGCTACCGTGGCCCACATGCGTGCTTGCAGAGGCGTGCTCACTTGTACGCATGGTGGCGCGAGACGCACATGCACAGGCGGGCGCATCTTGATAGGGCTGCTCGATCGCTGCAGTGTGTTGCACATTTATGCGGATTTCAGCCATGAGTGAAGCGGAATCAGGTGCTATATCACCTGGGTGGCCCGCCGGTGTCATGCAGGCCGCCAAAGGGGGTGCAAACCGAGGCGCAGGTGTCGTCGGACCGCGCGTACCTGGCCAAGCAGCTGGCCAAGGAGCGGCATACGCGCTACGATGACGCGGGCGACCTGGGCGGCGAGAGCCAGATGGCGCCCTACCCTTTCTTCTGACCCCGCGGCGCTGTGGCGGCCAGCTGAATGCAGAAACGGGTCGTCACTCTGCACCTCTGCATGCTGCCTCTCTCGACCTCTGCACGCCTGAACCTGCCTCCACCCATGTGTTTGCCTTCCCAAACAGCTTGTCGGTCTGCATCGCGCCCCATCTAGGAACTGCTGTGTGAACATGCAAAGCGTGCTGCCTAAACCGCTGTGAGCTGCCTGTGCTTGCTTGACGGGCCTGTACTGTTACATGGTCACCCCTGTCTTGATGCCCGCACAGTGGTTGTCGCAACGAAGGGGCACCCCTTACTAGCGCCTGAGCTACAGTCACAAGGAAAGGCGTTGGGCATGGAGTACTGCTCGGCGGGGCCTGCGCCTTAACCTGACACTCATCATCGCGGACATGCCAACAGACACATGATTCGCATGCCCTGACACACAGCGAGCTCCCCGAAACGCAGCAAGCTCAACAAGAGAGACAGACAGATGCGTGTCGCACGCCGCCCCTAGCCGCGTGTCGCACGCTGCCCCTGGCTGGGCGGCAGGAACCCTCTTCGGCCACACCCGCCCGCGCCCGCGGCCTCACTTGTTGAGCCAGATCTGCGTCTTCTTGGTGCGCGCAATCTTCTTCTGCAGCTGCAGCAGGCCGTACATGAGCGCCTCCGCGGTCGGCGGGCAGCCCGGCACGTAGATGTCCACGGGCACGATCCGGTCGCAGCCGCGCACGACCGAGTACGAGTAGTGGTAGTAGCCGCCGCCGTTGGCGCAGGAGCCCATGCTGAGCACCCACCGCGGCTCCGGCATCTACGCGAGCACACAGCCGTCAGCGCTACGCCGCTGCCGGTATGTGAAGTGCGGCGCCACATTAGCGCAGCCGCCACAGAGCAACGCCGCCGCCAGGCACCAAGCACACGCCGCAACCTCCCGATAACAGGCCCGTCCTGTGGCGTACCAATCTTGAGGCTACAGGCAGCCAGCACAACCACACGACAGTGCAGCCCCTTGCTCCTGGCGGAGAACGCGGCTGCACAGCGACCTAGCATTGGCGGGACTGCGCCATACCAGCAGCACGCCCTGGCGACACTTGCCCACAGAGCAGGAGCAGCTGTGCACTTGTAGGAGCACGCGCAAAGTGCGCCCGCACCTGGTCGTACACTTTGCGCAGCGCAGGCGCCATCTTGTTGGTCAACGTGCCGGCCACGATCATGACGTCGCTCTGCCGCGGGCTGGGCCGGAAAATCATCCCAAACCTGTCGAGGTCGTACCGCGCAGCGCCGGTGTGCATCATCTCCACTGCGCGGCCAGCCCCAGGACGCACCTCAGCCCCCCTGACGCGCCCGCCCCATGCCCGCCGCTGCCAACAGCGCCGCTGCCGACGGCGACCCAATAAGCGCAAGCAGCCTCCCCTGTGACCACCAGCGCGCCCGGCACAGAGCGCAGGGCACGCGCACGGGCAACACACACCAGGTCGGAGGCACGACGCAGGGGCCCGCACCCGCGCAGCACGCCAGGCCGAAGGTCATGGGCCACATCGAGCCCTCGCGCGCCCAGTTGAGCAGCGCGTCGACCTTCGAGACCACATACTCTGCAGCGGGCGACGCGTGCGCAGGCGTGGACGTGGACACGCCCCGCGCGGCCAGCACCTGGCTGGCGGGCGCCAGCGCTGCCAGGTCCTTGAGGCCGCGCGCCAGCGGCGCGCCGGCCTTCAGAAGCTGCTGGCTCATACTGAGGTCGAGCGGCACAGGCGCTCGCGCTCGAGCTGCGTGCTTTTGTGTGTGGACGCTGGGTGCAGGGTGTCTGCCGCTCAGGCTACAAGTATAACAGCGTCTGCGTCGGCCTGCTCTCAGAGTATCCAGGTAGTTTTCCTTGGTTGAAAGCAACGTGGAATCAGAGAGATACCCCCAGAACCACCCTGAGATCAACCCCAACTACATGGCTCCAGCTTCATCAATGTGTAGCAAACAATGATCAATACTCATCATATATACTCATTAATTCATCAATGTAGCAATACCGTCACGTGCACGCCGGCCTGCAAGGCTGGCCGCGCTGGAACCACTCCCGGGCTAGCATGAGCACCCCAGCCGCGGAAGGCCGGGCGCGCACGCGCGCGGGGACCCCGGCGAGCGGCGCTTGAGGATGCTGCCGGGCGTGTCGCCGGCAAAGCGCCGGCGCAGCGCCTTGAGCTGCCGCCACTCGTCCTCGAGCAGCGCGACCAGCGCGCGCGCGGCAGCCTCCCCGTGGCAGCACACCAGGCGCTCCGCCACCTGCGCCCCAGCAGCCCGCCCTGCGCTCAAGCAGCGCTGCGTGCTCGCCCGCCGCCCCCTGCTCCTTCAAGCTAGCCTGCTGCGCCCCGGTCGCGCTGGTGGCAGGCGAGCAGTGCATGCCGACCGGCTCCCCTCCTGAGCAGCGCGTCGTCCGCTTCTATCCTGTGAAAAGCAGCACAGGGCCGCGCGCCTGCGCGTATCGTGCTCGCGCCGCGGCGGCCGCCGCCGGCGTCAGCTCCAGGCCGTTGAAGTCGAGGGCGGCCCAGGCGGCGCCGGCGTGCCAGCTGCGCGCCAGCTTGCGGTTGTGGTAGCCCTCGCGGAACTCCTGCTCCAGCGCGTCCGCGCAGGCCTGCGTGCAGTAGGGTTAGGGTGACCCGTGGGGCCGCCGGCGCACGCGCGTGACGGCCACGCCAGCCGATCAGCAAGTGGTCATCGTGGCTGCTATCGGCGCAGCGGCACAGGCCCGGCCGGGCCCCGCATGCGCGCGCGACCACACAGCACCAGCAGCGCCGCTGGTTGGTGCGCACCGCCGGGCGGGGCCAGGCCGCGGCGGCGCTGCTGCGGCCCCCGCTGCGCTCGGCTGGGCGCTCGTACGTCAGCCGGCGCACCAGGTCGCGCAGCAGCGGCGCGGCCTCCTCATGGTTCCCGCTCGGGCCGCAGCCACCGCGGGCGCCACCCCCGGGCTCAGCCGCCCCGCCAGGCATGGCCGCGGCGCAGGGCCGCTCGGCGTTGGCGCCCGCCCAGGGCTGCAGCGGCGCCAGGCGCCGTGGCGAGCCGCTGGGCGGGCCGGGCCCGGGCGCACAGGCTGTCAAGCATGGCGACGGCGGCGCCCACGCTTGCGGCGCAGGGCTGGGGCGCTCGCGCTGCGGCGTGGCCGGCCGCTTGGCGGCCAGCCCCTGCGGCGGCGCCTCCGCGCACAGCGGCAGGCTGAAGCTGACCTGCGCGCCCTGCGGCGCGTCAGCAGGCCTACCGGAGGGCGCTCTGTTCGCTATGGGCCAGGGCCGGCGGCGTGCCAGCATCCTGCAGGCTGCCAGAGTTGGCACTCCCTCGCATGCGTGGCTGGCACTGGTAAAGTGAACAGAGGCCGGCAACCGGGCGCGCCCGCCGTGCGTCGCAGCTGCTGGGGCGCGCGCGCTGCGGCGCGCCGGCCACGCTGCAGGCGGGCGCGCTGGCCGCGGCGCCGCAGCCGGCCGCCGCGCTGTGCGGGCGCGCCTGGCCGGGCGCCGGCGCGAGCGCGCCGAGCGCCCGGCGCGCCGATGACCAGCGGACCAGCCTGGCCGCGCAGCACCGAGGCGTGTGAGCACATGCGCGGGACCGCCCGGCCGAGGACGCGCTGCTTCAGCAGGCGCCTCGGCGCAGAGGGCCAGGTTATCACCTGCCGCTCGCAGATGATAGCCAGCAGCGCATGGCCGGGTCTCCAAGTGCGTTGCTCGCCCGGCGCTGCCCCGCCGGCGGCACACACCCGCCCACTGTCGACGGCCTGAGCGGGCCGGCCGCGTGCCTGGTGGGCAGTGGCGGCCGGTGCGGCAGCCGTGCGCCCATGCACTCTGGCGCGCGCCCCGGCCCGCCCAGCTCCAGTGCCGCGCATGCGCCCGCCGCCGCGCCTGGGGCGTCGCGCGCGCCGGGCAGCCACCGGGCCGGCGCCTCGCCGGCGCCGGGCAGGGCGGTGGGCGAGCGCGCCATGCCGGCGCCGCGCGCCGCCCAGTCGGGGCGGCGGGCGCCGGCGGCCGAGCCCGCCTCCTCTAGCGCGGCCAGCAGGCCCGCCGGCGCGGACGTGGTGCGCCGCGGCAGCACAGCCGGGCCGCCCACAAAGGTGCCGGGGCGCGCCGGGGGCAGCGGCGGCGCTGCCGTCGCGGACGGCGGGCACAGGGGCGCGCGGCTGGCAAAGCACGGCGGGTCGCGGGCCGCGGCGCGGTCGCCAGCCCCAAGGAACGGCGTCGCGTCATTGTCCCGGCCAGCTTGCGGGGGCGCTCGGGCGGGCAGGGGGGGCGCGCGCCGCCAGGGCAGCGCGCACGCGAGCGCCTGCGCGCGCGCGCGGCGCCTGCTTGGGCGCTGGAGGGCGCGAGCACGCGGCGCATGCGCTGCTCGAGTGCTATTGACAGCAGCGCGAGCGAGCGCGGAGCTGCGCAGGCCTGCAGCGCTTGCGCGCTGCAAGTGAAATTTTGGCACCGCGCGCGCGACGCCGCGCGACGCGATGAGCGGGCGGCGGGGCGGGGCGGCACCTGGTACAGCGCGGCCAGCCGCAGCTGGGCGAGCAGCAGGCTGTCCCGCACGCTCGCCAGCAGCGCGCCGCCGCGCGGCGCCTTGCGGCTTGCGCCGTCCGGCGCGAGCAGCGCGTCGCCGGCCTTGCGCTTGCGGCCCGCGCCGCGGCGCAGGCTCAGGGGCAGCGGGGCGTGCTGGGCGCGCACGCCGCGGGAGGCAAAGCGCTGGCCGCTGCCGGCCGCTGCCATGCCGGCGCGGCCGCGCCGGCGTCAGCGTGGCGGCGCTGCAGCAGCGTGGCCTGGTCGCACCGAGCACCTGCGCCCAGACAAGGCCAGAGTCAGCGAAGCGGCGGCCAGGCTGTGCGCCGCTGCGGCGCGTGCTGCAGGTCGCCTCACTCCGTGCCACGCAGCACATTGGAAGCGACATCTTGCTATGTACAGGCCTGCGTGCCAGACCTGCTTCTAAGCGGCCCTGCGGCTTGGTGGCTGCGCTGGCGCGGGGACGCCGCGCACGCCCAAGCGTTGTTATGTCAGCATGACGGCATGTGGTGCTCGGCAGCAGGCTTGGCAGCGGTCCAACGCCGGCACTGATGACGTCCGCTGGCAAGCGCTGCGCAGCCTGTGCTTGCGCCCTGGCTTGATGCTCTCAGATCGGCCTGCATTGGCGCCCCATTTATACTTGCATAAAACCCGGCAGGTCCCTCTTCGGCGTTGCACGACAACTGCTGCCGGCGAGGGCGCAGGCCGACCAGCACATTGATAGCACCGTCGCGACGTCATATCGGAGCCGCTGCGCAGACGCCGCCAGTGTCCTTCCCAGGGCTCAGGGAGCTCTGCTACCGAGCGTGACGCTCAGGATTGGCTCAGTGGAGCCTCGCGCAGTCGCTCAGGTGCGTGTTGGAGCTCGTGTGACACAGCGGGCCCAGTTTGAGTACGGGCGTGGTGCTGCATATCGTCATCTTGTTATGTACAAGTGCCTGCCTGTGCCCCAAGCCAGCACCGCTGAAGAGAGGCCGGTCTAGCACTGCCAGCCTGTGTGGTCCCCAGGACACGGCCTGCCGTGCTGGTGCTGCTGCTCAACCCAGCTGGGCTCCTTGGTGTTGCAGATGGCGCGCTCATGGACGGGGCGATGCGCGCTCTGGGCCGCGGCTGCAGCGCTGGCGGCGCTGCTGCGCCCAGCCGGCGGCGTGTCAATGTCGCAGCCCAGCACGGCCAGCATCCAGAGCGCGTCGCAGAACGTGACGGTGCTGGCCGCGGGCGCCGAGGACGCATTTTTGGGCAATTACAGCGCCGGCGCGGCCGACGTCGCTGCCTGCCTGCCGCTCAGCGTCAAGTTCTACGACGCCCAGCGCTCCGGCAAGGTGCGCGCCCTGCGCCGCCGTCGGGCTTGGCCGCGCCACCTGGCCTCTGGCGGGTGGGCCGGGACAGGTCGTCCTGGGCTCGCGCAGGTGCCGGCTGCAGATGCGCGCGTCGCCTGGCGCAAAGACTCCGGCCTGTACGACGAGGTCCAGGGCGGCTTCTATGACGCGGGTGCGCTGCGGCCCCAGGGGCCGGCCTGGCGGTCGGGCCGCTGCCAAATGCGCCGCCGCGGGCGCTGACTGCTGCGCTGACGCGCCAGGCGACTACATCAAGTTCAACTGGCCCCAGGCCTGGAGCGTGTCGATGCTGGCGTGGGTGGCGCTGATGTACCCGCAGGGCCTGCAGGCGACGGGCAGCTACGACGCGCTGCTGTCCAACATCCGGTGCGCCCGCCGCGCCGAGCCGGGCGCCCATGGCTCATACGTCCAGGCATGGCAGGTACAGGCCCGCTGCATGTCGCCAGGCGCGCACAAGCCGGCGCCCGCCCCGTGCTGCACCTTGTCTCTGTCATGCGGCCATGCGCATGCGCCACGGGGCCGGCCAGGTGGGGCGCGGACTTCCTGCTGGCGTCGGCGGCGCAGGCGCCCGCCTCGCTGGTGGCCGCCGTGGGCGACGCGGACGCGGACCACCAGTTCTGGGACGTCGCGCCGCTGCAGGTGGACGTGCTCACGCGCACCAGCCGCCGCGCCATCAATGTGCGCCCGCGGCCCGCCGCACCCGCGGCCTGGCACTGGCGCATATTGTACGGGGCGTCTGTGGCGCTGCTGACTCATAGGGATGGCCTGCCCCTGTGTCAGCGCCGGCCACTGCGCAACAGGTGACCCAGGGGGCGGACCTCGGCGGGCAGTACGCGGCGGCCCTGGCCGCGGCGTCCATGCTCTTCACCAGCGACGCCGCCTACTCCGCGCAGCTGCTCGACGCGGCCAAGCGCGCGTACGCGTTCGCGGAGGCCAGCGGCGGCAGCAAGTGCGCGCTGCGCGGGGCTAGTCCCTGGTTTGTCGCTACGGCATGTGCCCGGCGGCTTGGCAGAGTAGTGTAAGCTTGCTGCATGGCAGGCGGCGAGCACGGGGCGGCCTGACGCTCGCGTGAGGCCGGGGGCGCGCCGCGCGCAGGTACACATGCGCCGACCAGGTGCGGCGCGTCGCGGTGTTCTACGGCTCCACCGGCACGGTGGACGATCAGGCCTGGGGCGCGCTCTGGCTGCACAAGGCCACGCGCGACGCGGCCTGGCTGGACAAGGTGCGCCGCCCGCGCGGTGCCCGGCCGCCCCCCGCCCAGGCCTGATGCTCGTCCAACGAAACAGCTGCGCGCCGCGCAGGCGACCGCGCTGATGTACCAGAGCACGTACGCGACCAAGCTCTGGCCCTGGTACTTCAGGCGCGCGGCCGCGGCCCCGCCCGCGCCGCGCCCGCCCCCGTCCGCCCCCACGCGGCCGCGACGGGTTGCCAAGCGGCGCGCGGCGCGCGCAGCTACGACAACGTGGCGCTCGGCGCGTTCATGCTGCACGCGGAGGCCGCGCCGGGCAGCTTCTCGGCGCAGGCGCTCGCGCAGCATTTCACGACGGACGTGCTGGCGTACGTACAGCAGCCGGGCCACCTCACGCGAGGCGCGACGCCCGCGTAGTCCCGCCCTTGAGGACGGACTGGGGGCGTCCACATGTGGCCGCACGCGATGCGCTCTATGCGTGCACCTCCTGCAGCACACGCTGCAGCGCATGCGCACTCACAGAGCTCCGCGATGCGCCAACCGGGCGTCCAGCGGCGGCCTCCTGGGCCCCTGCAAGGCTCAGGCTGCACGCGCGCGCCGCAGGCGGCCTGTTTTGGCAGACCGACATCTCGCCCTGGTTCTCCAACCGCGCGGGGCTGTCGGCCGGGCTGACCTCGCTCATGTACGTCGACATGTTCCAGCCCGACGCCGGCACCGCCGCGCAGCTGACCGCGTTCGCGCAGTCGCAGCTGGACTACGTGCGCCCCGGGCGCCCCCGGCGCGCGCGCGCAGCGCGTCTCGTCAGCCTGCGTCCCTGGCGCAGTGTAGCGTGGCTGCATTGGACCGCAGCTCCTGCCTGTGTCAAAGACGCCTTGCACACGGCGCTGCAGCGCGTGCGCACGCGCAGGTGCTGGGCAACAACCCCAACTACGTGTCGTACGTGCCCGCATGCGGCGTGGCCACGCGCGCGTCCGCGCTGCACCACCGCTACAGCACGGACTTCCCGGTGGGCACCCTGGAAGTTTCCTTCAGGGCTGTACGATGGGCGCTGACTCGCGTGCGTCACCTGCAGCCAAGTGCAGAGCGCCAGAGACGCTCGGCATGCACACGGAATGCGCAGGGCGCTCACCGGGCTGCTGCGCGGCAGCCGGACTGCCAGCCGCTGCGCACGTGCTCCGGCAAGCCCGGCGAGGTGCAGCTCAACGCCTGCCAGAACGACCCGCCCACCAACGGCATCGTGCTGGAGGGCGCCATGGTCGGCGGGCCCAACCACGAGCAGTTCACGCTGCCGACGCCGTCCTGGGACCCGGGGCACTGCTCGTGCGCCGCCCATCCCATCCGCCCCCGCATTCTGCGCCCGCCGTGGCAAAGCACTTGTTCGAGCCTGCAGCTGGCAGCGCAGCCATGCTGACGCTCGGTGCACGGCCGGGGTGGCTCTCCTGAGCTGGGCCTGCCCCGTCCCAGCCGGGCAGACAAGCGCGCCGGCGCCGCAGGTGGGCCTCGGCGCCCATCCCGCCGGCCAACCAGGCGCCCTCCGACAACTGGGCGGACGCGCGCTGCCAGTACCAGCGCAACGAGGCGCGCGCCCTGCCCCGCTCCGTGCCTCCGACCTCAAGGTGCCGGCACGGTGGAATACCGCGCGCCGCGGGCGCAGGTGTCCCTGGACGCCAACGCCTTCCTGGTCGGCATCCTCGCGCGCCAGGCCGCCAAGCAGCCCGGCGCCGCCGCCGGCGCCGCCGCGGCGCAGGGCCCGCCCCCGAGCCCGCCGCCCGCCCCGGCGCCGTCGCCCCCGGCGCGCGCGGCCCCGGCGGCGCCGGCTGTCACGGCCGCCCCGACGCTCGGCACGGTGGTGTCGGCCGGCGCGGGCGCGGGCGCGTGCGCCGCCGCGGTGCGCGTGTCGGCCGCGTGGCCGACCGGCAACAAGGCGGCGCCGTACGCGGCCACGGTGTCGCTGACGGTGACCAACACGGCGGCCGCGCCCGCGCCCGCGCCGCTCAAGGTCGTGCTGACGTCTGCCGCCGGCTACGCCGACGCGGGCAACGGCCAGGCATGGGGCTGGGACGCGTTCTCCGTGACCGCCGGCGCCGTGCAGGGCAGCATCATGCAGGCGCGCCCGCCGGCCCAGCCCGCTGCGCCGAGCGGCAGCGCTGCAGGGTGCCCGGGGGGCCCTGGGCTCGCCTGCCCCGCGCACAGCGGCGCAGCCAACTGTCCTGGGGCGCGCGTCCCGCGGCATGCCGGGCGGCCTAGTGACACTCAGGCCATGGCCCGCGCCCGGCAGCTCGCGCCTTGGCGCAATGGCCTGAAGCGCGGCCCGCCGGCGACAGGCGCTGGCGCCCGGGGCGCAGACCGCGACGCTGGGCAGCATCCTGGGCAGCGCGTCAGCCAGCCTGGCGCCCTCCGGCGTCTCGCTAAACGGCAGCCCGTGCAAGGTCACCGTGCTGCCCGCGCGCCGCTAGCGCCGGCGCAGCGCCTCATTTTTGTATTTACTCACAGCACGTCGCAGGCAGCCACACTAGACTGTACCCCTGTGGACTTGCGGCGTTTGCTTTAGCGTCTGCAGGCGCTCCGACCATGCCAGCGCCGTGAGCTGTAGAGTGCAGAATAGCAAACCTAGATAGCCAGTTCCTATTCACAGTGCACGCGCAATGCACGCGCGATGCACGCTGCGTGCTGCTGCTTTTTAATGTTCTATAGGCCGCTGCAAGCGCTGCGTAGCGGCTGCAATTCTAGCTGTCGGCACCGAGTTTGTAACTGTGACAGCCGGCGTGCTCCGCAGTGTCACTGAAAGTCCGCACCTGAGATCGAGAGAAGCAGGGAAAGGCGGATGCGGCCGGCGCTCGGCTGCGCACATGCCCGCGCCGCGCTGCTCTGCCACTATGGCCGCACGCAGCAGCCCTGGGTCGGCCTGGTGCACGGACCGCCAGTGCGGCGTACTGCCGTGCTCGAGGTGCGCTGCCCGGGGGGCACTGACCTGCTCGGCAAATGCCGTCCCCCGAGCCGACGGTCTGCCGCTCTCCTTGGCAGGAGGCGCGCGTCTACGGCCGAGTGGGGCGTGCAGCCGGCCGGGCAGCGCACGTCGCCACGAGGAGCAGCGCGGCCGCCTCGGTCTGCGAGGAGATCACGAGCACGGCAAACAGCTACGGTGCGCCCTGGCGCGCGGGGCACCTGCTGCACAGCCTGCCGCCGCCAGTGCGCTGCTGAGGCCGCGCGGCGCGCAGTGAAGCACTGCGTGCGCCTGCGCGTGGACCGCGCCTACCGGGAGGCCTGCGGCAGCGTGCTACTGGCCGGCGCGACGCCCGTGCGCGAGGTCGCCGGCTGGGCGGGCGCGCCGGCGGCCGTGCTCGTCCTCCTGCTCGGCCCCGGCGCCGCGCCGCCGCCTGGTCGGGCCCGCCTCGCGCCGGCCGCTGCCGGCCGCCTTGCCCGAGCAGCGCCGTGCCGGCAAGCGCAGGGCCCAGGCTGCCGTGGCAGCCCTCGCGGCAAGCCTGGGTGGGTGGGGCGCCCCCAGACCCCGCCGCTGAATGCTGAGCTGAGGGGGCCGGCGCGGCAGGCGTCACAGCGTCGCGGGAGGTGCGCGTGACGGAGGCCGTGCTGAAGAAGGTCTGCGGCGTCGAGTCGGCCGGGGGTGCGCCCGGGGCGGGCCCGCTGCCTGCACCTCTGCGCACGCGGTGGACGATGCGCCCATGGTGTGCACACGCAGCGGCCGTGCGTGGCTCCTGGTCCAGCCCCGGGATCACGCGTGAGGCAGCGTGCCCGAGCGGCAGCGGGGCCGTCGGGCGCGTCCATGCCTGCCATGCATTGCGCGCAGGTGTGCAGGCGGCGGCGGAGGTGGCGCTGCCGCCGGCAGCGGACTTTGCGGGCGGGGCGCCAGCGGGCTCGCTGCGGCGCCTGCTGGTGCTGGACGGCGTGCAGGACCCCGGCAACATGGTGGGCCGCCCGCCGCCCGGGGCGCGGGCTTCCCTGCGCCTCAGCGTCGCGCCGAGTGCCACGCCCGCACGCCGGCGCTATCCGCCGCACAGCAGCGGCACGCGGTTGGCTGCCTGGCCGTGCGGCACGCCGTGCCGCGCCATGCGAGGGCGCGGCGCTCGCAGCCGGCGCGGCAACACAGCTCGCGCGCCGCTCACCGCGCGCGCGCGGCGCGGGGCAGGGCACGCTGCTGCGCACGGCGCTGGCGCTGGGCTGGGGCGGCGCGCTGCTGCTGCCGGGCTGCTGCGACCCGTTCAACGACAAGGCGCTCCGCGCCAGCCGCGGCGCCGCCTTCCGCCTCCCGCTCGCCGCTGGCGCCTGGGCGGTGCCGCCCCGCCCGCCCGCGCCAACGCCACAGCCCTGCGTCGGCCGCGCGCAGCATGCTTGCCGGCGCGGGCCGCTGCGACCGGGTGGCCTGTTTGGAAGCCCCTCCGTGATGGGGCGGCGCGCGCGGCGGCGCAGGACCTGGACGCCATCGCGCAGCGCCACGGCCTGGCCTGCCTGGCGGCCGACCCGCACTCAGAGTCAGACGGCGCCGCGCCTGCGGCCGCGTCCACGGCGAGCAGCGCCCAGGGCGCGGCCCATGGCGGCGGCGCGGCCGGCGCGCCCGCCGGGCGGCTGGACGCGGCGGTGGAGGGCGCGGCGGTCGCGCTGGTGCTGGGCAGCGAGGGCCGCGGGCTGGGCGTGGGCGCCGGCGCGCGCTGCCGGCCGGTGGGCGTGCCGATTCCGGGCGCGATGGAGTCGCTGAACGTGGCGCAGGCCGGCGCGGTGCTGATGGCCGCACTCTCGCCCGGGCTGCCCGCGCTGCTGCGCCAGCTGTACGGCGCGGTGTGAGGCCCCGCGTGCTGGCACAGGCGGGCGGCCTGATCGTGATCACCGAACAGGGCGGGCCTGCGCTGCTGCGCGTGGCGCGCCTGCGCGCGCCCCTGGGACATGAGGCTGTCGCTGTGACACAGGCTTGCGAGCTGCTGCTTGCCTCCCCTCGTCGGTGGTGCGCTTTTGAGGCCGCGGCCAGGCCCTGAGACTGAGCAGAGGCGAGCCTGGGCCCTTGGTGCTGCTCCATTACAATGTGAGGCAGAGCGGAGCATGCATGAAACCAAACACGTCCGGCTTCACCTTCACATCTGTACTCAGCCGCGCATGCGCCTGGCTGCCGCGCGCTGGCCACGCGCACATGCTCCTGGTGCCCTGCGGCGCGTCCCAAGCAGCGCCGCCCGCTCCGCCGCCCCGTCACGTCACAAACACGCTGCTGAACGCCTCGGCCAGCATGCGCTGGCGCGCAAACTCGGGCGACCAGCCGCTCGCCGCCGCCACTTGCGCGCGCGCCTCCGCGGGCGCGCCGTTGGCGCCGGGCTCCCCGCGCGCCGGGAGCTGCAGCGGCGCCGGCTGCGCCGCCGCCACGGCCGCCCTGCCCCGCGGCGGGCACGGCGTCAGGGCAGCAGTGCGCTGCTGCGGCCACGCTGGCTGGTGGCCGCTGGCGCGGTGTTGGCGCGCCGCGCCAGCGCCCGCACGCGCGTGGCGAAAACCGTGTACCAGCGAGCGCTGGCAGCGCGTCGGGCAGTGGGCCGCACTGCGCCGGCGCCGCCGTGTACTGCATGCCCGCGCCCGCGCCGGCTGCCGCTGGCGGCGGGGCGGAGTCCACGGCACCGCCGCCGGCCTGCGCGCCGGCCGGCGCCAGGCGCTCGGCGGCGGCGCGCCTGTCCTCCACCTGCGCGCCCGGGCAGCGGGTCGCGCCGCGCCCGCGCTTGGCCCGGAGCAGGCCGATGTGCTCGGGCGGGCGCGCGCCTTGCGAGCCTCCTTGGCGGCAATGTCCGCAAAGTTGGCGCGCTCGTACGTGCGCAGCCGGGCCTCCGTGGCCTCCACATCGACGCCCTCGGACAGGTTTAGGACTGCGCGGCACGCGCGGCGTCGCGTCATTGTGCATTCAGAGGGGGTGCGGCGGCGGGGCTGCGTAGGCGCGGCGGATGAGGGGCGCTACTTATGTCCTCGCGCTCCTCGAGGTAGTTGTAGAACTCCTCACGCGTGGCAAAGTCGGCCTCCTGCTTGTTGTAGCTGCGGGCGCGGGCGGGCGCGCGCGTCAGCGAGCCGGGAAGGCCGGGGCTGGTGAACGTGCGGGCGGGCGGCGCACATGCTCTGCACCCGCGCCCGCACGCGCTCCTCCTTGGTGGCCATCAGTCCCCGCTTGAGCGGGCGGGGGAGCCCATCAGCCCACCATGCGCGGCACCACAGGACGCCCACGCTCAACCGCTTGCAGGCTGAGGCGCTGGCGCGCCTTGAAGCATATAGTGCACAAATGGTGCATCCAGCACCTGCAGGCCAGCTGGGCAAACCTCCTGAATACCCCCTGCCCCGCTCTGGCCTGCAGCAAGCGCTGCGCTGCTCCACAAGCTGGGACTGATTGCACCGCCGACAGCGGGCCAGCCGCCTGAGAGGCCGCCCGCATGGGCATCCACCTCGCCGGGCTCGTCGGCAGCTGTGCAGCGCTCCCGGCCGTCCTAGCGCTCCTGCTGCGGCGGCAGGCGCCGCTGCCAGTGCTGTTCGTGCTCTGGCACATTGCGCTCACGGGCTTCGCCGTGTCGCTCGCGGCCACCAATGCCTGCGCGGCTTCCAGCACCGGCCTGCTGGGCAAGGTGGGCTCTGCCCGCGCGCCGCGTGCGAGCGCTGCGTCTGTGCAGCTGCGCGAAGCGTGCGGGGCGGCGCAGGGCCGGGACGGGGTGATCGCGTGGTGGGCGTGGCCGCTCTTCTGGCCCTACCACGTCGCACTGCGGCTCAAGCTGCACTACCAGCGGCACGACTCGACCGAGCCGCTGTACAGCAAGATTGCCGACGGCTGGTGCGCCGCAGGCCCGCAAGGGCCAACGCGTCCGGCAGGTGGCCCGCTGGCTAGCACGGGCAGGCTGGGGACCGGCCGCTATCGGCGGCAGGCCACCTTGTCCACGGGCACGAGAATATGGCGCCAGCGGGGACGTGATGGTCGCCGCTCGAGAGCTTGTCGTGCCGGGATCTTGCCAGGGGTGCGGGGACTAGAACTCCAAAGTCCTTGCGGCTGGCACGGCCGTGCAGGAACCAGAGCGGGGCTCCGCGCCGGTGCTGGAGGCCCCACACCTGTGCGCGCGTGCAGGTACCTGGGCGGCTGGCCGGCGCGCGGCGACCTGCTCCCTCCGGGGCACCCCGCGGTCGTGGACGTGACGTGCGAGCTGCCGCGGCGGCACAAGCAGCCCTACCACAACGTGGCCGTCTGGGACACCCATGGTGCGCCGCCGCCGCTCTGCCCGGACGCGCGCGGTCCCTCGCGGCCGCGGCACCCGCACACGGCGCGCTGTTCGCTCGCATGCGCTCTGTGGCACCCGGCCGTGTGCGTCGGCGCTGCTGCTCGGGCGCTTGCATGCGCACAGCCTCGCGCTCCGGCCTGCATGCCTCGGGACCGAGCCTGCCGGGCCAGGGGCTCCTCCCGGCGCCGGGCGCAGGCTCCACCTTGCTGCGTGCGCGGCAGGGCCGACGCCCGCGCAGATCGAGGCGGGCGTGCGGTGGGTGGTCCGGCACCGCGAGAACGGCGTGCCCGTGTATATACACTGCGCGCACGGGCACGGGCGCTCCTCGGTGGTGCTGTGCGCGGCGCTCATCCGCGCCGGGCTCGCGCCCGACCCCCGCTCCGCGATGGAGCTGGCAAAGCGGGGGCGGCCGCGCGCGCGGCTCAACGAGCGGCAGCGCACCGCGCTGGACGCCTGGTTCCGGGAAGAGGCCGGCCGGACCCGTGCGCGGTAGCATTCATTATTCTTTTCGGGTTACTAGTGACGCTTTGTGGAGATTTCTTTCTTCTTCTTCAAGTCATGCTGAGGGGGGATGCTCGTGCTGCATGAGGAGCCGTGACAGCCCTGGTTGACGGTGGAGGAACAAATGAATGGAGTTGTATGCTTGTATGCAGCCACGGCTGCTCTGTAAATGAACACTGAGCTACAACGCCGCACAGGCTCTTCCGGCCCGCAGCGCCTGGCAGCCTGAGTGGACACACCTGGATGCTGGTGGCGCCGCGGCAAGGGTGTTGTTGTGTGCACGCTGCTGGGTCCCTGCATGTTTATGCCATAGGCCGGTGTCTGGCACTGTGGGCGCCGGTGGCTGGGTGTACCAGTGATACGAGGTGAGTCCCTTGGCGACGCGCGCCCCACAAGGCGATGCTGCATGGTGCTGACTGGCAGCGCTCCCCGGCTGCTTCGGGCAGCAAGGGGGCGGGCGCCATGGTGCGGAGCGCTAACTGCCCGCCGCTGCTGTGACAGGCTCTCGGTCCAAGTTGGGTTCACGGCCGAAAGCATCCCAGGTAGATTGCAGGTTTACAGCGAGTGCCACACTTTCCTTGTGGAACGCCAGCGCTCCTGAGTCTCAACGCGGTTTCTGGACCCGGAACCCCGCATTCATGCCAATGCAGGGTCTTGCTTTAATGCAGACATCAGACGGGAGACACACTTCAGCAGTCAATGCACTCCCTTGTTTGGGCTGTGCGCTGCAGCGACAGTCTCCGTGTGGGGACTGGCCGCCCGTGCCGCCTGAGCTTGGTTGTTTTAGCTTTCCACTTCTCCACCATGAGCGCCATCATCTGCTACTAAAACCAGCCACAGGCGGCGACTAAAACCAGCCACAGGCAGCGTTTTGTCCCCTGCGTCGTGTGCAATATTTTGTTAACCCCGCACAACACAAGGTAGCATGGGCACGCGCGAGTCCGATGATGACGGAGCAGCTGGGCCTCCAGCACTACGCCTGGACCAGCTTCCCGCCGAGGTGCGTGCAAGGGAGCCTGCGCCCTGCTTGTCGACGCAGGGCCGCGGCGCTGGGCGCCTCGCCGCGCCTCCAAGGGGTGCTGCTCGGCCAGTGCAGGTCCTGCGTGCGTGCGCGGCCCAGTTTGCCGTGGAGCGCTGGTACAGGCCCCAGACGGTGACAGAAGCTTTCTTGCTGCCAACAGTCTGCAGGTGCGCACCGCACCGCACCATCCAAGGAAGCAGCCACATGCCCGCAGCAGCTGTGCTTGAGACCCAGCGCACGTGACAGGCGGTTCAAGGAGGCGCTCGAGCAGCCATTCTGGAGCACGCTGGAGGGGGAGTTCGTTGCCAGGCTGTGGCGGGCGCTTGGGCGGCCCGGTGCGCCCCGCCCTTTCCGGTTACAGCATAGAACAGGTTACTTGTGCTGCAGTGCATGCTTGAGAGCATGCGACGCCCTGATACACGCCCTCCCTGTGCTCTGTTGGTGCGCTCTCAACTGCACCAACGTAGCGCCCAAGCAGGCCCTTTCTGCTGCCTGCAACCAGCGCCCCGTGGCCGCCGCAGGTACGCCCGAGGAAGCCAGCGCCCGCCGGTGGCTCCAGAAGCAGGGCGGCGCTGTCAAGTGCGTCTGGGGCCTGGGGCTCGGCGAGGAGCGGGGAGAGGGTGGAGCAGCGGCGGGCAGGCCTGGACGCGACCTGGACGCCGCGCGGCTGTCGACCCTGCTGGCCAGCCTGCCCGCGCTGACGGCCATCGAGTGGCTGAAGCTGCGCGCGGACCTGCACCCACCCTACGGACGGCCCACTCAAGCCGCCATCCAGGCCTTTTTGGCCGGCGCCGTGCGCGCCATAGTGCGCTGCTCGGGCCTGCAGATTTTGCGTCTGCGCATCGTGCTGCTCGGCGGGCTGGATGGCCAGCTCCCCATGTCGTTCGCGCGCGAGCTCGCCAGCGTGCGCACCCTGGAAGAGGTCACCCTCAGCTTTGAGGCCTGCGAGGCCGACCGGGCCTTCTGGGCGGGCACCTTCAGCCTGGCGCACCTGGTGGCGGGCCTGGCCGGCCTGCCGCGGCTGCGCGCGCTGTACCTGATGGTCGAGAACATCGGCATGGACGCCACGCTGCCCGCCAGCGTGTCGCGCCTGGCGCAGCTGACCTCCCTGAGGCTGCGCGAGTTTCACGGCCTGCGCTGCAAACCCGGCTGGGCGCGCCTGCCGGCGCTCGAGTGTCTCAAGTTTGAGCGCTGCGTGTTTGCGGCCGACGGCGAGGCCGCGCTGCCGGGCATGGACGCGCTGGGCGCGCTGACCGGCCTGGAGCTGGACGGGTGCCCCAGCCTGCGCCTGCTCCCCGCGTCGCTGTGGCGGCTGCCGCAGCTGCGGCGCCTCAGCCATGAGAGCGGGAGTCATCTGGATCTGGTCGGCGTGCCGCGCGGCGAGCTGCCGATCGCGGGCCTGCCCGCGGCCGACGCGCCCTGCTTTGCGTCTCTGACGCACCTGACCCTGGCGGGGCACAACTTTGCGGTGTTCCCGCCGGGCGTCCTGGCCGCTGTGCGCCTGGCGCACCTCGACCTGTCCCTCTGCTGCTTCGAGCAGCTGACCGAGGGCGTGAGCGCGCTGTCTGCGCTCACCGAGCTGCGCCTTGGGCGCCACGCAACGGGTGAATGGGAGGTCGGGGGCCGCTTGGACGCCCGCGCCCTGGGCAGCCTGGCCAGCTTCCCCAAGCTGCGCAAGCTGAGCTTTGTGAACTGCATCGTGCTGTTCGATCCGAGCTTCCCGGCCGCGACCGCGCACCCCCGCCTGGAGCGGCTGCAGCTCGGGACTGCGTATCCCGCGCTCGGCTCGTCGTGCATGGCCTTTTTGGGCTTTGTGTACGACCTGGTGCAGCTGGGGCGCGCGCGCCTGCTCACGGTGTGCTGGTGCAACGTGGCGGGCGCGGGGCGGCGGGACAGCCGCAGGTTCCGAGCCGCCCTGGACGCCGTGGGGTTCTCGCTGTATGAGGACGCGCTCAGCGATGAGGACGAGTAGGCCGCGTGCGCTGGGCCAGGCAGCGGCCTGTGTGGGAACTGGTGACCGGCGGCGGCAGCAGATTTCAAGCGCATGCTGCCGACCCCGATCGTTTGTGTGCAAAGCCGGCCTGCATGCCCTGTGGAACAATCTCACTGACTTGCCCAGCACTGCCTGCTGCCGCCTGACGAGTGCTCCTTGTTGCAGCTGCCTGTCTGTCTGCGCATGCAGGCCTGCCTTGCCCAGCACACACGGACTGCTGCTGCCTGACCGCTCCATGTGTGCTCCAGCTTGTGTGTATCAGCTAGTGTGCATTAGGTGTGCATGCGATGTTTTGGTGTACCAGGTGTATCATCCAGAGTGTATTAGGTGTGCGTGCGATGCTTTGGTGTATGCGTTACATGTGTGTCTTGCTGTGGTGTAGGCCCAGAGGTAAAGCCCGTTTCCTTGCAGCGCCTGGATCAGGCGGGCGGCCTGCTCGGCCGCCTGCCTCGTCTGGAACAATCAACCCGATGGTGGTGTGCCAGAGCTTGTGCTCCTTCTTGTGCAGCGTGTCCAGGCCGCCACTGTCCCTTGGCTAACTTTGCTCTGCTCCTGCACCATTGTCAGCGCCCTGGCCTTTAGTTTCAGCTTCCTGAAATCTGTGCTGGCGCGGCGGTGAGCCTCCTGCTGCTGCACGACTTGCTAGCATGAGGAGCTGCAAGTGGTAGAGCATTGCGCACAGAGAGGCAGCGGCTTGCGTGACCTGCACTGTTGCCTCTGCCATGACTTGGCCACACAAGGCAGCGGGAGGTCGACGAGGCAAAAGAGTGTGAGCAGGAGTGTGTGGTGGATATTTTTCACGGGTTGATAGGTGCATGCACACCCCTGGCAAGCAAGCCAGCGAGCACACACTAAAAGCTATAGGGCAGGTCATATGCATTGATCTCAGCATGTCCGGCTGCAATGGACAGGGCAAGGGCTTGCATGTCACGCCATGCACCTGCATGTCACGCCGTGCACAGAGTCACTGACCAGCACCGTCTGGCACTGACGTCACTGCCGGCGCTGACCAGCTTCTGCCACCGGTGTCCCGCTCACACTCCGGCACCAAGCTCGGCGGTGTTGCCATTAAAGCACACGTGCGCCGGCATGCCCGCCCTTCACGCCTGGAACAGGAGCCACCAGGTATCATGTCACCCGCCCTGGCGCGTCGCAGGTGGACCTCTAGTGCAGCTCAAAATGGCCTGGCCGCCGCTCTCCACAGCAAAGTCACCAGTGCGCACCAGCGTCGTGAGCTGTCCCGCAGCAGGCGCCAGCTCGCGCCCGGTTGCGCAACAGGTGCCAGCGCAGCCGGTTACGCAGCAGGTGTCCCGCAGCAGGTGCCAGCGCACATTGGGCGCGAGCTCGCGAGCGCCTGTGCGGCGCAGGGCCGAGAGCGTCATCGTACCGGCAACTAGGAGGAGCCATAAGACGCGCCCGTCCCGTCAAGCAGCGCAGGGCGCAGCGAACGGGCAGGCCAGCCTGCACGGAGCGGCCACGCCGGGCGCGCCCCTGCGCTCCTGCGCGCCGGCGCACGTCAAGGTGGGCGCAGCGGGGGCTCGCCAGCTCCGAGCAGAGCGCGAGCCCGCATGCGCACGAGCAGGGTCAGCGGCCGGGCGGCCGCGCCTGTCAGTCAGGCGCGCGCTTGCAGGCGCTGGCACGCGCCCTTGTGTCCTGCACGCCAGGCTGCCTTGTGGCATGCGAGCGAGCAGTAGCGCGCGATGTTGCAGCCGGAGCATCATAGGGTATAGGGTTAGTTTAGGTTAGGGTATAGGGTTAGGGTTAGGGTTAGGGTAGGGTTAGGGTTAGGGTTAGGGTTAGGGTTAGGGTATAGGGTTAGGGTATAGGGTTAGGGTATAGGGTAGGGTAGGGTAGGGTTAGGGTTAGGGTTAGGGTAGGGTAGGGT
>JAABUV010002095.1_pt1 | contig 27785 bp, 40 predicted proteins | sample 5559971 | NCBI WGS metagenome assembly JAABUV01 (sample SAMN10711881, study PRJNA513362) | rock metagenome | isolation source: Antarctica rocks | place: Antarctica: Victoria Land, Knobhead nord | collected 2015-12-19
GCGGCTGGCGGACGAGATGTCCGAGCAGATGGCCGGCCAGGCGCAGGCGCGCGCGCGCGCCCGCGCCCGGGCTGCCCCGCTTGCACCTGGGGCCCTGAGCGCCACCACTGCTGGCAGCGGAGGCCGGCCGTGCACAGCCTCCAGGGCCCCGTGCAGATATGTGGCTGCCCACATGCAGCCACTGCACTGCTGATGCCGAGTGACACCGCCGATCGCTTCCGCGCCGGCGCCAGTCATAGAAGCACCCTTTCGCAGCCTCAGCGGGCCATGCTGGGGCTGGGCAGAGGGCCGCCGGCGCCGCGGCCTGCGCGCGCGCCCGTCCCTCTGCTATGACGATGCAGACGCATGCCCCTGGCTCCAGCGCCCCGCGCCGCAGCAAGCAGGCGCCCTTGGGTTGTCCACATGAGCATGTTGACTCCAGCAATCAAGGCAGCCAAGGCTGAATCAGGGGCATGGGTAGGATAGGATAGGTCCCCAACAAAAAACACGACGTCCAGGCGCTGCTGGCGGAGAAGGCGGCGATCGCCGCCGAGCACGCCGAGCTGGCGCACCAGAACGCGGCGCTGCTCGCGCGCCTGGAGCTGCTGGAGGCCGGCGGCCTGGGGCCGCCCGGCGAGCCGGACCCGGACCATGACGCGGACGCCGAGCCCGGCCCGGCGCCGCGGCCGGGGAGCGCGTGCAGCGGCGGCACGGGCGGCGGCGGCGCCGCGCTCGCCGAGGAGCTGGACTTCCTGCAGGGCCTGCTGCAGCAGTGCGCCGCCCGCCGGCCGGCCCGCCCCGCGCAGCGGCCTTGGCGACGCTGTCCTTGTGTCCTCGTCGCAGCTGAGAGCGTGCGCTTAAACGCGCGGTGCCGGTTTTAATGATGATTACACGTGGCGCCACACCAGCTGCAGCAGCTTGCGTTGCAACACCCAGGATGACTCTCAGGAGGCCGTACCCTTGGGAGGTCTGACTCTCACGAGGGCGAGCTTCTCTCTTCACGTCTCAGTGGCTGCGCCCTCTGTGAACACAAGCGTGCTTGCCTGCAGGGCGGACGACCGGAACCAGTACCTGGAGTGGCAGCTGCAAGTGCAGCGGGAGCAGGATGCATGTGGGGCGGCCGCTGCGTCCCATGCACCCATGCAGCCGATGCCCAACGGGTCCTGAGCTGTCATGCTCCTTTCGTCTTGCAGAGATCAAACTTGCATCATAGCAAGATGTGAGGCAAACTTCTGCCGAATCCGTGTTGCTGTTGTACTTTCTTCTTTCTGCGGCCTGAATCAGCACTGCAGAACTGTTACAGGCCTGCCGCAATGGCTGGCAGCGCAGGACTGGCCAGTCGAGCAACGCATGCAACCGCAGTGTGATGGCAGGGGGTGGCGTGTAGCAACGCAGTGAAGCAACGGGCCCCAGATTGGGCTCTGGGCTGTCGCAAGACCCCAGATAGCTAGCTAGATGAAGCTAAGACGACCCACGAAAGCGAGCGCGCTCCTCTTGGTTGATAACTCACTAACTTGGTTGATAACCTCTTGGTTGATCACCAGGGCATGTAAGTCATGAGGCCAGTGAGCAGCATGCGCCGCTCACAGCACCTCGCACAGAGATCCAGCTGCATGCAGATGCAGAAACCCTGCACCTCGCACCAGCACAGCAGCAGCGCATCTATGTACAAGCCTCTGCTGTGCTGCCCGGCACATGCTTCATGCCACTGCACGGCAGCGCTCAGCATGGCGGCGGGAGGCAGTGCATCATGCTCCTACCCTAACGTATGCTTCTACGCTAACACGGTCGCGGGAGGCGGTGCATCATGCTCCCAACCTGGCACATGCTTCTAACCTAGCACGGCCGCGGGAGGCAGTGCATCTTCATGCCGTCGGCCATCTGCAGCGTGATGCTCATGCGCTCGGCCGTGCGCACGCCCTCCGCGCCGCCCATCTGCGCCACCTCACAGGGTTACGGACAGCCGTTGCGACGCATCGCCAGGCCAATCCTTGAGCACGCGCGAGCGAAGACACAACCTCTGCTGCGCGACGCGAGCGGCGCTGCCGCCCTGCGGCGTCGCGTCAGGCAGAGCGAGCGTGTCGACAGCACAGTCCTTGCATGCATCGCGCCGGCAGCCCCGCGCGGCTGCTCTGTGACAGGCACGCGCTTATTCAACACAGGCCTCCTGGCCCGTCTGCTCGAGCGGCGCCACGCCCGCCAGACGCCCGGCCCTGCGCGGCACGGCACGGCGGCGCCTGCTGCGGCGCGCGGCCGGGGCGCGCCTCGTCGGCCAGGCGGAAGCGGAAGGCGGACAGCAGCAGCGCGAGCGTGGCCGTGTAGTTCATGCGCGCGAGGCTCTGGCCGACGCAGTCCCGCGCGCCTGGCGGGGCGCGCGCAGAGGGTCCGGCCCGCTCTGCTCCACAGCTCGGTAGAGGGCCCAGACAACTTGCAAACTGATATAAAAAATTTAAGCACCGATGCCCACGAGCAATTCATACACGTCGCATGAGGGGAGGCCCGCGCCGCTCGAGAACGGGATGAAGCGCTTCGGGCGCTTGGCGGCGCCGTCCTCGCTGCCGCGCGCGCCATCCTCGCTCACACGCGGGGCCTCGCCGCCAGCCGCGCCATTCGCGTCCGCGCCGGGCGCCGGGCTCGAGGCGGGCGCAGCGGGCGCGGCGGCGGCGTACTCAGCCTCCGGGTCGGCCCAGCGCTCGGGCAGGAAGGCGTCGGGGCGGTCCCAGTTGTGCGGCGAGTTGAGCAGCACGTGCAGCGGCACCCAGAGCTGCGTGCCCGCCGGAATATGATGGCCGCCCAGCTGCATCGGAGTTGGCGCCGTTCTCGAAGTTCCCGCGGCAGCCACGGGAAACATTCGCATCGATTCCTGTCGGCCGCGCCGCGGCGTCAGCACGCTCGTTCCCGGACGTGCGCTTGGTTATGTAGGATCCGGGCGCCGCTGTTACGCCCCCTGGCGGCGCACGGCGGTGGCGCGGTCCGCGGTCCCGGAGCGCATCACAGGGAGGCAAGCAGGGGTACCCCATGAAAGGTGAGACAAAGGAAAGGTTATCCAAACCCGGAGGCAGAGGTCCTTCAAAGCCTATTGCATGCCGGTGGCGCAGTTGGTCGGTCCCGGCACGAACGGCGGGCGGGCGGGCAGGGCCCGCGCCTTGATGACCGCGGCGAGGTAGGGCAGCGCGCCCAGGTCGTCAAAGGTCAGCGCGCGCGGCGCCGGCCGCGCGGCAGTCACGAGCAGCCCGGCCGCGTCCAGCTCCGCCGCGACCGCCGCCTCGGCCTGCGGGTGCTGCGAGACGAGGTACAGCGTCCAGGCGATCGTGTGCCCTGCGATGCAGCGGGTATGGCTTAGGGTACAAACCACATACAGTCAGCAGGTTCCGCCGCGGCCGCCAGGCGTGGCGGGGGGCCGGGGCCGGGTGAGCGTGTGCCCGGCTGCGCAGCGCCGCGCGCTGTCAGCAGTCAGCATGATCGGCTGCGACGTCTGGCGGCTGGCCGTGCGGCGCTGCGCCGCAGCCGGCACAACGCGGCGGCATTGCGTAAGCATGCTCGCTGGCATCATGCTGCGGGCGCAGACTGCGGCGCGCCTGTGGTCTCCATGCCAGCGATGAAGGCGATGCCAATCTGCGCCCGGCAAACCCTAGGTGTGACTTCCGTGTCTGATGCCGCAGGCAAGGCGGCACTGATCATGCAGGGGCGTGGCGGCGGTCACACGCCCTGCAGCAGGCCGTCTGCAAACACACTGCCCCGCTTTTTACACCTGCCAGCCCTCTGGAGGGTCGATGCGGTGCGCCTTGCTGCACCTCCGGGACACCGCTGCACCAGATACGGCAGCACTGCAACACACAACACGAGCGTGGGCAGCTGGCGGCCCTGCATTGGGGCAGCAGCGGCGCGCCCGCGCCGCGACAGGCCCGCCGGCGCAGCCGAGCGCGCGCACCCGCGGCGCCAGGGAGGAGGGCGGGAGGGGCGGAGGCCGGGGGCGCGCCTCGGGCAGCAGCTGCGCGTCAGTCAGCGGCCGCCCGGTGGCCGGGTCGTGCATGCGCAGCAGGTGCGCGCCGATGGTGACGTCGCCGGGCGCGGGCGGCCCGCCCGCGCGCAGCTCCGCCAGCAGGCCCTCCACGATGCCCTGGAAGCCGCGGAGCGCGCGCTTTCCGCGCCGCACCTCCTGCCGCAGGCGCGCGCGGGACGATTGCCGCGCCGCCGTCGGCGCGTGCGCCGCGGCCGCGGCCGGGTCGCCGGCGGGCAGGCCGCCGCCGCGACGCCTTTCACCATGTCGCACTCTTTTTTTATGGGACATGCGGGACGCTCGCCCGCGCTCCCAGGCAACTCTTCAGCTGCCAGCGCTTTTCCATAAAAACCAGCCAATGGTGGAATTCCATATATTTTAAAACTATTAAAATTTTATTATTTTCTGCCCGTGAAGCAGACGTGAAAGCACTCTGGATAGCACACTGAGCCTGACGGACACAACAGCACGCTCGTACGTGCGCGTGAGCAGCAGCCGGCAGCAGCCAGAGCAGCAGCCAACATCACACGCTCCAGGAGCGCACCGGCAGGAACCAGAGGTAGGGCCGCAGCGGCGAGGACAGGTACTTCTGCGTCTCGACCATGCCGCGCTGGATGGCGCTGAGCGCGGACGCGGCGCCGTCGCCGCCCAGGACGCTGCGCGCGCGCGTGCGCTGTGTTGCGCGCGCTCTTCGCAAGCTGTCCGGCGCTCTGTCCGCTGCACCAAGCAATGTGCCAGCCTGTAGGAAGAGCATGGGCGCGCGCATTGGGCGTGGGCCGCGTCGCATGACCAGCCCGTGGTTTGAGTAGAATGGGGTGCACGTCGGAGGGCGCGGGGCGCTGGGCGGGCACCTGGTCGCACCGAAGTCCTTGCCGAAGCCGACCATGCCGATGACATCCTGCGCGGCGCTGCAGCGTGAGCCGGGCGCGCATGCGGGCGAGCAGCGGCCCCACAGTGCTCCAGTCACCACACGGGGGTATGAACGGCCGGCGTAGTGCACGGACACCATGCTACCGAGATGGCGCATGCAGCGCCACACACGCGCCTCAGAGCGGCGTCCCCGCTCTACACACACGACAGCGCTCGCGCGTGCGCGTGTGCGGCAGCGACGCCGTCTGATGCATGGTGTGAAACACTAAGCCAGGCTCTGTTCACGGGTGCACTGTACATCAACGGCCTGACGTCTGAGTCATGGAAGGTGTGGAAGTCGACCTATTTGTCATACACTTTTAACAATTCTTGCGCAGGGCCAACACCAGGCTCTCGCGCTGCGCGGCCAGGTCGACCACCGCCTCGGGGCCCAGGCGCTTGAGGGCCTGGATAAGGCGCTCGTTGACGCTGACGACATGCGAAAACCCATTCCTGCATGCGGCGCCGGGCCGTCGGCGCTGTGACAAGAGGGGCGGCGTGAAGCACTGCATGACCCATCTGCAGGTGCTCTGCATGCAGGGCACTTGGCTCTGCGGGCAGCATCTGGCATGCTGCCCTCACCGGTTCAGATTTAATGAGACAAAACAGCGCGCAGCGCCGCGTGTCACACACAAACAAGGCTGCTGTGAGAGGCAGGCGCGCCGGATGTTCTTCGTAGCAAACGCCGGAGCGACACCCTTGCGCGTGTTTCGCCAGGCGGCCGTGTGCGTCGGGTGCGACAGCAGGTTCCGCCGGCCGTGCGTGAGCTGCGCGGCGCGCACAGCATGTTTCGGCGCCCCGTAATGCTACATTCACTCATTCCTGTCAGCCCGGAGCGGCCGCGGACGCAGCGCGGCGTCCCGCGGCGCTGTCCGCACCATGTCGATGCCGTTGTAGGCGTCCGCGGCCTTGTCCAGGTTGCTGCCGCGCGCGAGCAACTCGTGCACCAGCAGCGGGTCGGACACGACGACCACCTGCGGCCCCGCTTTGCCCCGTTCGCTCGAAAGCCCGTAGCGGCTCGCCTCTGTGCTCAGCCGCGCGGCCAGCGCCGCACGGTGGGAGCTGCAAAGCAGAGCTGCGAAGCAGAGCCAAGAGAGTGGGAGTTTGGCAGCTGCCAAGCAGGGCCAAGACAGTGGTAGTCCAGTCCGCCAGGCGGGCCCGCGCGCCTTGAGGTGGTAGAAGCGGATCGAGTAGATGCCGCCGTACTGCGCGGCAAACCTGGTGAGCGAGCGGTGGAAGGCCAGGTCGCCGGCCGCGCACACGCCGCGCCAGAAGCAGGTGGCCGGCGGGTGCGGCAGCCTGCTGAGGGCGGCCATGTCGGCCAGCCAGCGCGCCAGGCGGGAGGCCAGCGCGCTGGCCGCGACCGCCAGGCAGGCGGCCGCCAGCGGCAGCAGGAGGCCCTGCACCATTGCGTCCCTGCTCGCCTGCTTGCTTGCTCGCTGCTCTCTGTACGGCGCTACGCTCAAAGCGGCTGGTTACAAGCACAGCTTGGAGCTGAACTGTTCTGGTTGCCACTTAACGAGCAAGGCTGCAGGTGCCTCGGAGCTGCTTGTGCTGTTTCGCAAAGGAGTTGATGACTCATACTAATCGACCAACCACTTCCAGCGGTGCCAGGGGGTTTAGAAACAGCTCAGCGGGTTAGGGTTGATTCAAAACATGGCGCAACTCGCGGGAGCAGCAATAAAGACCATGCGAAGAAAGTCGTGCAAGAGCGCATTCCTGTCACATTACAGTCAGCGAGCAGCTCTGTGTGCACATCACCGCAGGGCTGAGTCTGTCTGGACAATGTAATATACTCTGGTCGCTTGCCTCACTTGACCAAAATTAGTAGTAAGTCAGCATGGCCACAAAGCTGCCAGGAAAAGTGCCCGGCCAGGACCGCATGCCAGGCATCCTTTCGGCCTCCCTGCTCGCGGCCGACGGCGCTGCGCTCGGCGAGGAGGCCGCCCTCGCGCTGGGGTCGGGCGCCGACTGGCTGCACTTTGACCTCATGGTGCTTGCACGCTTCCTGGTAGCATGCTGCGCAGAGCTATCTATTTGGATAGGCGTCCGGAGGGGTGGCGCAGTAGGGCTGCATTCCTTGTGCCTGCGTTGCGTTGGCGTCCTGCGCTACACCGCTGGGATGCACTGTCCGGCGGACAACTTGGTACGTGCTGCCGCTTCTTGGTGCACGACGCGACCGTGCTGGGCAGTCCTGCCAGACCCTGACACAGCGGCTGTGCTGCCTAGGACGGGCACTTTGTCAACAACTGGACGTTCGGTCCCTGCGTGGTGGGCGCTGTAAGGCGGGCTCTGACGCGAGCGTACAACCCCCGGCCACTGTTCTGCGACTGCCACCTGTACGCCACCAACCCGCAGGACTGGGTGGAGGTGCGCTCCCGCCTGCGCGCGCTTTCAGTGCCTGCCGCATACAGGCAGGAGTGCCATACTTGGCAAGACCGCCGTTCTCGTTGCATGCTAAAGTACAAGGTATGCAGCACGCGTGCAAGCCTGCCCCGCTCTGGGAACCGATGGGCTGTCACGTGCCGGGGCAGGCGCTGCTGCGGCAGCGCCCACCCGGCTGTTACGGCCCAGCGTTGGTTTGATTTGGACGCTGGCTTGTATAATACTCTCGGCCGAGGCTGACCTAGTAGTGCCGCGAGCTGTATTCTCCAACAAGCGCCGCGAGCTGTGTTCACCAGGCAGCGCCGCATGCAGTGCTCACTAACTGGCGCCGCGTGCTGTGCAGGAGCTGCAGGAGGCGGGCGCGAGCCTGTTCAGCTTCCACCTGGAGGCGCTGTGGGGCGGCCGGGGCTGCGCGGCGGGCGGCTGGCCGCGCGAGCAGCGCGTGGTCGAGCTTGCGGCGCGCGTGCGGCGGGCCGGCATGGCGGCCGGCCTCGCGCTCGTGCCAGGCACGCCGGCCGAGGCCGCCGCGCCGTACGTGGCCGCCGGCGACGTCGACGTGGCGCGCCCCCGCGCTCGTGCCGTCTGAAGCGCAGCGCAGCCGAGGAGTGGGCGCCGCCACACAACTTTACCAGTGTCAAGCACGCACAAGGGTTTGGCGGGCAGCACCTGGTGCCCTGGACGTGCTGCAGGGGCACCGGTCGACTTCCTGGCTGTGGGGCTAGGGACTCAAACCTATCCTACCCTACCCTACCCTACCCTACCCTACCATATGGCTGTGCGGTGCCCGAGGCCGCGCCGGCGCGCAGGTGCTGCTGCTGAGCGTGGAGCCCGGCTTTGGCGGCCAGAAGTTCCAGGCCGGCGCGCTCGGCAAGGCCGCGTACCTGCGCGCGCGCTTCCCGGCCCTGCACATCCAGATGGACGGCGGCATCGGGTCCGGCGGCGTCGCGGAGCAGGCGGCCGAGCATGGCGTGAACATCATAGTGTCAGGCGCGCGCGACCTCAGTGACCTTGCAGAGAGAGCGGGACGCACACCGCGAGGAAAGTCCTGTGCCTGCCCTGCTGGCCTGCAATGCACGAGGCTGATTGCCGATGGAGCACCAGTGACAGGCGCGCCATTTCAGTCACCCGTGCCCTGTGTGCCCTGTGCCGCCAGGGAGCGGCATTTTTGGCGGCCCGCGCGGCGGCCCGCACGGCGGGCCGCACAAGTGCGACAGGCCAAGGGCGATGGAGCATCGCATCGCCATGTTGCGTGAACCGCTGGAGCGTGACACATCAGCGAAGGTGCTGGCGCTGCGTGATGAGGGCCAGAGGAGAGGTTGGTGACACACTGGGCATGCGGAATGTCCTGCGCATGTGGTGGATTCAGCATCTCTCAGCATCTCTCATGAAGAATTCAGAGTGAAAGCCACTTATCACAACGCCGTGGCAGTTGGGTTGGCCTTTTGGGCCGGCCCGGGGCCGGGCCGGCTGCAGGATGTCTGCAGCATGGCGCCGCTACTCGCAGCGCGCCGCGCCGCCCCCGCGTCAGCTGCTCGCAAAGAGCGAGTCGTCGGCCGCGCCGCCGCGCCGCGCGCGCTCCGACATGACCCGCGCCGCAAATTCCACGCCGCAGTGCGCGCCCAGCGCGCGGACGCCGCGCGGCGCGTGCGCCTCGGCGCCCGAGCCCGCCATGGGCTGTGCGGCGTACGCCCCGCCCTCGCCGCTCAGCAGCTGCGCCACGCGCCGGCGCGACGCTGCCTCCGCCTCGGCATCCTGCAAGGGGGTTGCAGTGGGTCTCGCACACCCGATGCAGAGCACACCCATTGCAGAGCATACCTCGCCAAGCGGTGCAGGTGCACCAAGCTCGCACCCTGCTTGCCAAGCTGCAGCCGCCATGCACATTCACGGCGGCGTGGGCCACCCACATGCTGGTGCGGTAGGCGCGCCGCTGCTTCCATGACAGCAGAGCATGCACTGCATGACAGGCGGTTGACAGCTGCGGTGCCCAGAGCTGGGCGCAGGCGCGCACCCGCGGCACCTCGGATTGGAACGTGCGCCGCCCCGCGCGGCTCCACTGGTGGAACACCACCGCCACCGCCGGCGCGAACACGTCCCAGCCGGCCGCCCACAGCCGCGCCAGCTGGAACGCCTCCTCGCCGAAGAACAGGAAGCGCAGCGGCTCGTATGGCACCTGCACTAGGGTAAGGTCAGGGTTTCCTTACCCTATGGCCACACCGGGGAACGACTCCCTGTGCGTCGGGGACATGGCGATTCCCTCACAGCTACATTGTTACAGCCATATGCTCATCCCTTTGCCCAGCGGTTAACAGGGATCATAACAGGGCGGGGGAGCGCGCCTGCAGGAACAGCTCGGCGCGCGAGAAGCTCAGCCCGGCCGCCCAGAAAAGGCTGGGCAGCGGCGCGGCCGCGCGCGCCGCCAGCCGGCGGCCGCGCAGGCGCAGCATGCCGTCCGCGCCGAAGGAGCTCGCGCACAGCAGCGTCGGGCGGTCGTCCGCGGGCGCACGGCCGGCCGCGCCCGCGCCCTGCAGCGGCAGGCCGTTTTGCACAGCCCCATTCCGAAAAGCAGTGAAGCGGCGTCACGGCAGCCATCAGGTTGTTAAGAACGTGTACAGGCACCCCAGCAGGCGCGGCATGCGGGCGAAGCACGCCGTGGCATGCCCCGGTCACAGCTCACGCTCGTCCGGGCCGCCGTCGCCGCGCTGCCGTCACCCACACAGTCCAGCCGCATGCGGCGGCGCCCTACCCTGCCCTCTCCCCAGGGCTGCACCCTACCCAGCCCTGACCCCGGGGCCGCGCGCGCCTCGTAGTCGGGCGGGTACGCGGACAGCACCGCGCGGCCGTGCGTGGAGGCCGCCTCGGCAGCCGCCAGCCAACCCTCCAGGGCTTTGTCCCAGCCGTCCGCGAAGCGCGAGTGCGCGTCGACCTGCCGCGCCGCAGCCTCATGCGCAGCCCCCGGGTGGCTGTCCCGCTGGCCGCCGCGCGGCGCGAGAGAGCGGGGACTTCAGCGGGCGCCTGGCGGCCGCCGGCTGGCCCTCGAGCGCGGCGCCCCCGCGAGCGCCGGAGCATGAGCACGCATCAGCTGGCCGCTTGCGCGCGAAGCGGCGCGCGCGCCACCGCGCGGCGCCGCACACGCCGACGCACAGAAGCAGGCAACGGCGCGCCGTTGAGCACGGCGGCGCCGGGCGGCGGGCCCCGCGCGCGGCGCGCCTGCAGGTAGAAGCCCTCGCCGGCCCACAGGGTCTGCGCGAGCGCGCGCGCCAGGCACGGGCCCGCCGCCTGCCGCCAGTCCATGCGCAGCTCGCGCACCTGGCGCGCCGCGCCCGCAGGGTGCCCGTCAGCCCAGGGCACTGATTAAGGGTCTGATTGGGAAGTGTCGAGACCCTAGGTCACCCGACAGCAGGCGGCAGAGCATCCGCCACAAAGGCAGCCCTGTGGCAGGGGCGTCTCTGGCTGGGGCGCCTGTTGCCAAGAGGCCGCTGCCGGCCACAAGCAGAGCATGCGCATTCCGTGCAGGCCCGAGCCGAGCGCAGACAAGCGGGGCGGCCGCGGGCGGGGGCCGCGCCTGCGGCGCCCACCGCGCGCGCTCGGCGGCGGAGCCCGCGACGCGCACAAAGGCAGCGTCCTCCTCCTCGTCCACCTGCCGCCCGCGGGGGCGCTCTTCGGCATGTCCGCGGCCGCACGCTCCCTCTGGTGCACACAGGGCTCTCAGACACCTGTAAAGCAGGCGCCGCCTCCTGCCGAGCTGGGAGGCATTGGCCCATTCGTGCCGCCCTCCCCGCGCGCCGGCTACACGCAGAATGCGTATTCTGGGAGGGCACCTAAATGAAAAGCACACGCCGAGCCCAGGGATGCCCAGCCTCCGGCTGCAAGGCCCGCGCAGCACCGCGCGGCCCGCCCGCATGGTCGCGCGCGCGCGCCTGCCAGACAATGCTGACGCGCATGCGCTCGGGGCAGGCGCGCGCGCGCGCCTGCCAGACGATGCCGATGCGTACGCGCTCGGGGCGCGCGGCGCGGCGCAGCAGGTCCGCGACCGTCCACTGCGCCTCCTCATCGCGGTAGGCGGCCACCGACACGAACACGCGGTCCGGGTGCGTCACGCGCGCGTCCCGCCCCGCGCGCCAGTCCCCGGGGCCTCCGCGTGAAATGTAGCTCACGGGCACACCCCCGCCCGCGCTCCCGTCCCGCTCTTCCCCGCACGGGCTCACTGCTGCACCGGCGTGCTCCGCGCCTGAGCTCGGCCCTGCCCCGGGACGGCTCTGGCGGCGCTCCGCGGCGGGCGCGGCAGCCTCCCGCGGGCCGCGCGCAGGCGGCGGCGCCGCCTGCGCAGGCGAATGCGCTTGCGGCGCAGCCGTGCATGGACCCGGGTCGGCCGCAGCCGCCGGCTCAGGCGGCTGCTCCATGCCGGCCTCCACCGTAGTTGCTGCCTCGTGAGGCGCCCAGGGCGGGGCTTGCGCCGACCCCGCCGCCGCTGCGGCCGCGACGGGCGCGGGCGGCCGCACGTGCGCCGTCGGGGCCGCTGCCTCGCCGGGCCGCGGTGCCGCATGGGGGGCGCCCTGCGGCGGCGGCCGCGCTCGGTAGAACCACGCGGTCAGCGCAAACCTGCAAGCAGGGCCGAGGCCGCGACTTAGGGTTAGAGCGCCAGGCGCCAGGCGCTGACGGGCGCGTCGCGGAGGCAGCGCGGCGCGGCCCGCTGCGACCAGAACGTCTGGCTCACGGATGTACAGCAGCAGAGCGGCGCGGGCTGGCGCTCGCCCGTGCCCCACGACGCTTGCGGCAGGCGCGCAGCGCTGTGGGCACGCCAGCACCATGCCGAGGCGGGTGTGGCGAGGGTGCTACGGGGGCAGTACCTCTGGTAGAGTAGCGTAGGGCAGCACCTGCATGTATGTGCAGGCAGCACCTCGTGCTCGACGCAGCTATCGAAGGCGACGAGGCGGCCGCCGACGGGCGGCACCATGGTCGCGGCCTCCCCGCCGCGGGGGGCATCCACGGCCGCGGCCTCTCCGCCCCCGCAGCAGGCCCTGCGCGCCCTGCCCGTGAGCAGCGCCGAGTTTGGCAGCCGTCATGCAAACGCATGCGCTGGCGTGCTTCAGCGGCCATGCACTGCGACGGCTCCGTCGGCACCTCTTCCCGTCACACCATGGAGAGTCTGCACAGCAACGGACGATGTGAGCAGCTTCGGCAGGGCCACGCACAGCGCGTGCTAAGAGCACCCAATCAGCCAGCGGCCGCGAGCACACCAGGTCGAGAAAGGTCTGCGGCTGGTAGGGTAGGGTAAGATGGGTAGCCCCAACTAAACCCTCATGCGCCTGGGGCGGCACGCACGCGTCCAGGTTGTGGTTGAAGAGGCGCAGCTCGCCGCCGTCGCGCGCCGCATCCCAGCGCCCCGGGTTCAGGTAGAGCACCGCGGTGACGGCGCGGTGCGGCGCGGAACTCGACGCGTCGGCGTGCCGCTCTGCGCGGGGCAGGGCGGGTCAGCGCCCGGCTGCCGGCGCTCGGGCAGTGTTCAGCATTGAGCACCCACGTGGTGGTGGTCTCCGAGGGGTGGCAGCTGTGCGGGCACTTGCCGGCCCGGCTTTCATATCAGACGTCAGATCAGTCCTGCGAGCCACACTGCACTGCGCAGACCTTGGCTGGCTGATATAACATGCGCGCGGCTCGGCCCTATTCCTCCAGGCATGCTTTTGGGGGCGACGCATGCCGGCCACCAAGATGGCGGTGTACAAGGCGCGCCTCAACTGAGCTGCACCCTGTAGTGATGCAGACCTGAGCAGCAAGTGCACAGGAGGGCGCCCCTCACCCCCTGCGCACATGCGCCGGCACTCGAATGCTGAGGTGCTGGAATCGCATGTGCGCACCGTATTGCGCGCCGCCGCCAGGGTAGCAGGCCAGCTGGAATGACACGGGGCCGCCCACGTCGCGGCCGCCCTCCAGCAGGCCTGCATGCAACTGGCTCGTCACGCCACCACGCCCAGCGTGCCGGAAGCCACCGGGGAAACAAGATAATGACCGTGCAGCGCCGACACTGCACCGGCAGAGCTCGCGCCAGGGCTGCAGGGCACAGGTTATCGGGCAGGGGCCGCACGGCACTGGAGCCGCAGCAGCGCCCGCATGGCGTGCGCCAGCGCCGGCCGCCCGGCGGCCTCCTGCTCCGCGAGGCGCAGGAAGCACACGCGGTCGGACCGCGCGGCGGCCTCGACGGGCGCGCCGCCGCCGACGCGCGCCGGCCGGCCGCCGGCCGCGAGCGCGGCCTCAGCTTCGCCGCGCGCGGCCTGGCGCATGTGTTATTAGCCTTGGCGCGTTGGCCAGCAGCGGCCAGTTGGCGCGTCAACAGGTATGGTGTGTCATACTTTGTGTCACAACACCGCGGGCGCGGTTGCCGGCGCCGTCGGCAGGCGCCGTTCGTGCAGTCAGGCGCGGAGAGACAGGCGCGGAGAGGAGAGAGAGCGGCTAATAGCAGGGTCAGACAGCAAGCTGAGACGCCACACTCGGCAGCAGTCAGGCAAGGCGGTGGGGGGAGGCTGCGGGCGGTGGGCCGCAGACCTGTACCGCGGCGGCCGTCAGAAAGCCGTCCAGGACAGCGACGCCCCCATCCAGCCGCAGCGGCCCCTCTGCTGAGCGACTCGAGTCGCCTGCCAGTTCATCACGGCGTGCACCGCGCAGCGCAGCAGGCGCACCTGCAGGCCCCACAGCCTGCTCTGGGCCGTCTGCTGAGCAGGTACAGATTGCAGAGCCTTCAGAGTGTATGCCTGTGTGCCACGACCCCATGCGGCGTGCCTGCATCGGGCGGGCATTGCGCCTCGGGCACTTCCGCCTCGCTTCTGTCTGACACGACCCCGAGCAGGGCGTCAATCCTGTGCTGCAGGGAAGGCGGCAGGCGTCCCACAGCTGTCAGGCAAGCGTCGGCCATGCAGCCGCGCGCCGCAGTGCCACGCAACCTGGCAACCCGCGCGCAGAGCACAGAGGCGCTCTTTGAAAATCAGGGCCTGTTCCGGATTATCCGTCCACGTAGACAGATGGTTCAGAGAGCAGATGCAGGCTCTTGCAGGTGCTGGGCAAGGTTGCCGACCCTACCTGTAACCGTGCGCTGACATACGTCAACCTGGCATGCGGTTACAGGTAGGGTGCAACTTGCGAAGCAACTTGCGCCGAGCAAGTTGCGGGGTAAAGCAAAATTTACCCGAGATGCGCGGGCGATCGCTGTGGCTTTTCAAATAAGTCGCAGCGCCATGGCAGCGCAGTCGCGGCGGCGGCGCGCGTCCCCGCCGCGGCCCACGCTCCTCGTCGGCGACCTCGCGGCGTGCGCCGCCGAGCACGCGCGGCTGCAGGCAGAGGCCGCAGACCTCGAAGCGCGGGATGCAGGTGATTGTACGCAATTTGCTGCGCGTGTCAACATGCGAACTGAATATGTAAGGACATCCGTGTTACACCAACTAGTGCTTAAACGTGCTTAAAGATATTGAACGTGCCTGATATAAGTAATAACAGCCTCCCGGCAGCCCTGTGCTGAAACATTCTGCACCTGCCACGTGCTGCCAGCGCGTCAGGGCATTGCCGCCCGCCTGAGCACGCGTGTCAGGAGCGCCCACGTGCCGGGTGCGCAGCGGGGGGCGAGTGGGCGGCGCTGGTGCCGCGCCTGCGCGCGCTGCGGGAGTCGCTGACGTCCCACCGCGCGGCGGCCCGCTTTGTGCGCGCGTTCGAGCTGTCAGCGGACGCGGCGCTGCGCGCGGGCGACCACGGCGAGTGGCTCAAGGCGGCCTCCGCGCTGCTCGGCATCTACCCCCGCCTGGCGCCCGCCGCCGAGGCGCGCGGCGCCCGCGCTGCCCATTCCCCCACCCGGCGAGCCTGCCTCCCGCCGCCGCTGCCCCGGTCTGGCTGCTGCGCAGCAGCCAGCCGCTGCGGGTCCCCACAGAATGCGCTGGTGCCAGCCGCCCCCTCACCCGCCTGACCACTGCCTTGGCGTTTCAACCTGGCAGCGCCGCCCCGTGCATTGCAAGCATGTCCGCCTGGGCTTTGGCTCAGACAGTGACCGGCTCGCCGGGGTGCCTTGCCAGCTTTGACTGACCGCCCGCTGGCGCTTCAGTGGGGATGCCAGCGGCGTGCCTACAGCCTCAAAACCACTGCGCTCATACGCAGCCGCGGCACTGTGAAGGACGTCGTGCGTGCTCGGCGTGATCCGGTGGCGCGGGCGGCCGCGCGCAGGGCGATGGGGCAGCAATGCATTTTGGCGGCGTGGTCGCGCGCTGGCCGGGCTTCGCGGGCGCGCTGGTACTGTACTTTGCCTGCGTGCCGCCTGTGCGCCAGGTGCACCCCCCGCTTGAGCGAGCTGCTCCTGCTCCTGCTGGAGCTTCCTGTAGTCTGCATGCTGCCTGGCGTCCGCTGCAGCGGGCCGCGCTTGGCGCGTCCGCTCCCCCGCTGGGTCTGCAGGCAGCGTGCTGGCAGGCCAAGCATCTATGGGCGGCGCGCTGGCAGGCGGCCCTCACGCCAGGATAGGCTCCCCGTTCTGCAGCCTGTGCACATATCCTGGTGCGCGGCGTCGCTGCCCAGGTTCCAGAGCCGCTGCCGCGGAGCACGGCAGGAGCGCCGGCGTGCCTGTGCACGGGCCGGCCGGCTCCCCAGCCCGACGCGCGCGCGCGCGCCGGCAGAGCCTGGACGTGGCAAGCGTGCTGCGCGGCCTGCCGCGCGCGCTGGCGGCCACGCCGCCGGTCGCGTTCGCGCTGCGCGCCTGGGCCGCGCTGCGCGCGGGCGACTGGCCGGCCGTGCTGCGCCTGCACGCGGCCGGCGACCGCGCGCAGCGCGCGCTGCTGGCGCCGCGCCTGCGGCAGGCGCGGCCCAGCCTCCCGACCCTCCACGCTACCCTGGGCGCCTTGCGTGTTCTGAGTATCCAAGTAGGCAAGACATGCGGCGCGTGCTGCTGAGCCTGCACCTGACACCTGTGGACACGCGCGGCAGGCCTCTCACCGCCCGAGAAGAGATGCCTCACTGTACATTTTTCTGCGCCGCCGCGCAGGCGCGCATGTACGCGATGTGCGTGCTCGCCGCGGCCTTCCGCCCGGGCCTCGCGGCCAGCGCCGCCGCCGGCCTGCTGGGCCTGCGCTGCGAGGCGTGCGCGGCTGTCCAGCGGACGCAGGCTGGTAGGGGAGGGCTCACGGGGCCGAACGGAGAAGCGGCAGGAGATGCAGCGGGGGCCGCCCGTGCGCGCGGCGCTGGGTGCGACCGAGAGGGGGCGGGGCTGTCGGGCGTGACAGGCTCGGGCGACGCCAGGCGTGACGGTGCGGCGACGGCAGCAGCTGCGGGCGCGGGGCAGCCCGCGCCGCCGCCGGGCCTGAGCGCCCCGGGCGCTGCAGCAGAGCGCTCGGAGCGGCGCGGCTGCATGCCCCAGGGTCCGCAGCCTGCGGCGCCGCCAGCGCCAGCGAGCACAGGCGGCGGCGGTCGCCGCAGCGCAGGGCCGATTGTAGGGTCCGGGGGAGCTTCTGGCGGGCAGCACGATTGCTTGTGCGACGGCGGCTGCAGCCACGAGCGCGAGCTGCTCGCGCTGCTGGCCGCGGCGGCCGAGCGCGGCAGCCGGGGCGCGGCGCGCGCGCTCGCGGCCGTCAAGGCGGCGGCCTGGGACGACCGCAGGGGCGGGCCGCAGACGCTCATGTTTGCTGGTGCATGAGTTGTCGTGGGGCGCGATCGATGCGACGCATGCGTCTGCGTGAAACGACCGGCCGGGCATGCTGCTTGCGCCTGCGAGTTATTGGCGCACATGGCAAATGCCCTTTGGCTGCCAAGCGACTGTGCACTAGCTGGACACCAGATTTAGCTATGGTTGCCACACTGTCTGTGTCAAAATCCATGTTAATTGTATAGTCAATTAGTGTATACTATTCAGTGTTCAATTTCTGGCTGTGAACGGCGAGGCGGCTGACGCGCCTGCATGAGACTGGTCACACTGCGTGCGTGAGCGTGCCCTTTCCACCTCTGGTTCTTGTGATTAAATGCTGATGCAACAATTTAGGTGCATGGCCGGCAGAGGTCCCCACGCCTGCATAACTTGGGCAGACGGCATGCAACCGCAGGCAGCATGTTGTACACATCACTTCCAATTGCACTACCGTCACAAGCGCTATTAGCTAACGCTGCATGCATTCTGGCGGCTCTGACCTCGCGCCTCGACCTGTCAGCCATGCGGCTGACCGGTCAAGTGGGGTCAAAATAATTTCATGACAGGCACCGCTGCACCTGTGCTATCCACACCAGGCGCGACTCATCTGTTCCTTAATCGGGATGCTCGCATGCATACGCGAACGGTTTCTAATGCAGCCTACGCCTGCAAATAAGAGGTTTGCAACCCAAATGCACTAACCCATACAGCCACCTTGCCTCCGGCGCAATGCATCCTGTGCTAGCGCCGGCAGCTTTCATTCATCCTATAAACGCCCCATCCTCCCCGATCACGCCATTCAAGGTCGGCGCGGGCGCGAGGCGCATGTGCAGCACAGTCGCATCATCGCATTAAAAAAAATAAACATCCTGCCTGCAGACCTCGAGGCATCACCCAGCTGCCGGCTCGGCGCCGTGCGCGCCGCCAGCCAGCGCCAGCAGCTCTGTGTAGTTCCTCACGCAGCGCACCGCGCCCGCCTTGGTCAGGCGCTCGGCCGTCTGGCTGGTCAGCATGCCCACCACTGGCACGCCCGCGGCCGTGCCCGCCGCCGCGCCTGCCCCGCGCGGCGGCGCCGTCACCGCTCGGATACAGGAGCGAATTGTAGTCAGGGACAGAGCACGCTGACAAACTGGCCCCACACCGTACGAAGCGCCGCATCGCACCCAACAAACAAGGTCGGTCATGATAGCAACGGCTCTCACACAGACACTCTTGGGCTGCAATGCCCCGCATTCTCAAATGAGTGTTATGCAAATGTTACTGGGCAGCAATGCCCCGCTTGCTCAATCTAGGGTCCGTGCATTTGAGGGGCCGAGCACGCCGCCCGCCGCAGGCGTGCGCGGCGACTGAACCACGCCCCGCACCTGCTGGGGAGTCCTCGACGACGATGGCCTCGTGCGGCTGCAGGCCCAGCGCGTCCAGGGCCCTCTGGTAGGGGTCCGGGTAGGGCTTGGGCCGCGGGCAGTCCTCGCCCAGCACGATTACGTCGAACGCGTCCCTGCGGCGCGCCGCCCGGGGCCTCAGGGCCGGGCTGCCTCGAGCAGAGCGGTGCAGGCGCGGGCAGGCGTGACACGCACGCAGGCAGGCTCGGGATCACAAGGATCGCTGCGCGGCACGGCCAGGCTCGGTGGGCAGCAGCCTGTGCGCACACAACACAAGACATGATGCTCTTGTGTGCAACGCCCGCGTCTTTCCAGCATCCATACGTCCATGCGGAAATAAGAAAAGCTAATCAGGCGCCCCTGGGGCGCGCACGCCAGGCCGAGTGCCCGGAGCATGGCGATCGAGTTGGCGCGCGGCGCGTTGGTCACGGCCGCCTTGCGCAGCCCCCGCCTGTCGATCCACGCCAGGAACTCGCCCAGGCCCTCCACCGGCTCCAGCACCGACTCTGGCCGCGCGCGCGGTCCGACATCAGTGCACACACGCTGCCCGGTCGCGCCATCGCTGCCCAGCCTGTCAAGGCTTGGTCATACAGAGCGTGCCCCAAGCCACGGCTCCAGCACGGAGTCTGGCGCACGGCGGGCACTGCGTCGAAGGGCGGCCGCCTCTGTGGCAAGCTGGCCTGCATCGATCGGCCAGACGCGCGTGCATACCTGCAAAGCGGCCCTCGCCGCGGACCCATGGCGGAGGTACTTACCTTCTACAAAAACGCACACTTTGCTGGGACGCAGGGCATGCAACAGGCAGCCTTGCAGCGCCTAGGAGCGTTTGCAGGCAGCAGCGCAGCAGCAGGGCAGAGCAGGGCCTCTTTAAACGCCCAGCAAGCTCGTCGCGTCAGGCAGGGAGACGGCGCGGGCGGGCGCGCACCGGCCATGCTGCGGAAGTTGGCCTCCTTCTCGTCGCAGAAGGCGTCGCATTCCTCCTGCGCCGCCCCCGCCATGCTCACACGCTCTGCATTCTCACCACTCCTCTCCTCCATGCTCACACGCTCTTATTTCCCACGCCCTGTTTTCCCGCCCCAGGTGTGGTGCGTCCTGGTAGCGCATGCAGCAGGGCAGCCCTGACGTAGCGCCAGCACGCGGCAGACCGCGCAGCGTGGCTCTGCGCGGTCTAGCAGGAGGAGGCGAGCAGCGGCCGCGAGGCTGCACATAGTGCGGCCGTGCACTAGCGCCTGTGAGCCTCGCACTCACGCGCAGCGCTGAGCAGAGCAGCTGCCCGCTTGCCGACATGGCGGGCGGCCGCACCTGGGACCAGGTCGGCCACAGCTGCCGCCCCAGCACGGAGTTGTGGCCGCCGCTGATGTGCTCGTCGAAGTACTCGCGCGTGATGGGCTCCCCATTCCGAAAGCCCTGCGCGCGCGCGAGTCAGGGCCGCCAGCGCAGGCGCCACGAGCGCCGCACAGTGGCCGGGCGCGCACGCGCCTTGTACCCCTTCTCCAGCAGGATCTCGCGGAACGCCCGGTAGTGCAGCGGGTCGCTGTCGCACAGCGTGCCGTCGATGTCGAACAGCACGCCCTTGATGCTGCCCAGGGGCGGCAGCGCGGTCGGCCGCGCGGGCGCGCTTATCGCTGCCATGCGCTGCGTCCCTGCGGCGCGCAGCTCACTGCTGGACTCCTGCTCGAGCGCAGCCTGCGCCTTGCTGCGCCGCTGCGCTGGCACGCCAGCGCAGCGTGCTGCAAAAGTGCAACCTTTACTTTCATATCCTGCAGTGCAGCAGCCAGGCAAGTGGTAGTGCCTCCTGAAGCCAGGGAGCTGCTGCACATCACAAACAAACAACCAACGCACACAGCGTCCTTTGGCGCCCGCCTCCTGCTCTTTGCCTCAGCCACTGGAGTGCACAGAGCAACACTGCCTTGGCGACTTACACTGCAGAGCACACGTGTCGCTCGCCTACCTCCAATACATAGGCCTCTGCAAGTGCACAAGCCAGGACAGGATAGGCGCTTCTTGTCCCATTTGTGCACTGGCAGAGAAGCGAGACACACTACACAGAACTGCAGCAGTGACAGGGGTGCACTGAAGGGAGGAAAACAGCATAACAACAAGGTACAGAGTTTGTGCTTGCATGCACGCAAGCGCTGCTGCACGAGAGCGGTCCTGAGCCGGTCCTGTCCTTCCCTTTGGAACAAGCAGAACACAGCGCTGCAGCAGGAAAGGTGGGGCAGCACGAGGCAGGGATTGCACGCAGTTGCTGCGCACCTGCACTATAGCAAGGGCCCGCGGCACGCCTTGGTACGCCTGCCCGCCCGTGCAGGCCCGCGGCCAGCATGGACCAATGCAGCGCACGTGATGGAAGAGAGGGGCTTGCCAGTGTGCACAAATTTTTTATTACAGGCTGAATCACAGCCATCATCAGCCAAGGATTAAAATAAACTAAATTAGAACAGGGTTGGACAGACCTGGAACCCGAGCGTGGCCAGGTGACACGGAAGGAAAACTCGCTGCTTCGACGACACATTACACTGTCAGATCTGCCTGCCGTTGCTGCCTGGTGCATCACCTAGCCTGCTGATGAGTTACCGTGTGACGCAGCCCTGCACTTGCTCCTTCTCGTCGAGCCGGTCTGTGCGCGCACCCGTGCCCCCGCGGCCCGCCGCACGCTCCAGTGTGAAGAGGGCAGCCTCCTTGGTGGCAGAGAAGCAGCTGCTGTCGCTCGTGAGCGGCCAGCCCGGAGGCCCGCTGACTGACGCCGAGTTTCTAGAGGAGCTGCGTACAGAGGCGCAGCGGCACGGCATTGCCCCGCCTGCACTGGTGGCGGACGACTGCGAGGATGCGGTGGTGGTGGGGGGCGAGGCACAGCAGCAGACGTGTGGCGCGATCGTGCGCGGCGCAGCCCTGCGGCGTCCCCAGCGGCAGCAGCGGCGTTTGCGGCGCAGGGTGCCGCGCACGCGGGCTGCGCGCGCCCTGCCTGCGGCCGGGGAAGTCGTGGATGACGGCGACCTCACCAGGAAACGCGCGTTTTTGACGCGCGATGAGGAGCTGGAGCTCTGCGCAGCTGTGAAGGTGTGCATGGCGAGCGCGTGCTCTGTGCCTGGCCAGCTGCTCTGCTGTCACCGTCAGCCTGGCGCATGCTTATTCACACCCGGGGTTTGAGCGAGCCTGCTTCAGCATGTGCCCTGATGCACTGCTGATCAGCGTGTCGTATGTGCGTGGTTGCTCTTGCTGTGGTGGTGTGAGGTGGACGTCAGTAAGGGAGGTGGTGCGTTGCGCAGCGTGGTGCGGATCTGGAGCAGCTCAGCGGCGACGTGGCAGCCTTAGACGGGCCGGGCGTGAAGGCGGCGCAGCTTGCTAGGCAGGATGCTCAGCGCTGGGCAGCTGCTGCTGGCGAGGCCTCAGTGGAGACGCTGCAGGCCGCGCTTGTGGCTGCGGAGCGCGCAAAGGCAGAACTTGTGACTGCGCACATGGGCTACCTGCGGAAGCTTGCGATGCAGTTCTCCCGCCAGGTATGCTGCTGGTGGTGGCGGAGCAGCAGCCCGATAGCCTGCCTGAGGTGCAACAATGAGGCGTTATGAGCTGTGTGCAACTGCTATGTTGTTGCAGGTGGTACGTTGTCGTCGGTGAAGCTCTCGTGTGACTTAAGTGGCTGCTGTGTGCTGAGCTTTGCTGGTGGTGGTGCTTTGCTGCTGGTGCTTTGCTGGTGCTTGGCTGCTTTGCTGCTGGTGCTTTGCTGGTGCTTGGCCCTGCTTCGCCCCTCACACAGCTCTGTGCCCTCGTACAGGGCGTGGAGGATGAGGACCTGGTCTGTGTCGCGATCGACGCGCTGGTGCATGCGGCCGGCACGTTCAGCGCAGAGCGCGGCACGCGGCTGTTGACGTACGCTTGGTTCTACATCATGCGCGACCTCACAGACGCCCTGCGCTTGCAGGTGAGTGAGTGACTGGGTTGGCTGTGTGGCGGCGTCTGGGCACATGTGAGAGTGTGACACAGCTGTCAAGGGTCGTGAGCGTGGCAACTGGGACCGAGTATACCTGACACACTGAAAACGTGTGTGTACACGTACCTGCTTTGCTGAAGCATGGCTTGGCAATCATATCTTGAAATGGTGAGAAATGCTTTGCTGAAGCATGGCTTGGCAATCGTATCTTGAAATGGTGTGAGATGAAGGGCAAGCGTGGATGTGCTTGTGCCTGAGGTCGCACTAGCGGTGTCGGACGGATCGGATTTGTGTATAAGGCATATGGAGGGGCCTGTGTTCACGGAGGTGTCTGTCTGCGGCGCAGGGCAGCGCTGTGGTGGTGCCGCAGCGCGCGATGAACAGGCTGCGGATGGCGCGCAAGGCGGAGGGCGCGCTTGCGCAGCGCCTGGGCCGCAAGCCGACCGCGGCCGAGCTGGCCGAGAAGGTGTGCTACCGAGTTGTCGGATTGGTGCTTCAAGTGGCACGTCGGGGGTGCGGCTGTGGGTGCATACGGGTGCTGTGTGTGTGGTTGAAGCACTGGAAAAAAGAAAGTCAGGCTGCTTACCTGGCACAGCAGTATTGAGGGCTGTGCCGGCACTGTGTGTTGCTGTGGATTGTAAAGCATTGCATTGCGTGTTGCTGCTGGTCAAAGGCTGAACGGCGTTTATCACCGGTGAGTGTGGTTGTGGAGTGCTTGCATGCGCTGAATGCAGTGCATGTGCTGTTGTTGGTTGGTTGGTTTGCGATGCTTGTTGCGGCTGTGGCGCTGATTTGGGCTGACCCGGGGGCAGGTGGGCTGCAGCGAGGCCGCGTGGCACAAGCTGCAGGCTGCCGCCCGCGCGGCGTCCTGCAGGCGCTGGGAGACGCTGAGCTACGGCGGCCAAGGCGGCGAGCGCGGGGACGGCAATGATACCATCTCCGCTGGCGACCTGGCGGGCGCCATGCACGAGGAGGACGAGGCGCCGCAGCTGCGCGAGGACAAGCGCAAGTGCGCCGCCCCTGCCGCTGCCCAGGCTTAACCGCTGTAGCAGTGGTTTGGCACAGTTATAGCTTAGTGCAGTGCATTGATGTGCTTGCTGTTACGTGTTAAAGCGTGACTGAGATGCTTGCTTACAAAGTTATATATGTCTTGCATCACTTTCTCTGTCGTGAAACACTTGAGAGGGCTTTACAAAACAGAACAAGGGAGAGGGCTAGCGCCTGCCAGGAACACATCTTTGGTTGGAGCTGCTGAGTGTGGTGTCAATCAGAGGGGATTGAGTGAGAATGTTGGCATGCTCCACGCGGCTCAAAAGTGACAGAGTCGGCTCAGTTCTGACGGCGCGGCGGCCGCCCGCAGGTGCCTGGAGGAGCTGCTGGAGGTGGCGCTGGAGCTGCTACCGCACGGCGCGCAGCGCCAGGCGTTGCGGCTGCGCTACGGCCTCGCGGACGGCCGGCCGCGCACGCTGCGTGAGGTGGGCGCCGGCATGCGGCCGCCGCGCAGCGTGGAGACCGCGCGGCAGCTGGTCGCTGACGGGCAGGCTGGGCTCGGCCGCGTGCTTGGCCGCCTGCGCCTGACTGGCGCCATGGAGCAGCACGCGGCCAGCGTGCCGTAGGCCGCGCCGCAGCGCCGTGCAGCCGGTGATCAGGCTAGCGTGCTCTGACTCTGGCCGTGCTGCATGCGTTGATCGCGCCATGGCCCGTGTGCCGTTGTTTGTTGACAGCGCTAGCGAGTGTGCGCGCAAGGCTGCCTATGCTCGACGCAGGCCCCAGACCAACGCATGGCAGCTCCAGCAGTGCTCCGGATGTAGTGTTGAAAGGCTGGGCCTGCGCATGCCCAGCGCCGCGCCGGCTGTTCTGTGTGTTGCTTTGTGCCGCGGCGCGGGTATCGCCCTCGTGTATATGCGGCAGGAAGAGGCGTGTAAGTAGGGCAGAGTCTGCACCGTATAGCCTCTAGTCCAGCATGCGCAAGAAGGTAGTGGTGCGCATGGGAACGTTGTCGCAGGAATGCACACCGAACCGAACTGCGAGGTATCTGCGAGGCCCAAGATTGATCAAACGTGTGTGAGAGTGTTGTGCAGAGTGCACGGATGGTGCTTTAGCAGGCTGCGGCTCAGTGGCTGCAGCATTGTACAATTCAATGGTTGTGATTTGTGGCGGAGTGTGCCGGGCTGCGAAGAGGAGGGCATTGCAAATGACCTGCACGCAGACCCTGTGCAGCATGCTGACTTCAGGCTGTTTTGGCAGCGTCTGGTGTGCCCAGACATGCGTGATGTGCATGCCCTCTTGCCCAGGCTGGGCAGTGTATTCCGCATACCGGCTGTCACACTGTTGGCGCCTGTGGCTGGCATTGCCGGGTAGTAAACAATATTCTTTGGGTGCGTACTCATTTTGGATTGCCGCGAGCTCAGTGCGGCGGTCAGAGAGCTATGCACCGAAGCAGTGAAACATGGTGTGCTGTGTACGAGGCTGAAAGTAGAGGCCTTGTGCCGCGCACGTCACCTGAATGTTATGTATCTGTAAAAAGCGACTTTGCTACATTAATTTTCGAGTAGAGTATCAACACTTGAAGGGTGTATCCACATCACATTTTGCATCAGCAGAGTGCCATGCAGAAGATCAGCACATTGGTGAATGAGGCAGCATGCAATAGCAGCGTTTCTTCAAGTGCTCTCTGCACACTGTCCAGCTTCAGGGGGCCTAGGTGTTGGGGCTGCACATGCTTGGTGACACTGCTGTGTGAGTTGCAGCACATGTTTGTTCACATGCGCCACATGTTCCCCTTTCTGGGAACGCGGGACACGAGCTCGTGGGTTGAGCAACCATCACTGGCTTGCTGAGCCAACACACTGCGTTACAAATCACGTACATGTGTATGGGAACCAGCAGTGCTGCTAAGCGAGGAATGTGAAAAAAATATGCCAGCAACCTCATGGACCAGGTGCACCGTAGGCGCCTGGGAAGCACGTGCTAGCTAGACAACAGGCAACGCACCTAGGTCTGAAAGAAAGCGCCGGCCAGGGCCTCGCCCCGCTGCCATTGGCTATCCCATCAATTTGCAGCGCACGGCAGCCCGGCGGCACGGGCGCCGGCGCTATCGCATGACACCGAAAAGTGAGCAATGCACACGCACTGAATAAGCCGGGATGTACAACGCTTCACGCAGGCAGGTGGGTGCGGGGCGCGTGCGTCAGCAGGCATGCGGTGAGGATGCGCGCACGCGCCAGCACAAAAACCCCCCTTCGCCGCATGGGACCCATCTCACTGTGTAGAGGGCAGGGTCGCGGATTATCCCGCGCCTGGCACCCTGGCTCGGCTGCAAAAAGCACACATGCGCCATAGAGCACATGCCAGCGAGCACCACGGATCTCGCCCCTCTCGACCAGCAACGCAGATTGCCATCGTAGCGCGCTACAACATACACATGGTCCTTGCTGGGCAGGGAGGTGGAATGCCGCTTCATCTGCGGAGCCGCCTCGCGCCCAGCTGTCATGCACAGCCAACAGCCCCCCGACCTCGCACGCCACCACCTTACCGGCAAACAGGCACTCGTCTTGTTGGCCGCCGCCCTGCAAAGCCTCAGGGCCTACAACTGAGCCGCACAATCCATAATATCGGACGCTGTTGAGAACAGAAGAAGAAAAACCGGAGCATGCGACCCTTGTGCCAGGGCCGTCTTGGAACGCCAGATCTCTCCTGCGGAAACAGTCCCAGCCAAATCCACGCCTGAAAACCAACCCGAACCATTCAGGCGCCTGCGGCGTGTTCTCGGTGTCTGGGCTGGGCAGCCATTGGGAGAGCAGCAGGGCGCTCTCGCCCAAGCCTCCTACCCGCTCGCTCCTGCAGGCACGCTGCTGACCCAGCGCTTGACGCCGTGCGCGCAATTGCGGCAAAGCGCGCAGCCACAAGCCCTGGACCCTGACACCGCATTGAAGCACGGCGCCAATGCCCCCCGGCGTTCCAACCTCCGCCGCCCGCCCGGACCCAAAGGCTAGGCGGCCGCCACAGTTTGGCGCAGGCTGTGAGCGCGGAGCGCCGCGCCCGGCCCCGACGGCGGGGTCAGGGCCCTGTCAATCAAACCCCAACATGGCCCAACATGGTGCTGCGGTCCGGCTGCCTGCCGGATGTGCGCCGCGCCAAGGAACGCAGGGGCCCAGACCGCCGGACCCGGCCCTCCTGGCCCCCCGCTGGCCCCTCGCTGGCCGGCATCACTTGCCAGAAACCTTTCTCCAAGACAATTTCCCCGATATCCACGTAGCACCCAACACACCGGCCTCGACCCAAAAGACGCTGTGCAGCGCGCACGCCCCGCGCGGCAATGGCGCGCCGCTTGACCCCAAGCTGCCCACTCACGACGCGCAGAGGCGTTCCCGGCTGTGCAATGCCAGCATGAGTGGCAGAGGAGGCTCCCATGGCCGCGCGTCCAGCCAGCGCCCGGGCCGCTGATCACACTCCGGGCTCTGCAGCCACGGCGCCCCTGCCGGGCGGCAGCAGCGCGGCAGCTGCGCGCGGCCCTGACCCGGGCGCTCTAGCGCATGTCCAGGCTCTGCCGCTGGCTGTCCGCCTCCAGCACAGGCGGCAGCAGCGGCGCGGCGCCGCCGCGCAGCCCCAGCCCGCTGCGGCCGCCGCCCGCCGGCGACAGCGGCGGGCGGGCGGGGCCGCCGCGCGGCGCGAGCGCTTCCCTGCCGCCAAACCCTAGCTCCTCCCTGCCGGCAAACCCTGCCCTGTCCCGTCCGCCGCTCCCCGCCGGCGGCCCCGGGCCGGCGCCGGGTGGGCTGCCGTTCTGCGCCGGGATGCCGGTCGGGCTGCCGAAAGGCGGCTGTCCCGGCGCCCCAGACACAGGCGCAAACTGCGAGGCGCCACCCGCCTGGAACGGCGACGACGACGGCACCGGCACCGGCGCCGGCGCCACCGGGCGCGCTGAGCTGGCCGCTGCCGAGGCAGCCGCCGCGCCGCCGGCGGCCGCCGCGCCGCCGGCGCCCGCCGCGTCGCCGCCGCTCGTCGCGGCGGGCTCCGCATCGCCGCGGCGCGCTTCCGCCGCCTGGCGCGCCCAGGCGCGATCCGAGTCAGTCTCAGGCGCGGGCGGAACAGCCCGCCGCGGCGACCAAGCTCGCGGCTTGTGCAGCGCCGGGCATGCGTCCGCGCCAGCCTCGCGCTCTAGCCGCTCACTGACGGGCTCTGCACGGGCTCTGCACGCAGTGACTACGTCTCATGCAGCCAGCCGCCAGGCGCCTCGCACCAGCGCAGCCTGCGCTGTGCAGGGTAAACGCGGGGGGGGGGGTTGCGGGTGGGAGGCCAGGGCGGGGTCGGCCCGCGCCTCCGCGTCGGCGGCCGCGCGCTGCAGCGCGAAGCGCCGCTGGCGCTCCTCGCTGAGCAGCTGGCGCAGGCGCGTCAGGATCTCGCGAAAGCTCGGCCGCGCGGCCGGGTCGTTCTCCCAGCAGCTCTCCAGCAGGTCGCGGAAGCCGCCCGGCATCGCGCCGCGGTCCACCGGCGGCTTCTGGCCGGCAAACACCTTGTACATGATCTGCGGCGCGCGCGCGCCGGGTCGGCGTGGCT
>JAABUV010002098.1_pt1 | contig 27778 bp, 51 predicted proteins | sample 5559971 | NCBI WGS metagenome assembly JAABUV01 (sample SAMN10711881, study PRJNA513362) | rock metagenome | isolation source: Antarctica rocks | place: Antarctica: Victoria Land, Knobhead nord | collected 2015-12-19
GCTCCGCCGCCGCCGCCGCCGCCGCTGTCCAGCTTTGCGGTGCGCATCGCAGCCCCTCTCGCTGACCACAGCCACAGCGGCAGATGCGCGCTCCTGTGCCGCACCTCGCACACGCTGTGCTTCGTCTGTGCGATTGCAGCGTCCCCAGCGCGCATGCATGCTGCCGCTTCCTGGATGCCTTGGTCCGCCTTTCCAAGCACATGCCGTTGGCAGCATTGTTGGGCAGAGGCCCCTGCGCTGCATGCGGCCCGGTCCCACTCTCGGCTGCTCCTGACGGCGTCCCATATGTGTCCAGGTGAGCGCGTCGGCGCAGGCGGCCGCGCAGCCGCAGGTCGCCTTTGTGAGCGCGCAGACAGCGGCGCCTGCCCAGGCCGCGAGCACGCCGCCGCCGACGCCGCCCGCGGCCGCGGCGACCAGCGCGCCCACGACAGCGGCGACCAGCGCGCCTTCAGTAGTGGCCGCCGCCCAGACGGCGCCGACCGAGGCCGTCACCGTGAGCGTGCCGACGGTGAGCAGCAGCACCGGCCTGCAGACAGGGTCGCAGCCGCGCGCGACGCTGCCGCCGCGCAACGCCACCGGCGGCGTGCAGGCCGCCGCGAGCCCGACGCCGGGAATCGCGCCGGTGACAAACAGCACCGGCCCGGGCTCGACCCCGACGCCCACTGCTGCGCCCGCCAGCGGCGGCGCCGCAGCCGGCATCGCGGCGGCGCCCGCGGCGGCTGCCCGCCGGCGCACGCTGCTGTCGGCGGGCGGGGCGAAGGGGGGCGCCGCAGTCACGATGCTGACCGCATCGTCGGCGCGCGGCGCGGCGCGCGGCGCGGGGCGCACGCTGCTGTCGACGGCCGAGGCGCCGGCGGCCCCCAGCGGCATGAACGTGCGCCCCCGGCCTCTGGTCTGCCATTTATTGCACCACGCTGCTGTCAGGCCCGCCGCTTGCATGCCAGGCTGGCTGTCGGCGCCAGGACCGCGCATTGCGCGTGCCACATGGCCGCACCATGGCGTAAGCAGGTCGTTGGCGCATCTGGCGCCCGCACATGTCTGACCAAGGCCATGCGGGTCATTATGTAAGCCTGCCTCTACAAGGTGGCTGCCGAGAGGGTTACGGCTGGTGTTAGGCCTACCTCCTGCCGGCTGCGGCTGACTATGTAGGCCTGGTTGCAGGCCGCGCTGAGCTGGATCAGGGCGCTGCTCCGGCCCGCCAAGGGCATGCGCGCGCACCCCGACGCCTCAGCGGGCGTCTCGCATGAGACGCATCCGCGGCTGCTGCAGGCGCGCCCCAGCGCCTTTGTTATGTTTGCAGCTATGATTGGCAGAGTCTGGGCTGGAGCGGCCATATGTGTCAAGGTGCTGCGACGCGCACGCCGCTGCAATGTCAGGCAGGCATGGTCGCAGTGTACCCTCGCTCGCATGCGAACACCCCTGCCCAGCACCGTGACGTGTGGCGGGTTTGGCCTGACGCGCGAAGCGCGCCCGCAGGAGGTCCTCGGCATCCCCAAGGGCAAGGACGCGGGGCTGGTACCCTCAGGCTACCCCGGGCTTGCATACCTGCCGCACACGCCCGGGCTCGTCGTCACGCTCGGCATCCGGGACCCCGGCGCCTTCCCCAGCCACCTGCTTGGCTGTGCGCCCCGCACGCTGCCCGCTGCGCCCCACCGTGTCTCTCTCCTCACGCCTGGCACACAAGGTCAACTTTGAAATGCCGCACGCTTAAGTTGCGAGGGCGCAAGTGATGGAGTTTTCAGCACTTGTCAGAGTTGTCTGAGGCCCCTAGACTAGGACGCATGCAAGCAGGTGTGCGGTCCTCTACGCGCAGGCTATGTTTGAGCGCGCTCAGCTGCATACGCCCCTGGCACCTGCCGTCCCGCTGCCGGACCTGCCAGGGATCGCGCGCCCCATGGAGCAGTGTCGGGCAGTGTGCTTAGGGCGCTGCCCATGCGCAGGCCCCTACCCGCCGTCGAAGAGCGGCGACTGCGTGCCGCCGGTCGGCTGCAAGTGTGATAAGGCGCGCGCACAGCGCCTTGCCACACGCGATGTCATCTGCCTCACGCGCTCATTGTGCCGCTTGCAAGCTCTGCTCGTAATCTGCCTCATGCGCCCGGCATGCTCCTGCCGACGCAGCAAGGCCGCCCGTTCACTCCTGCCACATCCACGTTGCATGCCCGCTCCCTCGCCGCATTGCCTTGCATGCGCGCGTCCGTTACTCCAGCACTTACTAGCACGATGGACCCTGCCATCATCGCACCCCACCCCTGCCTGCCTGCCCACCACCTGCAGCGGGCCAGCAGGGCGCTGACTGGGCGGCTGCGGCGCGCAGGGTAAGTGCGAGGGCTTCTGCAAGCTCGACGACAACCTGACGTACTGAGCACGCGGGGCCGGTGCCCAGGCTGCATGTAGGTGCTGCAGCGCGCGCACGCAGCCGTCATGACCGGCTCGCGTCCTGCTCGGCATGCCATCTCTTTCATTTTACCCCCCAGTTTCAGGCCCCTGTGCGGTTATTTTGTTTTGGCGTGTACCATTTTATCCAGCCATTTTATGGCAGGGCGGGCGCTCTATTCTGTGCGGGAGCACGCATGGTTCATTTGGAGGGTTAAGAAACATTGATGGGATTCCCTTGGCCATGACGGTCCTTTAGGAAGTGATAGTCTTCATGAAAGGGCGAGGGTGTGCGGGCTGGGCCTCACAAGAGGCCTTGGCCCTGTTGAACGGGCAGCATGCGCACGCTGCGTCCGCGGGGGAGCATGTGAATGCCGTGTGCGCACGCGTCTGGCCTGCAAGGCAAATGCGGGGCCGCGCGAGCTGTCGCATGAGGCGAAACACGCGTCTGCAGTCTGTTTTCTGCTTGAAGTTGAGCATGCCAGGCGAGCAGTCTCGCGGGCGGTCACTAGGTTTGCACATTCTCGGGTTTCTAGCTTGGCGTCGTTGTGCACGAACGGCGCCTGTGCGTGTGTCTGAGCTCTGGTGGACACCGACCGTCGACTTGTACATGGGGTCGAGCTCACCTGCGGGCCAGCTTAGATTGACTTAATTCAGCAGGTGCAGGGCTTGGCCGCACAGTCGGTGGCGGGGCTGCCGTTTGCCTGGCGCCTTAACGCCCAGCCAGACGGAGCCCCCACGTCGGCTCTGCGAGTTGACATTGGGCAGGCCTCCGCTTCACGAGTGAGGGGAGGAGAGAGCGGGATGCTGTCTGGTTTCTTGCCACATGCGACGGAGGGGCCAAAAAAGGCCGTGCATATGATTCATGTATGGGCATACGGGCATGTGGCCGGGCGTGCGTCGCTTCATGGTCACGCAGAACCTGCTGCGCGCCGGGCGCGAGCGGCTGTGTGTACGGGGGCAGGTCTGGCTGGGCGTAGAGGGGTAGGGGCGCGGAAAGGCCAACCCTAACCCTACACAGTAGGGTGTGGTGCACGCGGATGGCGTGGGCAGGCGCAGAGTGCTGCGCCCGCCGGCACATCGCGTGCGGCTCATCCGCAGCCAGGTACCCTGCACATGCGTGCATGGCCCTGAGCTGCAGCACCTTGGAGGCGCATCGGGTCTTATGGGCGCTGGTTGGCTTGATGCTGTGCGATGGCGCACAACACAACATTCAGCATTCTGGACTGCCAGCACTGTTCACTGAAGATGAAATGGATGACAGAATGCTAGCGTGATGCTGCGCTGTTTAGGCTGCGAGCGCTGTCACGGCCGGATGGCACCGTGACCAGCATGCTCGTCAGCGGTCGAGGCATCTTGCCATTCTCAGCGGTTCTCCTGCCCCTGACGTCAGCGTTTGGGTCTGTGGTGGCAGTCGCCGCCAGTCTGTAAGCTCAACATCATGCTTCAAGCCTTGCACAACATCGCATGTACACACACCGAGAGCCACTTGTCCTTTCTGATCCTACAGCCCCCAGCCATACGCTCGAGCCGCATTCGTCATGGTCCTGAATGCCCCAGCCACAGGCTCGAACATGCCAGGCGCCCAACCGTTTACGTGCTGCGTCGCACCTGCGGCATTTGCATGACACGTCAGGGGCACAGAGCATGAGAGTCCGGCAACTCCTTGCAAAACTCTGCAAACAGGACGAGCGTGACAGCGTTTTAGTGCGTGCGTCGCCTCGACCGCGCAGTGCCACACTGCGAGCAGACAGAAGCTGGCACCGCTGCTGCCCCCTCCCCCTGTCCTGTGCTGTACCCCGGCAGGGCTCCGCTCCACACACCGCCATCACAGTGCACCCACCATACGTGGCCGGGGAGACCGACAGGGAGGAACGCGTGCGGGCGCACAGCTGCGCGCCAAGCGACCCTCCCCCACAACTTAGGTCGGCTTGCCTCGGCGTGCTCGAGGCCTGGGCGCGCGCCTGCTCGGTGGCGAGCAGCGCGCGCGCGCCCTGCGCCCATGCGGCGCGCGCGTCCGGCACGACCGAGTTGCTGCCCAGGTACACCTCAAACAGCGCGCGGCCCAGCGAGACCGCGTCGATGCGCAGGTCCGGCGCCAGCTGCGCGCACGCGCATGGCGTGGGGAGGGAGGGGACGGACGCGGGACCGAGGCAAAAGCGGGCTTGCTTCAGTCAGCAGAAAGTGTCCTGACACCTGTGTGATGTGCGCATGGACGTCGCTGGTCCCCGACCGAACGCCAAAAGCGTCTTGAGCCCTTGCACGTGGATGCGCCCAGGAGGTCATATGTCAACCCGGGTGAGTCCTTGCTCAACACGTTCAGAGCGCATCTGCCATCTGACCAGACCCTGTGAGGCATGCGCGCAGCCAGCCTCGCCGCCCCAACAGCACCGCGCTCGGCTCACACATGGTTCACGGCTCGACAGGCCGGCGTGACGCCGCGGCGCGCCGCGCCTGCGAGAGCTCGGGGCCGCCCGCGCGCCGCAGCGCTAGCTCCACTGCGCCCTCCGGCCGCCAGAGCATGACCACCTCGGTGCCCTTCTCCAGCTCGCGCCCCTGGAAGAACTCGCCAAAGCGCTGCAGCGCCGCGCCCTCGCCCGCCAGCCGCAGCCGCGGCGCCAGCGCCTCTTCCAGCGCCTGCGGTGGGGGGCAGATGATGACTTGTGGGTAGGGTGAGGTAGGGTCTGGTTGGAGCCGAGCGCGGCGCCCTCGCCCGCCAGCCGCAGCCGTGGCGCCAGCGCCTCCTCCAGCGCCTGCGGCGCGGGGCGGCGGTGCGGGCCGTCGGCCCAGTGACGTGATAGATTTAGAGTAGGATAGGGTAGGGTCTGCTTGCAGCCGCCGCCATGGTGCAGCCACGCGGTCACGCCCCTGCTACGTTCCGACCGTATCCCGCAGCGGCACCGGCGCCTGAGGCCGCCGGCCGCAGCTGCACCGCCTGCGCCGCCGCCGGCGCTGCTCCACACGACTGCCGCGTATGTCGGACCCCAGCATGCCTTGACAACGCAACCTGACATCTGCGCTGCCGTTCTCCACACCCACTGCGCCATGCAGGCATTGAAAGTGGGGCATGCATGATCACGCACAACAGGGCCGTCTGCGGCGGACCCAGCTGGGCTGTCTACTGGCCAGCGGGAGGGAACGCACACAGTGGCCTGCCTCCGCCGCGGGCCAGGGCCGCGCCTCATAGAACGTCCTGCCGTCCACCTTGCGCACGAGGTGCACGACGAGCGCCTTGGCGAACGCGCCGTCCACGAGCGCGAGCGCGAAGTCCTCGTCGGCGTCGCCCTCGAAGAAGCCGCCGCGGCTGCGCACGCCCAGCTCGCGCGCCGCCTTCTCCGCCTCCACGTACACAGTCACCGCGTACACCTGCGCGCGTGCGGGGAAGGTATAGTACCCTAACCATACCCTAACCCTGAAATGGCAGAAAATGCCTGCCCCTGCGAGCGCACCACGCGCAGCGGAGCCGCGGCGGGTGGGCGTGCGTCCGCGCCTTCACGGGCACAAAGGCAAACTTCTTGGCGCGCACGCCGGCGCCCACGGAGCGGAACGGGTCGCTCGCGCCCCACAGGCTGACCACCTCGGGGAACTCGACGCCGGTCGCCTGCGCGCGCGCGCGCACCGGCCGCGTGAGCGGCGCGCGCGCCCGGCCGCGCGCGCGCAGGCGCGCAGCTGACAGTCGCTCTGTCTGCTGCCCAGCTGGCTGGCCATCCAGGCTGTGAATGTAGCGTGAGCGAGACGGTGACCTGGGCCATTACACACACCTGGCTCCGTCAGTTTGCGTTGTGCTTCGCTTTGCATGGCACTAGGATCATGGAGGCAGCGCCGTTTTACTTCTGTGGGCTCCTGGTGCCTGACCTGCCTGCTTCGGTGCATAGGCAGCCTATACGCAGGGCCTGTGAGGCTAAGAAACCCTTGCTCGCCACCATAAACTTGCAACAAACCTGCAGACCCTCCAAGGGCACGTGAGCGGCCAGGTCCTGGCCGGCCTGACGCACAGTGCATGCACCGGCCCCGAAGGACGTGACCCAAGGGAGTGGCACCAGCGTATTTGCTTCAGCAGGACAAGCGGCACTGGCAGTGCGCTTCGGCAGGCGCTCTTGACTCTGTACGGGTGCTTGCACTCCGGCCCGCCGGCATTTCATAAAGAAAGCGTGCAGAGCAGCCTGCCTAGCACAAACTGAGTTGTAACATCCTTGTGGCTTTGTTGAGTGCATCTCAATTCTTCCGGAGCTCGCACCGGCTCCTTGACGGTGAGGCTCGGGGCGGAGCAGTGCACACGCGTGCTCCTCCGTGCAGGGCAGCGCAGCGGCGGGCAGGCGCCGGCGGCCAGTGGCTGCGTGCTCCTGCCCTTCAAGGCTGCGGCCACGCGCCGCGAAGTGTGCGCAGCCCCACCAAGCGCCTGGGCACACGTAACCGATGGCCCTCAGGCAAGGGAGTCTTGGAAGAGGGGAAGGTGACCGCTCTGAAAGCGTGGGCTGCACTGCACAGCCTGCACCTCTCCGTACTACCGCATGCCTGCCAGCAGTGGTGCCACAGGTGTCATGTGATGGGAGCAAAGGTGCATGTGGACAGCAGCAGTCCGCTTGGACGAGCTAAGACCAGATGGACAGTATAGCATTTCAGGGAACGCACGCAAGCAGGGCGCAGCACGGTGTTCGCGCGTGTGCAGGTTGCGGCCGGCGCACAACCCGCTTGCATGATGTTTGGCATCGTACACTGAATCCGGCAAACTTGCGCTCTGTGTGATCCAAGCTGTGAAGTGAAACTGAGTTGCCGGAGTAGGGGATTATGCTGCCTGGTTTTTATTTCGAAAAACAACATTGTCTGCAGTAGCTGCGACTTGCTTTCCTGTGCCGGGCAGACTAAACTGTCGAGCAGGTCGCCTCTGGCAGCCCAGACGGCACAACGTGACAGAGCCTTGCGAGCACATCATTCTGCGTGCCGCAGATGTGAGCGTGCGCTATGTGAACAGGGGCCCGGCAGTAGATGACGAGTATGTGGCCACAGCAGACATGGTGCGGGGTCACGTGGCGTCACGCTGTTGCGCCAGTGAGTGCCTGCTGCATAACGCGTGTGCTCAAGCAGCACAGTTGGCCTGGCGAGCAGGTCTTCATTGCCGCCCACGAGGCGCTCAGGGAGCACGCTGCAGCGCAGCCCGCAGGGGCAGCTGCTTGCGAGGGCTGCTCCCAGGCAGCGCAGGCTCTGGTGGTCACGCTCAGGAAGTCACTCACGCGGCTCCCTTCCAGCCTCCCGGAGGGGATCCTCCCGGAGGAGTCGGTTGAGATGATCTGCGCGGTGTTTCCCTGCCCGGCGCACCATGCACTGCTGCAAGGCCGTTCGCTGACTCTTATCCCTGCGCGATCCATTCGCGCGCCTGACGCTTGGGGCGTACTGCTGCCTCCGCAGGCACGAGCCCACTGCAACAGCGTGGTTTTTTTTGGCGCTCGAGAGCTTCCGCGGCACTTCTTCCTCTTCTTGTGCCGCGAGCTGCTGTCGCCGCTCATGGCAAACATTAGCACAACCTTGGAGGCTATGGGGGATGCGGCGGACAGAAGTCCCGAGGACGAGGTCCAGCCTGCCGCCGCTATTGTGCTTGCGGTGCGAAGTGGCCTTTTGCGGCCTCGCCGGGGCCCACACGCCAGCACCAGGCCTTGGCCTGACGAGGTAGCCGGGGCCCCACACTGACCTTTTTGAGTGGCCTCCAACTCACAGTGTGCGGGCGTCCTGATTTGCTGTGGGGCGGGCGGGTGGGGTTGGACACAGCGGCCCGCGCACGCTCCTGCCGAGGGCAGGAGAGCTGCAACGCCTCTCACAGCTTACTGCAGTTGTCTGCCTGGCTGTTCGTGCAGGGCGCGTGCGCAAGGCTCGGGCGACTGGACGCTGATCTGCTGGTCGCTTGCCAGCCCACTCGGTTCCTGCACTCAATGATCGACGCATATGCTTCAGGTGCGCATCCGCCGTCTGCTGCATGCTCCCCGCGTTGCCTGCAGCGTCGCCTGGCGCTAGCGTTTGCATGCCGGCAGAGCGCCAGCTCTGACCCGTGCCTGGCTTGCCTGGATGTGACCGCACGCATCCTCTCATTCCTGCTGGGCTGCTTGCGGAGAGCAGCGCGGCGCTGGCGATGCACATGCATTGGTCGCATGCGCAATGAACAGGGGCTGGTTGATTGGACGGCCCAGACAGGCAGCATGGAGCATGCATGCGCCTGCATGCCATGGGGGTGTGCAAGCGCATGGCGCGCTGTGGGAGTGCACAAAATGTGCACTCAGGGTGCACAAATGTAGCATTGGCATGGGAGCACGCGGTGCGGCAGGCTTGCCGAGCCTGGACATGCGCCAGCTGCTTGACTACATGTGCGACATCGTCATCGCCGTCCAGCCCCTGGCGCGGACGCTGGCGTGCAGCGTCCTGCCACGGGCCGCGATCCTGGGGCGGCTTGCGTACGGGAATGACACTCCGCAGTCGAGAGGGCAGCCAGTCATGGGCAAGGTGCTAGGCGCGTTTGCAGAGGCCATGCCGGAGGTGCGGGCTCTCGAGGCGCTGCAATGTTGCTGCATGCTGCCTGCGTCAGGGCTGCACGCGGATAGCAGAGGCTGCTGGAGGAGTCGAGCCTTGAGGCCACACCAAGCTGCTGGGAGTGCATCTCTGCGTATGCTTCGGATGGTGAGGCGGTGCTCTTGGAGTGCAATCACTGCCATGCCCATGCGATATGCTTTGGCATGGCAACATGGCGTGCCTACCTGGCAGCACATTACCCGTCGCATCATGTTCAGTAGACACTTGTTGGCCTCCACGGTGTGTTGTGCAACAGAAAAGAGCATCAGTCCTAGGAAGACACGAGTGCCTGTGCTGACCACGCAGCATAAGTGAGCACTGTTCACACTGGCGACCACCAGGCAGCGCTGACAAGCTCATGATGATCCCACCTTGCCTGAGGTAGCCACACCTGCCTACCCGGTACAGGGGAGCGAACGGCGTGAGCGGCGCGCGCCAGGTCGCGCTGGCGCTGCGGGAGGCCCTCGGCCTGGACGCCGGCCTGCCGTGCGCCGCGCTGCTGCGCGCGCTCCGGCGTGCCTGCAAGCAGTCGCGCCCGTTCGACTGGGGGATGGAGCTGTGTGCTCACGCCAGCTTAAGAACTGAGCACGCCGCGGCGCAGCCCGAGAGCGCAAAGGTGGCTGCACGCGCGCTTGAAGCCCGCAGGCTGAGCGGGCCAATCTTTGGCTGCTGCCATGCAGGCTGCTTTGAGGGCAGCAACTTTGAGGGCGACGACGAGCTGGAGCTTGCGCAGGCCTGCCAGCTGTGCAGCGGCTGCCTGGTGGCGCGTTACTGCTCGGTCGCCTGCCAGCGCGCGGCCTGGGACGTACTCCGGGCTTTTTGCAAGGCGTCACGGGCGCACATGTAGCAAACTGTGTACAAAGAGAAAGCATTGTCGTCATACGCTCCCTAGCTCCAGCACAATTTCAATCTTCCCAGCCAGCGCACACAGCGGTCCAACTCTCATACATCAGCATTAAGCACGCACTTCAGGAGAATGTTGCCAGCATGCGGCATGTGCTCCACATTTAGCGGCACCAGCATGCAAGCTTTTACACTTGATGTACCTTGGTCCTAAGCCTTTGAAAGTGCGCTGCTAGGGTCTACTAATGCCCTCTCCTAGCTGTTACTAGAGCGCTAGGTGGAAAGCCGGTCTTGCAGCACCCGGTGGAAGGCTCAGGGCTCTAGCTAAAGCTGTCGCTCCTCTCTAGGAGTGCACACGGAAGGATGCTGTGCTCGACGCCAAAGCGGTCATGAAGGGCGGGCTGCGCCAGCAGGCGCAGGCGGACTGGTTCGTATTCAGCGACGCGCGTGCGGAGACTGCTTTCCTGCTGCACCTGAGCAAGCAGACGCACTGGACATCCGCGCGGCTGCGCTTCATAGTCGGTGCCATGTGGTTGACGGCAATCGGCCGCTTCACCTACGCCTTCCTGTGGGAGCACCACCCGCGAAGCTACGGGTGGGCCTCTTCGCGCGACAATAAAAATCATCGACGCTGTTCGCGTCAGCATTGCGCCGCATATATCAAGCAGTTTGCTCGCGGCGCAGTGCACCCCACGCGCTCGTACGGTACATTTTCATCGCTGCACTCTACCTCCTGACGGCAGGCGTTCAGGTGCTGCCTGGTCTTCTTCCCCGCGTGAGATGCGCTACCTGCGCTGGCCTGACCCGCGTCTGCCTGCAGGTTTTTCTTTAAAGCTGCGGCCCTGCCTGCAGTTTCTGGTCACTGGCTTGTCTGGTGCAGACTGGCTTGTCGCACCTGGTGTGAACATCATAGCTGTGTCCAACTGGATAGTGACATCATGTTTGGTGCTTGTAGGTGTATTATGGCTGCAGGATGCTGAGGATATGCAGCCAGAGCCAGCTGCTTGGGCTGGAGGCGCTCAAGGCGCACGCGCAACTAGCGAACCACACGCTCTGCATGGTTGTCGTGCTGCTGCTGCACAGCGGCGAGGTGGGCAACATCACACTTCCTGTTTGGCTGCTACGCCTTTGCAGAGGCAAATGCGCTTTGTTTGAGCTGCAAGCTCTTGGTGCAAGCAGCAGGTTGTGCTGCAATGCTATGTGCCTCCTTTGGTCCTGAACCGTTGCCCTAGGGTGTGGGGCGTCTGCAGGTCCCTGTATCAACTCCGTTCACCGCAATGGCCTTTTCGACCTACCTGCACACGTTTGACCGAGTGCGCCCCCAAGCTGGATATGGTCAGTGCGGATGTAGCGCGCTTTGGCTGGTATTCTGGCCAGACTGAGGTTTTTTAGGGATGTTTGCTGAAAGGTACGTGGCTTTTGTGTTCTGCAGCGCAGGTCTTCTGCTGTTGCTTGGCATTATTGGCTGACCTTTGCTGCAAGGATGCCTAAAAGACAAGCGCGCGTGGTGCACGGTAAATGCATTTCAGCTGGGCACAGAGGGAGTGCACCTGTGCGACGCGGCACACGTCAGCCTGGACTATGGTTTGCATGCTCATGCGACTAGCTCAGCAGTTTTTCTGCCGTGCGCAGCTGCGCATGACGACGCTCCTGGTCGTGGACGCGCTGAAGAGCATCACATACGCGTTCCTGCTGGGGCAGAACGTGGCGCACCAGCCCGGCGACGCGTGGCTCGACGCGGTGGTGACGCTGGCGACCACCATGGCCGCGCCAGAGCTAGTGATGTCGTGCCTGGAGGCGCGTGCCTGCTCCGTGCTGTGCCGGCCCGCTGTGCGTGCGGCGCGCGCGCGCGCCTGGGCGCGCTCCTGGGCCCCGTTGACGTGCAAGACAGCATGCACACTTTCATAGGTAACGTCCAGGTAAGCAGGCCATGGAGCATGACAGGGCTGGTCATGCAGCCCGCAGCACCCACCACTGCATGTTGGCCGGGTACTTTGCTCTGCAGGGTGGAGAGGTGCTCTCACGTTCATGCCCTTGCCGGCACGACTGGCTGTGCCGGGCGGCGGCTGGTGCGCTGCCTCTCATGGGACACATGATGCAGCAGGGCGCGGGTCAAGGCAGTGCTGATGCAGCGCACGTGTGCCGCGCAGTGCCGGCAGCGCGCGCTGTTCCTGCGGTGCAGCGGCTGGGCGGCCGAGCCGCTGCCGCCCTACTTCCGGCGCGTCCAGGCTGCCGCCCACTGCGCGGGGCTGGACAGCTGGGTCGGCGGCGCGCCGGGCGCGCTGCGCGCCTGCGGCGCGCCTGCCGCGCCGGCGGCCGTGCGCGGCGCGCAGCGCGGCGCGCAGGCCGGCAGGATGGAGCCTGTCGCCGAGTATACGCCCGGATGAGTGCTCGTGCTTGCGTTGGCAGCCTTGCAGCTTGAGGTTTGTGCATCTCGTACCTAACGTCAGGGACCTTGTGCCTTCCCATGACCGTCTTAGCAGTATATGCGCACAGCAGGTCTGTGTCTGTGGGGCTTGGCAGTGGACGGCCATGCACTTTTCCACCCAAGGGTGACGCAATGGCGGGCATACCAGAGTTAACCATTGATTACGACCGGCATGTCCGTGGCACGTCATGAACATGTTTGCAACTCTTAATCACAAAGAGTCTCATTTTGGACCAGTATGAGACCCTACCCTGGTTCGGAGCACGAGCTCTGGGCGCTCAGCCCCTTATCTGCGCCTCCCCTCCTCTGCCAGGACGTCCACCACGAGCCGTGCACGCAATGGTGCTGGCCATGTCTTCGTTGCGGGCCTGCCGGCTGCCGAACGCGTTTGGCAGCACAGCCGCGCTGCGGGCAGCCGTGCCGCGCGTGCAGGGCAGGAGGGCGCGGCAAGTCACGCGGATGGCGGTGAGGCTGTGTTGTTGCCCGCAGAGACGATGTGGGGTCAGGTTGGAAGGACATTCTCGAGCAATGCCAGCGCATTGGCGAGCAGCTCCAAGCACGTGCAAGATGCCATCCTTGGTGGGATGAGGTTGGGGATGGGTGGCTGGTGGAGTGCGTGGCTGTTCCAACGCACCCTGCACTTGCGCACTTTCTGCGGCCCAGAGTGCCTGGCCTGCGGCGGGCTTGCTTACGCCGCTGGAGCCCTCCGTGGGAAGTCACCGCAGTCCGTTTGCCACGAAGCTCAAGCAGGCGCCAATGCACCGCAGGCGAACGACTTTGACAAGGTGTCATCTGCGTACGCAAACGCGCTGGTGGACCTGGCGCAAGAGAAGAACGCGCTGGACACCGTGCACGCGGATGTGGACTCCCTGCAGGCATGCGCGCTGCGCACGCTGTACTGGCCCGGGTCACCGCTGTTTGTGGTGCACGCGCTGCCGGGCTGATCAAGAGCGTTTGTGGAGAGGGCGACATGGAGTCCATGTGCGGAACTTACCAGTGGTGCTTGGCTGTGTGGTGTCTGCACGGAGGCACACTAATCTGCCCAGTTGACAAGCTTCAAAGACATGTGCGGGCACACCACTGCTCAAGCGCGTAAGGTAATTACAAGTGTTTGAATCGTGGCCTGCTGCAAGTGGCCGTGACATCCTTACTGTCTGCTAGTGCGAAGAATGCGCACCTACGCGCAGGCGGCCATCCGCGAGACGCCGGACGTGAAGGACTTCCTCTTCAACCCGATGGTGGACATCGGCAAGAAGCGCGACCTGCTGTCCTCGCTGGCCAACGACGCGGGCCTGTCCAAGCACACGCTCAACTTCATGAACCTGCTGCTGGACTCAGACCGCCTGGTGGCTATGGAGCAGATCTTCGACGCGTTCCAGACCGCGTACTGCCGCCTGACCGACACGCAGGCGCGTCAAGCACCCGACACCTGTGCTGTACAAAACATGCTGCAAACTTTTTCCTAGCACACTAGTTGCGAGTTGGCCGGCCTGTCCATAGCGCCTGGAGTGCAAGCATGCAGGCCAACAAGTAGTAGCCATCAGAAATAAAAGCATGCCTTGCCAGTGATGAATAAATAGTCACTGAAAAGCGTTGCCTTTGGCAGAGTCATGTACGGCTTCTGAGGTCTGCAGGATGGCTCGCCAGCCGCCTGGCGCTCACACTTCCGCCGCGCGCTGCGCAGGTCGCGACGCTGCGCTCGGCGGTGCGCCTGGAGCAGGAGAACCAGTTCCTGATCGCGAAGAAGCTGCAGGAGCTGACCGGCTCCAAGAACATCAAGCTCAAGCCGGTCATCGACGAGTCGCTCATCGCCGGTTTCGTCATCGAGTTCGGCTCCTCGCAGATCGACCTGTCCGTCAAGGGCCGGCTCGAGAAGATCGAGGCCGAGCTGCTGAAGAACCAGGGCGCACTGGCATGAGCCATCACCTACCCTAACCCTATCCTGAGCCCGCCAGCAGCGCAGTCGTGCGCCGGGGCGGCCGTGTGTCGGGGAGGTAGCGGGCGCAGGCGGTCCGCGTGTGCATGAGTGGAGTGCGCTGTGCACGAGTGGGCGCTCTGTCCAGCGAGGGACCTGAGAAGACTCTGGATATTTAGATTTCAGCAAGTGAGCGGGACTTGAACGCATGCTCCTACTGACCGCTACGGCGTGCGGCATGCGCTGCCGTCATGTTATGCCGTCATGTTATGCATCAAGCGCACAGCACGCCGCCGTTCGCATGTCATGAGTGACTTTGTTGCGTCACAGCTGCAATGTTGCAGCCGCACACCTATGCAGCCATAGTGAAGCATTCCCCAAAGTGCACTTCCCTTGGTTGTGCATTCCACACAATTCTGCAAACACCAGCACATGAAGCTCATTCTAGAATGTCCAGAGACTGAGCGGCAAGGCAACTCCATAAGGCAACTACCTAGAGACTGCAGACGCAGTCTGAGACCAAATTTACCAGGATCCATACGTTCTTCTTTTTAGAATTCTAGACCCCAAAGCCTGCCCATGTCCGCTCCTCAGCCAGGCGGCTTTGCAATTGACCCATGTATCTATGCAGCCACAGGGGCGAAGCACAGCAACGTCCTCAAGAGGGAGCGCCCAGGTATGCGGCCAGGCGCAGCAGGTCGCTGAATACGCCGCCGGCAGTAACCTCCGCGCCCGCGCCAGGGCCCCTGTGCACCAAGTCACCTACTTATCCCAAGGCAGCTGGGTTTGTACGGACGCCGGACAGTGAGGCATGTCAGTAGGCGCGCGCGCACCTCAGGCAAGTCGTAGGAGGAGCCTATACCGCCGCAGCGCCGGAGGGCACACGCAGGAGCGGCAGCGGGCCATGCAGCAGGGGCGCGCCTGACGATGAGCGGCTGGTTCGCGTAGCGCTGCGTGGTGAAGGCGATGATGTTGTCGGAGCCCTGCAGCTGCGCGAAGGCGTGCGCCTTGGGGTAGCGCCGCAGCTCCACGCTGCCCTTGCCCGCCTGGCAGTCCACCACGCCTGCGCCGCGCCGCTCCCCCTAAACCTAAACCCCCGCAGCCCAGCGGACTGCACCTGACACGCGTCTGCGCCAGCTTTGCGCCCGCTGGCAAGCCGTGACTGCGCCGCTCTCACGGCACACACACCTGGCCTGCCAACGGCCGCTGCACGACAGCAGAACAGCGCGCTCCTGAGCAGCCTCCCACGCGCCCCTGGCGACGCTCCGGCTCAAGTGCACCAGATCGACGGCACGAGACATTGGGCAGCGCGGCGCACCCACGAAGCGCAGGCACTCCCCCGCGGCCTCCGCGTCCGCCAGCTGCTGCGCAAGGTCGCCGTCGAATTCGGGCAGCCGCGCCAGGAAGTCGTCGGGCGAGGCCAGGCCGCGCAGCGGCTCGGGCACCAGGCTGTGCACCGGCACGTCGTCCAGCTCCAGGTCCATGCCCGTCTCCCTGCCAACACCATTTCTCACTTTGTTAGGGCCCGCATCATAGTACCTGTGAGGTTCGTCAAACCACATCATAGGTTGATGCGCCCACATTATAGGCAACGTTACAGGCAGCGTGCCCATTGCACTCCCACAATCAATAGCCATGCATGTCGGCCGAGCCCATCAGCTGAGTGGGCACCGCAATCATGCACCCCTGGCTCCGCCTCGGGCCGCGCCGCGCGCGCCGGGCGCGTGCCTGGCCAGAATGGTGACCTTGCGCGCCACGTCCATGCCCGCCAGGTCGTCGCGCGGGTCCGGCTCCGTGTAGCCCAGCGCCTTGGCCTGCGCTCCAGATACCCTCTCAGGTGCCCCGGCGCCCGGCCGCGGCGGGCCTGCGCACGGCCGCGCTGCGCGCGGCGGCAGCGGCGCGCCGCAGCAGGCCGCCGGTCAGCAGGCGTCCACCAATGCCACGCCCAGTCAAGCGGACCTTGCGCGGGCGCTCGCAGGCCCGCGCGCGCGCATCGGATCGGGGCGGGGCGGCGGGCGGCCGCGCGCGCGCCTCGGCCACGACGTCGGAGAAGGCGCGGCCGGGCGCGAGTGAGTTGAAGATGAAGGAGAGCGTGCCGGAGAAGACGCCCTCCACGCGCAGGATGCGGTCGCCGGTGTCGACCAGGTGCTTCAGCGTCGCGATGACGGGCAGGCCCGCGCCCACCGTGGCCTAACCGCGCCGCGCGGCCCGCGCCGGTGAGCCGCAGGACGCCACATGCTAACGCATGCCGCAGCACGTGCATGTGCAAGGCTCCACGGTGGGCTGCCCCGCAACAGGCGCGCGGGCAGGGCAGCCGGCACCCAGGAAGGCACTGGCAACAAGGGCAAGGCAAGCCTTGCTGTCGCTGCTCAAGAGCGAGCAGCACAGCTGTGTCAGCACACAGTTGGTCTTGATAAGAATAGCGCACAAAGAGGCCTCAGTGGTTTGAGTGCAAAGTCTGTCGTCACGGCGAGCGCTCAGACAAACTGTGAATAGGTTTTACATCCCAGGCCACTCTGGTTATGTTGCAGACGTTGGGTGGAATGCTAGCTGCCATCCTAGAGCCTTACCGCCTATCTTGCGACAGCACACGACATGTCAGCCGCCCCCTCAGCCCTGCCTTTTACGGCAGACTGGGGTCAGAGTGACGTGACAGCGAACATTGGCTGAGCAGCAGGCATGTCCACACGCACTGCCACCCTGCCACAGAACCACCAGACCCCCAGCCTCACGCAGGGCGCGCCTCATAGAAGAAGTGGATGTAGGAGCCGCGCTGGAACTGCCTCAGTGCCTGGTACTGCGGCAGCGGGCCGCTGTTGAGCTTCTTGTTGGGCGTCACGATGTGGATGCCCGCCTGCGCGCGCGCGCGCGCTGCGCTCGGGCCCGGCGGGCCGGCGGGCCTGGCCGCGCCTGCTGCTTGTGCGGCGTCTTGAGGGGCAGCAGACTGACACAAACTGCAGGGGACTTGGCCGACATGTTTGAACCCAAGCAGCTGCAGGACATATAGGCGTAGCATGCCGAATGACACGCGCCTCAGTGCATCCAAGATTAAGAGCTACTGACCCTGCCTCCAGCATGGTGTGCGCCAGCGCTAGCACCAACTATCAATGCACCCCTGCCAGTGCGGGGCCGCGCCTGCATCCAGGCCATGTAGCGCTCGGGCAGGCGCGAGGAGGCGGTCGCATCCACGATGACCGTGTTGGGCACATAGTTGCCCGCCAGGTGCGCCGCAAACGCGTCCATGTCCGCCGGCTGCGCATCCCTGCGTTGGGGCCCGGGGCCACGCCTCGGCACCGGCTGACCGCCTCGTTCTTGAGCTCTCGTCTCGCTTGATAACAATCACAACCATCGCCAGCATCGCACGTGCAGGGTGCCTGCATCGGCCTCGCTCCGCAGACGCAGGCACTACAAAAGGACGCAGCAACACGAAGTCTCCGGCCTGGCAAAGGAGATGCAGGTACAACAAAAGGATGCAGCAACATGAACTCTTGACACACGAATGAGCGCACCGATCGAAGCGCTCGCGCCAGTGGCCCAGGTCAATGGCCGTCTCAGAGAGCAGCATGCGTTCCGATGAAATGATGCCCAGCACACGCATGTCGATGTCGAACTCATCGCGCAGCTCCTGCGGCGCCGCCGCACGCGTTGGCGGCCGGTCTATTAACAACCTTCTGTGGCTGCGCATGTCAGATAGGTTTTATTTCTAACCCTGCGGCGACGCGCGCGGGCGGCGGGCGCCGCACCGCCTGCTGCTGGTGGATCTGCGTGAGCAGCGTGCTGCCGATGAGCCCCGGCCCCACCAGGCCCACCGCCAGCGGCAGCGTGGCCAGGTAGAAGCGCCCGTGCACCGCGCGCAGCGCGCGCCGCGCGTCGCGCTGGTCAATCAGCACCGTGATGTTGTACTCGCTGCAGCCCTGCGCGATTGACCTGCGCACGGCCGCACCGCCGCGTCAAGCAGCGCGGCAGTGCGCGCCCCGCACCAACGGGTGTCGCTGCAGCACTGCGCAATGAACCTGCGCGCGGCTGCGCGCGCCGCGTCAGAGGCGCGGCAGCGCGCGCCCTGTGCTTGCCGCCATCGACTTGCCCCATGATGCTGCCTTCCTTGCACACGCACGCGGAACATGCGCCGCCCAAGCCAGATCGCATGCCACGCGACCTGTTTTTCCTCACCCAACGCACGGCGGCGGCGAGGGGCGAGCGCGGCGGGTGCGCGCGCGCGCCTGATGTTGATGTTGGCCTTGGCCAGCGCGGAGAACATGGTGGCGGCCACACCCTTGCGGCTGGCCATCTGCCGCCCGACCGCCGCCAGCACGCAGCAGTCGTCGATCTTCTCCACCTTGCTGATGCGCCCGGCCTTGATGGCGTCTGCAAACCTGCGCGCGCCGCCGCGCAGGCCTGGTATGAGCGGCTGTCCAGGCGCAGCTGACCATGCGCCCGGCCTTGATGGCGTCCGCAAACAGGCCGAGCGCCGGGCGGGCCTGGCGTGAGCGGCTGGTCAGGCCCGGCTAACCTTGCTGCCGCGCAGCGACAGTGTGCACACCCAGGATGCGCACCTGCGGCATCCTGACTGAGTTACGCCCAGCTCTACTTCAGGCGCATGGGCGGCACCCATGATATCAGCACCCCCTGCGTCTGCGCTTTCGGGCCTCTGCTGCAATAGCTTGTCTCCAACCCCTACGTAATCCCATAGCAAAGTCTTCAGCCTCTTCACTTTTCAATCTCATGCATGCTCCCTCGCCAAAGGCGCATGGTAGACGGCGCAGGGCTCGGCGCACCGCGCGTTGAGCGCCGCGACCGCCTGCTCGCCCTGCGCCTGCTTCACGGCGAAGCACACGCTGTGCTCGCTGGAGGCCTGGCTGATCATGATCACGTTGGCCGCCGCGTCGCGGATGGTGCCAAAGATCGCGCTCGCGACGCCCGGGACGCCCACCTGGCGCGCGCGCGCGCGCGCGTTTGCGCCTCGCACAGGGCCCACAGCTACGCATCAGGGCTGGCAGCGCTGGGACGACTGTCAGAAGCGCTCCCTCAGCTTCCCTGGCAGTGATGCCGCAGCAGGCTTGTCTGGCGGGTTGTCGGCTGCCTGACGTCGACTGGTCGAGAGGCAACCAGTCAGTGGACTGGCATGTTATAAACCTGCAACATTGATGCAGCGGCAAGTTTATGCAGAAGTATGAGGTCTGCTTGCGTCAAGGGCGTGTCTTGAGCGCATGCAGCCTATTACCGTTGAGCGCAATCCAGTAAAACTTTGCGTGCACGACCGGGGGCGTGATGGGAGAGGCGCGCACCATGCCGGTGCCCTCCACATTGATCAGCGCCACGTTGTCGATGGTGGCAAAGCCCTTGACGAGGCCCTTGCCGCTGCCCACAGCGTCCGCCATTGCGCCAGCGTCGTCGCTGATCCTGGTGCCTGCGCACGCCTCCGACTCACCATGTAGATCGGCATACGCGGGCGGTACCGACTGCAACAGAAACATGACAACATTGGTCAGCATGGGCCGGGATTTGCTTCTGTATCGAGCCAAGTGCACTGCACGCATGCAACAAGGAACGTAGCCAGAGCGTGGACGCCCCGGCAGTCGGGCGCCTCAACGCCGGCTGGCGTCCGCGAACGCCCTGGCGCCGCGGCCGCCGCCCATGGGCGCGCGCAGCAGGGCCGCACCGGGCGCGGCCTGGTTGAAGAAGTTGCGGATGAGGATGGGGATGCCGAACTTGCGCGCGGGCATGGTCGTGCGCGGGTGCAGCACGCTCGCGCCGAAGTAGCTCAGCTCCCACGCCTCGTGGTAGCTCAGGCTGTCCAGGCACACCGCCTCGCCCACCTGCCCGCGCCGAGCGCCGCGCTTGGTAGGCAAAAGGGTAAGGTTGGGATCACCAGAAGCCTACCCAGAGCCGTGGCGGGCCGTCAGCTGACAGCAGCATCGGCCAGCCCCTCCCTCCCCAGCGCTGCGCAGCCCGCCACAGAGCTTGGACACCAAGCGGCCGCTGGTGCAAGGCCGCCGGGCCTGCCGGAGGAGCCGTACAGCCCTTTTCAACGGGGCCGGCGCACCTGCCGTGTACGCCTCAGCCCCATCACATGCACTGACCCCGCACGGGCACCCCCGGGGTCGACGCGCGCGCGCCTTGCGCGGGTCCGCGCTGAACACGCCGTCCACGTCGGTCCAGATGACGATGCGCGCGGAGCGCAGCAGCGCGCCCACGATCGTCGCACTGTAGTCGCTGCCGTTGCGCCGCAGCGTGGTCACCTGCCCGGCCGGGTTCTTGGCGATGAAGCCAGTCGCGACGAGCACCTGCACGCGCCGCGCCGCGCACGCCGCTTGATTAGGCTACGCTCCGCAGCACGAACTGCTAGACCCGATGCGGGCCTTCCGGCCCATACAGCCCTACCCCAACCAGGAAAAGCTCGCTTGGCCAATCATCAGGAAGCCTTGCAGAGCTGCACAGGCTGCTCAATGACGCGCTGCTCTATAGCGACGTCGCATCGAGAACGTAAGGGCGCTTCTGCAGTGCGGCATATGGTGCAAGCGGCTACGTTCTGCAGGCGAGGCGTGACCGCCGCTGCGCAGAACTGACGACTCTGCACAGAGTCCCACATGCGCCTGGCCATGCTGCAGACGCGCGCATGGCGCCTCAAAACACACAAGCGCGACCCCGGCCCAACGTGCGCGCGCACCGCCGGCACCCCGTGGCGCCCGGCCCAGGCGTCCAGGCGCGCGTTGGACGCGTCGTAGTCCACGTCCACGCTGTTGCCGTCCGCCGTGGGCGTCACCACCAGCACCTGCGCCGGCCGCGCTGGCGTAGGGTTGGCCGCCAGCCCTACCAGGGCGCGCCTCCAGACATGCTACCGCTGAGTCACCTCACATCGGCGGGCTCGGCCGCGCGCCGCACGCGTCCATGCTGAGACACAGACGCATGCTCTGTGCCGCCTGACAGACTCGGACAGGAGCACATAACGGCATGCAAGCCTCGATATTATTGCAGCGTCCTCGGCCATTTGGCGGTCTCCGCCTTGTACACACCGTCAAATACAGCACTAGAAGACTGCGACACTCAGATGAGTACTACGGCTGATGGACGACAGAAGCGCAGAGGCAGGCGCGCCTCGCGCGTGTCCATGAACTCGCACTCCGCGCCCAGCCGCCGCACGGTCGCGGCAAAGAGCTGCGCGCACCAGAGCTCGCCGTGGCCTACCACGTAGTCCGCAAACGTGTCCGTCACTGTCCCCGCTGCGCGCGCGGCCACACACGCCTCACGAACCGCCCCGGCCCCACACCCACCGATTGTCTCTGCTCAGGCATCGAGTGAACACATTCACTGTCTTGCCTGCATGCACGCCTGCATGCACAGGCTCAGCAACAGCTTTGACCACCGTCAGCTAGCAACCGCATTCTGCCAAACAGGTGCAGCACTTAATGGCTGATACATGGAAACACATGTATATGTCCCTGAGGCTCCTGGCTGCACTGTCAGGCTGCCGTCACTTCCTTCTCAGCACTTGGCAGTCTAGTCACCCACAGTCCACGCCAGGTACCAAGGTCTTGTAGGCATCAGCCAAGACAAGGATGGGGTAGCGCCTTTGCAATTAACAGCCTTGGGCGCCCACCAATAGATATCGCATGCAGCATGGCCTTCAGGTTGGCAATGTCGTCAAGCAGCTGCGAGACAAAGCCGTTTAGCTCCCGCCCCTCGCCTAGCAGCAGTTTGGCCGTCTCCACATGCTTCTCCTGCGCGGCCGGCGCGCGGCCTCAGCATCCCAGCTCCCCAGCGCCCAGCCCCAGCCCCCCGGCCCAGCTCCCCAGCCCAGCCTAGCACCCCAAGCCCCAATACCCCAGCACGCTCAGCAGCCTGGACGCCCTTCGGTCAGCGACATGCTGGCCGCTGCATGCCCGGGCAGGCAGAAGCAAAATCGCTCCAGGCCGGCCCGCAGACGGACTCCGCGCGACCGCGCCTGCTGGCCGCGCCGGACGCTGCACACTGCTGAGCATCACGGAGACCCGCAGGGGGCGCGCAAGCAACACCCCACGCAATACTTCTCTGCAAGTTGCAGCCAGCCGCAGCAACGGCGCTGCGGCGCGCCTGCAGGGCGGCCAGGTCGATGAGGAAGGCCTGGTCCTGGCGGCTGGCCTTTGCCACCATGTTGAGCAGCAGGTCGGTGACCTTGACGGGCGACGTGGGGTGGCTGCCCATTGCGGAGACGACGACCAGCTTGCACTGCGCGGGCTCGCTGATCACCAGCTGCGCGGCCTCCCGTATTCGCTCCGCCGCCGCCACGCATGTGCCGCCAAACTTGTGCACCTGCCCGGGTCAGCTGCGCACAGTCAGTGACGTGGTCATATGGCGCTGCCTTGCTACTCGGAGAGCGCTCACAGAGCGGCAGCGGCGCCCGGCGAACCGAGAATAGGCTAAGCCTGTATTCCATAAGTGATCTCACAGCAGGCTGTGGCAAAATGGGGAGGCAGTGCAGAGGCGAAAAGGGGAGCGGCAGCCGTGCCTGCCAGTGGCCGCCGCGGGGAAAGCTCTCCTGCTCCACCACCGCGGCCGGCGGCTCCGCCAGTGCCGCTTGCACCGCCGCTCGCCGCTTTGCACAGCTGGGGCGCAACCGCGGCGCTTGCGGCGCGAGCCAGCCGGCGAGCTCCGCGGAGAGCCTGCCCGCCCGGGCCAGGCCATCGAACTGCACAGGCTGCACGTGCGAGGCCGCCGCGGGCCAGCAGGTGTGCCTGCCGCTGATTGTCGCGCCCGCGCTACACGCCTGAGCGCTCATTGCCGGGCGCATTTTGCCTGCCGGCCACCTGCAGAGCCTTGCGCCCAGCCCCTCTACCGCTTTGCAAAGCTCCTTATCTGAGCATCCTTACGACGTACAGCGGAGCGGGATCAACTCTCTTGCTGAGCGCCTGGAGGGTTTGCCAGGGCCGGCCAAGGTGCAAGAAAGCCTTTGCTGCAGAGAGTACCTATTAGCTTGCGTAGCCACGCCGTGCAAGTGTAACTTCTTGCCCTCATTTGCACACGGCGGGCGTTGCATCGCACTGTGCGCTTTCGGCATACGATCATGGCAAAAGAAGAGGTGAGCTGATAGCACGACATACCTATGCATTTCTCTTTGATACGTTCGGCACATTGCTTCAAATGCACCGTGCTCACTGTCAATTTGTATCGCAGGGGCCGCAAAACTTTGCGCGAAGGGACCTGCTGCTGTCCATACAAGCAAGCATACAGCAGCGCTGGGCTGAGGAGAGGATATTTGAGGTCGATGCACCTGCGGAAGGCATGCCAACGGAGCAGTGTGACAGCGGCAGAGAGCATGCCGGCAGTCCAGCGCTGGGCAGAGAGTGACACAGTGTGGCTGTGCCGCAGGGGTGGAGTGCAGCGGCAAGTTCTTTGGCAACTTCCCGTACCCATACATGAACGGCCTGCTGCACCTCGGCCACGCCTTCTCGCTGTCCAAGGTGCGCCGCCGCGCAGCCCGCGCCGGCGCTGCAGCGCTCACCCGAGCGCCGGCCGACGGTCGCGCTGCCGGCGGGGGCGCAGCTGGAGTTTGCGTCCGCGTACCACCGGCTGTGCGGCAAGCGCGTGCTCTTCCCGCAAGGCTTCCACTGCACGGGCATGCCCATCAAGGCGTGCGCGGACAAGCTCAACCACGAGCTCAGCACGTACGGCTGCCCGCCGCAGTTCCCCGAGGAGGACGCGGGGGTGCGCCGCCCGTGCCGCAGCCCCCCCGCGCTGCTGTCAAAGGGGCTGACAGGCCCCGCGGGGCGCGTGCGGCCACAGCATGTCCCGCTGGTCCTGCGCATGCTCACCATGTCCTCAAATGGCTGTCCCGGACGCATGCCACCTGCCGCAGTCACACTCATAATGGTGCAGAGGCTCATCGCCCGCTGCTGTGTGTCCCGCTCAACGGGCAGCGACTCGCTTCATGCCATGCACTGAGGCATGGTGTTCATGACTGTACCTGTATCCTCCCGATGACGTTGCAGCCAGCGTGGTCGCATGCGTGCGCCTGTATGGCGAGCAGTGCCGCAGGCGGCAGAGGCGGAGGCGGCGGCGACGGCGGCGTCCGTCGCGGAGCGCGACCCCGCCAAGTTCTCGGGCAAGAAGAGCAAGGCGGTCGCGAAGAAGGGCGCGGGCAGCACGCAGTGGGACATCCTGGTCCGCAGCGGCATCCCGGAGGCCGAGGTACCCCAGTTCAGGTGCGCGCTTGGCCGGGCGCGGTCCGGGGCGCATACCGAGCGCGCCCTTGGCTGTCAGTCTGTTTTTTTTGTATGCGCCGGTGTCTGCTGGCTGCATTCTTGCATCCTGCTCAAGCTGTGTGGCCTGCAAGCACCCAGGCTGAGCAGTGAGTGTGTTGGGATAACAGCCACTTCTGAGGTTTCAGCACCAAACGCAAGGCCTAGCCCACATGCCGCCCCTCAACGCGCACGGCATAGAGCGTCACGTGCGGCCTCCGCCGGGTCGCTATGACTCAGCACGCCCGGGGCGCATGCGCGCACACGACCGCGCGCGGGGCTGGCCGCCAGGGACCCCATGCACTGGCTGCGCTACTTCCCGCCCATGGCGCGGCGCGACATGGCCGCGCTGGGCTGCGGCGTGGACTGGCGCCGCGCTTTCATCACCACCGACGTCAACCCCTTCTACGACGGCTTTGTCCAGTGGCAGTTCCGGACCCTGCGCAAGCAGGCGCGCCCCTCCAACACCCACCCCCAACCCCACACCGCTGCTCTGCCGCCCGCCGGTGGCGCAGGCTCACTTCCGACCCTCCGCTTGCAAGCGACACGGGCTCAGTCAAACCAACAGCAGCGTGCGCGCCAGCAGCAACAGCCCTAGGGATGCGGCAGACAGCAGGGCAGCAAGCCCGGACCGCGGGGCGCGGCAGGGCAAGATCGTGAAGGACAAGCGGTACGCGGTGTACTCGCCGAAGGACGGGCAGCCGTGCGCGGACCACGACCGCGCGACCGGCGAGGGCGTGGGGCCACAGGAGTACACGCTCATCAAGATGCGCGCGCTCGCGCTTCCGGGCCGCCTGGCCGCGCTCGAGGCGCGCGCGCGTGCGCAGTGCAGGCTGCACGCTTCTTATATATGCCGGATACATGCCGGGACTGTGATCAGTGTTGAAGGCGCAGTTACTGTCTCATTTGCGCAACCACTTGTCGCCATGCAAGTTGTTGTAGTGTCCGACCTGCGGCCGGCGTCGAGCGACATGGATGGCAACAAGGGGACAAGCGACCCGGGAGAGCAATGCAGGCTATCACTGACCACAAGCCGGCATCACCCTTCTGTCGTTCAGGCGCATGCAGGGATGGTGTAGGGTGTGATTGGTTTTGTTTGGCCCCGGCAGCCTACGACTGGGGCCTCAGGCTGCAACATGCGGGCATTGGCAAATCGCTTGCAGGGCGCGGCCCTGCGGCAGCGGCGCGCGCGACCGGCGCCGCGGCCGCGCAGGGCGCGGGGCCTGTGTTCCTGCTGGCGGCCACGCTGCGCCCGGAGACCATGTACGGGCAGACCAACGCGTGGGCGCTGCCGGAGGGCGCATACGGCGCGTTCCGCGCGCCCGGCGGCGCTGTGTATGTCATGACCGAGCGGTCCGCGCGCAACCTGAGCTGGCAGGACCGGCTGCCACCCACGGGCGCGCCCGAGCGCCTGCTCGCGCTCACCGGCCAGGACCTCATCGGCGTGCCGCTGCGGGTGCGCGCGGCGCCGCGCGGGGGCTCCGCAGCAGGCCCGCCGGCGCCCGCTGGCGCGCCCCGTGACAGGCGGGGTGGCGCCGCGCGCGGGCGCCGGCACCCAGGCCGCTTTGGTACAGGCGTTGCATGTGACCCCATAGACCGCCCAGGTGCAGAGTTTGGTGACCACCAAGTCATGAGGCATGCCTGCTCACCTCACCAACTGCCGTGTGCACGGCCTCAACGCACTGCCATGTGCGCGAGCACATTGACTGCCAGCATGATTGCCGACCCGCGGCCGCGCCGCAGGCGCCGAACTGCCCGCACGAGCGCATCTACGTGCTGCCGCTGCTGACCATCCTGACGAACAAGGGCACGGGCGTCGTGACCTCGGTGCCCTCGGACTCGCCGGACGACTGGGCCGCGCTGCAGGACCTGCGCCGCAAGGACAAGCTGCGCGAGAAGTTTGGCGTGGCCGACGAGTGGGTGCTGCCGTACGAGGTAGGGTTTTGGGCCCTTTCAAGCCCTAAGTTGCTGAGAGCATTGCGAGTGTGCATGCGGGATGTCAGTGACAGCTCCCAGCCGCGACGTGCTGTGCTTCCAGCCTGAGTGGCCTTGCTCCGTATGGCTCCGTATGCAGCCCTGTCAGTGCTGGTGGGCACTAAATCGGGCGTGAACAGGCTTCTAGCACAGGCGTGCCAAGGAACTGTCAGCAGGACCGCCTCCTGGCAGGGCTGACTGCCGGGCCTGCGCTGGGCAGGTGATCCCCATCATCCACATCCCCGGCTTTGGCGACAAGGCGGCTGAGAAGGTGCGCTCAGCGGCCGCTCCAGAGGGCGCATGACAGAGATCCTGGGCGAACGTGATGCTGTTGGGCACTGCACTGCAAGCACTGGATGCGGCGCATTGCAGGGGGTGCCGTGTGGTGATGCAAAATTGAGCTTCTGCGCAAGCGCGGGGCCGGGGGAAGAGCGAGCCGCATGCACAGCACATGCGCTGCCCGCTGCCGGGCGTGCTGCGTCTGCCAAGACAGCTGCGGCCCCTGCAAGGACGCCGGCCGCCAAAGGGCTGCAGCAGAGCCCTGCGCTCCGCGACCCCGCTGCCCGCTACGGCCGCGGGCGCGAGTGCGCATGCCGAGCACGCGGGCGCGCCGCGCGGGTGCAGGCCTGTCAGGACCTAGGATAGGGTAGGGTAGGGTAAATCTAACCCTAAGCTACGGCGCAGGCCTGCCTGGATCTCAAGGTGCAGAGCCAGAACGACGCGAAGAAGCTGGCCGAGGCCAAGCAGCAGGTCTACCTCAAGGGCTTCACTGATGGCGTCATGCTGGCCGGGCCGCACAAGGGCGAGAAGGCGCGCGCCCCGCGCGCGCGACCGGCACCCGGCGCCGCGGCTCTCTGCCAGAGCATGGACCCTGGCAGCTTATGCGAGCAGTACGAAGCAGTGGATGCCTCGCTGTCAAGTGCTTGAGCGCTGGCTTCTATGCATCCCGTGCTGCGACGCGCCCAAACCCGACCTCCGTCAGTAGATCTAGTGAGGCAGGCGGGTCGGTCCTGTCCAGAGGCCTCAGTGCGCGCCAACTGGCTGCTGCAGAAGGAGCTGGTGTGATGTACACACGGCAGCACACGCGGCGCTCCCAAGGCCAGCGTGGCTGTCGGCCGCCCAGGTGAGCGAGGCGAAGCCCGTGATCCGCGCGGAGCTGCTGGAGGCGGGCGACGCGATCGCGTACAGCGAGCCCGAGCGCGCGGTGACCAGCCGCAGCGGCGACGACTGCGTCGTCGCGCTCACCGACCAGTGGTACATCATCTACGGCGAGCCCGAGTGGGAGGCCGCCACGCAGTGCGCGCGCCTCCCTACCCCAACCCAAACCCTGCCTCTCAACAGCATGTGCGCTTCTGTGCATGCGTGGTGAGGAGCGCGCGCCGCCGCTGGCGCGCCTGAGGGGGACGCTGCTGCAGAGCGCACCGTGCCCCTCTGGCGATGCCTGCGCCGGCGCGCGCAGCGCGTGCCAGTCGAGCG
>JAABUV010002099.1_pt1 | contig 27768 bp, 30 predicted proteins | sample 5559971 | NCBI WGS metagenome assembly JAABUV01 (sample SAMN10711881, study PRJNA513362) | rock metagenome | isolation source: Antarctica rocks | place: Antarctica: Victoria Land, Knobhead nord | collected 2015-12-19
CGATGCGCCGCGCCTCCGGGTCCGTGATCCCGCTCAGATCCAGATCGTCCAGCACACTCACGCTCCGTCACCCCCCCCTACTCAGTGGCCTCAGTATACCCGGCCCCCAGGTTTTTGATAAGATACCTAAAGATTTTATCGGCCCGAGAGGCGACGCAAATGTTCAACGTCATATAGTGGTTCCTGCTGGCGAGCGCGCTCAACACGGTGGGGCTGTTCCGTCCGCTGGGCGCGGCGACGCTGCCGGGGATCGGGCAGTTCCTGATCGTGGTAGCGCTGGCCGGGGTGGGGCTATCCGCCGACCTGCGGGCGATGGCGCGCACCGGCCCGCGTCCCCTCCTGCTCGGCCTGGCCGGCTGGATCACCGTCGCCGTACTCAGCCTGCTGCAGCAACGCCTCACCACCGGATTATAGGCCGCGAGGCCAGCGCATCTTCTACCTGGCCTTGAAAGACCATGGCAGAGGAAGGAGGACGTTCATGGCTACTATTGCTACGACTATTCGTATCCCTCAAGACCTACAAGACCGCTATGACCATCTCGCACAGGCTACGGGGCACACGCCCGAACATCTGATGGCCGAGGCGCTGGAGCGCTATGCCGCGCGCGAAGGATGGCAGATCGAGCAGACGCGCGCGTCGCTGACCGCGCTTGAAGCCGGCGCGCTGGAAACAACCGACCTCGACGACCTGATCGCCGAAGATGTGGCGTCGGGCGAGATCACGCAAGAAGATTTGGACGAAGCGTACACGCGGTATGGCGTTGAATCGCAACGCATACCCGCTTCTTAAAGCTGTAACTACGGACTTGACAAGCTCCTGATTTCGACCCACAATACAGATTGTGGTGTATCTGTAAGTAGTGTATCTAAAGATACGAGGAGTCGTAATGAACGAGGAGTATGAGTTCACCCTAGGGGGAGAGCGTTATCGCATCACACGTCAGCAGTTCGAGGACCGACTAGTCGGTGTGGCGTCGGCGCCGATAAGGACACACTCTGTTGAAATCGGCGGACGTCGTTACCCAGTCAAACAGGCGGTTGCCATCGGCGTCGGTATCAATGGTTATCGCTCCAGCTTCATTTCTACAGAGGCGTTACGAATTCTGAGAAAGCTAGGCTACAAGCCGGACACCGAGTTAGCGGCGTCGAGTCAAGAGCATGAGCGGAAGAAGGAATTTATTCTGAGTGGTACGCACCATCGTGTTGCGCGGCGAGACTTCGAGCAGCGGTTCGTTGGCGTGGAGCCAGAGAATATCACAAAGTACTCCGTTGAGATTGGAGGACACCACTATCCGGTCAAGCAGGCCATCGGTGTTGGCCTTGGTGTCGAGCGTCTCAGTTTCACCACAATGGATGCGTTTCGCATCTTGCGCAAACTCGGTTTCAAGCCAGAATCGAGCGATCGGATTGCTGTGTCTACGCGGCGATACGGTAGTGATGATGCTTACGCTTCTATGCGAGCGCTACATCGGGACGATCCATTAAACGCTAGGTATTGGGTCTATGAAAACTGGCAGGCTGAGGGCCATAAAGCCATCATCCACCATGCCGCCTGTGGTCACTGCAAAAATGGCACAGGGCAGAAGGGCGGCACGAACAAGGCACATGGGCAGTGGCTGGGACCCTATGCTACCGTTAGCGCTGCTGAAGTTGAGGCGCAGAAGACCGGAGGGACAGTGCGACGTTGCAAGATGTGTCAGCGGTTGTCTTAATTTTGTCAAGCGCGCTGGCGCAGCTTTTGTATGAGCGACGGTTCTCCAGTGTTGCCGAGCAGGACGAGTCCCTGCACGGTCATCAGGTTGGTGACCAGGAAGAAAACAGCCTCTTCGAGCGGGAGCGGACCCAGATGCAGGCCTACGATGCGCTGGGGGTTGAGGGTCCAGATGTGGCTGTGGATGGCCACGGCGTCGGCGGCCGAGAAGTACACCGTCGGCACGAGCGTGCCCACGACGAGCAGCCGCCACGACCGCCGCAGCAACGCATGGCCGATCGCCCACATGCCCACGATGACCGGCAGCGCCCAGGCGAGCTCGAAGATGAGGTAGGTGAGACGGCCAAACATTAGTCGAAAGTCGAAAGTCGAAAGTCGAAAGTAGGACGAGGGGGCGCTGTCGTATATATACCGCAGTGCGTTCCCATATCGAAATCCTTCATAAGGAACCTATACCCCTTCCATAGCCCAATTGCCAACCACTTACTTTCGACTTTCGACTTTCGACTTTCGACTCCGGCGCAGCCACGCGCAGAACAGCACCGTGGCAATGACCTGGAGGGCGTAGAACAGGTACTCTTCTAAGGGGATGACGCCGATCACGAGCCCGAGTACCTGGCGCCGGCTGTAGGACCACACCCGGTTGACGACGATTAGGTTATCCCACGGCGCGGTATAGATGAACGCGAGGAGCGCCAGCAGCGCCGCGATGCGCCATGTCGCGCGCGCGACGCGGCCGCGCAGCAACACGAGCAGCAACGCTATCGGCGCGAGGGTGAAAAGCCCGAGAAACTGCAAATAGGTCACGATTGCTTCGATTCTCTGATTCTGATGACGAGGAACAGGTGCATAGACATCCTTCACCGCGCGCGACGCGCACGAGCGTATCAACCAAAGCGTCTGGTGTAGCATACCGCAACGGCAGCCTGGCGATGATGCTGGCCCTGGTCGCGGCCTCGGTCGTGGCCCTGGCGCTGCGCCTGCCGTCGCCGCTCGAGCCGGTCGCCAACGGCATCATGGACCGCACACCCGTGATCATAGCCATCCCATTGTTGCTGCGCCTGGGGCCGCTGGCGCAACCGCTGGCCCTCTGCGGCGCCGCCGCCCTCGCCCTCCTCGTAGGTGGACTACTCGGGCGTCTATGGGGCGCGCCCTCTCCCACGGTTAGGGAGAGGCGCGCTGGACCGTCAATCCCGCGGGTAGGGATTGAGGGGCCAGTTAGCCATGTGAGGGGATCCTACGCGCCGGCGTGGCCGCGGCTATCCTGGCGGGTGGCGCCGCCCTGCTAGCGCCACGCGGTGATATCGTCGTCGCGGCCGTCGTGGTGGCCGTATACGTCCTCGCGCTCTACGCGCTCAATCGGCGTGCGGCAGTGGCCGGACCGGTGGAGGGACGGCGCCTGTTCTTGTTGCACAACGCGCGCATCGTGGCGGGCTTCGCCGCGCTGATCGCGCTGTTGTACCTGCAGCCGGTCGCGCACCTGCTGCGCACGCGCGCGGCCGGTCGCGCGCTATTCCCCTGGACGCCGCCGCGTCCGCGCAAGCCGGGTTTCGACGTAGCCGGTTTGACGCCGGAGGTAACGCCGGTCGGGGCTTTTTATCAGATAGACGAGGACATCCAGCAGCCGGATATCGCCCTCGACGGGTGGACGCTCTCTATCGAGGGGCTGGTGCGTCGCCCCACGCGTTTGAGCTTCGCCGACCTCCTGGCGCTGCCCCGCCACGACGAGTGGGTGACGCAGCGCTGCGTCAGCAACCCCGTCGACGGGCAGTGGATGAGCACGGCCCTCTTCTCGGGCGCCACCATCCCCACCTTGCTGGCCCGCGCCGGCGGGAGCTTGCCCGCCGCCTCGGCCGTCCTGTTCCGCTCATCCGACGGGCACGAGGAGGCTATCCCGCTCGCGTTGGCCCTGGACGGCATCGTGATGCTCGCCTATGCCATGGATGGCCGGTTACTCGAGCAGGCGCACGGCTTCCCGGCGCGTGGCCTCATCCCAGGGTACTATGGCTACAAGAGCGTGAAGTGGGTCACGGAGCTACACGTCACGACCGACTCCCGCCAGGGTTTTTGGGAGCAGCGCGGCTGGGTCCCACTACCGGCGGTGCAGACAATAGCGCGCATCGACGTGGCGCGGCGGGACGCGCGGGGCCTGCTCGTGGCGGGGGTCGCTTTCGCCGGGCGCAGGGGCGTGCGGGCGGTGCAGGTGCGCGTCGGCGACGGGCCCTGGCACGCCGCCGCCCTGCACACGCCCGCGCTCTCGCCCCTGACGTGGGCGCAGTGGCGCGTCACGCTGCCGCCAGGGGCTTTCCCCGCGCGCGGCAGCCTCACCGTCCAGGCCCGCGCCGTTGACGGGCGCGGCAAAATACAGACGGCCGCCGCGCGGGATCAGTATCCGTCGGGCGCGACCGGCTACGACTCTCGCATAGTCGATAGTCGTTAGTCGTTAGAAAAAGCGCACCTAATTTCTATCGACTATCGACTATCGACTGTCTACTCGGTAACGGGCAGATACGACCCGCGATGGCCGAATATAACCATGCCGGCGGGCAAGGCTCCGCTGGTCCGCGTGAGCGTGAGCGTGGCGGTACGGTCGTCGGATGAGAGATCGAGGCTCCCCGTCACGTCGAACGCCGTCCTGGTCATAACCACATGCTCGTCTGGTTGCGCGATTTGCACGGTCAGGACCCCCTTCACGGTCACGGTCGCGCTTACCGCGGAACTGCTTCCCGTGCTGAACGTCCCGCTCAAGGTCTCGCTACGCGCTTGCGCCCGCGTTGGGAAAGCATACCCTTGGCCTTGATTGGACAGGGGTGAAACGAGGCCGAATTGGACCGAGAATGTGCCGCGCGTCGGCTGCCCACAGGGCGCGTACGCGAGAACATCCAGCGTACCGCGCGGCAGGCCCACCGCGACAAACGCCGCCGCCCCTTGCGCGCGGGCGCTCGTCGCGCGATACGCGCCGGTATGCGGGCGTTCGGGCTGGATCGACCGCAGGGGTTGACCCACGATATAGACGCCGACAGCCGCGCACCCCGCGTTCGTCGCGTGTGGCGCGCGCGCGAACGCCTGTTGCTGGGCGCCGGCGGCGCCCAGCGTGGCGACGGCCGCCAACGCGACGGCCGTCCGTGGAATGGCTGGGAAATGCCGCATGTGTCTCCTCCTCGTGGCGCTACTGACGCCGGTCGTGCTACAATGCCCTCGATGCCGGTCAGGCTGAGTCCGCAGTCTTCTCTTTCCACTATACAGCTATACGCGCTATCACTCGCACATTAAAAAGACGCGAACTATACCACGACGGTTACGGTATGAAAATTGCGTTCCATGCCAAAGGGCTCGTGTTATCACAAAATAATAGCTAACCGAATAGTAGCCATGGGATGTGTATGATGTCGCGACGTTCGGCCCTGGTCCTCGCCCCTCTGCTGTTCGCCCTCGCGCCTTTGGCCGGCGCCCACGCGGCGCGGCCGCACGGCGGCGGCGGCGGCGCGGTCCTGCTACGCTACCGCTTCGTGCCCGGCCAGACGCTGGCCTACCAACTAACCGCCGATGTGCAGGCTCACACGACCACGGCCGGTCTACCAGCGGGTGGGAGCGGGCTCGCCCCGATGGGCGGTGTAGCCTCGTCGACCCAGGTGTCCGGCGTCTTACAGCAACATGTCGAGGGCGTCGACGCGAGCGGCGGGGCCACCGTCACGGTCACCCTTAGCAGCCTCGTCGTGACCGCGACCATCGGCGGACAGACGACCACGACGCCGCTCACGGCGACCGCTGTCCCGACGACCACGGTCTATATCGCCCCCGACGGCAGTCAGCATGGCCGCGGAGCCGTCGCGATGAACGGGCTCAACGGCCTCAACGGGGTCAACACGCAGAGCGTCGGCGCCCTGCCGCCCGGCCCCGTCCTACCCGGCGCGCGCTGGACAACCACGAGCAGCACGACGCTCCCGCTGCCCGCCAACGGCCGGTCGTCCTTACAGTTTATGGTACAGAACATCCTGCGGGGGTACGAGCAGCTGGGCGGAGAACCTGTCGCCATCATCGACAGCACGGAGCCGATTAATGTCGCCACGAACCTCGCCGTCGGCGGCCAATCCGCCCGCTTACGCGAAACGGGGACCGCGACCGCTCAGACGTTCTTTGGGCTCTCAACAGGTCAACTCGTGGCGAGCCAATCACAGGAGAACTTGCTGATCGGCTTCAGCGCACGGGTCCAGGGCCGGGCGGTCTCGCTGCAGGTACGCACGATTATCCAGAGCTCCCTGCGGCGCGTGGGCGCATAGACCATTTCACTCGTCCTCGCGCGTAGACAATCTCCGCACGGACCGCTCGACCTCCGCGACGAAGGTCGCGCGGTCCGTCGCATTGGCGAGGTAGTATGGGGCGCCAATGCGTAGCGTCACCCGCCAGCGGTCGCCCCGCTCATAGTGGAACCCGGCGGGGACGACCGCGACCGGACGTCCGCCGCGCCGTTGCGCCCGCTCGATCACACGCGTGAAGCCGGGATCGAACGGCAGGAAAGAGTCATCGCCCGTCTTTGGCGTGTAGCCCGGGTCGACGTTAGGGTAGGCCTCGGGGAAAATAACCAACAGGCGCCCCTCGCGCAGCAGGCGCGTCGTGTCGCGGAGGGCCCGGCGCAGCAACGCCCCGCGCTCTCCCGTATGATAGGCGCCCTGGCCCGCTTGTAGAGACCGGCCGTCCGCGCGCAGGACGACGGGCCAGCCGGCGGCGGCGCACAGCCGCTCCATGGCCCAGCGCCCCGGACGACTACGCACCCAGTCGAGCGCGACAAAAATATGCACGGGACGCGGCGCGACCGCGATCAGCGCGGCCCCGTCGTGGAGGTGGTGGAAGTGACGCGCGACGACCAGGACGGGTCCCGTGCGCGGCAAGAAGTCCAGCCCCTCCACGCGCAGGTCAAGCCGCCGCGCGACGATCAACCGCGCCCCCCAGCGCATCGTCCGCCCGGTCATCGTCACGACGACCGCGTTGGCCGTACGCCGCGCTACTCTTCTGGTCAAGCCTGAGGGTGGGAGCACTCCTTTCCGGCCCTCACATGGCCGCTGCGGCGTCGACCAGGGGCAGCACAACGTGGGAGGGGTGTTCGCGGTCGTGCAATATCTCCTGCTGGGCTACCTGTAGCGCGGCGTCGGCGCCAAGGGGGTGGCCGGTGTTGGGGTTGCGGTCCCAGCGCGGGAAGCAGCTGGAGGTGACCTGCAGCCCGATCTGGTGGCCCCTTTGGAAGACGTTGCTGGTCGCCCACAGGTCGATCGCGTACTCGTACGGGCGTCCCGGCTCGATGGGGGACGGCGCCTCACCCTGCGCGAGGCGGCGGTAGCGGGCGCGCACTATCCCGTCGGTCAGGTTGACGGACCGGCCATCGGGGAACACATCGGTGAGCCGGGCCACGAAGTCGGTATCGGGCGCCGAGGAGACGGCCCACAAGCGCACCGTGATGGGACCAGTGACCTCGGTGTCGCGCTCCAGGGGCGCGCTCTGATAGACAAGCACGTCGGGCCGCGCCTCGACCGCGCGCTGGTCGTAGGGGCCGCCGGGATACTCCGGCGTCATCAGGAGGGCGCCGCCCCGCGTCGGCGCCGGATCGGCCGGATCGTAGTCGTACCGGTCGGGCGTTTCGCTGGCGGGACGCTCCGGGCTCAATCCGCCGTCCGTGTGCAGGTACCAGGGTGTATCGACCGCGCGGGCCAGCGGCCACTCCTGCTCGTCCCGCCACACGTTGGCGCCCATCACAAACAGCTTGATCGGCGCTTCCGCCATCATGCCGGTATCGGCGCCCTTGAGCCAGTGGTCGAACCAGCGCAACTGGAGGCTGCCAAAGTCCATCCGCAGGTCGATCAGGCCGGCCTGCGCGCCGAACCCGAAGTTACGCTCGCCGATCGGGTTGCTCGTACCGCCGTGGGTCCAAGGACCGATGAGCAGCTTGGCCGGCTTGCCTTGCGCGCGCATAGCCTGGAAGTTGGTGATAGTACCGGCGAGGAAGATGTCATACCAGCCGCCCACGTTCAGGGTAGGGGCCTGGACCTGGTCGTGCTTGCCCAGGATCGTGAGGTATGAATAGGGTTCCTGAGTACAGTCCAGCGGCGCCCCCATCCAGTCGAAGAAGGCGGGGGCGACCTCTTGCCGTCGCAGCGGGGCGAACTCCGCGAGTGGCAACGAGGCGTAGCCGGTCGTGCCGAGCGCGTCGGATTCATGTGCCCATGCCATGAGCGCCGGACCGAGCGCGCGTGGGTCCCGGCCGTACCGGCGGAACAGCTGGCCGAGGCCCATCATAAGGTTCCAGCTCGCACCGAGGCCGAGCTCGAAGGCGCCGCCTCTATATACCAAGCCGTTCAAGGGGTCGGCCCAGGTGATGAAGGGAACCATCGCCTTGAGCGCGGGCGGTTGCTCGACCGCCGCGGACCACTGCGTGTAGCCAAAGTAGGAGGCGCCGTACATACCGACCTGACCGTCGGAAAACGGCAAATCGGCCGCCCAGGCGATGGTGTCGACCCCGTCGTCCGCCTCGGACCGGAAGGGATACCAGTCGCCGTCCGAGGCGAGGCGCCCCCGCGTATCCTGCACGATCACTACGTAGCCACGGCGGGCCGCCTGGACAGGATCGAGGACCGACCCACCGAGCGGCAGGTCTTTGCCGTAGGGGAGACGGGTGAGCAGCACCGGCCAGCGCCCCTCGCCGGCCGGTCGATAGATATTGGCGCGCAGGAGCGTCCCATCGCGCATCCGCGCCGGGACGTCGATGTCGACAGTGATGGCTTGGGGTTGATGCTGCATCATAATGGCCCTCCTTGGACCTTAGCGCTCTAGTAGCCTGTCAAGGCTGACATAGACAGTTCGCGCGTACCTACTGGGACCGCCGGCGCCAACTCACCAAAGTTTACCCGACAGTCTACTAATGTTTTCTCCAAGTCCATCATGAGGGCGTCGGGGGCAGAGGGCGACAGGCGTGTGGTGGGACTAGAGCTTGCGCCCGACGCCAGCGAGGATACCCGCGCGGACGGGCTCATCCGCGAGCGGGTCGTGCGCGGCATCCGGTCGCCAGAGGGGCGTCTGGACGATGCCCGGCTCCACCACGTCCAGGCCCTCGAACAGCGCCGCGATCCGCGCGCGCGGCCGTGCGATTGTCGGGTTGCTGGAACGCCGGAGCCGATGTCGAGGAATTGGGCGATGCCCTGGCCGGCCAGGTAGGCGACGGCGCGGCGCAGAAAGGCGCGGTTGGCGCGCGGCCAGGGCAGCGTCGGGATAGTTGTCGAGGACGTGCTCGGCGGTGGCGCGATCGGCCGTGAAGTTCTGCGCGCCGCCGAGGAGGTAGTCGTATATCCGTGCCGCGTTGGGCCGGTCCAGTTCAGCGCCCTGGCCGTCAGTCATCGGCGTCCCCTCGCCCTGTCCCCGTTACCGCCCACATCACCCCCGCGCGACGTCGCGCCGGACGCCGGCCACGCGGGGCGCGCGAAGACGAAGCGCAGCGTGACCACGGTGAGGGCCACCAGGGACACGATCGCGCTCAGGCGCGCTTCCCACGTCTGCTGCGTGCGGAACAGGTGGCGCACCAGGCGCCCCTTGAGCGGCAGGGCGACGAGCAGCACGACAAACCGCCGGGGGCGCAGACGCCGGCGCAGCCAGCGCCGGGCGCGCGTGTAGGGCGTATCACGCAGGAATGCATCGGGGCCGTCCAGGTGCGTGTCGGTGTCGGCGTGGAGCAGGCGTCCGACCTCGTGGGAGGTGGCGATCCAGGCGCGGCACGCCGCGCAGCCGGCGGCGAGGTGCGCCGCCACGACCGCCGCCCGTTCCGGGGCCAACGTCCCCTCGTCGTAGGCTTGCAACTCATCCAGCGTAAAGTCGTGCGCCGTGGCTGTCGCCGCCTCCCGCATCAAGGCACCCCCTTTGTTCATTTCCTCAGCTACTTATCTTATCAGCATACCGCCTCCGGAACTCCTCGCGGGCGCGCGTCAGGCGCTTCCTGGTGGCATCCTTGCTGATGCCGAGGTGGGCGGCCGATCTCGGGGATCGAGTAGCCCAGTTCGTCGTGTAAGACCAACACGGTGCGGAGCGCACGGCTCAACTCCGCGGCGGTTTCGCGGATCAGCACGCGCACGAGGGGGTCCGCGGCGCGCGGTATATGGTGGCGCAGCCGGTCGAGCGCCGCTTGCCGTCGCCCCTGCCAGCGGATGTCCTTGAGCATGCGGTTGGTGGCGATGCGGCGCAGCCACGGATAGAACTCATCGGGGTCGCGCAGGTCAGCGAGCTCGTCGTACGCCGCGTCGATGGCGTCCTGGGCGAGGTCGGCGGCGCGGGCGGGGTCCCGCACGGCACGCCGCAAGGTCGCTTCGAGCCGGGCGCGGTAGCGCGCCACCAGGCGCAGGAAGGCGTCGCCGTCGCCGGCCTGGGCGGCGGCGACGAGCGTGCGATCCGACGCCTCATCCTCGCCGTGCGTGGTCATCATCGACCGGTCATCCTAGCGTGCAGGCCATGGTGGGGATGCCTGCTCCCACTATAGGCCGTATGGACATACCGCGCAAAAAACACGGCACGTATCTCACAAATGCATGTCTCAAAAGCGCGTCTTGCGGGACCTATACAGTAAGGGACATGCAGCGGAGCCCTCGACGGAGAACGTCGCCCCATCCGCTACGGAGAGAGACAGGACAGATGCAACCCATACACTCCAGCGTTTTGCTCGTCGGAGCGGATCACGCCACCTGCCAGTGGCTCGGTCTCCGCGCGCTCTTACAGGAGCAGCCAGATTTGCACTTGCTGGTTGACGTGCAGCGACCGGCCGAAGCCCTGCACATCGCTACGGGCCAGCACCCCGATTATGTCCTCGTCGATGCCGCCGTGAGCGGCATGGGGCTTGTCCCGCTCGTCCGTCAAGTGCGCCGGGGGAGCCCGCCGAGCCGCGTTGTGGTGGTCGGGACGAAAGACACGCTGCGCCGGGACACGTTGCTGCAACTCATAGAACAGGGAACACGCGGTTACTTGCTGTGGGAAGGGCTGGATGGAGAAACAGTCGTGCGTTGCCTAGCGGTCGTGCGAGAAGACGATGTGCTGGCCGGGCATCGGGCGGTCCTGGAGGAGTTGCTGGCCACGCCGGAGCGCCGTCGGCGGTCGCGTAATGACGAGCCGATTCTGACCGACGATGAGCGGGCTGTGCTCTCGCTGCTGATCGAGGGGCTGAGGCAGGAGGAGATCGCCGACGCGCTGCATCTGAGTGGGATCACGGTACGGCGGATAATGACCAGATTACGCGCCACGTTTGGCGTGCGTACGACGAACGCGCTGTGTTGGCAGGCGGGGCGGCTGGGATTTGTGCCCGTGGACGACGCTATGAGTGCCTTGCGGACCGTCAACGCTGATCGGAACGTATCACATCGCTGAGCGTAACCGATCAAAAATTTGAGCGGAAGCGGTCGCGAAAAATGAGCGGAATAGTACAGACAGCGGGGCACCCTCGGGCTTACAGTAGATATATGCCCAGTCGATGACTGGTGGCCGCAGCCAGCGGGGGTAGATAGCACGAAGGAGGTAATTACTACTTTGAAGTCCGTTGTAGCTATGAAAGTAGCCTATTCAGCAATCCCCAAGGCCTTCGGCCATGTCAGCACATCGGCTTGTTAAGGCCGACGACAGTATGAAGGCACGGCGCAACATGGTTGCCATAATCAGAAGGCGCGAGCCATCTCGGAGGGTCGGGCTGGACATCCGTAATTCAACGTAAGTAAGGAGGTAGACATGCGTCGGCGTATGATACGGTCGGTCGTGTGCGCGGCGGTGATTAACGCGGCCGTGGTGCCTGCCATAGGGGCAGTCGTCCACATGCCGCTCGCGTTCGCTTGCAGCGGTCAGAGGACGGTCGCGGGGCCGGGTAGCCTGGGCAATGGTAGTAGCAGCACGATCGCCGCGACGCGAAATGCCTGCGCGTCCGGCACCTACATCCAGGGCTTGCTGAACGAGCGGGACCCGTTCTGCAACTGGACCGTCCAAGACACAAACACCGTGAGTGGCTATATGGGGACCAACAGCGCCGACACCATTAATGGCGCTGGCCTCCAGTACTCGCCGGGTCAGATAGACACGCCCCCTCGAATGCGCGTCGATGGCATGGTCACTCGCCCTACCTATACGGGCGCCGGCTACCCCGGCTTGTAGGCGCTTCAACGAGGGTCGAATCGAGGAAAGGATATCTCCAATGGAAAGAGCAATTAGGGGCGTGGCGGAACGGCCGCGCAAGATAGTCCGTGTCGTACGTGCCGGCGCCGTGACAGGGTCCGTGGGCATCGCTCTCGCCCTATCCGTGGCCGCGTCCGGCGTCCTGTCTACGGGCGGGCGCACGTCGGCTGCTTCAGCGGCACTCACCACGACGGCCCACAGGTTGCACGCGATGGTTGGCAATGGCGTCTTGCATGCTGCCTACTCGCTGCAGCAGGGCAGCGCGACCACGACGATCGACCTGTGGGCACAAGTGGGCACGGCGGGCAATATCGAGAAGACGGCCATCGAGGGCCGCGATCCGAGCGGTGCCCTCCTCTTCCGCACTATCCTCGCGGGCGGCACCGCCACAACCTATACCGCGAAGACGAACACCATCCAGCAAGCGCAGGAGCAAGAGGCCGCCCCCTCGCCTATCGACGTGTCGGGGCTGAGCCGACTCGTCCAATCGACCCAGGCTGGTCAGGGGGCGGCTAGCCTGCTCAGTCCTCAGACCATTGACGGTCACGCCGTGGATGGCGTCTCTATCCCCGAAGGGCAGGCGCACCTACAGCTGTATGTTGACCATAGCGACGGGGTGACGCGTCGGGAAACGTTTATCGACCAGAACGGCCAACCGCTATGGACGCTGAACGCGATAACCATCGCGCCGCTGGCGGCCACGGCCGTAATGTCGGATGGGTTCGCCCTCAATGCGCCGCCATCCGCGCAGCGGGTTGTGACGCCGGATGGCAGCCCCAATATGAGCACGCAAGAGTTATCCGTGTCCCAGTTGCTCGCTTACGCCACTCGGCCGGGCCTGGTACTCCAGGGCGATCCTTTGGGCCTGACGCTGCGCGATATGCGCTACACCGGGTCCCCGCACGACGCCATGCTGAACTCGGCGTATCAGGCCGACGCTCGAGCGTTCTATGTGTCGATCCTGACGACGGATCATGGCTTGGCGACGGCGTCGGATGAGCTTGGTGGGCTGGCGAAACCTCTCGTGGCGACACAAAACGCGCAGGCCGTTTCCCTCTCCGTGGCGGGGACAACGGTGCAGGGGCAATACTATGAGGCGCCGACGCAGGGCTCGTCGCAGGTGTCGCGCGTCGTCGACTTCGCCCAGGGGGTGGTGCGCGTACGCCTGACGGGGGATGGCATGTCGCGCGACGAGTTCTTCTCTGTCGTCGGCGCCCTGGTCGACGGGCGGGCTCATCCCGACGTGGCTGCGCGCCTGCAGCAGGAACTGACGAGCGCGGGGCCGGGCGCGCTACGCTAACCCAGGCCGATATCCACCGGGTCCTGGGCCCCCCACGCGACGCGCCCCGTCCGATAGCACCGGTTGGGGCGCGTCGCGTGGGGGGGTGGATTTGGAGGTAAGACCTGATACCGCGTCCATCGCACGATGGACAGTCAATCAATGGTGTATCGGGTCGAGCACGGTCACGTTAGCCGACGGGAGCATTGTTGGCGCCGAGGGGCGTTGATGGGGGACGAAAGGCAACACTGAGCGTAGCGCTGGGGGATCCACGCCCAGACATCGGGCTGCTTGGAGTTAGCGCCCACCTCCTCGACGGCTAGGTGACCCGTTCGCCCGTCGAGGACGAGGTACTCGGGAGCGGAACCCACTGGGATCGCGCGCTGCACGCGCCCCTGGCGCGTGTCCAGTATGCTCACGGTGTTGGCGAACATATCCGCGATGAAGGCGTGCTGCCCCGCTGGGTCGACGACGATGGCCGATGGGGATGTCCCGATCCGGCCGAGCCGTATGGTACGCACGATATGCCCGTCGGCCCCGTCGACGATCCCCACCCCACCAGGCCGCACGAGGGGTCCCCCGAGCGTCCTTCTGCCGCTGTCGAGGATGAGGACGTTCCCGGTGACATCGTCCGTCGCCGCCGGATTCCCCTCGCTGAAGGGAGGCATACCGCGGAAGCGGACCATGCCGAGGGAACGCCCATCCAAGTCGTTGAGCATGCGCACATGGCCGCGTGCGTCCATTGCGAAGACGCGATGAGTGTGCTGATCTATGGTCAAAATGTCGAGCACATTGGGCACGACGGCGATGGCCCGCCCCGTCGTCGCATCGAGGATATCCGCGCCCTGCGCGCCCGTCACGAAGATGCGTCCGCTCCCCGCGTCGACGATGACACGCTGCGGGGATGGCCCTATAGGTGTCGTCCGCAAGAGGCGTAGGGCCCGCGCGTCGAAGACCTGGACAACTGGGGGGCGGGCAGAGCATCCCGCCTGCGTACACACCCGCGCACCCTCGCCAGCCACGAAGAGGCGGTTCGTGCGCGGGTCCATACCTATTGCAATGGGCGCCATGTGGATAGGGGCGGAGCGACGGGCATCGCCTGTCGTCGCATCGAGCGCGTACACGGTCCCACCATCGAGCCGCGTCACGCTGCCGTCCGCCAGGAAAACGCGCCCGGCGCGCTCGTCGAGAGCCAGGACGGCAAGACCTGTCCCGAAGGCCCTGACCCGCCGGAGAGCGCCAGTCCTGGTGTCGAAGATGTTGAGGCGGCTGCGCGGTGGGCCGCGCGTGCCGGGAGAGGAGACATACAGCCCGGCGGTTGCGATGAAGATGCGACTAGTCGCCGTATCAACGACCATCGCATCCGGACTGATAGGCTGATTCAGCGAGGCGTTCAACAGGACCGAGTTGGTGGGGGCGAAGCCGCCTGCAAGTCCATAGAGCGCTACCAGCACCACGAACACCACGAACGCGACGATGAAGCGACGACGCGCTGTCGATCGACGACACCGTACGTGCTCAGGAGGGATAGGGTTCAACTCGTTTTATCCTAGTTCGGCCAGTATCATTCCTACATCAAGGCGAACAGCATCTGCTCACTGCTCACCATCGTTAGCTTGATGCCAGGGAATGCGCCGTGTTCGGCGTTTGAAAGGTGGGCTCACTGCGGCGCTTGAATCTGGCCCCTTCTAAGGCAGTTTATTGAGGACCGAGGGCGACAATTACCCAACGGGTACTTACACTATGCGCGTAGGAATAATATACTCACCATCAAGCTTCTCTATGACAGGATACTGTTGGTAAATCCTTGCGCGGGGCCTATTCTAGCGGACAGCCGACAGGGAGTCAGACGTAGGTTCAGCAGACAAAGCGGGCTAAAAGCGCATTTACCAACAGTATCCTGTCATGAGGACAAGTCCAGCTTAATGATAACTCCTTCTTATGATCGACGCCGGCGGTCCAGGAGACGAGTGGTGCCGGCGTGCCCTCAGAGGAAGCGGTGCCGGTCGGCTGGCGCATTGAGGGGACAGCCAGTGCCAACGTAAGGGAACACTGGTTACCGACAGTCAATGCATACAATCAAGTGTGACCAATGGCATGCTTAACGTCACGCCTTACACCCTGACGGGCGGCGCTCTGATGGGCGCACAGTCCCGCGCGTGCGGCGGCGGGGGTGGTCCCCTAACGGGCATCGTAGTGGCCGTGGACGTCCCTGGGGGCGCTGACGTGGCTGCTAGCAGGCGCTAGGGGGCGTAGTGGATTTTGTCCCTGTGGCCCTGGCGCGGCTGCTGGCGGCCGCTGGACGCCGGCGGGCCTAGAGGCGCGCCGTGTCGAAGATCGTCGCGCTGGCCGGATGGAGCGTAGTCCCCGCCGGTGGGGGCAGGAGGAAGGGGATATGGTGACGCGCCCCCGCGGGGAGCCAGCCCCAGGGGGCCGGGCCGGCCGGCCCGGCCCCGCCATCCAGGAGCGCCACGACGCGGTTGGCGCGCGGGTCGAGCACGAGCTGGGCGCGGAAGCCGACGCCGAGCGGATACGTCCCGACGGCGCGCCCGGCTGCGCAGATCATCGCAATCCGCCCCGTGCCCCTGGCTGCCGTCGCGGTCCTTCTCCGCGCGCATCCACGGCTCGGGTTCGCGGCCCAGGCTCTCCCACGCCTTGCGCACCGTTCGGCGCTAACGCGTCGACATGCCCGGCCTTGCGCTCATGAAGATGCGGGCTGCCCTCGACCATCGCCCGCTGCACCGCGCGGCCCGTCGTCGCCGAATATGTGCGCGCTAAGTGGTCCATCCGGTAAATCACTATCAGGCGCATGTGCTGTTCCGGCAGATACAAAGACTGGATTTTACGCGTAGAGATGCGTATCGGACCTGTATCCGCGTGGCTGAAAAACCGATCCCTACGTGCCGGATGGACCACTTAGTGGCTACAATAGCACAACACCGGACGAGACACAAAGCCGGTATCGTGCGTTACCGTCCCGGCAAGGTTCGCCGCGCTCCGGGCCTAAACGGCGCGGTCTCTGCGCGCGCCGCGACGCCTGCCGACCGGCCGTGGTCGGGCGGGAACAGGGCTAGGCAGGCCGGCAAGAGGCTGAACACGACCGCAGCCAGCGCGGTCGGCCACAGGCCCACACCGAGGCTAAGCGCCATCGCCCACACGACGTTGGCGACGTAGACGCCGAAGGGCAGCCAAGTGGGGATGCGCCCTGGACCAGGCTCGCCGTGGAAGGGGATGCGGCTCAAGGTGATGAAGGCGAGGCCGGTCCCGAACCACCCAACGAGGTTGCGTAGCGGCATCCCGAAGTACGACCCGTGCTCGTGCCAGGTCCAGAACTGTAGGTGCAGCGTGTTGACCATCGCCGGGCTGGCCATGGCCGGGTCGAGCACGAGGTCCCAGGCGGTGAGCAGCCACGCGCCGAGCAGGACCGACCACAGGGCGGCGAAGCGTACGCGCCGCGCCCCGATGATGACGCTGGCCAGTAAGTACGACGCGAAGCCCATGTAAAACCAGGAGAGCGGCACGCTATAGGGGACGCGGTGGCCCAGCTTGAAGCCTAGAAAATCGGTGTAGGCGTAGCCGCCGAAGGGCCAGCCCGTCTTCGTGCCGAGCAATTCGGCGCCCAGCGGCAGAACCGTGCCGATGGCGAAGAAAACGAGGGTGCGGCGCCAGCCGATGGCATAGACGCCGAACGCGAGCATCGTCGCGGCCCCGAACAGGATGTGCGTGGCGCCGCCGTGGCTCATGCCGAACTGGTAGACCTGCACCAGCGCGGGGTTCTTGTCCCACAAGCCCATGTGCGGCAGCGCGATAAGGATGCCGGCGAGGCCGAACGCCATCGCGAACAAGTGCAGCAAGAAGAGCGGTTTGATGAGCCTCACGGGAGTCCTCCGTTCACGAGTACGCGTCCCCGCCAGGTGTGGCGGCGCTGCAGCAAGCTCTGCCAGAGCCGCAGGGCGACGGGCAGGTCGCAGAGCGGCGAGAGCCAATAGGTCGGCGGGACACGGCGGTAGGCCCGCGCCGTCCCCGCGAGCACACCCAGGCGCACCGCGGTAAGCGCGCCGTTTACAACCAGCGCAAGGAGTCCCTCACCCCCCACCCCATGGCTAACTGGCCCCTCTGACCCTAGCCGTGGGTCCGACGGTCCAGCGCGCCTCTCCCTAACCGTGGGAGAGGGGGAGAAGCCCTTGACACAAGCGCCGCCCGTCGCGACATGCTCCCCTCGCCCCTTGAGGGAGCGCGCGCTGGACCGTCGGCCGCGGCCGAGGGACCAGTTAGCCATGGGGCGGGGGTGAGGGGTAATAAGCCGCATCAATAACAGTATGAAGAGGGGCAGCGGCAGGGCCTGCGCCAGGGTCACCTCGCAGAGCCCCAGGACGCTGGACACGCCGGAATACTGGTCGCGCATGGGTAGCGAGCGCGGCCAATTGCGCCAGGCGTCGCGCCAGTCCCTGTACATCTCGACCGACACCAGATCCTCCCCCTCGTAGAACCCTACCGGATAGCCCGCGGCGACGAGCGTCCTGGCGATAGTGACATCTTCGCAGATGGACGCGCGCGCGACAGCGAAAGCGCGGCAGCGCTCCAGCGCGTCGCGCCGGGCCAGGAAGCACTGCCCATTGGCCTGCACAGCGCGCACGCGCCGCGCGGCGCGGCCTGGTGGTCCAAAGCGGTAGACCAGCGTCGTCAGCAGGGCCGGGTGCAGCAGCCCTTCGAGAGCCCCGCTCACCTCCTGCAGCGTGGCCACGCTGAACGCCGGGACACCCTCACGCCAGGCGTGTGCCAGGAGCGAGCGCGTCAACTCCGGTGTGGGCCGCACGTCGGCGTCGATCGTCAGGACCCAGGGCGCCCCCTGATCGGCCTGCTCCAGCCCGACCTGCAACCCCCACGCTTTACCGTTCCAGTCAGAGGGTACCGGACTCGCGTCCACGAGGCGCACGCGCCCATCGCGCGCGCTGTACGCGCGGACAAGCTCCTGTGTCCCATCGTGCGAGCCACCGTCCACGACGACGATCTCGCGTACCTCAGGGCCTTGCCCGATCAGCCCATTGAGGCACGGCCCCAGCCTATCCACCTCGTTCAATACGGGCACGATCACCGCGACGGCCCCATCATCCCCCGCTATGGCCGGGGCGATGCGGATGCGACGCACCCCAACCCCACGCGCCATGCGCGCGAACACGCGCATACCGAGCAGCAATTGGGCGAAGACGAGAATGTTCAGCAGGCCCGTGCCTTTCACATAGTGTTGATAGCGCCGATGGCGGCGTGTTGGAGTGTAGCTGGAATGGGGGGTTAGCGCCAAGAGGCGCTAGAGATCGTCGGCGGTTTGGACGATGCTGACGCGGTCGAGCATCCGGTCCAGCGCCGCGCGATCGGCCTCCGCGATGCGCCGGTCCAGCGCCTCAGACGCCATCGGGAAGCGCGCCCGCACGATCCGGCGCAACGCCTCCCGCAGCCCTTCCTCGCGCCCTTCCTCGCGCCCTCTCGCTAGTCCGATGCGTTCCACGCTCGTGACGTACGGCATTGTTCGCTCCTCCTCGTACTCTTGAATCTCTCGCCAGAATAGTGTTTCTTGCTGGCTTTGCACTTCGATGTGCGCGAGCACCCAGACGTCCGCGCCGGTGAGCAGCCACACCCGCACTAGCTTGTCGACGATCTGCCGCCCCAGGTCGGCGTCGCGCACGACCTGCTGCAGCTCCTTATGCAGGAAGGCATAGGGGCGCGTCCAGTCGATCTCGGCGTGGGCCTGCGGAAAGAAGAGGGCGAAGAAGTCTTCGCGGTACTCCTCCAATGCCTCCTTCCAAGGGCTATCGAAGTCGATTGCTGGAGTGTTCAACCGCGTACTCCCGTTGTCGGCTATAATAACAAGTGATGAACGGTAGGGTGACCACCCGCCTCGCCTCATTATAGTCCAATAGCCTGCGACAGCGTAGTTCCGGCTCCTCGATGTGGAATAGAGGAGGGTCATCGTGAGACGTGGCCGGTTGGCGGCGCGCGCCGCTATCATCGTGGTTTTGATCGCGCTCGTGAGTGTGATTGGCGCGCTGGTGAGCGCGCGCGGCGCGTCCGCGAGCCCGCTTATCGCCACGCGCACCGTGGGGCCGGACCCCTCGTCGGTCGCCGTCGACGCGCGCGCCGGCCGCGTCTTCGTCGTCAATAACGGCGCTAATACCATCACCGTGCTCGACGCCCGCGACGGGCAAGTGTCGCGGACTATCAGCCTCAACGGCGCCCCGACCGTGTTAGCCGTGAACGAGCGCCGGGGACATCTCTTGATCGGAGTGGGCTCGCTCATCCCAAGCGGGCACGATACTGTCGCCACGCTCGACAGCCGCACCGGCGCGCTACTCCACAGCACGGACGTGGGGACGGGGCCCCAAGCCATAGCGCTCGACCAACGCGCGGGACGCGCCTACGTCGCCAACTTTCAGGACGACTCCCTGAGCACACTCGACCTGGCGAGCGGCCGTACCCTGCGTACCGTACCCGCCGGCTTCGACCGGACCACCGGCTACGCCCCCGATGAGGTGGCGGTCGACGCGCGCGCCGGACGCGTCTTCGTGATGAACAGCAGCAACAACAGCGTCAGCATGTTCGACGCGGTCACGGGACGTCTGCTGCGCGTGCTTCCGCTAGGCCAGATCGCCCCCGGCGACAATGGCGAGCCCAAAACACGCCTCCTGGCCGTCGACGGGGCCGGCGGGCATCTATTCGTCGCGGCGAGTACCGCCTCTGGCGACAGTATCCGTATGCTTGATACACACAACGGAACGACGCTACACACAATCAGAGTGAGTTGGAGCCCGGACGATGTACTGCTGGACGCGCGGACGGGCCGCGTCTTCGTGTACAGCTGGGCCGGTCCGGGGTTGCTGCTCGACGCGCGGACCGGCGCCGTCGTGAGGACATTCAGCGTGTGGAACACCCATAACGAAGCAGTCGTCGACGCGCGGACGGGCCGCATCTATGTCCTGCGCGGGACCACATTCGAGCGGGGCGCGGCGGTCGGAACGGGCAGCGTCCTCACCCTGGATGGCGCGACCGGGCGGGTATTGCGTACCGTTCCCGTCGGCTTGCTGCCCATGGGCCTCGCGGTGGACGGCCTGACGGGCCGCGTCTTCGTGTCCAACTTAAACGACGCTGAGTTCAACCGCTACGGCTACCGCGCTCGCGCGGGGGACGGGTCCACCACCTGGAACTGGGTCCCGCAACCCATACGAGGCTGGCTCTCACCCGCCGCGCAGCCGCGACCCGCCCCGACAGGGCCATTGAGCGGGACCGTGAGCGTGATCGACACGACCCGCTGAAGCGCAGGGCCATGTAGTTCTCGCGGCGACGGCGCGGCCCTCACCCCCAACCCCTCTCCCTGACGCGGGAGAGGGGGGCCGTTCTCCGTGTGCCGCACGTCTCCCCTCGCCCCTTGAGGGAGAGCCGGGTGGGCTGTCGGAGCGGAGCGGAGAGAGACCAGTCCGCGTGGGGTGGGGGTGAGGGGGAAAAAGACACGACCCGCTGAAGCGTTACGCGTTTGACAACGAGCGGCCGCGCGCCTACCCTGTGGGAGTTATGAGTGTAGCGCCGTATGTCCGTGCGCTCGTCGCGCAGGTTGTGTGTGGTTCGCTGTCCTGGCGCCACTACGCGCGGCTGCCCGCGCTCCCGCCAGCGCTCGAGACGCGGGCTACGTGGCCGCGCGTGTCCATCGTCATCCCCGCGCGCGACGAGGCGGCGCGTCTGCCCGCGTTGTTGCGCTCTCTAACCGCCCTCGACTACCCCGACTACGACGTCATCGTCGTCGACGACGAATCAGGGGACGACACCGCGGCCCTCGCCGCAGGGGCCGGCGCCCGCGTTGTGCGCGGGACGCCCCTGCCCACCGGCTGGACGGGCAAGAGCCACGCCTGCGCGCAAGGGGCGGACGTGGCCGACGGCGCGCTGCTGCTCTTCACCGACGCCGACACCATGCACGAGCCCGCGTCACTGCGCGCCGCCGTGGCCTACCTGGAGCGCGAAGACCTCGGCGCGCTCTCGCTCATCACGGGGCAGCGCTGCGAGACGTTCTTCGAGCGGCTGCTGCTGCCCACGGCCTACGCCATGCTCTTCGCGGGGGTCTCGCCGCGCCGCGTCAACCGGCGGCGCCACGCCTCCCCGCTCGCCAACGGCCAATATATCCTCTGCCGGCGCGCGGCCTACGAAAGGGCGGGCGGCCACGCCGCCGTGCGCGGCTCCATCATCGAAGACGCCGCGTTGGCCCGCGCCCTGTCGCGAGCCGGTATACGCTATCGCCTCTGCCGCGCGGAGGGTCTGGTGAGCGTGCGCATGTACGGCGGCCTCGGCGAGTTGTGGGCGGGTTTCCGCAAGAACGCCGCGCGCTACGTGCTGGACGACCCGCGCCGCCTGCCGGCGACGGCGCTCTACAGCGCCGCGCTGGGGACGGCGCTCCCGCTGCTCGTCAGGGCTATCACGACGCGGCCCCGCCTGGGAACGGGACCTGGCCCTAAAGGACCATGGCAGGGATCGGACCCTGAAGGGTCTACGTCAGATCGACACGCGAGAGACCTTTCAAGGTCCGGTCCCGGCCATGGTCTTTTAAGGCCAGGCCCACTAGCGCTGGCGCTGGCCGGCTACCTCGCCGGCGTCGTCGGGCTCGTGCCGTGGTACCGCCGCTTCGGTGTGCCCGCGCGCTACGCCGCGCTGTACCCGCTCGCCGTCGGAATCTTTGGGCTCATCACGGCCGACTCGACGTGGCGGCTGCTAACGCGACGCGGCGCGGCCTGGAAGGGGCGCACGTACCGGTGAATCTGGGGCGTACACACTTCCCCCCGCTCCCGCTGCTGGCCTCGATTGGAGGCTCGATGCTGCGCCTGCAGCGCCGCTCGCTCATGCGGGACGCCGCCGCGCTCCTCGCCGACATGACACCGGCGCCGCGCGTCGAAGGGGTGGAACACATCCCGACGGATGGCCCTCTGCTGATCGTCGCCAACCACTACCAGCGCCCAGGACTATGGATCGGCTACGCCGGCGGCCTCATCGCCCATGCGGTGTGGGAGCGCCGTCAGGAGGAAGTGCGCATCACCGTGATCGACCGCGTGGTCGTACCGCTCGGCGCGCGGCGTGTCGAACTGCCGGGGACGCGCTGGGTGTTCCGGCGCATCGCGGTGGCCTGGGACATGATACCGATGGCCGTGACCGAGGGCGACCGTGGGGGACGCGGCGCGGCGCTACGCCGGCTACTGCGTTCGGTGTTACCGCCCCCACGCGGACAAGGGCGCGTCGGCGTGCTCTTCCCCGAGGGTCACCACGGACATAGCCGGCGCCTCTCGCCCGCCCTTGTTGGAACGGGGACATTCACCGCGCTCGTGTGCGCGGGCGGCGTACGCCTGCTGCCGGTCGGCGTCTACGAGGACGGCGCCACGCTGGGCGCCCGCTTCGGCGCGCCCTTCACGCTGGCCCGCGCGCACGGCCTACCGCGCGACGAGGCGGACCACCACGCACGCGAGGAGATGATGGCGCGCATCGCGGCGCTGCTGCCGCCACACCTACGCGGGTTGTAAACCACCGAATGCTTCTTGATCGACGTGCCCGCGTGCGCCCCGGTACGTGAGGGTCACGACGCCGGCCGCGATCAGTAGGTCGCCGATACTGAAGACGTTGCCGGGACCATGCGGGATGCGTAGCGGGAACACATCGCTGAAGGGAAGTAGCGTGTTGTCGCGCGTGGCAAGGCGCGTGTTGCCATAGAGGCCCGCGTCGGCGACTTCCCGGACGCGCACCGTCCCTTGAACGCTAGACAGCGCGGATTTGTTGACCGGCATATAGCCGCCGTTGGCGACGATCACGAGCGCGTTGAGCGCGAGGCCGAGCGTGGCGAAACGTACGGCCACGCCCAAGCGCCAATTGCGTAGCGCTCCCACTAGGGCGAGCGCGAGCGCGAGGACATAGATGCCCCCGCCGTAGTGGACCGCGATCCACGAGCGTTGCATCCCTGGTAGATACAGCGCGACTTGTAGGGCAAGCGAACACAGGATAAACGCGCTCCCGCGTAAAGGCAGCGCGGCAAGATGGCGCAGGGAGCCGCCGCGCGCCATGGCTACGACGAGCGCGAGGACGACCGGCGACGCGAGTAGCATGCGATCCCTCCTACAATGTCACTAATCTAAAACTGGCGGCGCCTATTGCCAATGAGCGGGCGCCCCCGAAGCGAGCACCATCCCGACGAGCGAGCAGGCCGCCAGCATCACGCGCAAAATCGTGTAGCGCGTCCATTGATGGCTGTCGCTGATGCCTGTCTTCTCCGTCTTCATGATCTATTCCCCTTTTTCGTTGTCCGTCCATAAGCGTCGTTCACGAGCCATATGGTGTTGGCGTCGGTTGGCTCGTGCGCCAACCTTGTGACAACTATGCGCGATAAAGAAGGGGCGCCGCATCCCTCGAACGGGGCATACCCATGTGGAGTAGTAGACCACCTCTCCTATTGTCCCGCCGCCACACGGCCGATCACAATCACCAGATTAGGGGATGGACTAATCGCCGCCGTTGGTCGATGTGTATCAGTAAACGCTAAAGATTTCGCCTGTCGCGCCCCAAGCGCGCCGCGCCTATGCATCGTCGCGCGATGCGCTGAGGACAACTGAGGACAAACGTGTCGACCCTACCGGTATCGCTACGCCTGTATTTGTGGGCCAATTACCTGGCGTGCGCGTTCATCATCGCGGCGCCGATCGCACACATAGGACCGTGGGGAACGCCGCTGCGGTGGAGTGTGACGCCGGATCTCGTCGCGTGCGCCAATATTGGCGTCTTCACGCTGCTCGCGTACCTTGGCGAGCGCACGGCGCTACGGATGAGCGGTTCTATTAATGAAAGCCTGGCGACTGTCGTACACGTCGCACTACTGCTACTCTTCCCCGCTCCTATACCGATGTACAGCGCGTTCGTGGCCATACTCGCCGCGCAAGCGCGCACATCCACGCCCCTCTACAAGCGCGCCTTCAACATTTGCCACTCAACGCTTATCGTTGGCCTGGGCGGCATGCTGTTTTCGCGCATCGTCCCACCGGCCGGCGTCTTGCAAAGCGGCCATGTCCTGTCGGCCGCCCCGTTTCTGTGCATCCTTATCGCGCTGTACTATGTGCTGGACGTCGGATTGCTATTGCCGGTGTTCTCCCTACTCCAGCATCGGCCGCCGTGGATTGTCTGGGTGCAGATCTATCGCCGCACGCTGTGTACGGAGCTGAGCGGCGGCGCCATCGGGGTGTTGGCCGCGTCATCCTGGTTATACGACCACGTCTTGCTCGCTCTCTTGGTCATCCCTGTTATAGCGCTGCGCCTGTCGTTTCGCACCATCAGGGCCGAGGACCATGCGCTAACGTTGCGCCGCCGCAGCGAGCATTTAGAGATTGTCCTGGCCGTGGGACAACGCCTTCAACTACAGCAAACTCAAGTGCATCTGCTGGCCCCCGTGGTCGAAGCAGCCGGGGCGATCGTGCATGCGCGGACGGTCGCCGCCTACCTGCGCGATCCAGGCAACCCGGCGATGCTCTATCAAGCTGTCATATTCCCGGCGAATGCGATGGCGGACGGGCCAACCCATGTCCCGGCGCCACCGGCGGCGCCGGGAGTCGTCTACGACGACGCGGACGAGCGCACGCTACTGGCGCCGCTCGAATCCGAGGGGTCACACATCGTCAGTCTGCTCAGACTCTCCGGCGTTCCAGCCGATCTCAGCCACGACGCGCGTGACGCCTTGGCGATTCTCGCCACGCAGGCCGGTATCGCCCTGCGCAACGCCCGCTTACATGAACACGCCCTGGCGCAGGCTACCATGGATGGGCTGACGGGCCTCCTCAATCACCGCACGTTACAAACGCGGCTGGAAGAGGACGTACGGGAGGCGCTTCAGGGCGATCAGCCCCTCTGCCTCATCATGGTAGACCTAGATGATTTCAGCGTGATCAATAATACGTACGGTCACCAGATCGGTGACGCCGCGCTCGTGGCCGTCGCGACGATCCTGCGCGACACACTACGCGCGTCCGACATACCCGCGCGCTATGGAGGCGATGAATTCGCCGTCATCTTGCCGGGAACCACGATCGACGACGCTTTTACCTTGGCCGAACGCCTCCGTACCGCCATCACGGCCTTCCGTCTGGTCGAAGGCGGCGTGACGATCGGCGTCAACGCGAGCCTTGGCGTCGCCGGATTGGGCCTGCACGCCGAGACCAGAGATGAACTTATCCGCGCGGCCGACCAAGCCGTGTACGCCGGTAAGCACGCGGGCAAGGGCCAGGTGGGACGGCCGGAGGACGTCGGGCTTGCCCTCGCGCATGATCCGGACGATCTGGCGGTGCAGTTGGAGCATGCCAACATGGCAACGGTCGAAGCCCTCGCCGCCGCTGTCGACGCCAAAGACCAGTATACGCGTGGACACTCCAACCGCGTCGCTGCCTACGCCGTCGCCCTGACACGCGCCCTTGGACTGAAGGAGCACGACATCGCGCATATACATCTGGCCGGTCTACTGCACGATGTCGGCAAAATCGGCGTCCCCGACGCCCTCCTCGTCAAGCCAGGCGCCTTGAGCCCAGAGGAATATGCGATCGTGCAACAACATCCCGTGCTAGGGGAACGTATGCTCAAGAACGTTCCCTTCCTAAGCGACATCTTAGCCGCGGTCCGCCACCACCACGAGCGGTACGATGGTATGGGCTATCCTGATGGTCTGGCCGGCTCGGAGATCCCACGGGACGCGGCGATCCTGTCCGTGGCCGACGCCTACGACGCCATGACAAGCAGCAGGACGTACCGTTCCGCGCTGTCGCCGCACGAGGCCTGCCAAAGAATCCGCGCCGGAAGCGGAACGCAGTTCGACCCGCGCCTTGTCGCGGCTTTCGAACACGCCTTTGGTGACGGCGCCATCATCGCGCCAACGCGGCGTGGTACCGCGCCGCTCGACCCCAAACGAGTCGCCTAACGACCGTCCATAAAAAGCGATCAGCCGTCAGCTTCCGTGCGGAAGCTGACGGCTGATCGCTGATAGCTGACGGACTACTAGTGGCAGCCGCAAGCGCTAGCGGAACCCGCGTCGTCGGCCGTCTTGAAGGAGTGACCGCAGCCGCACGACGACACGGCGTTGGGGTTGTTGACTTGGAAGCCGGCCCCCATGAGGCTATCGACGTAGTCGATCTCCGCGCCCATGATAAAGCCAAGGCTCTCGGCGTCGACGAGCACGCGGATGCCGTCGGCTTCGATCAGCGTGTCGCCCTCGAGCATGCTGTCGTCGAGCGCCATACCGTATTGCAGGCCCGAGCAGCCGCCGCCGGCCACGTAGACGCGCAGCGCGAGGTCGGGGTTACCCTCGGTCTCGAGCAACTCGCGGACCTTGGCGCCGGCCACCGGCGTCAGCATGACCACGTCTGTCGACTCCATCGACTCGGGCATCATCGTTTCAATCATTGGTCGTACCATCCTCTCCGGTGTGTAAAAGCGCGACGGGCCGTCATGGCCCCTGCGCGATGGGATGCAGTGACCGTGTGAAAGGTGCACTATCCCCTACTGTTAAGCGTACCGCGCCTGTGACGCCCTGTCAATAAATTAAAAGTAGGAAAGTAGGGCTCGTGAATTATCGGCCGGTGTCGTATCCACGGGGACCGCCGCGGTCCCCGCGGCCTGCCTGCGCGGCCACACGCCCTGATATCCCCAGGCGTGTCGCCCTCCATGGCGTGCCGCGGGGACCGCGGCGGTCCCCGTGGATACGATTACGTCTCGCGCTCGGAGTTGCTGTGACCAATAATTCACGAGCCCTGAAATCAAAGGTCTTACTCGGTCACGACCGTGATCGCCTCCAGTCGCGCGGTCGGACCCAGGACGTCAAGGTGCAGACGGCCGCCCTCACGCCAGGCGTGCACGTAGCCGTCGACTCCGGCCGCGATGTGCTCCGCCATCAAGCGCGCCGCGCGCTCGGACGCTATGCCCGGCCGCACGTCGAACTCGATGGAGCCCGGCTGCTCGTCCTCGTCCAACTCGGACGCGATAAGCTCGACCAGAGGCTCCACGCCCGTCATGGCGGCGGCCCTGTGTGCGTTCGCGGATTGGGACGCGCCGAGCGCGTCCGCGAGCATGTCCAGGTCCGCCGCGTCCGACTCATCAGCGTCGTGCCACACCTGGAAGAGATGGCCGTGCGCCTCATCGCGATAGAGGAAAGGCACGTCAACGCTGGCGGTACGCTCACAATTCGGGCATTGGGCTGCGTTGAACACGCCGGCGAGTAGGGCGTAGCGGAGACCCGGCTGCTCCGCCACGTCGATGGCGTGGAACAGCGGGCGGCGGAAGTGGCGCCCACAAGCGCAACCAAGATCGTGCATAACGCGAAGGGTCGCCATCGTCTTAACCTTACTATGTGTATGATCCGCCGAGCAAGTATGCCAGTACGCCACGCCCTTGTAGCCCTGTACCTACCCTTTAGCGTATCATGCTGAGGTGTCCTCTTTCTAGGGCAATCGCATATTAACCGGCGAGGACTTTGAGCAAATAGGGGAGATCCCAGCCCGCTTTGAGACGGCGGGCTTTGATGCCGCAGCGGGCGGTTGTTTCGTGGCGG
>JAABUV010002101.1_pt1 | contig 27754 bp, 49 predicted proteins | sample 5559971 | NCBI WGS metagenome assembly JAABUV01 (sample SAMN10711881, study PRJNA513362) | rock metagenome | isolation source: Antarctica rocks | place: Antarctica: Victoria Land, Knobhead nord | collected 2015-12-19
GTCTGCGCTGTCGCAGCGGGTTTGGAAAGGCCGGGAGAAAAGCCCAAAAAGAGATGGCGCGCGGAACCTGCTGCGAAACAGCACCGTCGGGGGGGGGGGGCATCCTGCTGTGTAAGGTAGCCTGTCTGGAGGAGGAGGCCCTGCATGGCATGTGGACTGCTTGGGCGCGCGTAGTGTACGCAGTAACCCACCAGGAGCATCTACGGGTGTGTGTGTGTGTGTGTGCCTTTGTGTATGCATGTAACGCACCGAGCGAGCGTGCCTGGCAGGATGTGTTGCTCCACGCGTCTCGACGGCAATGAACAAAAGGCCTTGCAGACACGTACAGCAGCAGCTAGTGGCGCTAGAAGATATGTGCATGCACATGGTTGGGTGCAATTACTTGATTCATCAAGGCCACAGGGCCTTGCATGAAACTCACAGCAATTTACATGATGGTAGCAGCATGCTTTCAGCCTCACATGCACGCAAACGGCACAGCACAGCACAAGCAGCCCACTTACTCACATGTCCTCCTCTCCCAACAAAAGCGACAACGCCCCCGGAGTTTTGCAGATGCTGCAGCAGGTACAGAGACCCTGTCCCGTCTCAGGCTCCGACGCAGTCGCCATAATCTCAGATTCATGGGTTGCACAGGCTGCTGCGCGTCACGTATCACAAGCTGGCCACGGCTGCGCCACACCCCATCCCCGCCCATGCCAGTTACCCCTTTAAGTTCTGCGCAATGTGTGCAATTCCAGCAGACTTGGACCCCGCAGGCGTGGAGACCCGCCGCCGCGCTGGGTGAGGCCCCGCGCCGCGTCACGTGTCACCCCTTGTTTAAACTCTAGTATGCCGCGCCCGTCGGCCCCTTGCGGCCGCGCGCGGTGTAGTCCGGCTCGGCGGCCTTGCCCGGGCCGCCGCCGCCGCCAAAGCCGAAGAATCCGCCCTTCTGGGCGGTGGCCGGCGCGGTGCGCTTAAGCAGCAGGCTCTGCAGCCAGTTTGCAAACACGATGGACACGAAGTGCGCCAGCAGCGTGTTGGTGGAGGCCTGCAGCGCGCGCGCGCAGGCCGGCGGCCTCAGGTCGCCCGGCACGCGCCGCCGGCTGGCGCCGGCTGCAGCCAGACCGGGGTCCCCATATAGGCCAGGGTTTCCGTCCAGTGGCGCGGCTTGCTGTGTGAGTGACTGCCAGGCAGGCGGCTGGCGCGTGTGTGCTCAGCAAGATGGCTGCAGGGCGTGCTGAGAGCAGGGCGGCCCACACATCATGCGCCCGCTGAGAAGCATGGGATCACAGGGGCATAGGGGGACATCTGGCTGCCGAGGCGGAGCCGCGGGGCAGCCACCTGGATGCCAAACACGTCCAGCGCGGCGGGCGTGTTCTGCAGCCGCGCGCCGCCGCCGCCGGCCGCGTACGGGTTACTCGTCGAGGTCAGCAGCGTCTTGCCGACCAGCGTACCCACGCTCGCCTGCCCGCACCGCGGCCTCCAACTCGCACACCAGGCGCCTCACCCATGCTCTGATGGCGACAAGCCATGTGACTGCACCGCCAAGACTTGTGTGCACTTGACCGATGCTCGCGAGTGACAGCACCAGTGACTCAGCATGGCGCCCCTGCCCCCTCCTCTGCACCGGCCCTGGCCCAGGCCCTCGGTGCGAGCGCGCGCGCCGCTGCGCCACTCCCCGCTCCAGCACCGCTTGCAGCCGGCCCGGCCGGCGCAGCCCCGCGGGGGGCGCCGCGCGCGCCTGCAGGCCCAGCAGCGTGGCGCCCAGGCCCCACAGGTTGAGCCGCACGGCCGCCAGCAGGCTGCCCGCCACGCTCGCCTTGCTGACCGACTGGCCCGCCTCCAGCACCTTGCGCGCCGTCCTGCCGCGCCGGCCCGCGCCCGCGCGTCAGCGCGCTCGCGACGCGGCGCCCGCGCTCCCGCATGCGCCGCTCCAGGAGGGGGGGGGTGGGCATGCTCGCGCGCGGTGCTGGCCTGGTGGCCGGGTGCGGCGACCGCACATCTGGCGGGCACCGGGGGCGCCGCCACAGAGGGAGGCCGTGAGGGGCTGAGGCTGCCACGAGCACAGCTCCGAGCCGGTGCCCAGCCGCTCGAGAAGGCGCCAGCAGCAACCTGCTGCTCTGCTATTCAGTGGGGCGCAGGCTCCCGTGAGACCTCCTTAGCTAGCCCTGCGCAGCACCCGCTGCCCGGACGTCGAGCCCCATGTGGCTGCCCGGCGTCGCGCCCGCGCGGTGCCGCACCGGGTGAGGCTGTAGGCGAGGAAGGTCGAGACGAAGCTGGTGACCACGCCGAAGATGCAGAAGATGATCGACAGCGGGGGGAAGCCGCTCTGCGCGCGCCGCAGCCGCCGGTCAGGATGACCGCCCCGAGGCAGCGCACTGCGGCGGACCAGCCTTGACATGCACGCAGGCATGTGTGCGCCGTCAGGTGACTGCCCGCCGCGCCTACCAGTCGCGCCTCAGCCTCTTGGCGCTGCGCGGCGGATGCCTGCGGTTCTGAACAGAACTGCAGGCGCGCAGGCAGGCGTCCGCGCGCCGCCAGGCAGGCCGCGTGTCGCGCGCAGCGCTTGTGCGCGCAGACGAGGCCGCAAGGGGGGCCGGCGCGGGCGTGCGGGCCGCCTGCGGCGCCGCGCGGGGCGCGCCGGGTCCGAGCTGGTGGTGACCGTGAAGAAGATGACCACGCTCGACACGACCGCCAGCGCCAGCTGCGCCCAGAAGCTGACCCAGCCGATGCGCCTGCGCGCCGCGGCCCCGCGGTGCTCGCGCGCGCGTCCGGGACAGCAGGGCGCAGCCGCCCGCACCGCGGCATGCAGGGTTGCGCGGCGAGCAAGCGCGGGGGCGCAGCGCACCGGATGGCCCCGGCCTCCTTCTCGATGGTGCCCTCGACCTCAGAGAGGGCGCCCCGTACTGCCACCTGAGCAGCCCCGCGGGGCGAGCAAGATCACCGGCTCGTCTTCTACGTCAGCACTTTGGCAAATGTAGACTCCTACAGCAAGGTGTCTGCGGCGGCTGCCCTCCAGAAACGCACTGGACAGCGGGGACGCGCCTGCCGGGGGCGCGCCGCAGGCCCCGGAGCCCGCACAGACTGGCGCAGGGCGGTAGGTCTGGTCACAGCCTGGGCCGTACGGGCAGCGCAGACTGGCCTGCACGGCAAAATCGGCCGAGGCGCGCAGGCCCGGTGCGTGAGCGGAGCGCTTGCGCCTGCGGACGGGCAAGCTCACACACAGCAGCGCAGTGTTGGATTTTGCCGGGCGAGCTTGCACAGCACAAGGTGCTCGTGGCGCCTACGCCTACATCAGACACCGCCAGCGTCCGCAGTTGGCACAGCGTAGCAAGCCTTTGTGCGCGCAATGTGGCAGGTTACTCCAGGTTCAGGCGCACCGTGAGGCGTGAGCGCCGCGGCGCGTTTGAACACGCCCTGCATCGCGGCCAGCTAGCAACTGCTGCGCAGGAGATGGACAGGCAGACTTGAATGCCGTGAAATGCCGTAATCCGATCCCCCGTCGCTGCGGTCCCCTCTTGGATTGAACCGGTCTGTGCAGCAGAAGCGCACCAAAGCTGCGTCGCACACGCTTTCTTTCCAGCGACGGAGTACAAAAGTCTTGCAAGCCCCTTGCACATATCCGGGCCTCTAACATCAATACAGGAGTGCCAGAAGCTGCCAGCAAGGAATAGCCAGAGTTCTCTGTGCTTGTGCTTGCCGCAGAGACCCTCTCCTGGCACTTTTCTAGAAGCAGCACTACCAGGGGGGGCGAGAGCGCGCTCTGCTCATACCTGTTACATTTTGCCATATGCATGCCCACTGCGTCAGTCGCCTTCACCCATCTGTTTGCCTGCGTGACTGCCAGCGGGCACACGCATGCACACAGCTTTGCAGTGCTTCTTAGGTGCAGGGGGTCCAAGCTTGCTGCGGTGGCATGCAGGCCTCCTTGGAAAGCTTTATGCATGCGTCCCTGCACGAGCTTGCTCGCTATCCGCCGGTTTCTCTGCCGCTGCAGTCATCACTGCCGACATAGCAACTAAGCTGCCTGCGAGACAGCACTTGCACAGACTGCACAGCTCTCTGAGCGCAGCGGTCTGCAGCCCTTACTGTCCGTCCAGGTCTGCGTCCCTCGTGTGGCATGTTCGCTTGCGCTCTAGTCGCCAGTGGCCTAGTAGCCTGTTTTACTTGCAAATGCATCATAGGCTCTTACAGCTTGCAAGCAGGCAACACATCATATGGTGCGCAGTGCATGCAAGTGATGTCAACTTGCCAGTCCAGGGGTCCGCACCGCACTAGGATAGGCTGCGCAGCACTGACCTGCACCAAAGTCACTCACGTTGGCTGCACAGGGCAGTCACTGGCAAGCTCTTGTTAGTAAAAACATGACGCAGGAACCCTGCCACGCGGGTCCACACTTCGCTCGCCAGCTGTGTGCCGCTCTTGCTTCCTCAACCAGCCTCAGCCTCGGCCTGAGGATTGCTGTAACATTTCAAAACACCCCCGTCCAAGCCTCTTCACAGTTTTGCACAGATGGCGCTGGCCCAGGCCGTCGCATGCCTGCTGGCAGCCGCTGTGCTGGCCCTCACGCTTGTGTGGATATTATATTACGACGAAGGCATGAGCCTGCACAGGAGCAGGAGCGGCCATACCGGCGCTCTTTTCAACTTGCATCCCCTCTTCATGACCCTGGCCTACGTCGTCGCTATGCCTCTGGCGGCGCTCCAGTACCGGCATCCCATTGCGAGAGCCTGGAGGTGAGCAACCTGGGCTCGCAGCTGCGCTGTGCGCGCCTTCGCACGCACCGCTGCTCTTGCGCGGAGCCAGCCACGCACCACACAAGGAACACTGCAACCCCGCCGCGCGGCAGGCACTCTACGCGGAAGGCGCTGCACGCGTCCCTGCACACGCTCGCGCTCGTCGCGCTGCTGCTGGGCCTGGCCGCCGTTGTGGCGTCCAAGCTGCTGAACGTCCCGGCTCACGCCCACATGTACACCATGCACTCCTACATCGGCGCCACCACTATCCTGCTCTCCCTCGTACAGGTTCGCGCTCCCACAGCCTGCGCAGTTGCTGCTCTAGCTTCTGCAGGAGTGGCTGTGGACGCGAGCGCGGCGCCTGCGCGCAGTTTGGGCTGGGCATCGGCTACTACTGGTGGAGCCCTGCAGCCAAGGCGTCCCTGTCCCAGATCCACCGGCCGCTGGGCTTTGCGATCACCGTGGCGGGCCTGACCACCGTGCTGGTGCGCGCCCGCTCCGCAAGCGGCCCTATTGGCGCACAAGTGCCAGCGCTCTGCTGATACTCAAGCCCGAGTCTCGCCTGTTCCTGCACCGCCGTGCTTTCATTTGCAGGTTGGCGCGGTTCCGCCCATGCATCTGACCACCCGCTCCGCGTGTGGGCGGCAGACCGGCTTCAATGAGGAGCAGGCGTTGTCGACGAAGCCGGATGCCAACCGGTACGCCGGCAAGGTGGTCATCATCTCCGTGATCGGCCTGGCCGTGCTGTTGCTGCTCATCACGGTGGTGTCCGCGCTCACCGCGGACGAGCGCAACCAGGACACGAGCGAGCAGGCGCCTGCGCAGTTTGCAGTGGTGCCTGCAGGCAAGGCCAATTGCCATGCGTCTGTGCAGGCGGCGCCTGTGTAAGCACGGGTAGTGCGCCGGGCGGGTCGGCTCAGAGCATGGGCGGTCCTGCTGCCCCGTACTCCCCTCGTCTGTCTTTCACCGTTCTGCGCATGTGCCCGTGCAATCGCTGGGCTCCGCATTTGTGGGTCCAGTCGGCAGGCATCATCCTGCGTAGCCGGGCAGGCTCGCAAAATCTCATTTGCGCATTTTCGCGCTTTGGATTCTTTGGGGGAGGCCTCTGGTCAACACCGGTGGGGCCCCGCCAACGCCTGCGGCGCCCCTCACGCCGCCAGAGCCGCGCTCTGCTGCCCGCCCCCATGCGCACGCGCTGGCTCGCAAGGGAGCTTGCAGGCCTCGTGCACCCCATGCCCTCCGCCGCTGCACCACCGCCACCTCCGCCGTAGGGCGCAGGTCTGCCACCTTCGCTGCGTGCTGGCGAGGGCAGAGCTGCTCGCGCCCGGCCTCTGGGCCTGCAGGGCTGCTGCCTGTCTTGGAACAGATGTGGGGTATTTCCTTGGATTTATTATAAAGCAGTTTTTGTTGGCCGGGTGCTCTCCTGGGTGTCTCTGCATGGCTAGCTTTTTTGCCGGCGGCCAGCTGCTTACCACGGGCAGCAGGCACAAACCCCATTAGACTGTTACCGTATAGAACTTGCCAGGCGCAAGGCCGCGGGGTGGGCATTACCACCATCATAGTGTGTGCAGCGGCTATGAGTGCTGGCGCCCAGCAGCAGCCACTCTCACCTGCGCATGTCTGCTGAACCGTGCCTGGCCGCCCGGCCTGGACATTGAAGCCAGGCTACTATTGATAGGCTCTGGTACGCGTGTATGTACTATCTGTCAGGCTGCCTGCTCTTGAACAAGGTATTGATAACTAGCTGCGTCGTGCTGTATGTGGTTTTGCTGGCTACCCGCTGTGTGGTTGACGTCCTTGACTATGGTTGTGTAGCACCAAGTATTCAAGCACCGTGCTTTATGACAGGCTGCTCTCAGAGCACCGTACCAACAACTCCCTTGTCTCTGTCTTCTCTGCTGAATTACCATGGTGCCCTAAGTCAAGTCAGAGCTCACGCGCGACCACGGTGCCTGCCAGCACCTGGGCAAACCGCTCTCAAGCCCGCAGGCACCCTGGACCTCCTGTGCCCCAACACTTGCGAACTCACTTTCGTCGCTGTCGTGCTCCGTCCGCCCCCCGCCGGGGCACGAGCGGGCCTTCAGGCGCACGCGCTTGCCGCAGTTGAGCAGCCGGGTCCAGGGCGGCCGGGTCCAGGGCCAGGGCTTCCTCCTCCGCGGCCGCAGCCCTGGCGGGCTGGCCGAGCGCGCGCAGCGCGCCCGCCTGCGCGAGCCGCGCGCGCGCCACCAGGCGCAGCGCGGCAGCGCGGCCGCCCGCGGCCTCTCCATGATTGGACCCTGGCGCGGGAGCAGCGCTCGGCGCGCCGCCGCGCGGCGGGCCGGGCTCCGCCGCGCCGCGCGGGCTGTCACCGCCGAGGGCTGCCGCAGGTGCAGCGCCCGAGGTAGCGCCCGGCGCGCTCCCGGCCAGGGCCTCCCGGCCTAGCGCCGCCGCGCGCTCGAAGCTCTGCAGCGCGGCCTCCTGGTCGCCCTGCTGCTGCTGCGCCCCGCCTGCCGCGGCGGGCACCCGGGCGTCAGGCCGCGCGGAAGGTGCGCCGACTGCGCGCCCGGCTGTTGACCGCAGGGCCGGCAGAGGCCCGCAGGCCGCCGCGGCTCACAGCCTGACGCACGCGTGCATGCGGGGTGTGAGCCACGTGCGGGCCGCACGCAGGGCACCCCGCAGATCCAGTTGACCTTCACCGCCACCGCCACCAGCGCATCTTGCAGGCAGCGCTGAGGGGGCCGCCGTGCAGGCCTGGGAACACGGCGTGCTGCGCGGCGCACCCAGGCTGAGCCAGCACAGCGCCGCCGGGAGCCGGGCGCCGTCGCCGGCGTGCAGCCGCGCCGCCTGCAGCAGCGCCTGCTCGGCCTCCGGCCAGGCGCGCATGTGCGCGTGCAGCATGCCGGCGCTGAAGCGCGCGTCCGCGCTGCGCGGGTCCAGCCGCTCGGCCGCGGCCAGCCAGCGCAGCGCGCCGGGCAGCATGCCCGTGGCCGCCAGCGCGCGCGCCTGCGCGCGGTGCCGCCCGCGCAGTCAGGCCGGGCCGGGCCGGAGCAGCGTCTTGAGCCTGCCACGGCCTTGGTCTGCCATGTGCGGCCCCGGCCCAGGCAATGCCCAAGCGCTCCCAATGCGTGATGGACAGACCTCTTGCGCCCAAACCAACACCGCTCTCCAGATCAGGGCCGCCCCGGGTTCGGGACGCCTGCGCACCCCCTCGAGCAGCCCCTCGAGGTCGCGCGCGGCCACGCGCGCGTGTAGCCGGGCGTCCAGCCCGCGCACGAGCGCCAGTTTCTCAGCGGCCTGCCGCCCCGGTGCCCCCAGTGCAGATTCTGACTGGGCAGCCTCTGGCGGCGCCGCCGCGCCGCTCGCCGAGTGCGCTCCCGCTGCGGCCGCGCTGGGCGCCGCGTGCGCGGCGGGCGCGGGCGCCCGCATCACCCGGCGCTGCAGCGCCGGCGAGCTCTTGAGCGCGTACTTCTGCGCAGCAGCGCGCGCATCGCATCAGGCGGCATGACTGCAGAGCTTTGTCGGTGCCCGACCGCACCAACCTGATCGACGCTCTCCTGAATACAAGTAGCTGAGCATTGCATTTCTATGTGCTCTCCTGCGGCACTTTGACAAAACCAGGCGCCCTTGTTACTGCATGGCGATGTAGGCTCGGCGGCTGTGCAAGCCTCCGTGCAGGGCGCGGGCGCAGGCCGCGGCGGCCGCGCACCCAGCCAAGCACGCAGCACGACGAGGTGAGCCAGAACAGCAGCGCGCCGCTCGGCAGCCGCAGCGACAGCCACCCGATCACTGCCAGGGAGCTCCACATGGCGGCCTGCACCACATCCTGCACATGCACGCCTGCAGCGCGCCGCACAAAGGGCCTGTCAGCTGCGCGCAGCAGCGCCGGCCTTGCCGATGCGAAAGTCGGCAGCTGGGCATATCTCAAGGCGGGTCGGCGAGCTGCGCGCTGGCATGCGAGCGCACTCTGACCTCGGCGTTACTGCTGCCTCCTGGCACACGCACACATTCCAGCGCCTGTGGCACTCTCGTGCATGAGCCGGGGGGGCGCGCCCAGGGACACACGAAACGGCGCGCGCACCGGCAGCGGCTTGGCCCAGCGCCTGCCGCGCCGGCGCGGCCCAGTGGATCTGCAGCGCCATGGCCGCGCACACCGCGGCCGGCAGCAGCAGGCCCTGGGGCCCCATGGGGTACTCGTACACCAGCAGGGTCGCCTGGTCCAGCATCATGTCGAGCGGCGCGACGCCCCCCTCGAGGCCCTCACCGGCACCCTCGGGCGCAGCGGCGCCCTCCCAGCTCCGACCCTGACCCCAGCCCTCCGGGCCTTGCTCCGAGGCTCCCGCGCCGCCCGCGCCGGCCCCGCTGCGCGCGCTTGCGGCCGCGGGGGGCGCGTCCAAGGTGTGCCGGACGCAGTAGGGCTGCCGCAGGTCCGGGAACCACAGGGCGCCGCCGCTGGCAAAGCCCGGCCAGCCGGCGCGCGCCATACGGCCCACGGCTGTCACGCACGTCGCCCACACCCCCACCTGCGCAGTTCCATCCCCGCTGCTCGGTCGCTGCCACGCCTGCGGCTGCCGGAAGGGCATAGCGCCCGGGGCGCGCCCCCCAGCATGCCGCCTGGCCGTCGCGCGGCATGCATGCGTGCGCGCACACGATGGCACGCCAAAGCCCTGAGCACAGTGGTGCACGGTACATGAGTCTGGTGCTCGCACAGACTCCGCACGCCACATTTTCATGGTCATGCATGCACGACCTGCGGCCGCTGCTCTTGCCCCTGCATCGAGCGTTCACTCACTGGCAGGACCCTTTCCTCAGCGCAGCTGGCCAGACTCTAGAGCTACACTGCGGCGCTGCGACTCGGCATGAGCCATCCGCGTGACAGGGCAGGGCGCGCCTGCGCAAGCACGCCGGCCGCGAGGCGGGCGAGCGTGGGATTGGGCGACACGTGGAGCTCGCGCTGCAACCGTTGGAACTCATCGTATGTCTGCGTCAGCCGGCCCTGCAGCGTGGCCATGACCGGCGCAGGGCCGGCCGGCGCCCGCACTCGCTGCTCGGCCAGCCCCCAGAGGTAGCCGCGGAGCGCGGACGTGCGCGCGGTGTCCGCCATCAGCGGCAGCATCGCGACGCGCACGCCTGCGGCGGCGCTGCGTCAGCGCGCGCTCGCGCGGCAGCACCCAACAGAGCACCTCACCCGCTTGCAGGCTTCAAGTGCGTGCAACGCGCCGCCAGCAGGGGCGGAGCACTGCGGGGCGCCAGCGCAGCGCAGCCAGTGCAGGCAGCGCGCCCTCACCGCAAGCTGCCAGGCTCAACGTGGCCCACCAGGGCAGCCCGGCGGCGGCGTGCAGCGCATCCACTGCCTGCATCACGCCTGCCACGTGCGGCCAGGCGCCCTGCAGCGCCGCAGCGGCGGGGTCCAGCGCGGCGCCGGCCGGCTCGAGCGCCTGGCTCGCCACAGGGGCTGCGCCGGCAGCTGGCGCCGCCGCGGCGCCCGCAGGCGCGAGGCTGTGCACGCCGTGCCGGCTGGGCACGCCGTGGGCGAAGGCGCGCTGATGTGCGCTCTGTGTGGTGCCCGGTAGCAAGCTTTCCGCATAGCCTGGCGAAGCGAGCCTGCATGCCGCACAGCCGTCAGCCGCTGCTGGTACTGGACAGCAAGCACGTGGCCGACCGCCACACTTCCCGGACGGGGCGCACATGCTGAGTGCGCGGACATTCCAGGCTCGCCGCAGCCGCGCGACCCTCTGCAGCATAGCGCATAGAATGTGATGGTCCACTGAGTGTCGCTCGAGGTTCAATGAGCTCTGTCGATGGAGCACACTTCCATGGTGGGGTGTCTGAGCAGGTGTACACCCTTAACTAGTACAGCAGCTCCGCCTTTCCAGTGTTGTTCAAGGCCTCCGCTTTCCCCCCTTGGCATCGCATGGGCAGCGTTGCTGCTGCAGCACTGGCCCTCTCAGCAGCTGTTGAGCAGAGCACCATCTAAGATGGTGGGCGTTGCCCACCAGCAGCTGTCTGGGTGCTCCAGCAGCCGGCTGCTTCTTCAAAGACGTGCAGCACTGCCGCCTGCCTCCTGCCACAGCTGGAGGGCCAGGAAACGGCCCAGGAGAGAGATGCACGTCTCTGCGCTGGCCACGTGCGCCCTCTGTGTATCTCCTGTGTGCCTGGACCTGTGCTGCAAGCCTGCATGCTGCGTAGGTATGAGGCTAAATTGAGTTGTGCAGGTCAGGTGCGGCGGCTGGCGTGGAAGCGGTGGCGGGCGTGCGGCCAGAGGTCGAGGATGCAATCAGAGCCTCCCTGCAGACATGCTTGACGGAGACTGACCTGCACCTGGGGCCGCGCACAGTGGTGTGGACCAGCTCCATAGCGTGGCGCAGCACACCTTGCTAGTCCTTGTGCATCATCGTGTTATGTTCCTCAATGAATGTACTATTGGCATTTGTATCCGTGGCGCAAGCACAGAAATGTTGTGGTGCTCACAGTGCGTGGTGTGCGTCAGGGCAAAGTGCGTGACACATATGAAGTCGGCGACAAGCTGGTTATTGTCACAACGGACCGGCAGTCTGCCTTTGACCGCATCCTGGCGTCTATACCATACAAGGTGTGCACTCACAGCTTGCTTTGTACGCTGATGAATGACGTATGACGAAGGGTGAGGACAGTGGACAAAAACGAGCGTGCGAATCAATTCCACGCCTGCAATAAGCGCCTCAACCGCATGCAGGGTCAGGTGCTAAACCAGACCAGCGCATGGTGGATGCACAGCACACAGCACATTGCGCCCAACGCGCTGCTGGCAGTGCCCGACCCCAACGTCTCCATCATGCGGCGCTGCCGCGTGTTTCCTGTGGAGTTTGTTGTGAGGGGTTACTTGACAGGTAATGCTCCCCAAGTTGGTTTGGTTTGATCTTGGTTTGGTTTGATCTACAACATAAACTCATGCTGGTCCACACAATTCACTGGCACTTCCATGCCGCACTTACATGTGCATGATGGTGTTGATATTGCATGGTGCGCAAAGGCTGCGCAATCATGCGGCATGCAGGTAGCATGCATGCTTGGCAACCGCACTGTGCTCCATCTTGCAGGCAGCACAGACACCTCGCTCTGGACGCACTACAGCGCGGGGGCGCGCGACTACTGCGGCAACTCGTTTCCGGATGGGATGCGAAAAAATGAGAGGTACGTGCGCACCCATTCGCAGTTCAGCAACACTGTGGCGCGCACAAGTCTCTCATGGTGATGTCAAGACATACCAATCACACATGCACCACAGAATGCAGCTCCTAGCAGCTCTTACAGCTCTTTCCTCTAAATAGGTGCTCGAGGCCCGTTAATGGCGGACATGGGCTCGCATCAGAGCGCGCGCCTAACAGGCCCAGCCGCTGCAGGTTGGCTGCAAACGTTGTGACTCCGACCACTAAGGCGGCAGATCACGACGAGCCAATCGCGCCGCGCGATATTGTGGCGCGCGGCTTGATGTCGCAGGCGGAGTGGGACCAGGTGCGTGCCGCATGCTTGAACGCTTGTGCAGTGCACATGCTAGACATATAAATACGGTCACTGCAGCAGTGCTGACATGACTGCAGTGCGTGCGTTGTCTCTCCGCCTCGTGCTTGCTAGAGCAGACCTTCCAAGACTAATCCCTCTTGCCTCGCTGATGTGGCGCGACTGCCTACTCTTAGACGGAGCATGTGCTGAAGAGTCCCCTTGCGGCGAGCTACACTGTGTAGCGCGCTCCCCCCGGGGGACAGCGCCGTGCTCGCGCCAGCTCGCGCGGTGGACGACCTCTGCGCGAGCTGGACACGGTGCGCGCGCGCGCAGGCGAGCGCGGCGGCGCTGGCGCTGTTCGAGCACGGCCAGCGCGCGGCCGCGCAGCGCGGCCTGCTGCTGGTGGACACCAAGTACGAGTTTGGCGTCGCCGCGGACGGCCGCATCCTGCTCGTCGACGAGATCCACACCCCCGACTCCAGCAGGCGCGCCGCCGCGCTGGATGCGCAGATGCTGCTGAACTTGTGCAGGCAGGCGTGCGGGGCCCTGCGCGCATGTTTACGAGCAGCATGACACGCCAAGCATGCTCGCACGTTTCGTTCGAGTGCGCACTGCGTGCAAACAAATACAAGACATACACATACGTAGTGAGCGTACTGCGTCTCTGAGGGTGTTGCACAGCACTCATGCCCTGAGGGTCCGGCCATCCAGGCCGCGGGCGCAGCGGCAGCTGTTACCACTACGTCAGCTCTGGCTGCCCGCAAAGCGGCTTCTCGGCGCGTGGTGACGTCGGGCGGTTGCTCCAAGCAGTTGCGCCTGTGTTGGGTGCATGCTCGCGAGGCTGCTGAGCGGCCTGTAGCGTGAGCTGCTCGGCAAAGAGGCAAGCCTGCTCATGAGACCTGCGGTGCGGCTGGGCAGGTACTGGCTGGCGGACAGCTATGCCGCGCGCCACGCGGCCGGCCAGGAGCCGCAGAGCATCGACAAGGAGTTCCTGCGCCTGTGGTTCCGCGCCAACTGCGACCCCTACGCAGACGCGGTGCCCCCCCCTCAGGGTTCATGGCCATGGGCCGCCACCATGTGCCTGTACCAGACTGTCTGTCGGGGTCCAGTCGCACCGCCTGGTTCAGGGCCGCACCTGTTTCAGCCATCCGTGCCGCTGAAGCTCACGTTCCCCCAAGCGCGAGTGGTATTGTTGGCGCGGCTCTGCTGCTGCCCCGGGAGATTGCTGAGCGGTTTTACTGCTGCATGGAGGCTGGCTGGCCCTTGCAGGATAAGGCTGCTTGGGGCTGGTGCACTGCGGCATGCCAATGTGCACAGACTTGTGCACATCCGCATGCTGTCATTAAGAACAGTCGCCTATGAGTTGACCAGCCGCGGCAGGAGCTGCCGGCGGCGCCAGAGGCACTGGTGGTCGAGCTGGCGCGGCGCTACGTGCTGCTGTATGAGACCATCACGGGGCAGCGCTTTGAGCCGGCGCCTGGCGGCCTGGAGCGGGAGGAGTGCATGGCGGCCAGCACGCGCGCCGCCTTGAGCGAGATGAGCTGAAGAACAAAGCTCTCGTAGTGCATGCATTGGTCGCAGCATACGCGGGAGGCTTGCGTGTGGCCAACTCAGAAGCGCATGGCATCTTCCACATGCAACTGCACCAGACACAGAGAGAAGCGCACTAGAGCTAGGGTCACTGAGGCCGCCTGGCGGCTGTAGGCAATGCAGGACGGGCCACAGCTGCAGCCATGTGGCTGCAGCCGACGCTGCCTATCACCTCCGCATTACTTCGCACACCACCTCATCTGAGCATGCACCACGTGCAGGATGCTGGGCACCCAGCATGTAAACCTGCCAGAGGCATGCTTGCAGGCATCCCCTGCAACCCTACTCGCCCAGCAAGTGGTCAGCACAGGGCCTTGGTTGAAGGGCAGCAATGGCGCGGCGCTCAGGCACAGCAACACCGGACACGCTCCCGCGGCTAGACCCGCCGCCAGTGGCCCCCCCTCCCCTCCCAATGCAGCGCCACAGAGCAGACCGGCGTTAATGCTCACCAGCCCGCCACTCCTTGATACAAAGACAACAGGCAGTCAGCGGAGTCTTGGCCGGCCGCAGGTGAGCGCGAGCCTGGCCGCGCACAGTGCGTGCGGCCTACAACGCGGCGAAGTACTCCTTGGAGCCCTTGGGGTCGGGCTTCATGGTGCTCTCCCCGGGCTTCCAGCCGGCCGGGCAGACCTCGTCCGGGTTCTCCTGCACGTACTGGATGGCCTGCAGGATGCGCAGCGTCTCCTCCACGTTGCGCCCGAACGCCAGGTTGTTGATCGTCGCGTGCTGGATCACGCCCTGCGCGCCGCAGCGCGCGCCTTGTCAGCGTGACTCCTTCAGAGTGACTTCAAAGTGACTGCTGAGTGGCTGGCCCGAACGCCAGGTTGTTTGTCGTCGCGTGCTGGGTACGCCCTGCGCGGCGCGCGGCGCCGCACATCAGAGTGGCCGCCGAGCGGCTGGCCCGTACACAAGGCTGTCGGTCGTCTTCGTATGCTGGACGACGCCCTGCCTGGGAGAGCGGCGCGCAGCGCAGTTACCTACTATGACCGCTGAGCAGCTGGGAGCGGCGCCCGCTGTGCTGCGAGCTCAGCACGCGTGATCCAGTCCTGCCCTGGCCCGTAAATGATGGCCCACGCCCGAGCGAAGGAGGGGGCATGTCATGGAATGCCGGTGCAACATGAGCACAGCGCTTGCGCAGCATCAGCCCTAAGCCAAGCTGGGCTGGGGGATGCGGCGGGGGAGGGGGGGGGGCGCACCTCCTTGTCGATGATAAACAGGCCGCGCAGCGCGACGCCGTCGGGCGTGAGCACGTTGTAGCGCGTCGTGATCTCGCGTTTCAGGTCCGAGACCAGCGGGTACGCCAGGTCGCCCACGCCGCCCTGGTTCCGGTCTGGCGCGCGCGGCGGGCGCTCGTTTCAGAGATCTGTCAACACGACGCTTGCAGGTACGCTGAGCCACACCCGCCCTGGCGCCAGTCTAGCATCAGCCCCGCTTTCTCTTGTGGCACAGGCATCTTCTGGCACAGGCAGGCGCGCGCATAGCGCGGTGACAAACAACCAAGTCTGCAGCGTGCATAGGGCCACAGCACGAATCAGAGCTGCGGCCCTCTGGGCTGCGTGCACCAGCAAAAGAGGTGTTTCTGCAACAGACTGAAGGTGCGCCCAAGGCACACATAACTTTCGTGCGGGGACCTGAGCAACTTGCCAATGCCAGACAACCAAACTTCATTCCCTGCAGTGTGTGCAGCTACAAGGGATGCTGTGCTGTTGAGGTTGCTCGCAGTGGTGATACATGAGAGGCACTGCGTAGCACCTTTGCCAGTGAAAAGAGCAGGAGCATAGGGGGGGCACACCGGTCTGGCACCAGGCCAGGTGCGAGAACTGAGAGTCCACGGACACACCCAGGATCTGCGCCGGCCGCAAAACAGCTTCAGCGAGCATGCGCCTGCGGCTGCAAGTCACTTACTAGAGCTTGGACGCTTACACTTGAGTCTGACCAGCAACATGACCCGAACACGCAGGCAGGTGCTCATGACGCAGGTCACCATTACTTGCAGTGAGTAGCAGTACAGCCTATGCAGGTCCCCTGTCCACTCCACGACCAGCCACAAGACTGGCGCACCTCGGTGTTAATCTTTGCAAACTCAGCGTGTTTGTCTGAGAAGGCAGTAATCTCAGTGGGACACACAAAGGTGAAGTCCAGCGGGTAGAAAAACAGGATGACATACTTTCCCTGCGCGCCAGCTCTCAAGCTCAGACTGTGCACTTCTTCCAATAGCCGGCAGGCGGAGAGCCCCAATGCATGTATTGTGCTTCAGGCATCGCACACCCACAGGCAGGCACAGACGCCGCAACAACGATATGTTCTCTGTATACCGCTTACAATAGGTGCAACTGTTGCGCCGGACAGGTGCAATGGCAGTTTGTGGCGCATGCGCACCCGGTACTGCGAGAGCGACAGCGTCACAAACTCCTGGTCAAACACAGCCTCCGCGGTGAACTCGGGCGCCTCGCTGCCCACGAGCGGCGTCTGTGCGCGCTCGCGCGCCATGGTGAGGCTCGCGTAAACTAGCCACGCAATGGAAACCTCTAGGTCGCATGCCGCCGCACCGATGCCTGTGCACGGCACGCCAGCCGGGACGCGTTGCGCTGTGCGCGCGGCGCGCGTGTGCGCAGGCCTGCGCTGCGGAAGCAGGCGGAGCGCGCAACGTGGACCGCTGGCGCTGCTGCCCGCGCCGGCTGGCGCGAGGCGGTGGGAGAACGCGCGACCGTGGTCGCCAGGTTGATCGAGCTCGCCATAGCCTGCGCCATCTTACCTGTGCTTTAGAGGGAGACTAGTGCCTCGGCCTGTGCTCATCCGAGCTCGGACCCTACCCTGCCTAGCAGCGCACTCTGCAGGGAAGCAGTGGCTGAGAGCTCATCCTCAGCACATTGATTCTCCTTGCCCACCGAGCACCTCACCCATTCGATTGCAACAATGATGGCCGTTGCGTCCTCGCTGCAGGCCCGCCCCGTGACCTTCAAGGGTCCGGGCGCCAAGCGCATCTTTAGCGCAAAGCCGTCGACGGTGGTCTCGCGCAGCGCGTTTGTCGTGCGCGCGTACACCGTCACGCTGAAGACGCCGGAGGGCGAGCAGAAGATCGAGTGTGCGGGTGCGGTGCCCGCGCTGTCCGCGAATGCACACCTGTCCGGGCGCCGCGCTGGTGCATTGGCGCCGCGGCGCACGCTGGTCAGCGCTGCAGCCGCCGCAAGGGGTGAAGCCGCCTGTGCAGCTGGGTGGTGACATGCAGCTGTGCCGAGTGCTGCCTTGGCCTGGACGCCACATTTGAGACAGCAAGCCATTTTCCATGGTCCAAACCACTGTGTGCTCGCAGACGACGTCTACATCCTGGACGCCGCCGAGGAGGCCGGCCTGGACCTGCCCTACTCCTGCCGCGCGGGCGCCTGCTCGTCCTGCGCCGGCAAGGTTGTGGACGGCACCGTGGACCAGTCCGACCAGTCCTTCCTGGACGACTCGCAGCAGCAGAAGGGCTTCGTGCTCACCTGCGTCGCGTACCCCACCTCCGACCTGACCATCGAGACCCACCAGGAGGAGGAGCTATACTAGGCGCGGGGGCGGGGGCCATCGGCCCGTGCGGTGGTCCGCTCCGCCTGAGGCATCCGTCAGGGGCGGCTGGGCGGCCATGGCAGGCCGAGCCTTGGCTTTGAGCTGTTCGAGATAAGGTTCGGGTTTTTCAGGCTGGTGCCCATGTTGGCCCCTCCTATGCTAGTGCCTCCAGCTGAGGGGAGAGTCGCTGCATGTCCCTAGGTGCGCCCGCGTGTGCCGCGGCGTTGCGGCGCGTGCGCTGATGCAGCAGTTACGCGCCTGGAACGCGAGTGTGCAAACAAGCTGTAAGCCGCCTGCAGGCTCTGGAACGCCCGTGCACCCGGAGCTCGGCAGGAGCTTGTGCACGAAAGCAAAGCCTGCTGTCTCCGCCCGGCTCAGCCTGCGACACTCTGCAGCTGCGCGTGCGCTCGTTGCGGGCCCACCGCGCGCGGCAGGTAGGCCCTTGAGCGCTAGGGGCATACGCGAGTTGCACAAGCCGCCGGCACCGCGTCGGGGGCCAGCAGGAGGCGCAGGGAGCGCCCAGCAGCAGGCGCAGGGACCGCCCAGCAGGAGGCGCATTGAGCGCCCAGCAGGAGGCGCAGGGAGCGCCAGCAGGGCCGCTGCGTGCCGTGTGCAAGCGGGCGAGCTCAGGGAAGGCTGGCTGGAGAGCGCTTGTTGGCAGGTGCCAGCTTTCACTTCGAGATGCAGGCCAATGCCGTGGCATTTTGAGTTGCTGAGCGATCACGCATGTCCAGGTGCAGCCACAGGAAAGGCCCTGCAGTATTTAAGCGCCCTGAAGGCCCAACCCTCTCCTGCTCCTACACAGCAGTACTGAATTCCAGACATCCCAGATGCATGGGCGAACTGGCGCAAGCAGCGCTGCAGCCTGCACTGCCAAGGCAGACTGTTGAACTTTGACATACTGACATGGACCTAGCTCAACTGACCTACACATGTAGACACAATAGAGCACACTGGGCTGGAAAGGAACGATGCTCTCGCTCAAGCAGCCACCTCGCACAAGCAGCCACCGGCGATGCTGATGAGTGACGGGGTGCAGGCTATGCCTGTATTCTGATTGAGTTGACAGTCACGGGACATGCATGGTTGACGCCATGCGTGTGCCCTGAGGCTGTGCGCCCACATGCTTTGGAGCACCACGGCGCGCGCCAACGAGCACAGGCCGCTGGACCTTCATGTTGCTGAGCTAAGCAAAGCTGGTGACCCTGCTTGGGCTGTGAGGCCCGGGGCTGGCGTCTCCGGTGCCTACCCGCCCTGGTCCATGGGCCCGCCTCTGGCAGCCGCACCCAGGCGGCGCCGCCCAGCGTGCGCCGCTGTCAGCACGGGAGGGCAGGGCAGGGTTAGTGCACGGGCGCCAGCAGCTGCGCGCCGGCGCGCTCCGCCGCCAGGCGCCGCCCCCCCGCGGCGCCGGCGCCGGTGCCGGCGCCGGCGGGGCCTGCGGCCGGCGCGGCCGCCGCGCTCGCCGACGCGCTGACGCTGAAGGGCTGGAAGGCTGGCGAGAGCGGGTCGGGCGCCTGCGCGCGCGCGGCTTGGCGCCTGGCCCAATGCGCACACTACATGCCAGCCTTTGTCCAGCCTCTACACCCCACACTCCGCGCGCGCCTTCCTGTGCGAATTCGGGGCACTGTAGCAGGGTTGCCAACGGCTCAAGCAAGCAGGCTCCCACACGCTGCAAAACCCAAAGTTGCGGTCACTTATGGCTCGAAATTGAAGAGGCCCGCCAAGGTCATAGCAGGCGACAGGACGCTTGCGGCGCGCGCATACCTCAAAGGCTGCGGAGATGTCCAGCGGGTCGGGGGCGAGGAAGGTGCCGGCCGCGGGCGTGCCCAGGACAGCCGCAGACGAGCATGACGCGTCCTGCGCGCGCAGCAACCTGACCTCCGCCGCACGGCCAACAGGCGGCGCCGCCGAGCCAGTCAGCAGACCAAGCTGTGCAGGCGCTAAGCAGTGGGTTCAGCCGCATGGCTGACAAGGGGAGCCATTGAGCTTATCAGCAGACCAAGCCATGCAGGCGCTGAGCACTCCGTTCCAGCGCTGTGCTCATGCAGGTGCGGCTGCCTGGCTGAGCAGCATGCTTGGCGCCGGCGGGCTGCAGCATGCAGGCCAGGGCTGAACGGGGATGCAGTGAATGAAGGTGATGCAAAAGCATGCAAGAGGCATGCAGTGCAGACGCAGGAGGATGGTTGCGCTGGCGGCTGATTCGCCTGCTGGGCACATGGGCACATGGGAGTTACATGTGGCAAGCGCACAGGGCGGGCGGTGCATGGCGCGCAGCCACATGCGCGAGGCTCCCTCACCGCACCCACCTCCCGGAGGCCTGCTGCTGAGGTAAGGAGCCGGGCCGCGCCTGCACGACGGTTGGACCGGTGTAGGGCAGATTGCAGCCGCCCGCGGTCTTGATGAGCGCCACGCGCGGCTGGCTGCAGGTCACGCGCCCGCTGCGCGCGTCCTCCGTGCACGCGCCCCCGCTCACCTCCAGCACGTACACGGGCCCCTGCGACGCCGCGCTGCGCCCCTGGCAAAGGCTGCGAAGGATGCCCCTAGGCTGGTGTAAAGTGTAATACAGGCTGCCAGGCTCTGAGGCCGCTGACGAGTGTCATTTTCGACCTCTGAGCAAGCATGTGCGTGGCCACACATACATACGGCGCCGGCGCGTGCCGGCGCTGCGCTCTGGGTGTGCCGGAGCGTTGCGCGGGAGCTGCCGCGTGGGGCGGGGCTGGGCGCCGCCGTGGCGGGCGCACCGCGCACTGCAGCGGCACTGCCGCGCCGGGCAGCATGGCGGCGGCGGCGCAGCTGGTGGCCGCAGGCCACCGCGCGCCGCCCAGGCTGGCGGACACCGCGGCCTGCGGCTGCACGCCGCTGAGCTGCGTCGTCGTGGCTGCAGCGCACGCGCAGCCGCGGGCTCAGTGCCACGGTGTGAAGCGAGGACCTCTGCGGGAGCCTTGGTGAGGCCGGGATGCCAGGCCGACGCCGTCTGCTTGGAGTGACCTCAACATGGAATGGCAGAGCGAGAGGGTGGGGCAGTCGGCCATGGGCTGACAGCGTGGTGTCTTGTCACAAATGCTCATCAGGCTCGGGCGCAGCCCAAGAGGACAGCACTGGCTCCCACTCAGGGAGCAGCGGATGCAGACAGTCTGCACAAGGCCGAGAAAGCGCTCCGGTGTACCCGGCCCCTCCGACGTGCAGCCGGAAGCTCGCAATCAGCCTTGCTGGCAAGACACCGCGGGGAGCGCGCACGTGCGCTTGCTGGCGGGCTTGGAAGCTGCCCGCCCCCGCCCTGCGCCGCCGCGCGCGCCACGCCGGCCGCCGCCCGCGTCACCGCCGCCTCTGCAGCGCCCGCCGCCTCGGCCGCCCCTGCAGCCGCCGCTGCCCCCCGTCCGCGTTTCGCGCCAGCTTGCATGCATCAAGCCCCAATGCTTGCTTGCCTGATGACGTGGGGCCCATTCGTACGCTTGTCAGCAGCTCCGCAGAGGCAGGTGCGTCTGCGCAGCTCAGAGCCCATGCCTGGGCGTAAAGGAAAGCTACCATTTTGTGGGCTGGTGTGGGGCACCAGAGCCTGCACTAATGAGCTGAATAATCCAGACAGTAGCGCCGCACCAGCGGCGAGCGCGCTCGTCGCGACCGTCCCCAGCGCCCCCGCGCGCGCCGCGCCCGCGCCCGCCACGGCCGCCAGCGCGCGCGCAGCGGCCGCGAGCGCGGCCGCGGCCACGCCGCCGACCGCGGACGCCGCGCCGGCCTCGCGCTGCAGGTACGCGCCCGCCGCGGCCGCGTCCGCGGGCAGGCCCGCCACGAACTGCTGCACCACGTCGGTCACGCCTGCGCGCCCGCCGCGCGGCGCGTTGCTTCGCGCCGGAAAGCATCGGCGAGGCTGGGCGCAGCCGCGCGGAACGGGGGCTGCCGTCGCGAGTGCTGACGCACGCGTCATCTCCTGCAGCGCGGTTCGTCCCAGCATGCAGCAGGGCTGTGGAATTGGCTTACTGCGAGGTAGTGACTGCGTGCTTGTGCCCCGCATCATGATCCGCGGACACAATGTGCTGCACGTCCTGCATGACGCAAAGAGAGCAGGCGCTCGCATATCCCCGCCACGCCACAGCCAGAGGCCGGAGGCCATAGCAGCGCGGATATTCGCACCGCAGAAAAGTACCATCTCTCGCACCAAAATTCATGGGACCTGCATGTGGGCGGGTGGCGAGGCTGGCAGCGCTGCCAGCCACGCTCGGCGGCAGGGTCGCACTGCAGCTGGTGGTCAGGCGCTCATTCGTGGCAGCATCCATGGCGCTGGCCACGGCGGTGCGGCGCAACGGCGTGCACAGCACGCTCGCGGAGGCGGCGCCTGCGCGCCGGCCCCGCCGTAGCCTCACAGGCGGGTTGCGGCCGCAGGCCCTGGCGCGCGGCTGCGCAGCAGAGCAGCAGCTCGGCTGTGTCATCCCCGCATGCTGCAGCCCGAAAGCGGCGGCCCGGGTCGGGGCGTGCAGGGCCGCGCACGCAGGGCCCGCCACGTGCAGCGCCTGATCGCTGGCTACGCAGCAAACCGGACTGCGAGCGCCCGTGCAAGCCTGCCTGTGCTCATTACAGCGTATGTGTGCCGCGTGCCCGGAGCGCAGCGGCCGTGGACAGCATCCCCGGTAGGCGGAGACTTCAGTGCCAGCATGCTAGTGCCTATCCTGCCACACGCGGCAGCCGCTCGCTTTGCTTGACAAGCGCGGCGCAGCACTGTCAATGTACCCACGCCCCTGTCATAAACGCGCCTGCGCTCACGCTGGCAAAAGCGACGCCCGGCCACAGAGCAGTGGTTGTGTTGACCGCGGCATCCGCGGCTACCGGCACCGCAGCCGATGTACCACTGCCTGCAGCACCGGACTGCGACGTCGACGGAGGCGCAATGGTGGCGGCGGCAGCGGCTGTACCGCCAAAGATGCTGAAGCCGGGCGAGAGCGGGTCGGGGGCCTGCGCCGAGCCACCATGCAAATAAACCTGTAGCGTGCTCAGCAGCCACGTGGTGCAGCTGTGAACACATGCGGTGCATGTGATGGTTGTGCTGACAGGCCCAAATGTGACCATGTCAAAAAAAGTCTGGTGATTAAGTGTGCGATGCCGTCTGATCACGCACGCGCCTCGAACAGGGCTCGGACGTCCAGCGGCCTGGCCTTGAGCAGCGTGCCGGAGGCCGGCGCGCCCAGCGCGTTGCTGGAGGCGCATGAGGCGTCCTGCACCGATGCATCTCGAGTGTGCGCAGATGCGCGAGCGAGCTTCGAGCACATCAGAGGCAAATCCGCCACACACAGGAAAGCAGTTCACTGCAAGGTCAGGTGGTGCTTTCAGATGCCGAGCAAGGGTCAGGAGGCCCTACACAGCTAGCACATGCGCCTTGTACTTGCAAGAGCATCAACAGCCGCACAGGCAAATTGCATGCGACCGCGCCTGCACGACAGCGGGCCCGGTGTAGGGCAGGTTGCAGCCGCCCGCGGTCTTGGTCAGCGCCACGCGCGGCTGGCTGCAGGTCACGCGCCCGCTGCGCGTGTCCTCCGTGCACGCGCCCCCGCTCACCTCCAGCGCGTACACGGGCCCCTGCGCTGCGATGAGCACGGTGAGGCACTGCACGCATTCTGTCATGAGTGCACAGGCTGCAATGAGCGCGCGCAGCCATGTCGCTTGGACGACGGCGCGCAAGCCATGCATCTCGTGCCAGACGCGACCAGCCCGGCATGACCCTTACCTGCTGCGGGTTGCCAACCAGCTAGGGCACTGGCAACGCGCCCTTGTGCGCAACGATAGTGGGTGCTAGATTCAGTGCCAAGAGCTTAGGAGTACACCGGAGGGGAAGTGTGATGTCACCGCATGCATCCACACGCCCGCCCGACCAGAGTGCGCCGGGCGCACCACGCACTGCGCAGGGACGTCTGCACCCGGAGTGACGCCGGCGGGCGCGCAGCTGCCCTGCAGCGCAGGCAGGCCGATGCTGACGGTCAGCGGCTCGGCCGCGGCCACCCCCGCCGCGGGCCCCGCCGTGGCGGAGGTCCCTCCCGGGCTGTACGCCTGCGCAGGCGCGCCGCTGCTGGCCTGCTCCAGCCCCTGTGCGAGGCCCGCAAGCCCCGCCTGCGCGCCCGTCGCCACCGCCGCTGCCCCGGCTGCCAGCTGCTGGCCAAGGCCCGCGCGCCGCGCCTCCAGGCCAGCGGCCAGCACGCCCAGGGAGCGCAGTGCGGTGGCCGCGGCGGCGGCCGCTTCGCTCGCAAGGGCGGAGGCGACGGCGCGCTGGCGCGTCAGGTAGCTGCCAAGCGCGGCCGCGTCGCCTGGCAGGCCCGCCACAAACTCCTGCACGACGCTGGTGACGTCTGCGCATCGCACGCGCGCGGCAGTCAGACGCGACAGGAACAACAGCCGTGCCCAGGACACGCCGCCCTGTAGTGAGTGCAGGAGCTTTGTGCGTCACCGTGGGTGCACTTGCAGGCCTGAGTCGCGCGGGGCATGGGCATATATACATTTATGAAGTTGTCAAAGGCCACCCACGGCGGTATAGTATATGACTGTACATCATACAAAAATAGACCGCAATGAGGGCTGGGTGCCCACCGCAGGTCGTGGTGAGCGTCTGTGCGGACGATGCGTCGACCAAGGTTGCGCTCTGCCTGGGATCCAGCACAGTGCAGAGGACGCTCTTTGTCTTGTTGCCTGCCAGCACGAAGTCTTTAAGCTCTAGTCTCGTAAGATGAAGCAGCACACTCCTTTGCACTCGCTTGCTTTTAAGAAGTGCACCTGCACTCCCTGTTGCAAAGCCGACGCCCGGCCACACCGCCGTGCTGGTGCTTGCTGAGCCTGTCGCCGGAGTGCCCCGCAGCACACTGCCTAGAAGGAGGGCGAGGGCGAGGCCGGGCCAGCCAAGCATTGCCGTGTCATGCTTGCGCACATGGCTGCCTGCCAGGCCTTCCGGTGCATGCTATGCACACCTCCTGGGCCTGCAGGTCTCGCACGCGGCAAGCAGGGATGCGCTCGTGAGCAAGGCTCTGGTGGGAGAAGGGCTTGCGGCTGCCCTAGCTGGTGGCCTGAGTGCACCGAACTCGGCCAGATTCAAGCCCCGCGCAAAGCTGCGCCATCTGCCCAATCGCGTGCGCCTCTGCAGCCTCTGACCTTCCTGCGTGTGCACTGGCGCAAGCAGCGATGGGTCCGGTGCAGCACCACTGTTTTTGAGGCTTCTATGAGCAGGCCGCAAACATGGGGTACATCAACGGGGCAGCCTCCGATCCTCTGCGGGTGCTGGACACACAGCTATCCGGCTACCTCCTGGCCATAGCCATCGCAGCAGTCCTGCCTGCATTGCGCCTGGCACTCGACAGGGCGGTGCTCACGGTGCGCCTCCCTGTTGTGTGTGCAATGTTACGGATAAGCGAAGCGTGTGCAGGCGATGCGATGCAAGCATGTCACGCCTGGTGCAGCTGTTTTAAACAGGGCATGGGCAGCCTGCAAGCCTGCCGCCGCAAGGCTGTATAGTGTACATGTTGCTGTTTTTTAACTGGCATATCAGCCAACATATTTACCAAACCCGCAGCCACTTGGGCGGTGGACGCTGTTTCCGCCGCATAAGAAGAGCGATGACGCGCCAACCAAGGAGGAGTTGGCCAGGCTATACAAATGGAAAGGCGCGGCCGCCCTGGGTGCAGCGGGCAAGCAGGCAGCGCCGCCATAGGACTTTGTGGCCAGCAAAAGCACGGCCAAGCATATGCTCTTGCAAGTTCCAGCAGCTTTGCTATATCAGCACGCTCTTTGGTGCTTGCGGGACGTGCTCGATTATTGGTGGCTGCTGCTGACGTTTGCTTTGTATGTGGGCTCCAGCCTGCCCTTCTAGCTACCGTGCGTCCTGACAGAGACCAGCCACGGGTGCCGGCAGAGTCGGCGTGGAAGGCTTTTGTCTACTGTGGCCTGGTCGCGCTGGAGCTTCAGGTCAGCGTCAATGAGAAGTGCGCACGCTGCTTCCCCCTCCATGCTGGGCTTGGTGGAGGGTATGCACGCGTGCTGAACAAAGAGGTGGTAGACACCTCTGAGCGCGTCTTTCACCGCATGAGCGACTGGAAATGTTGTCTCACGAGACCTGTGTGAGTCGGACCTGGCGCACTTGACCGCCGGGTGGTCAGGGCTAAGCAGCAGCTGCATGCGCCTCCATGTCAACGTCTGAACAGCCCAGCTACGGCGCGCTCCGGCGGGCAGAAACACCTGTGATATCTGGGTGCAAGTGCGCAGGTTTTTCACCGACACGCGCTACTTCTGGCTGGGCTGCACGCGCTTCCCGCCGTGCAACTACCCGGTGTCGCGCAGCCTGCGCCTGCTGTACTGCCTGCAGCTGGGCTTCTACCTGCAGGCATGGGCGCCTGCTGGCAAAGTGTGGTGGATCTCACCACCTGCAAGCGCTGCCCACGTGTCACCGCTGTGTCACACCAGCGCATGGAGCGAACCCTGCCGAGTCGAGCAGATCGTACCCCCCCTGTATGCAGCACGTTCAAAGAATATAGCTAGGGTGCGTGCCAAGCTCTGCTGCATGTGGCATGTCTGCCAGGGCCGCTCTCTTGTCTTCAGGTGCTCCTGGACACGTGCAAAGTCAAGAGCAGCTGATGGGGGTCTGCATGGGATGGTGTAATTTTTAGATACGATTAAGTACATGCGTATGAACTGCACATGCCACAGCACATGTCCAGCGGCCAAACATCAAGCCACTGTCGTGCAGGCGGTCCCCTCGTTGGTTTTCTGGGAGGTGCGGCGGAAAGACTTCTGGGAGTCGATGGCGCACCACTTTGCCACGCTTGGACTGATTGTGTATTCGTACCAGCTCAAGTGCGCACCCCCTCTGGCATTGGTGGCACTGCGCTCGTACATCTGTGCGCGTCCGTCATGGGTGCTGTGCTGCCGGGCCGCAGCTTTGTCAAGGTGGGGTCGATGGTGTTCCTGTGCCACGACATCAACGACATCTTCCTGGAGGCGGCGAAGATGGCGCGCTACGCACAGCAGAAGCATGCGCCGAACGTGCTCTTCGTAGTTTTCATGCTGTCCTGGTTTGCATCCCGCATCTACTACTTTCCTGCCTACGTCATCCGCTCCGTCATCTATGAGCCGATCGAGGTGCGTCACAAGGTCCTGGGCGCGTGTGCAGCCATGTAGTTGTGTTGACCCTGCACTGGCATTGTGCACGGCCAGTGCTGACATGCACGCCTCTGTTTTGCTGTTCAGCTGGTGGCCAAGGTCTACAACATCAACCCGCACCCGCACTGGGAGATCTTCCTGGGGCTGCTCTGCTTCCTCTTCGCGTTGCATCTGTACTGGTGCGACTTGCGCTGCTCGCTCCCCGGCCACTCCAACCTGTTATGCATGGATGATACTGGCCTGCCTTGCCTGCACTGCCCCTTATTGATGTCATGTACGGGGTGAGCGACCAGGATGAGCAGCAAGTCCTAGCTATGCTCATGCTTGCTGTGCCTGACGTGTGCATGCTGTGCAGGTCGTACCTGATCATCAGGGTAGTGGCGAAGCAGATACGGAACGGTGCGCCAGACGATGTGCGGGAAGATGACGACGATTGACCACGCTGCTCAGGTATGTGTCGGTGCTGTTGCGCTTCAAGGCACCTTGCGTTCATGTCCAATGACGTGTTAAGTGTGCGTGCTCATCTGCTCGGCAGGCCATGCACCAGGGACTGCTGAAGGGCAAAGCGCCGTTGCTTTTCCAGCTCGCGCCATTCGCCATAGGGCATGGCTGCTCAGTGTGCTGACCTTGTCCTGGCGTGCTGCTCTGCATTCCTTGCGCGTGTGCCTGCGTCCGGGCCCTGCAACGCTTTGCAACAGCATGCAGTCTGTTGCCTGCAGAGGCTGTTTTCTGCTTGACCACATAGCTGCTCACTTGTTGGTATGGGCAGATAGTGAGTCCAGTAGCACGTTCAGCAGCTTTGCTTTCTCACAGCTTCTGTTTGTAAGCACAAGCATTTGCAGAGATGCTGGAGTCCTCTTTCAAGATCTCGAGCATCGCATACAACCAGAGCAGGGCTGATAAGGTATACACAATCAGGGTCCCTGACCACATATAAACAATTTTGGCAGCGCTGGCTCAGCATGCAAGGTGTCTTGGATGTGGCCAGCCCCGCCAAAGATGAACCATTACAAGAGAGCAGGCAGCAAGCGCTGGCTACAGGACCAACCAGAGCTGGCGCAATGAATTCCCGACAGCTACGTAGACGAACACCACGCTCACCAGCAGCAAATCCATCGCAGGTTCTGTGGCGCGCGCACCATGACAATGAGCCATGCTGGGTGTTTTTAGGCTCTTAGTGCATGCCAGGTGGACGTTTTCATGACACTGTGTTTGCTGTGTGCATGGACAAAGGTCAATGAAGGAGTGACCGGCGTCGTGTCTGAACGCTCGGCAGCCCTGCGCACGATGCTGCGACGCAGAAGCGCAGCTAATTG
>JAABUV010002103.1_pt1 | contig 27739 bp, 1 predicted proteins | sample 5559971 | NCBI WGS metagenome assembly JAABUV01 (sample SAMN10711881, study PRJNA513362) | rock metagenome | isolation source: Antarctica rocks | place: Antarctica: Victoria Land, Knobhead nord | collected 2015-12-19
TTTAGGGTATTACTTTAATAGATTTAACTTCTAGTTAAATACCTCTTAATTTAAATTCTAATATTAAAGTTTTACTACTTTTAAGGTAGAGAGCTTATAACCCCTACTACTTCTCTACTACTATTATATTAATTACTTTAATCTTAGTATAATTAGGGCTAAATACTAGATAAGCGCCTTAGTAATTATTATATTTAAGTTTAAATCCTTCCTTCTAGGATTCTATATATATATAAATATTATAATATTAAATATAAATAAATTTAAGTTAATATTAGATTTAAATATTAAAATATAATATAACTAAGTTTCTAATATTAAAAATACCTAATAATTCTACTAGCTCTAATATATTTAATATATTTATAATATTTATTTCCCTTAATAGAACTTAATTAGCTTAGGCCTCCTTTCTAAGTAGTATTTATATAGTAAGCCTTAATAAACTTAGTAATAATTATTAAAGAGGTAATTAATAAATTCTTAACCTTATTTTTATCTAACTAATTAATATACTTAATCTCTACCCCTAGGATTTAATAGGTATTTATATTAGTAATAATTATAATAAGGGTAGTAGTATCTCTTAAGAACTAGTAGGCTCTAATTAAATTATTATAAATTATTATCTTAAAAGTAGATATTAAGATAAAAGCTTCCTTTTTAAAATATATTACTTAATCTCTACTTTCTTTAGTAGTTTTTAGGGTTTCTATTACCCCCTAACTTTTTATTAGTAGATAGATATCCCCTAACTTAAGTTAAGTAATAGCTTCTATCCTAGCTACCTTAAGGGTTAAATAGGCTTATAAATAGTTTTTAATATAAGCTTATAACTATTTTAATATACTTTTATAATAGTAGGTAATTATAGTTTAATCTTTAAATTTAATAATAACCTAGTATTCCTCCTTATCTTTTATTCTAAGTAGAGGTACTAGCTAAGAGGAGTAGTAAGTAGTAGTAGCTTAAATCTATAAGGGAGAGTTAAATATAAGGCCTTTTCTCTATATACTTATAAGGTTAGAGCGGTTAATTATAATTATATTTATAATATACTTTATAATAGTAATATTACCTTTCATATACCTAATAGGCGTCTTAAGGCGTTATAAGGTATTAAAAAGCTTTCTATTATCTAATTAATTAATTACTTTATTAATTATTATAATTATTATTTAAAGGAATACTATAATAGTAATATAAGGAATATATTCTCACTTAATATTATTATTATTCTTGAGGTATTTAAGAACTTATTTAGATATTTCCTATATAATTAGGAGCTATTTATTAGTAGGAAGGGACTAGTAGTTTTCTAGGACCTTTAGCTATCTTAATTTACTATTCTTTATTATAGTTTAATTATAGGAAGAAAGGTAACTAATATAAAGATATATAAGAGATAATAAATAAGACTAGAGTATTATATAAATACTATATAGATAGTAATAATACGTGGCTATTAAGATCGTTAATAATAATAGGGTCTAGGGGTAGAGGTACGGAGTTTATACTTAAGCTTAATATTAACCCTTAAAGAGCTTTTCTTCCTTAAAGTAAGAGGGGTTAAGTAATTATTAAGGTTAAAAGTATTATTAATATAAAGCATATATATTATCTTTTCCTCCTTCTTAAATTATTCATAGGTAATATAGTTAACCCTAATAGTTATTATATATAAATAGCTTTAATATACTTTAATAGGGCTTATAATAGTATACCCTATTATACTAAAGTCTAGGGGCTATTATATTAAAGATCTATTTATTCCTACTCTTATAGTAACTATTAGCCCTACCTTTAAGTCTAATAACTTAACCCTTTTAAGGAGGAGTTAAGAGTTACTAATATTAATAAGATTATTAATTATAATTTATAACTTTATTAAAGTAATATTTAATATTAAAGGATTAAAAAATAAGTAGTTTATAAAGGGTATATCCTCTACTCTATTTTTATTTATAAGCGCCTAATTAACCCTATTAACCCTATTAATTACTACCTTAATTATAATATAATATAATACTTATAAGCTAGTTATAATATTATTAATAAAAGGGCTTATATAAGTTATAAGAGCGCTAGGGAATTCGTATTAAATAGTTTTAAGGAATTAAAGGGGTTTAAGGCTTATAAGAGAAGGATAGAAGGAGTTATATAATTTTAGTTAATTACTTAAGGATATTACTTCTTTATCTAAGTTATTATATATCTTTAAGTTAAGTAAAATCCCTCTTAAGCCCTCTTTATAATATATTTTAATTACTATTTAGCTTTATAAGTATATTAGGTAAGGGTCGCGTAATAGGGGTAATATAATATAGGTAAGTTGGTAAAGTAAATTATTATAATATTATGCCTTTAAGGGCGTAGAAAGTATTATTAAAGGAACTTTAATACCTTATTAAATAGTTCTATTTTATTATAAGATATTTATAAGACTAGATAATTATATAATATTATAATTATTAGATCTTTACCTAATTAAGTAGCTTTATAATTTTACTACCTTACTATCTCGCCTGTTATAAGGTAGTATGTACTAGAATTACCCCCCGCCCGTTATAAGGTAGTAACTATTATACTAAGTAAGGTTAGGAAGGCCTACTAGGGTCTTAGCGTAAATAGATATTTTTAGTAAAATTATTATACTAGCTTTAAGCTACTTTATAAGTACTTAGTAGGTTTCTAGGTATTCTTATAAGGCAAATACCCCTTCTAGGATACTAAGTACTAAAGATTATAATAGTATAATTTTAAGTTAAGAATTTCCTCTACTTTATATTTTATATAATCCCCTTCTTTAGTAATAATTTTAATTAGGGGTAAAGGTAGTATAATATAACCCTTAATAAGATTTTGATAATATAGTTTTAATAAGGATATATAAAATACTAGGCAGATTTTTATCTAATATAATAATTAGAGGTAGTATAAATTAGGTATAATAATTTTAGTTATAAGAAATATTTTTTATATATATAATTAAGTTTCTTATATATCCTTTAAGAAATAATATTATTATTTCAAAGTATTATTTAATCCCCCCTTTAAAATATAAGAGCCTTATAACCTTTATTAAAATATTCTATTTATATATTTTAAGCTTTTATAAGAATATTCTATTAGATATAAGTTAAGTTATTTTAACTTCTTAGTAAGCTTAAGGGTACTTATACTAGGGTAAAGTATAAGTATATTTAATAATTAGAATAGTATCTAATAACTCTTAATATTAATATAGAAAGGGGTATATTTTATAATATAATAGAGACTATTATTATATATATACTTTATTAGAGGTAACTAAGAAACTTAGTTATCTTATTAGTGATTTATATATATATTTAATTTTATTACTCTATTAACCTATTTATTTATTAATAAAAGGTAGTTAAGAGTTAATAATTACTACTTAAAGCCTATATTAATATCTACTAGAAGTAGGAGGTAAATAGTATATTATAATTACTAATAATTATATTCAGTATATTATGTAGTTAGAAAACTTCTTATATAAATATATAATAAATTACTTTAATATTATAATTTTATAATAGGGGATATAATAGTATATTTTCTTAAAATAGTTTATAATTATTATAATATAAGTAATATTATTAATAGGACTCCTACTCTAAGGTAAATTAATAATAAAGTTAATAGTTATAACCTCTTAAAGGTTATCTAGGACTAAAATAAGTATAAGCTCTTTATAAGGCTTATATTTAGAATACTTTAATTATTGATAAGTATTATAAGTCTTAATATACTCTTTAATATCTTTACCTATTATAAGCTAATAAAACTATTACTCGATAATTATAGTAGTATAATCTTAGTTAAAATAGCCTATAATTATAAAGTTATAAAAGTTCTTAAGAATTTAAAGTTATAAGCCTTTATTATTAGGTATATAAAATTAATTACTTTACAAGTATAATAGGCCTACTACCTTACTATCCTTAGTAGTAGCTTGAAATTAATGTTAATAAAGTATTAGTATATTATTAATAAAGACTTATAAATAATAGACGATTTAAGTTATTATTAAGTTAATAAGTTATTTATACTATATTTTATATAATAAATATTTATATTAACTCTCTTTAGATAAAGTAGTAAGTACTAGTTTATAGAAAATTAATATAATACTTATAGTATACTAAGATTTAATCTTTATATAACTACTAGTTAGCCTTATATTAACTACCTATTAATATCTTATTAATATTTTAGTAATAAGATATTAATTATTACTTTAACGTAGCCTTTTATTAATAGTAATAGAATTAGAATAAGGACTTTATAGAATTTCTACTATTACTATTATTAGAGATATAAGTACCGGTATAAGGTATATATTAGTAGTTCTTCCTTTATAAATCTTATATCTTATATTAATCCTAAATTATAATCTTAATTATAAAATATATTATATTTTACTTAGAGTATTATTAATATATACGCGCTATTATTACCTAGCTTATCTATATTTTAAAGGTCTTAATAAAAAGCTAGAATTATATAAATAAAGGTTTTATAAACGCGGAATTATTACCCTATATTCTAGCTACTATTAATTTATATTAATTTCTAAAATTTACTTTAATATTAGTATATATTTAGCTGTAATTATAAAGGTATAATAGTATAATATTAGAAATAAGCGTATAAATACCTATTATATTAGCTAATATATAGTATAATTTACTTTTTATAAGCGGGTATTAATTATATTAAGTATAAAGATCTTACCTACTTAACTCCCTAGCGCCTTCCTTATTATCGTTATAGAAAGCGAGGGCGTGGACTAGAAGTAGGTATAGACTAGAAGGGGGTAAACCCTTCTAATAGCTTTAATTAGAGGTACTAACTAGTATAATACTATATAAATTTATATATAATAGTAAGTATAAAATAGATAATATTTTCCTATTATTATAACTAAATTCTAAAGCTTAGATAAAAACCTTGTATATATATTATAAGTAGTAAAGACCTTAAGGTAGTACTATAAAGAATAGAGATTATTTTTCTTTAAAAGAAGACCCTAAGCGAATTAGATGAAATAGTAGTAATATAAATATAATTTTTAGGTTAGATAAGTTCTTAATAGTTTAAAATAGCTATAGTATATAATATATACCTAATATTTATAAAGCTTAATATATATATAGATTTATTATTACTTAAAGTCTAAGTACCTATTAGATTTTCTAGTACGGTAGGTTTTCTACTACTTATAAAGGGATATTAGAAAGGTTTCTATCTAACTTACTATATTCTATTATACTTTAATAGTACTATATCTTACCTTAAGTACTATACTTGTAATTAATACCCCTTAATCCCTTCCTCTACTATTTAATTAGGATCCTTATAATATCTAATACCCTTCTTTTCCCTCTCTATCTTATTCTCTAGTACTAAATCGAGGATTTAGAATCTCTAATATAATTAATATAATAGTAGCGTTCTATATATTTAAAATAGGTATTATCTTAATAATATATTAATAATTAATCTTAAGGACTTATACTTTAGTAGGAGATATTAATATAATATAACTTAGCTTATCTTAGGATAATACAGCGTTTATAAATAGAGCTAACTATCCTTATCTCTAATAACGAATTCTAGGAGGAGTTATAAGACTATATTTATAAATATTCTATTTAAATATAAGTAGTTCTAACTTATAATTAGAGGTAAAATCTTACTACCTAATAGGCCCCTTTAATATATTATAATCTAATAGAGGGCTAGTTATATAGAATTATAGGAATTAGGTGTTAGGTTTTAATAAAACTTTATATAAAGTAGATTCTTAGTCTTAATAGATAAGGTCTAATAGTATATATATAAGAAGATAATAATACCGCTTAGTAAAGTCTTTATAAGGTAATTAGAATCTTCCTAATTCCTTAAGTATTAAGTAATTAATATTCTTAGATCTTAAAGAGAAGAATTAGGTAGGTATAAGAGTAGAATTATAAAGACTATTAAAGATAAAGAGTAGGATAGCTTTAATAAAGGTTATTAAAGATAAATAGAACTTATCTTAATTCTAAATAAAATATTTTACTATAGTAAAGCGTAAAGAGATATTCTATAAATAGGTACTATTTAAAGCTCCTATTATAATCAGGTTATAAAAAAATTTAACTAACTGTTATTAGATCTAATATAACTATTATAATAGAAAATATTATTAGAATATAGACTAGAAGTATTACCTATAAAGGCGCTACCTAACTTAGTATAAGTAGGTAGATAATTAATAGCGCCCGCCGTAAATCTATTATTAGAGCGTAGACTAGGAGCCTAACCCTTAAATATATAGTCTAATTCTAGAACTATTATATTAATTAGTATTACCCTAGCTTAGCTATTATATTATAGGCCTTAAGCTAAGGAATATCTATAAGTAACTTATATAGATTCGCTTTATAAAGAAGGCGCTAAATTAAGATATCTAAAGTTATAGTAACTAGAGCTATCTATTACTATTATACTAGTAGTATATATATATAAGCCGTAATATCTATTATAATTAATATTATAGTAGAGGTAGGGCGCCGATTTTCTATTTACGAGGTTTTATAGTAGTAAAAGGTATAATACTAGGGATAGTTAGGTATACTCTAGTTTATAATATTAACTCTCTTAAGATACTAACTTTACTATAATATTAGGAAGCCTTATTAAGGTATTTATATTTATCTTTATTAAAACGGCTATTTTTTTTTAATTATAGTATATTTACTTACCTAAGTATTAGTTTAAGAATCCTTATAATCCTTTCCCCTTAATAAAGAAAGCTTAACCTAGAGGTTATTTTAACTTATACCCTAATATATAAGCGTCGCGCTATTATTAATAAATATTTATTATAAATATAAATATATTACTACCCTCCTTAATTAGAAATCTAATCTTTATATATTTATATCTAAAAATTTCTTATATCTTAATAGTTTTTTTTAACTATTTCTTATATTATTATTAGGACTTACTTTATAGGTTATAGAGTAACTTAATCTTATAATAGCTAGGTAATTAAAGGGCTACTAAATTAATAGAGATAGTTATCTAAATCCAAATAGTAGTACTTAGTACTTAGTTCTAGTTAGACTAACCGTCGAGTCGGGATTTAATACTAAGAATTAGTACCGACTAAATACTTAGTACTAGCTCTAGGTACTAACTAAAATACTTAGTACTAGCTATTAGTACTAACTCGCTAAGGCCTTAATACCTTAATAAGTTAGGTTAACCTAACTTAAATTACTAAGGTATTACTAAGACGCTAAGCCCCTAATAAAATAGTAGAAGGAATTAAACTAGTCTCTTTATAATATATATTTAGAATAATTATTATACTTATAACTTTATCTTCCTAGTATCCTTTACCTATTCTCCCTAGTATAATAAATATTTATATTACTAGTTTATATTACTCCTACCTTATTATATATATAGGGCCTATACTATATTAACTCTTATAAAACCTAGTAATAAAGATATTAAATTAGAATTTAATAATCTTATTATACTTAATTCTATATTAAGTAGTATTTATCCTAGCTAATTTATAAGTTAGATTAGTTAGAGTATATTAAATAAATCCTTTTATTAGAAGAAAGAGCTTCTTTTAAATACTATTTAATCTATTAGAAAAGAATTCCTAGAATTAGTATTAATAAAGAATAATAAATATATTAAATAGAATTTAGCCTCTAAAGTCTAATTTAAAGTATAGTAGGGGTAAACTACTATTAGTAAAAGTATTAAATTAAAGTTTAATACTAAAGTTAAAGATCCCTTTTAATTTAAAAAAGTTATATTAAGTAAATAAGTTAATATCTAGAATAACTTTATCTAATTAGCTTTAATAGTAGAAGGATTACTAAAGATTATATATAAGAAATATAAAAGCTTTTAAACTACCTAATAATAATTAGTAATTTAAGTATATCTAATATAAAGAGATATATTTAGATAAGTAAATACTATTTATAAAAGTAGCTAAATTAATTATTATAAATAGAACTTTCTTTAACTTAAGTAAATTATTTATAATAATATAAAATAGTAATATAAAACTAATTCTTTAAGATAATATTAAAAGAAAAGTAATACTAGGTTTTCTACTAACTTTTTTTAAGAGAAGTAGAATAAATAATTATATAAATACTTTCTTACCTTAAATTAATCTTTCTATACTATTAATTAACTAGGGTTTTAATTATTATTAATAATAGCTTATCTAGATTTAACCTTAATCTATTATACTAAATTATAGAGTATAATCTTTTTAGATTTTAAAGGAATATATATAAAAATTAAAGTAGATTTAAAGTATCCTTAATAAGTTTCTCTTATATTAGATACCTAGTTTAGTCCTTAAAAGGTCGCCTATTTTAGAGTATTAATCTATTAATTTAATACTAATTTTTAATATTAGGAATATCTTATTACTTTTATACTACTTAATATCTATTATTTTAGGTATTTACTTATAATAGAATTAATAAAGATATTAATTATTTATAGAATTAAAGATAAACTTTTTAGGATTATTACTAATAATACTAATAATAATAGAATATTAAAAGATAAATTAAAGAAATCTCTTACTTAGCGCGATATTTAATAGGATAAATTATAAAACTCTATTTCTTATATAGCTTATATCTCTAACCTTATAATATAAGACTTTATTAAAGCCCTAGATTTAAAAGTTTTAAATAATATAATAATAATATTAGAGGATATTTAAGTTAAAGATATCTAAGTAAATATAAGTCTATCTACTATTATTAAGAAGGTATAATATAATAGAGGTAATATTAATAAGTAATATACTTACTAATATTTATAATAGATCCGCGCTCTTATAATAGCTATTAACTTATCTCCTTAATAAAAGCTTAATTTTTAATAGTTATAAAAAAGCTTTATTAGAAGACTTATAAAACTTATATAAGATATTTATATTTATTAGAACTCTACCTACTTAATACTTTATTATGTATATTAGTTATATAAATTTATTAATTCTTAGGTAGATAAAAATATAATTAATCTAAAAATTAATAAAATTAGCTTTAATAGATATAAGTAGTTAATTATCTTACTACTTAAAATATATTAAATCTTATCTATTAACTTACCTTAATAGTTTTTTAGATAATAAATATAAGTATATATTTAAGGTTCTAATTATATAATACCCTTTTTAACTATTTTAATTATATTAAAATAATAATATAAAATAATAAAATATTTAGTAGAGTAAGGATTATTAATATTTATAAAGTAGCCTTAATAAAATTTACTAAGTATTATTCTAAAATAAAAGGTAAAGGTAGATTAATATATAACTTTATTAATATTCTAGACTCTTTTATAAAACTAAGTCTATATAAAACTTAAGATAAATAAGAGTAATTAAATAATAATAATACTTTAACCTCTTATAAAGAGATATATAAGAATAAATTTACTAACTACTTTTATAAGTATTTTAAAATAATAATAGTTATTAAAAGGACTAATATATAAGATACATAAAATATTAATAAAGTAATAAAATATAACAATATATCTAAATTTATAATAATTAATAATAGCCTTTAATAAGAGTAAAGAGAAGTCTATTTTAATATCTAAATTATAAGTCTTTATTATAAAGTAAAGCTATTTAATACTTTTATTCTAAAAGTCTACTAGAGGATATTCTTATATATGAGTATTAAAGGGATAATACTTTAGTTTATCTAAATTTAATATAAATAACTAAGGATATCCTTTTATATTTAATATTATTTATAAGTATTAAGAGAGTCTTTAATCTTACTTAAAGAGTATATTTATAAAATAGGTAATACTTCTAAAGTATTATAATTATATTATAGGGTTAGACCTTAAAGAAGCTCTTACTAAGCCCTAGGGTATTCTTTAAAGGGAAGATACTAATTAAAGTATTAATAGAAGTAAAGATCCTTTTAAGTTAGAATTAATAAATATCTTAAGATAAATAGATTAGTAATTATGATTTTAAAGTTAATTAATAATTAGGTAGTATATTTATAAAGTAGGTTTAATTTCTATATATAAATATAAAGGTAATATAAGAAGGTAATATAATTCTTTATCTTACTAAAAGTATTATAATATTAAGAGTATTATAATACTAGGAGCGTTATAATATTAGGAGTATTATACTATCCTAGACCTACCCTTTATTTAATATTATAAAACTATTACTACCCTTAAGTATTAAATAGTATAATATTAAAGCTCTTTATTAGTTCTCTTATAAGTTATAGATCCCTCTTTATTATAATAATATATTTAGTATAAATATATAGTATATTTAGATCTATATTATAAGATATATTAATAAGTAAATAGTAATATAAAATAGTAATATATTTACTTAAGAGATAGGATACTATAAATACTTTTATAATATCTTATAATACTATTAAAGTTAAACTTTAAATTTAATATAGATTTATACTAACTCTTATAATATCTACTATTACCTCCCTTATAATATAACTAAATAGTAGCTTTAAGATAAGGTTATTAATAGTCTTCTAATATTATTTTATCTCCCTTAAAGCTTTAAGACCTAAGTTAACCTTATACTTTTATCTTATAAGTACTACTAATTATAAAGGATTAACTAATTATACTTTAATATATTACCCTTTTATATTACCTTTCCCTTCCCTCTTAATAATATATTCCCCCTCCTACTTTATATAAGCTTTACCCCTTTAACTTTCTTAGCTAGTAATTATAATATTTTATTAGCCGTTTATACTATCTACCTATTAATATATAAAGTAAGAAATATATTAGTAAAAGATATTATAAGTCTACTTAATATAAGCTATTATTAAAGTTATTAAAGATATATAATGATAGATAAAAGAAGGAATATAAGGTTTAAAAGTTTTAATATAAAGTAAAGTAATATTAAATAGAATATTCCGCGTAATTATAATATTATTATAGGTATAATTACCCCTTAAAATCTTCTTTCTAACTCTTCCTACCTCTATATACTTAAGATATCATAATAAGATAGGCTATTAATATATAATAAGTATTTATTATTATTTATACTACCTAAATATATTACTAGATAGATAAGCTAATATAATACTTTAATAATATTAAGTCTTTATAACTAAAATCCTAAATTAATTATAAGTAGAGAATAGGTAAAAGACTAGGATAATAATAAGAAGCTATTATATATAAAAGTATCTAATAACTATATAATAGTATTAAAAAGGATTAAGAAGTTAAAGGAATTAGATATATAAAAGTTAGCTTTTAAAGAAGATTATATAAAGCTAGTAATAAGAGTTAAGGATATTATAAAGGAGGAAAGATATAAAAAAGGGATTTATAATAATATAATTAAGTAATATAATACTTCCTAAATAGCTAATATTATATAATAGAATATTTTAAGATAGAGTTATACCTTAAAGATAATAAAGAGGCTATTAAGGAATAAACTAAGCTAGATAAACTAGTAGATTATATAAAGAATATAAATAGTATAACTAATTTTATAAAAAAGGTTAATATATAATTTATCTTTAATCCTATCTTCTAATTAATATAACTTTTAGAATACTTCTAAGGAAGATATAGATACTATTAGGCTTAAATTTACTAGGTTTAATCTACTAATCTTATAAATTATTAAGTAAAGGATTATATATTATAAAGGTCTAGAGGAGTTAAAAGATATTAAGGACCTAGATATTATAAACGCCTATATTATATTTATATAATAGTATACTAACGCGTTTAATATAAAGGAATATATTATACCTAACCTTATATAATAGAATTAAGATAAGGAGGGTATCTTAATTAAGGTTAGTACTAATAGGAAAGAAATTAAGTATACTACTAAAGAGGATAAAGAAGAGGATAGGGAGTATAAGTTAAAAGATATTAATAAGACTAATAGTAATAGTAAGGATAATAATAGTAAGTATAATAATAATAAGGATAGTAAAGAATAAAAGGATTATAAATATAAGATTATAAAGATATCTAACTAAATAGATAGGCTATCTATTATAGATTATAAAATAATTATATTACCTTTTTATATTACTAGAAAGTATTCTTAATATTATAATCTTAGTAAAATATTATAACTAAAATTAAAGTCTTAGTAATTTAAATTAATACTTTAGTACTAATACTTAATACCTACCTAGGTACTAACTTAAGATACTTAGTACTAGATTTTAGTATTAAATTACTAAGACTTAAGTCGGGTACCTAACTCGAGTTTAAAGTACTAACTTAACGCGGTTAGTCTACTATTAAGCTATTATTATTATTATTATTATTATAATTCTACCCCTTAAATATTTTAGGGCTTCTAGCGTAATAATTATAAGCTAGACTTTATAATTAGAAGAATTAATATAATAGCTATCTTATATCTTACTTATAATATATAGTATTATTATTATAATAGTCTTAATTTTTAATTATATAAGAGTTATAATATTATAAGCCTAATAGTAACTTATACCTAATTACTCCTTCCTACTCTACTAGCCCTAATTATTAAAATAGGTAGAATAGTAATAGTTATTATATTACTAGCTATATAGGTAGAGATAGATAGAATGTATAAGATACTAAAATAGGTACTAGCGCGCGTCTAATACGCGGCTAGTCTACTTAATTATATCCTATTTTAATATATTTTAATACTCCTACTTAAATAAAGTACCTTATTAATATAGTAGTATAATTAACTTATATTTTATTTCTACTATCTAAAATCCCCCTTCTTAACTAAATATTAGGTAATAGGTATAAAGATAAGTAGATAGTAGTAGAAGTTCTATTTAAAGGGTAGTACTTTAATAAAACCCTTCTAGATATAGATTAGATAAACCTTAATAAGGTAGGTATGATTATAAGGTAACTATCTCTATTTATATAACTATTTCTAAGATATATTTATTTTATAAAGGTATACTATTAAGGTTTTAGTATTATAATAACTTAATAGTATATACCTTACCTTTAATATATTAGATAAGCTTATATTAAGTAGAGAGAAGGATATTATAAGGCCTAATTTTAATATTTATATCTTTAATAATATTATAATTATAATTAAAAATATTAATATTAATATTAAGGTAAAAGATTATAACTCTTTAATAATACTAGTTATTTACTTTTTATTCCTATTATACCTAGGTATATATCTAGGTAGTAAAGATAGTAAGGCTATTATAACTTAAAGGTATATTATACTAGAAGCTATTATAAGTACTATAATTACTAATATTTATAAATATATTATATTAATTCTACTTTATATTAGAGGTAGGATAAGAGATAAGGTTATAATAGATATATATTATAAAATAGGCCTAATAATTTTATAAGAAAGTAGTTAATTTATCTATTATAATATTAATTTATAACTAAGAATAGTCTAATATTTAGATAATATTATTAATAGTATAACTTACTATTTAAGCTTAAAATGTAAAAGGATAATAGAGTTAAATAGGCTTATAAAGTCTATTTTATATTCTAATATTATAATATAAAGTTATAAGGCTAGAAGGCTAGAAGGGTAAGTAATTAAGAGCTAGCTATCCCTTAATTAATTATAAGAGTATTTATAAAGCTACTAGGAGTACTTATAAAGCCTTATTATATTAAAGACTCCTATTATTATAATACTTCTAGGCTTAAGGCCTTATAAGAGGGGATAAATTTATCTTTAAAGAGGGTTTTAATAAAATTATTAACTACCTACTTATTAATCTTAATATATTTTAACTTAATATTACTAGTAGTAACTTATTTTCTTATATAATAATATTAGATATTAATATACTTTATATATATATATAACTAAGAGTTCTTAGTTAGGGTAATAACTCCCTAATTATTATAATAGAGTATTATAATAGTAGGCTATTACTTTAATAACTAGCTTATTACTCTACTATTAATATTAAAAATATAACTTATAATTAATTACTAAGTATTTTAATCCCTAGCCTAATTAATATTATTATAATTAATAAGTAAAAAGATACTCTTATAAAAAGATACTCTTATAAATTAATTATATTTTAAAAGTAATAAAAAATCCTTTTAATAATTATTTAATATAATTAATTTAGATTTAATTTATATCTATTAATTATTAAGATTATATAAGTAGTATCTAGCCTAGTCCCTAATATAATATATATTAAAGAGCTAATAATTAAATAATATTCCTTTTAAAAGGTATTAAGGGTTATATAATCTTTTTTAAATACCTATAACTTATTTATATCTATTAGGGTTTTTATAAGGTATAACTCTTATATATTAAAGTCCTTTAATACCCTTTTAATATAAGCTTTTTAACTTAGTTATAATAACTAATTCACTTAATCCCGCCTAATTAATATACTTAAATAAAAGGAATATAAGTTAAGTTAATTATTTAAAAGTATTTATTAAAGGTAGTCTTAACCTAATTAATAATAATTTAACTAGGTCTAATAATTAGTAAGTTATTTATATAAGTTATAACAATAACTTAATCTTTATAATTAATTAAAATACTTTTATTATTTATAAGTAATAGAAAAAATTAGACTTAAAGTAATTATTCTAAGTTATAAAGTACCTTCTTTAAGATATAAATAAAGTATTCCTTACTTTTAATTATAAAGTTTTCAAGTTATTTAATATTAATATCTTCTTTAATATTCTTATAAAGAAAGGTTATCTTAATATCTATTTAATTTAATTCCTAATTAAGGGATATTAATTAGTATAAAGATAGCTTTATAACTTATTAACTTTACTATTAAAGTAAAAGTCTTATTATAATTAATCCCTTCCTATTATTTAAAACCCTTAATTACTTAATATACCTTATAATAGAGGACTTTATTATAAGGCCCCCTTTTTAACTTAAATACCTACTTCCCTTAAAGTACCTTTTAACTTAGAGGTAGCTATTTAAAGGCCTATATATTATTCTATATAAAAGAATAAAATTTATTTTATAATACTATTTCCTAGTCCTTTTTAATATTATTTATTATAGCTTCCTTATATAATTTAGATTTAAAGGGCTCTATATCTTTAATATTTATTAGGAAAGTAAATATTATTAATATATTTAAAGAGTTATTATATAATTTATTAAGAGGTATTTTAAATTTAAGGTAATTAAATAAGACCTTAAGAGCTTATTAATATCTTAATAAAATATTATTAAATAAGCCTAATTTAATTTAAGTTAGATATTTAATAGGGTCTTAAAGTAGGATTTATCCTTAGCTATTATATCTTTAATATAAATTAATAATATATTCTTAATTTAGATTAATAATACTTTACTTTTAAAGGGAGATTACCCCCTTATATTACTAATTACCTACTTAAAGTAGTAGAGGAGGTTTATAAATATATACTTTTTAATTTTTAATTTAATATAATTTATAAAGATCTTTCTAATAAAGTAGATATTAAATAACTAAGTAAACTTCCTAGTTTTATTATTAATAAGATAGTAGATAGCTTTACTATTATAATTAATAAATTAACTTAAATAAAAGTAGACCTTAAAATCATTAATTTTAATAGTAGTTCTATTAATATAATAAAAAGCTTAAGAGTTAAAGATTTATAAATAAGAGAGATTATATTAATAATTATTAAACTTCTTATAAAGTATTATCTTAATTTTAGACTTAAAGGGCTTATTTTAAAGTAGCTAATTATTTAAATAAACTTAAGTTAATATTTTTAATTTATTTTACTATTAATTAGTATTATATAAGCTTTATCTATTAAGGTCTTATAAAGATTTTTTTATAAATTTATTAACTTAAAGAGTATTTTATATTATACTCTCCTAAATAATACTATTAGCCTAATAGTACTTAATAAAGGTTATAAAGTTAAACTCCCCTCTACTATTAATATAATAGTATTATATATATTATATAAAATACTCCTAGTTTACCTTAAAGGCCTTAAAAGCTAGTAGGAACTTACTTTTAACCTTAAGTAGAGTAATATTTAATGCCTTAATATAATTATATAATATTATATTAAAAAATAAAGAGCTATTATAAATTATAATAATCTCCTTATAAATTTTATAAAGGCCTACTAAGTTACTTCTAATATATTTATATAGTTATTTCTTTAAAGTAATAGGATAGTTATATAAAGCCCTTATTATTTAAGTCTTTATATAGATATTATATATATAATCTTAAAAGATGATCTTATTAAGGTTAATTTTATTAGATATATTTATTAGCTATTTTACGTTTTATTAGCCTAAATAACCTATATATGTATATTAAAGGCTAATAGATAGGGGGACTTAAAAGGCTATAAATATATATACTTTTAATTAAAAAAGAAGATATAATATAATTATTAAAGTTATAGAGATAAGAATTAAATAATCTTATATATTAAGGTAGAAGATATTATTATATTAAGTATATATAAATATATAGCCTTTATAAGTAATAATATACTCTTATAAGCTAAAGGAGACTTTAATTTTAAGATAAAATAATTAAGATATTAAAGTTAAATTTAATTAAATATTTAAGATATAAAGGATATTAGTAAGGTATACTTTTACCCTAATTCCCTTACTAGTCTTATAAGGGATAACCGCGGTATTATATCCTATTATATAAAGACTAGCCTAACTAATCTCATAAATAGGGGACTTAAGAATTACCTTATATTCTTTAAGGATATCTTAATTATTAATAATATATTAATAATATATTATATCTAGGAGGATAGTAGTAGTAAGGCTAGTTATACTTAATATAATTATAAAGTTAATAACTAGGTCTTCTAACTCTATTAATATATACGGATACTTATCTTTAATATTATTACCCCCTTAATTATAATCCCTTTAATTTTAACTTTTATCTACTTTAATTATTTTAAAGTAGGCCTTTATTAATATCTAGACTCTAAGTAGCCTTAATAATTATAGTAGTTATAATAATTCTTACTCTATTATATATTTAACCTAGCTTAATATAAAAGGTAAATAGTAGTTATAATTATAGTTATAATAAAAGACTTTATAAAGTTTTAGTAAGCTTCTTTATTTATTATAACTAATATAAGTTTATTAAATAAAATAGTTATAATACCTTCTTTAATAGTAATAGTATATATCTAAAAAAATACTTTAAAAGGTATTAAACTTTATACTAAAATATTAAAGGTAGATATTAATAATAAAGATATAAAGGAGCTTGTATCCTAAGTTAATTAAATTAAAATTAAAAAACTTAAGTTTATTTATATAATTATTAATATCTTTATAATAAATATAAAAGAGGGTATTTAAATAATTTTTTTAAAGATATTAGTACTTTAAGGCTTATAAAGATCTTTAAAGATCTTTTAAATTATTAAGAGGATAATCTTATCTTTAATTATATTATAAATACTAATATTATAATATACTTTTATTACCTTATAAGCATTATTATACTTATTATCCTAAATCTCTTAAAGGTTATAAGTTATAAGGATAATATAATCTATCTTAATAATAGCTCTAAGGTTATTAAGAATAATAAAGGATTATATATTATAAGAGTATAATAGCTAGTTATAACTAGATTCTAGTATAAGAACAAGTATAAAGGGGTAATTACTACTCCCTCTAATCTCTACTTTAATATTAAGAGGTATGTCTTTAATCTTAATATCTAAATTATATAGATTTAGTATTAGAGATTAAGTTAATACTAGTATTAATGATTATAAATATATAAAGGGTAGTTTTAACCTAGTAGTAAGGCTAAAGATAATACTTTTACCTAGTATTTTAAGGTCTTTTATTAAAAATAATAGTAATTAGTTTTAGGGATAAAATTCTAGTATTAATAAAGGTATAAAAAATTTAAGGTATAAAGGATGTATTATCTAATAATATTCCTTAATAATTAATAGTAGTAGCTACCTCTTAACTAATTTTATAGCTAATATCTTAGTAGAGATATAAGAAATTAAGGGAGTAATAGTTTACTTAAAGGTTAGCTAAAAGACTTTTAAGGTAACTCTTAGATAAATATTAATAGGTTTCTTATTTAGATTCTTTAAGTTTTAATATAAAATAATTAGAATAATAATAACAAAGAGGGAGAGAAGGATCTAGGGGAAAAGGGATAGATATAACTAATTTATAAAGAGGTTAATAAGTATTCCTAGCCCTCTTTTATAAGAATACTATATATTATCTATAGTATTAGTTAAGTAAATAACTATTACTAAAGTAGTTAATATATATAGGGAATAAATATTATTTATATAATTAATAAATTATTATATACTACTACTAAGAGGTTATTATTATTTAAGTTAGAGGGGATTTTAACTAGTTTTAGTATCTTAATAGAAATCTCTATTAGTAGATTCCCTAACCTCCTATTTATAGTAGTATATAATATTAATATAGAGGTAATTTATAAGAGATAGTATTAATAGTAGTTATAAGGTAAATAAATAAATAAATACCCTACGCCTAGGTTTTTAACCTATTAAAATAGGTAGAATAGTAATAGTTATTATATTACTAGCTATATAGGTAGAGAGAGATAGAATATATAAGATACTAAGATAGGTACTAATACGCGTCTAATATATAGCTAATCTAACTAATTATATCCTATTTTAATATATTTTAATACTAATTACTACCTACTTACCGTTTATATAATATTAAATAATTTATTAACCTAGTAGAGCCCTATATATCTTATTATCTAGAGATTCTTATATACTTAATATCTCTAGCCTAGCGTCTACCTCTAATATATATTATTCTACCGCTAGTATAAGCCTTATTAAATAGGGTATTAGTACTTAATATTATTATCTTTATTAGCCTACTAGTAGGTATATTAGTAGCGCGTATACGGATAATATATAAGAGCTAGTAGAGGGGTAATATCTTAGAGGGCCTCTTAGAAGATTAGGGGAGTAGGTTATTAGAGGTTCCTTAGCGGAATAACTACTTAAATAGTAATAATAATAATTATTATATATTACTAGGGAGAAATACCCTTATTAAGGTAGCTATTAAGGTAAATATCTAATAGTATCTCTATAAAGTAAGGTTTTATTAATATAAGGTATCTAGGGTTTATTAATAGATTCTTAGATATAATCCAGGTACTTAATATAATCTTCTTTAAGTATCTAGTACGCCTTATACTATTACTCTTATAAGATTTTACCCTCTTATTAATAGTATTAGGTTCTAGCTTAGAAAGAGCTACGCGCTTAGAAGGTATTAGTAAGGAGCTAGAGGAGCTAAATTTAGTATAAGAAGGGTAATACTATATTATTTAAAGGTAGCTAGTATAATTTATATATTATAGGTTATAAGGGGAGGTATTACTATCTATACTATATTATAAAAGGTAAAGAAGAGGTAGGATAGAAGAAACCTATTAACGCGGTAGAGAGGTAGTAAGATATAAGATAGTTAGACTAGTTTAGTAGATAAATCTATTTATTAAAATATATCTTCTAAGCTACTATACTAATTTAAATTATTTTTAAATTATTAAGTACAGTCTAGCCACCTTATAAGATTCTACGACTAGCTAACAACGGTATTATAACCGTGCTACTACTATAATATGATAGTATTAAATCGGTAGTACGTCGGTTATACGTCGGTAGTATATCGGTTGTAGAACTCTAACATCGCTACTAACACGTTAAGAATTCTACAACGGATTTAGTATTACAACGGTGGTACTACGGTTTAACTTTATATATATAAATTATATAAATTTCATCTAAGTCCTACGCGTACTAGGCCTAATAAGGGATAACTTTATAATAGTAAATTTTTATAAAACTTCTAGATTTTTAGAAAAAAAGTACTTAGCGTTATTAGTTCTCTCTATATAACTCTCCCGGATTTCCCGCTTTTAGCGTAAACTTAAAACCTTAATTTTTTTATTACGTAATACTAATAATTATATAATATTTCTATATAGGGTTTTAGGAGTAGTAAAACCGTGGTAATACCGTCTTAATACCGTCTTAATACCGTCTTAATACCTTACTAATCTTAAAGCCCCTTTTTAATTTTTATCTACTAGTGTTTTTATTTTTAATATATAATACTAGCGTACTACTAGCGTACTACCGTCCTACTACTATCCTACTACTAGCCTACTACTAGCCTAGAACTAAACCTTTTAAACTACTGTTATTTACCTAGTATCTACTAGTTCTACTACCTTAGTAAAGGCCTAGATAGTAGGTAGGAATAGGCTAAGTATTATTATTTATATAGAAAATATTATAAAGCCTTAGTATAGATATAAGTAGAAAGTAAAGAATTATTAGACTTTTAATATTAATACTAGCTCTAGAGGGGTAACTAGGGGACTTATTAACTAATTAATAAGTTATAATAAGCTTGGGGTCCTAAATTACTTATATTCTATTATAGTAAGAGAATATGAAAGATATATTATAAAACTATATTAGAGATATTAGAGATATAATAGCTAAAAAAATCCTACCTTAAAATCCTATTAGATATCTAGTTTAAATTAAATTAGGCCCCCTTTTTATAATATTTTATTAAGATACTAATAAGCTCTTAATATTAATTAAAGTCCTATCTAGTTACCTTAAATTTAAAATACCTCTTAATAAATTATATAATAACTCTTTAGATCTATTAATAATATTTACCTTCTTAATTATAATTAAAGATATAAAGTCCTTTAAACTTAAATTATATAAGGAAGTTATAATAAATAATATTAAAAAGGATTAAGAAGTAATATTATAAGATAAATTTAACTACTTTATATAAAATAATATATAGGCGCTTAAATAGCTACCTTTAAATTAAAAGGTACTTTAAAGGAAGTAGGTATTTAAGTTAAGAAGGGGGCCTTATAATAAAGTCCTCTATTATAAGGTATATTAAGTAATTAAGGGTTTTAGATAATAGGAAGGGATTAATTATAATAAGACTTTTACTTTAATAGTAAAGTTAATAAGCTATAAAGCTATCTTTATACTAATTATATCCCTTAACTAAGAACTAAATTAACTATTATAATTAAGTTAAGAAGTTTATATTAGAAAGGTATTAAAGGATTTTAATATATAAGAGTTATACCTTATAATTATTAAAATATATTAAAATAGGATATAATTAGTTAGACTAGCCGCGTACTAGACGCGCGCTAGTACTCGTCTTAGTATCCTATATATTCTATCTCTCTCTACCTATATAGCTAGTAATAAAATAACGATTACTATTCTACCTATTTTAATAGGTTATAAGCCTAGGCGTAGGGTATTTATTTATTTATTTACCCTATAACTACTATTAATATTATCCCTTATAGATTACCTCTATATTAATACTACGTACTGCCGTAAAAAGGGGGCTAGGGAATCTACTAGTAGAGATTTCCGCTAAGACGCTAAAACCGGCTGAAATCCCCTCCGACTCGAATGATAATGACCCCTTAGCGGCGGTATATATTAGTTCGCTAATCGTACAAATGATATCCATTCCCTATATACGCTAACTACCTTAATAATAGTTGTTTTATTACTAGCTATATAGGTAGAGAGAGATAGAATACATGGGATGCTAAGACGGGTACTAGCGCGCGTCTAGTACGCGGCTAGTCCGACTAATTACATCCTGTTTCAACATGTTTTAATACTCCTACTCGAACGAAGCACCTTATTAGTATAGTAGTACAACTAAATATTACTATTCTACCTATTTTAATAATAATAACTCTAATAGATATAAATAATTTATAAGTATTTAAAAAAGATTATATAACTTTTAATACCTTTTAAAGGAATTATTAATTAGCTATTAACTCCCTAATATATACTATATTAGAGACTAGGCTAAATATTACCTTTATAATCTTAATAGTTAATAAATATAATTTAAATTTAAATTAATTATATTAAATAGCTATTAAGAGGATCTTCTATTACTTTTAAAGTATAATTAATAGTATTAACTTATAACTTACTTTTTATAAGAGTATCTTTCCTCTTATTAGTTATAATAATACTAATTAGGCTAGTAATTAAGATACTTAATAGTTAATTATAAATTATATTTTTAATATTAGTAATAGAGTAATAAGCTAGTTATTAAAGTAATAGCTTATTATTACCCTATTTAGTTATAAAGTAGAATATATAAGTTAACTATAAGTTATAAAGGAAGCTATCTAGCTTTAATAGCTCCTTATTAAGCTAGACCTCTTTAAGGATACTTACTAACCTACTATTATATTACTTTATTATAATAATTAGGGAGCTATTACTTTAGTTAAAAACCCTTAGTTTTATATATATATAAAGTATATTAATATCTAATATTATTATATATAAAAATAGGTGGTTACTAGTAGTATTAAGCTAGAATATATTAAGATTAATAAGTAGAGTTAATAGCTTTATTAAAGCTCTCTTTAAGAATAAATTTATCCTCTTTTATAAGGCTTTAGGCTTAAAAGTATTATAGTAATAGGAGTCTTTAATATAATAAGGCTTTATAAGTACTCTTATAACTAATTAAGGGATAGCTAGCTCTTAACTACCTACCTACCCTTTTAACCTTCTAACCTTATTTTATAATATTAAAATATAAAATAGATTTTATAAGCCTATTTAACTCTATTATCGTTTTATATCCTAAGCTTAAATAGTAAATTATATTATTAATAATATTATCTAGATACTAGACTACTCCTACTTATAAGTTAACTACTTTCTTATAAAATTATTAAGCCTAGTATTATAGATTTTACTTTCTCTCCTTTACTATAGCTATAATATTATAGTACGGATGGCTTCTATACTATAACCTAGTTATTTCTTAATAGAATCCTTAATAGCTAATTAATTATATATATAAAAAATTAGCTAAGGCTATTTATTACCTTATTAATAGTAGTAATATTAATATAAATTAATCTCTTTTATAAGTACTATTTAATTATCTATAAAGGAACTAAATACTATACTAATAATATTAAATTATACTAAGTCTATTAGCTAAAAAATTCTATAACTCTCTAAATCCTTATATCTATTATAATAATAGTTAATCTTAAATAGCGCTATTAAGGACCTTAATAGGCTCTTAATCTATCTATTATATTTAGGTAATATAATTATACCTTTATATTAGCCTCTATATTAGACTTTAATAGTTTTTTATATAAGTATAATATAAGCGCCTTTTCTTTAGTAGAAGTTTTAAAGACTTTTAAAGCCTTTTATAACCTAAACCCTCCTTTATTCTAGCTTAATTACCGCCCCTTAAGTAATAGCTTATTATACTAGATTTATAACTGTATTAAAGCTACTAGATAAGTATATATTTATAAAGTCCTTAAGAATACTAATTACTATATTAACTATATTATTATTAATTAAAAATAACCTACTCTACTAGAGATTTCTAAATAAAGTAATAGATATACTACTTTAATTAAACTAGACTTATTTCCTTTTACTTAGGCTACTAATACCCTAGCTTTTTAAAAGGCTATTAAATAATTTATCTGAGTAACTAAGTATTACTAAAGCCTTCCGTAGGTCTAATTATACTTTATAAGGTATTAGCCTTTTCTTAACTAAACTTATACTAGTTCTATTACTTATACCCCTAGGAAGGCTAAGCTCTCCTTAAGAAGGCTTAGTACCTATTATAAATAGTTATATAAATACCTAATAGACTTTTATAAAAGAGGTAACCTATAGGTATTTAATAGATCCCTTACCTAATATACCTTATATAATTATAGAGCTTACTATTATAATAACTATTACTACTAGTATAGTACTATACCTTTATAATAACCTACCTCCTCTAGAGCCTCTAGGACTACTAGGCCTACCTAGTTAATTAGGGTTAAGTATTAATAATAGGGGTCTTAATTAAAGACCTAGATAGAATTAGGGTAACTTAGGATATTTTAATCTTATATATAATAGAAATTCTATTAGTACTAAATTAGCTATTAAATATATTAATTAAGATACCTACTTTAAGGATATCTACCTATTTATTAAATATACTAGATAATTATATCTATTAAAGGATCTAATAATTATATAAGCTAATTTATAACTAAGCCTTTATAATCCCGCTCTAGATTAGTAGACCTTAAGTAAACTTAATAATACTAAGTAAAGTATTATTAATCTTAATAAAAGTATTAAATAATAGGCTAAGACTTTATTAGAATAATTTAATTAACCTATTAATATTACTATTACCTATATTATATAAGATATATATTATAAAGGATATAAATAGTTATAAAAAGCCTAGGAAGTTTATATTAAAAATACTTTACTCTATTAAAGATACTAGGTTATTTATAACTTTAATATAACTTAATATTATTTATAATAGTATAGACTTAGAATTATAGTATAATACTAGTTACCCTACTAAGAGAATATTTATAAGTAACTTCTTATCTACTCTTAATAATATAAAATATAAATAGTAGGCTTATACTATTAAGTTATAGAATATTAATAGTAGTTAATCTTACTATTAGCCTTATAAAGCTAAATAAGTTAAGTAATATAATAAATTTTTTAATAAAGTAGGCTACTAGTTACCCTTTTAACTACTTAATAACTAGTAATATAGTAATACTTACCCCCCGTTTTTACTAAATTAAGCTTACTAGTAACCTTATTATTAATAGGATTAAAATAATATCTTACTACTAGCGGTAAGACTTTAAATCGCGGTAGGACTAGTAAATATATTAGATTTATAACTACCCCCTTACCCTCCTTAACCCGCTAGAGGAGGGTAAGGTAATAGATAATAATTAGGTAGACTACTATAATAGCTATTATATTTATAGAGGGTATATTAAGCTATAATAGATAATACTATTAAAGACTTCTATAATAAAATAAGGGCATACTAGTAGTTTTATTTAAATCCTTCTAAAGAGGATCCCTTTTATAGTAATAAATAATATAGAAGTAATAAAGATTATAATAGTAACCCTAGTTATAAAATAATAGATATTAATTTTATAACCTCCTAGGCTAAGGAATCTAATTACTCTTATACCTTATATAATACTTCTTTTTCTTCTAGAAATAAGCTATTCTATTATTTATAAGAGTAGTACTAGGAAGGTAAGTACCTTAGAGGAAGCCTAATAGGTCTAGAGTACTTGTTAATAGTTTAATAACTATCTAATAATTCTGACAATTTATTAATAATTTGTTAAGAATTTTAAAAAATATGAATAACAAATCTATAGTAAAAACGTTTTCTAATAAGGTATTTAAAAAAATTCTAATAATTTTACAATAATTATTATAAAGCTTTTTAACTATATAATAATTTAAATAATTATTAAAATGTATATATATTCCTCTAAGGTAGCTACTAATACCTTTAGTATTATTAACGCCTTTAATAAAGCTTTCTATAAGCCTTACTACTTTAGTTACTTTAGTTAATAAACCTCTATATATTAAATCTAATATTACCGTTCTAATACTTTTATATAGTAGTCTTAGTACTACCTAAGAAAAAACTAAAATTCTTATATAATTTATACTATATAAACTAATATATCTCTAAAGTACCTAATAGATATCTAAGTAGTCTAGATATATTACTAATTAAGGCTATATATACTTTACTTATATAATCTATTACCGTTATTACCTACTACTTATATTACTATTACCGCCTCCCTACCCTTCCTTACCCTATACCCCGCTAGAATGGCTTATATTTATAAGAGGAGGTCGCGGGATATCTACTTCTTAAATATAGTAATAAAGAAATACTATTAGCTACTATAATAAAGAGGAGGATACTAGAGTAATAGAAGAGTAACTAAGTAAAGTATAAAATAGTCTAATAGTTAAAGGGTATCCTTAAGCTAAGTAGCCAGCGTTTTATACTATTATTATACTATATAAAGGAGCTTCTAGACTTCCTAGCCTATTAGCCTATAATATATTAAGATAAGATATAAGACTTTCTCTAGGATAAATTTAATATTACTATCTTATAATAAGCTATTAATAAGGCTATTAGGTAAATTAACTAAAGTAGGAAGTAGGTAAAAAAGATTATATACTAATAAAGTTAATTTCTTAGGACTAATTAGATACTAAATCTTACTAGTTAATAAGTAGAATAGCTTATTTTCCTAGATAAGAGTATTATAGATAAGTAGTCTAGCTTTAAGAAATATAGATATATATTAAATAGGGTAAAGGTAATATAAAAAGAATTCCTTATTTATAATAAAAGTGTAAGGACTAGTTAGGAATATAGTACTACTATCGACGTGGCGTCTATAGTACGTAGTAGTACTACGCTACCCCTTTACCTATAATATATAGAGGAGGGAATTCCCCTTAAAGGGAAGGGTAGCGATTAGTCTTACTATTAATAAGAATAGAGAGTTCTATATATATATATATACGTACTATTTATAGTACTTAATAGTTATATTATTATATAGTACCCTTATATTCTAATTACTCTACCCTATTTAGGGGTAGTAGCCTAACTATTAATAAGATAAGTAGAGAAGGGTTATTATAGGTATAAAGTAAAAAGGTTAATGAACTAGCGTAGATAACCCGCCTAAATATAAGGGATTAAGCTTATGAAGAAAGTAAGTCTTAAGAATTAGTTAATAAATTAATAATAGATATATTATAATTATAATTAACTATCTAGGAGCGGCTATTAGGCGTATAAACCTAGTCCCTATTACTTAAAACCTAAGAAGTACTATTATAAAGGATATAAAAACTTAAAGAAGAAGTCTTTAAAAGGTAGTAGATATAAGATATTTAATAATATTTATAGGAGTTAGAGCGGGAAATATATATTAATAATACTACCTAAGTAGGTTATTAATATTACCTATTATTAATAGAAGAATTAAAACTAAAGTATCCTTAATATAAAACTTATATTCTTAGGCCGTAGGACCTATATATATATAATAGGAAGTTAGTATAAAAATATTAAGAATAATTTAATAATATAATTAATATAATTAAAATAAGTATAACCTATTTTCTTAATAACTTTATAAAAATCTAATACGCGTTATAATATATAGCCCTAGACCCTAAGGCTATATAATAGGAGTATATAAAGGATATATTAAAGGATAAATAATCCTAGGAATACTTTAATAATTTCTTAATAAATTAAATAAAAGATCTTTAAAATTAATATCTAATAATTAATAAGTACTATTTAAAAGCTAAGTAAAAGGAATATTAAAAGATTATAAACTTTATAAATTACCTTATTAAGTTAAAAAGATAACTTAAGCTATTAATAAAGTATATACTTTATAATAACTTTTTAAATAAGTTATATAAAGATCTTTATAATTAACTTATAATATAACTTAATATCCTAAAAATAAGAGATACTCTTATTATATTAGTAACCTAATTAGAGCCTTATATAATACTACTTATATATAAAGATTAAAGGGATAATACTCCTACTAAGGGTTAATATCCTTAAAGAGGAAGAGGAAATTTCTAAGGGCGAAGAGATAATAGCCTATATATAAAGTAAGAAGGG